>Ga0307417_10000628_pt1 | contig 14306 bp, 18 predicted proteins | sample SalMarWE160210MG_2_FD_202514 | JGI IMG/M metagenome (GOLD analysis project Ga0307417, IMG submission 202514) | Salt marsh sediment microbial communities from the Plum Island Ecosystem LTER, Massachusetts, United States - WE1602-10 | ecosystem: Environmental > Aquatic > Marine > Intertidal zone...
CGCTGGTCTCCAACACCGCCTCGGTCATGGAGATGCGCCTGCAATGCGGCGGCGCGACGCACGGCACCGGCACCTACCGCTTCGAGGCGGTCAGCCGCGAGCAAGTGCGCGGCACCATGAACATGACCGCGAGCAACGGCGCCCATACCATAACGATGAAACGCGTCATGAACGGCCGCTGGCTGGGTCCCGATTGCGGAAACGTGAAGCCGAAATGAGGCGCGCGGCGCTCAGCGGTGCAGCGGGTCGTACAGATAGTTGGGATTGTATTTTTCGTTGAACGAGGGCTGGCGGCCGAACTGCAAAGTCGTCCCGCCGAACTCGTATTTGCTGGTGCCGTTGCCGTCGAAGCGCGAGGCGTCCTTGGAGGACTCGAGGTTGTCGGTCGGATCGACGTAGGGCTTGAGGCCCGGCGCAAGGGCGTTGACGGCGCCATCGCCACTGGCCTGGTTCTCGAAGGTGAAGGCCCGCGCGTCGGGCGCGGCCAACAGGGCGAACGCGGCAGCGAACAGAAGCGGCAGGGTTTTCTTCATGGCAGCCTCGATCTTGTTCGTCCGGCGCAAAGCACGTCAGAACAATATGGCCGCATGGCAGCATGGCAGCGCGCATTTATCCCAATTTTACGGCCTGAAAACGCAACCGCCGCCGCGCGCCGAAGTCGGGTATATCCACCTTCGGCCGCGAGCCGGCGGTTCAGCCTTGGAAGTGCCGTCCGAGACCGGAACGGTCAGTGCACGCTGGCGTTGCCGTTTTGCCGTAACCGTTCGATCTCGTCCTTCACCAGCAATTTCTTACGCTTGAGTTCCACGATTTTCAGATCATCGACCGCGGGGTGGGTCAGGCAATCATTGATTTCCTGCTCGAGTGCCTGATGTTTTTTTTCGAGTTCCGCGAGATGCGATTGCATCGACATGCAAAATGTCTCCTCAATCAATGGCCCTGAAGGCGAGCTAAGTCTAGCGCAGCCCGGGCGCAAGGGCGACCGTACACTCGGCTTTGCGCCGCAGCAAATGCAACCAAAGTCTTTGATTGGGGGCGATTTTTCGCGAGCCTTGAACGCTCTTGTGGAAAACGCGATAATTCTCACGCTTTTGCCGGTATCTTAAGGCCGGCGCGAAGCGTAACCAGCGGTGGCGATGACCAAAGAGGAAGAACGCGAGTTGCGGGAGCAGTTGGCGCGCCTGCAGCAGGAACACCGCGACCTCGACGCCGCGATCGCCGCCTTGGCGACCTCCCCCGGCTCCGACCTGATCCAGGTGCAGCGGCTGAAGAAGCGCAAGCTGGGCCTGCGCGACAAGATCCGCCAGATCGAGGATCAGCTCACGCCGGATATTATTGCCTGACGATGCGCGCCCTAGCAGGTCAGATGCCCGACCCGCCCGGCCAGAAGCAGGTCTCTTTGCCGCGATAGACAAACAGCGTCGGCTGCTTGTCAGGGGCTGTCTCACCCCAATGAATGATGTCGTTCGGAATACGCCGCCAATCCTTGCCATCGAGCCAGTACCATTCGTCTCCGGCGGTGGCCCGATTCACGCGAAATTGGGTCTTGACCACATCCGAATGCGCGCAGCAACTCTTGAACGCGAAGCGCATCTGCGCTTTCGGCGTAAGCTCCGCTTGCTGGTACCAATCCCGCACAGCCTGCGGGGCGTTGGCATATTCCGGTTTCCACCGCGCATCGGCCTGACCGATCAATACGCCGGCCGACAAAGCGGCAGCGCAAAGTATGCGGCTGACTGTCAACGGCATGCGGACCCCCCTGGCTGGCGCGGCCGCGTGACCTGAAATTGAGAACCGATATAGTTAATAAGGGGTTAAGTTCCGCAGTGAGGCGCACCGCGCTTGAGCGGACCCGCGAGAAAACTATCGCTCCCGCCTCTGCTGCTTGCGCGCATACATCGCTTTGTCGGCGGCATCGATCACGCTGGCGGTGTCGAGATCGGCGCGCAGGCCCGCGACGCCGGCGCTGGCGCCGACCGAAAGCTGCGCCGTGCCGTGCGCCACGCACACCCCCGCGATGCGCTGCTCCAGCTCCTGCGCGCGGACGGTGGCCTGCGGCACGGCGACGTTCCACATCAGCACGCCGAATTCGTCGCCGCCGAGGCGGGCCACCACGTCGGAGGCGCGCACATGGGCGGTGAGCTCGCCCGCCACCGCCTTGAGCAGCGCGTCGCCGGCTGTATGGCCGTGTCGGTCGTTGACTGCCTTGAAGCCATCGAGGTCGATATAGACCAGCGCGGCCGTAGCGCCGTAGCGCTGCATGTAAGCGAGTGAGCGCTTGAGCTCGCGCTCGAAGCCGCGGCGGTTGCGGATATCGAGCAGCGGGTCGACGTCGGCGCGCGATTCGAGATCGGCGATCTTGGCGCGGGCGGCGGCAAGCTCGTCCTTGAGCCGCGCGATCTCGACGTGCAGGCGGGCTTCGCGCACCTGAGCGCCGTCGGAAGCGCGTGCTCGGGCTCGATCGGGGTTCACGGCTCCCTACCCTCTCGCGAATCGTCCACTTCCCTTAGCCACCATAACGCTTCCGCCTTGCCAGCGGGGGGTCGCAACCTATAATCCAGCGCTTCCTTTCGCCCGGCGGGGCGAGACCTTTTAGGGGCGCATGATCTTATCCGAAAACCGGTTCCCACTTTTCGGGATCATGCGCTAGGGGGAGCGAAAATGGCGACAAGACCGGTCGCGATCATCATGGGCAGCCAGTCCGACTGGGCCACCATGAAGCACGCCGCCGACATGCTGGCCGCGCTCAAGATCCCTTACGAGGCCAAGATCGTCTCGGCGCACCGCACGCCCAAGCGGCTCTATGATTTCGCCAGCAATGCGCGCAAAAACGGCTTCAAGGTGATCATCGCCGGCGCCGGCGGCGCCGCCCACCTGCCCGGCATGACGGCGGCGATGACCCCGCTGCCGGTGCTCGGCGTACCGATGAAGACGCATGCGCTGGAGGGCAAAGATTCGCTGCTGTCGATCATGCAGATGCCGGGCGGCGTGCCGGTCGGCACGCTCGCCATCGGCAAGCCGGGCGCGATCAATGCGGCGCTCCTGGCGGCCGGGGTACTGGCGTTGTCGGACGCCAAGATCGCCAAACGGCTCGATGCCTGGCGCGCGCGCCAGACCAAGGCCGTGGCCAAGAAGCCGAAAGACTAGACATGCCACGCGCGCATTTTTCCGCTCGTCCCCGCGAAAGCGGGGACCCAGGGCTAAAAAAATCCGACTCGGAAACTGTGATTCTGGATTCCCGCTTGCGCGGGAATGAGCGGAGTGTGTGTTGCTGAAGCCCGGGGCCACCATCGGCATTCTCGGCGGCGGACAACTCGCCCGTATGCTGGCGCTCGCGGCGGCGCGGCTCGGCCTGCACTGCCACGTCTATTCGCCCGATTGGCATTCCTGCGCTTTCGACGTGGTGCACGCGTCGACCTGCGCGGCTTACGAGGACGAAGAGGCGCTGGCGCGTTTCGCTGACGCGGTCGACGTCATCACTTACGAGTTCGAGAACGTGCCGGCCGAAACCGCCGAGTATCTCGCCAAGCGCAAGCCCGTGCTGCCCGACCCGCAGGTGCTGGAGACATTGCAGGACCGGCTGATCGAAAAGGAATTCATCAGCGGGCTCAAGACCGAAACCGCGCCTTACGCGGCCGTCCACAGCGCGATGCAGCTCGCCGACGCGGTGCGGCTGATCGGCCTGCCGGCCGTGCTCAAGACCCGCCAGCTCGGCTATGACGGCAAGGGCCAGGCCAAGATCGCCAAGGGCGGCGATCCGATGGCGGCCTGGCGGCTGGTGAAAACCGCGCCCTGCATCCTGGAAGGCTTCATCAAGTTCGAGCGCGAAGTCTCGGTGGTGGCCGCGCGCGCGCGCGACGGCCGGGTGGAATGTTTCGAGGTGATCGAGAACGAGCACCGAGGCCACATTCTCAAAGTCTCGCGCGTGCCGGCAAAGGTCACGCCGGCGGTGGCGGCGCAGGCGCGCCGCATCGCCACCCGCATCGCCAAGGCGTTGGATTACGTCGGCGTGCTGGCGGTGGAGATGTTCGTGGTGCGCAAAGGCCGCGGCCATGCCGTGCTGGTCAACGAGATCGCTCCGCGCGTGCACAATTCCGGCCACTGGACCATCGATGGTGCGACCGTGTCGCAATTCGAGCAGCACGTCCGCTGCGTCGCCGGCTGGCCGCTGGCGAAGCCGGCGCGGCTCGCGCGCCGGGTCGAAATGGTCAATCTGATCGGGCCGGAGGTGAACCATGCCGCGCGCTGGCTGAGCGTGCCGGGCGCTTGCGTGCACGTCTATGGCAAGAGCGAGGCGCGCCCGGGCCGCAAGATGGGGCATGTGACGCGGGTGTGGCCGGCCCGCTAGCGATCGCCGCTCAGGGCCCCTAAATAAGGGCCAGGGAAGCTCGGCTTTTGGCCGCTTCCAATGGACTCTTAACGGCTTTTCTGCTAGAGCCGCCCGACTCGAAAGCCCGCGCCACTGCGGGGCTTTTGAGGCAAACCCGACCGAGCCACAAAGAAGGAGACAGCGTGCAAGTTCTCGTTCGCGACAACAATGTCGACCAGGCCCTCAAGGCGCTCAAAAAGAAAATGCAGCGCGAGGGCATTTTCCGCGAGATGAAGCTTCGCGGCCATTACGAAAAACCATCGGAAAAGAAGGCGCGGGAGAAGGCGGAAGCGATCCGCCGGGCCCGTAAGCTTGCGCGCAAGAAGATGCAGCGCGAGGGCCTGCTTCCGATGAAGCCGCGCCCGGCGCCCGGAACCGGCCCGTCCCGCGGCGGCGGTGGCGGTGGCGCTCGACGCTTCGGCTGATCCCTGCGGCCGCTATGGCGGCCGCTCAAGAATTCGGTGGCGCGGGCCTGGCAAAGCCCGCGCTGTTGTTTTTTAGGGCGAATGTTCGCCGTATACTTGGAGAGTCCGGAATCGAGAATCACCAAGGGACCACGAAATGGATGCACCGAACGTCCAAATCGAATTAATGGGCCAGCGCTACGACCCGCAGGAAATGCCGGTCATCTTTTACGGGCAGCAGCAGCAAATTGCCTACGTCGTCAATGCCAAAGCGGCCTGCACATTATCCTTGAATTTCCTGTTTTTTTGCAATCACGGCTATTCGTATTTCGATTTCACGCGGGTTCACGACAGTAACTTTGGATTTTTCCGTCTCGGCCCGGAGTTCCGCGCCGACATGATCAAAGCCTTTAACGACCTCGCACCCGAGACGTTCACGATCGTGAGGGACCCGCTGCAACGGTTTCTATCCGGTTACATTTCCAAGGTCGTTACCACATATGACGAGAAGTATCATCAGTTACGCGACCTCGTCACCTCGCTGCATGGCGTTGACCTGAGCCCGGAGGCGGACTTGGCGAAATCTTGCCTGGCATTTGCCCGATTGATCGGCGGTCAAAAAGACACAAGGCAAATCGACCGGCACTTCAGGCCACAATACCTCAATCTCGGATTTGACGGACGCTTTCGCGTCGATACCGTCTTACATCTTGAAGACCGCGAAGCACTGCTGACTTACTTTTCGAAATGGATCGGCCGCGAAAAGGCCGAGTGGTTTCTATCGCAGAAATTGGGGGAGACCCCCGGCTTCCCAAAAGAAAATTTCATGTCCGACGAACTCGTTGATGTCGTTCGCAAGGTTTACGCCCGGGATTACGAGCTGTTTTACGGGTGAGCATGAGGAACAGCCGTCTCAGGGGGCGTCATCTCCCAGGCGGCGTGCCGCGAAGGCCGTCTCGCCCACCCGCCGCAATGACGGATTGAACGCCAGCGGCGGCGCAATCACGAAAACACAAACCGCGTGCCGACCGCCGAGTGGATGACCTTGTCGCCGAGGGCTTCGCGCGCGAGATCGTAGAAGCGGTCGCCGGTGCAGTGACCGACGATCAGGTAATCGGGATCGATCTCTCTGAATTCTTTGATGGTCTTGTGGATGTAGTCGTCGCCGAGCGGCGGCACGATGTGGAAGCCGCCGAGCACGGCGTATACCTTGGCGACACCCGAGGCCGCCATCGCCTGCCGCACGGCGTTGATCACGCCGCGGTGGCTGCACGAGGTGAGCGCCACCAGGCCTTTGTCCTTGATGAGGTAGCTGGTGGCGAGCTCGTGCTCGAAATCGTCGGGGATGTAGCCGCCGGTCTTTTTCGCCTCCGGCATCTTCCCCATCAGGCGCCGAAAGTGAAGCAACCGCCGATTGCCGGCGGACTTACGCGATTGCTTTTCGACTTCGCCCGCGCCGCGTATTCGCTTGCAGGAAGCGTGCCGGGACGCGCCAAAATAATAAAGTACAATATCAATGCAATTCAAAAAGACAGTGCATCAATCTCGATGAACATCAAGTGTAACGCTTGGGTCGACATTCTTAACGATCACTCAACCCTGCCTGAACTAGCGTAACGGCTGACAGGCCGCGCCGAATTTGTGCACCTTGCCTAACTTCTGCGCAGGCTGGGACTGGGGTTGTCATGCGCTCGGCATCTGTCAAATGCTCACAGGCGAATGAATCCGTGAATTCCGGACGCAGGATTCCGTGCTCCGGTCTCGGCGAACAGAGCGACCGATATCCGTCCCTTCGTTGATGTTTTCACCGCTGGGCTCACCATGAAAAAAACGATCATACCGACCAACAAAGAGGTCTTTTTCGACGAGCACGACATCATCGTCTCGAAGACTGACGTGAAAGGCCGCATCACCTATGCCAACAAGACGTTTTGCGATGTGGCCGGCTACACGGAAGCCGAGGTTCTCAACCAGCCACACAGCATCGTCCGGCATCCCGACATGCCGCGCGCGGTTTTCAAGCTGTTGTGGGACACCATTCTCGCCGGGCGTGAAATCTTCGCCTACGTCAAAAACATGACCAAGACCGGCGACTTCTACTGGGTGCTCGCCCACGCCACGCCGTCCTACGACAAGAGCGGCACGGTGGTGGGATTCCACTCGAACCGCCGCGTTCCCGATCCTGAGGTGGTCAAGGATGTCATCGCTCCGCTCTATACGGCCATCGCGAACGAGGAGCGTCAGCACAGGAACGGCCAACAGGCGCTCGCGGCCGGCACCGAATTTGTCGTCAATTTCCTGAAGTCAAGGAATGTCAGCTATGACGAACTCATCTTCTCGCTCTGCAAGTAACGCCGGCCATCGCTTGGCGATTGCCACGGCGATGATGCTGGCGGTCGGCGCCGGCGCCGCAGAATTTTTCGGCATGCGAGACGCAGTTTATGGCGCGCTCGCATTGACGTTTTTGGCCTGCGCCTATTTCTTCGTCGCCGGCAAAACGCGCCAAGTCGCGGTCTCGGAAACAAAAACCGCCGAAGCGCAGGCACTGGACCGCATCGAGGCCTTTTGCCGGGACGTCGCCAACGGCAACGCCGATGCCCGCATCACCGACCTGCCGGAAACCGGGCGGCTGACCGAAGTGCAACAGGCGCTTAACGCCGCGCTTGCGCGCAACGCGGCGCTCGCCCGCGAAGAGCAGGCGCGCGTCATCGCCCGTATATCCGAGGTTTGCGAAGAGATCAGCCACGGCAATTTCGAAGCCCGCATCATCGACGTCAAGGAAACCGGCGACCTCGCCAGCGTCCAGTACAAGGTCAACGACATGATCGACCGCTGCGACGCTTTCGTACGCGAGGCGACGGCGAGCCTCGATGCGGTTTGCCGCAACATTTATTACCGCCGCATTCTCCTCGGCGGCCTCAACGGCGCGTTCTATGTCGCGGCGACGAAGATCAACAGCTCGGTCGAAGAGCAGAAAAAGGCCATCGAAAAGGCGAAAGCAGATGCCGCTGCGGAGCAGGCGCGGATCGTCGCGTGGCTGCAGTCGCGATTGCAAAGCCTCGCCGCAGGCGACCTGTTGTTCCGGCTCGACGACTATTCGGCCGACTACCGCATGGTGCGCGAGGAATTCAATGAAACCATGGATCGCCTCCTGGAATCGATACAGGCGACCAGATATGGAATCCGCGAAGTGGCCAATGCATCGGCGGAAATCTCCACTAGCACCACCGACCTGTCGCAACGCACCGAGGAGCAGGCCGCCAGCCTGGAAGAAACATCGGCGTCGATGGAACAAATCTCGGCGACCGTGAAGAAGAACACGGAAAACGCCCAGCAAGCCAATCAATCGGCAAGCGCCACGTGCGAGGTCGCCGATCGCGGCGGCCAGGTGGTCGCCAAGACGGTCGAAGCCATGGCTAAGATCGAAGAATCGTCGCGCAAGATCTCCGACATCATCGGCGTCATCGACGAGATCGCTCGCCAGACCAACCTGCTCGCGCTCAATGCGGCGGTGGAAGCCGCGCGCGCGGGTGAGGCCGGCCGCGGCTTTGCGGTGGTCGCCTCGGAAGTGCGCAGCCTGGCGCAACGCTCGTCACAAGCCGCCAAGGACATCAAGAATCTGATCACCAACTCGGAAGGTCAGGTTAAGGAGGGCGTCGATCTGGTGAACCGGGCGGGCGCCTCACTTAACGAGATCGTCGAATCGATCAAGGCGGTCGCCGACATCGTGGCCGACATTGCCAATGCCTCGGTCGAGCAGGCCGACGGAATCGACCAGATCAACAAGGCGCTGACGCAGATGGACGAAGTAACCCAGCAAAATTCGGCGCTTGTCGAGGAAAATGCGGCGACCGCCAAGACGCTCGAAAGCCAAGCTGCGTCGATGAGCGAGCAGGTGGCCTATTTCAAGGTCGAAGCCGAAGCAGCCGGCGACGAGCCGGCCGTGGACGGGTCCGCAGCGAGGGCTGCAGCCTGACCGGTTTGCGGTGCCGCGTTTCGGCTTTTGGGTGGTTTGCGGATCATCGAACGAACGAGCGCGGGCTCAATAGCCCGCGCTTTTGCTTTTGAGGGGCGCGCGTCAACCGCTGAACACAAACCGCGTGCCGACCGCCGAGTGGATGACCTTGTCGCCGAGGGCTGCGCGCGCGAGATCGTAGAAGCGGTCGCCGGTGCAGTGGCCGACGATCAGGTAATCGGGATCGATCTCTCTGAACTCTTCGATGGTCTTGTGGATGTAGTCGTCGCCGAGCGGCGGCACGATGTGGAAGCCGCCGAGCACGGCGTGTACCTTGGTGACGCCCGAGGCCGCCATCGCCTGCCGCACGGCGTTGATCACGCCGCGGTGGCTGCACGAGGTGAGCACCACTAGGCCTTTGTCCTTGACGTTGTAGATGGTGGCGAGCTCGTGCTCGAAATCGTCGGGGATGTAGCCGCCGGTCTTTTTCGCCTCCGGCATCTTCTCCGGATAGCAGCCGAAGCCGTCGAAAATGCCGACGATCTCATCGGTTGCGCGCAACGGCGCCTCGAACGAGGTCTGCCCGATGCGGCCGGTGGTGAAGGCATGATCGGCGACGATCGCCGGCTCCTCCGCCATCATCAATGAAAGGTCGGCGTCCAGGATCGCCTGGCGGTCGAGCGCGCCGAAGTTGCCGCCCGGATTGCGCCGCAGGCAAAAGCAATCCTCGCCGCCGACATAGAACGGCAGCTTCGGCTTGAGCGCGCCCTTGTTAGCGCTGAGGAAGCCGACCATGCCGCCAAAATGATCATAATGGCCGTGGCTCAAGACCATGGCGTCGAAGCGCGCGGGATCGACGTTCAGGATCTCCATATTGTTGAGCAGCACTTCCGGCGTGTAGCCGAAGTCGATGAGCAGGTGACGGGTCTCGTCGCCGCGTTTGGATTCGGCATACATGGCGAGCCCCCATTCGCCGTTGAGCACCGTGCGCGGTGGCCGGTCGGGCTTGGTGTTGCCGCTGCGGCGTTCGATGGTGAGCCCGTCGCGCTGCTCGCTCGGCACGAACTGGACGATGACGTTGTCGGTGACCATGCGCACCGCCAGTGTGTCCACCACCGGCACCTCGCCGCGCAGTGTCTTTGCCGCTTGCGTGCGATTGTTGGCGGCCAGCGTCGCCATCATGGCGGTGACGAAACCGGCGCCGCCTGCGCAGAACGAGCCGGCGGTCAGTGCGGATGGCGGGACGCAGTTGCAGAGATTGAACAGCATGGGTGGATTGCCCCCGCCGATACGAAATCAAATCATCATATGCGAGGGGTGCGGAATTTGTCCAACGTCAAGCCTAGTCGGCGCGCATGGATTGGCGGCGGCGCCGAGGTGAACGGCGCACCGAAGATCACCCCGCCAGCTGCGCGCTATGGTACGCCTTTCGTAAGTCTACGGCAGCATAAAGCTCCGCTTGTTTCATGATGCGGGCGAGCATGCGGAAGCTTTCTTCCCAGGCACCGGCTACATCGCGCGTATAATCTGGGCCGAGGAGTTTCTTGAGGGTGCGGAGCAGGGCATTGCCGAATGGCGTATAATGCTTTGGCCGCACGCCATAGCCAACGTGTTTGATCGCGAGACTTTCGATGGTGTGCGTAATCTTTTCGGGCTCACGCAGCGTTCGTACGATCAGTGCGAGCGCCATCATGAACTTCATATGCTGCCGGCGCATATCGCCATCGAACATGGCGCGCAACGAGGGATCGATAATGAACAGTTCGGCGTAAAATACTTCCGACAGCCGTTCGCCAAGCGCTGCCACCTGCTCGAAACTCTGCTGAACCAAGGCGATTTGGCGTGCGTCCATTTCATCCCCGTCGTCTTCGATTAATTCGCTTTTGTACGATTAAACCTCCAAGAAAATATTAACCCAACTAAATGCTGTGAAATTGCAATCTGGTCCAGCAAGCGGACATGGGCCGTTCATCATCGCTGCCGGTCAATCATTGCGAGTGTTTCGGTCTAACGCGCGACTTCCGCGATGAACGATCGCACCGCCTCCACCGCGCCGTGATCGTCGAGATCGACGTGATTGCCTTGCGGGAAGCGCACCATGCGCTTGGGCTCGTTGGCGAGCGCAAACAACCGCTCGCCGAAGCGGATGGGCACGATCGGGTCGCGCTCGCCATGCAGCACCAGGATAGGCGCGTGCACGCGCGCGATGCGCCGGTCGGAGCGGAAGGCATCCTTGATCAGCCAGCGCACCGGCACAAACGGATAGGCGGCGGCGCCGACATCGGCGGCGCTGGTGAAGGGCGCATCGAGAATGAGGCCACCCACTTTGTGTTCGGCGGCGAGCGCGATGGCGACCGCGGTGCCGAGCGACTCGCCCCACAGCACCAGGCGCGCCGGCGCATAGCGGGCAGCGGCGAAATCGTAAGCCGCGACGGCGTCGCGGATCAGCCCGGCCTCGCTCGGGCTGCCGCTCGAGCCGCCATAGCCCCGGTAGCTGAGCGCCAACAGCCCGGTGCCGTCTTCGATCAGCCAATGGAAGCGGCCAACGCGCAGATTGAGCGCGCCGCCATTGCCCTGGAAATAGGTCACCACCGGCTTTGCCCCGCGCGGGGCCACGTGCCAGGCGATCAGCTTTTCACCATCTGAACTTGTGAGACGGATTTCTTCCGCCTGCGCCAGCCCGGCCTGCGCCGGCGGCGTGCGCGTGGCGTCGGGGAAATACATCAACTTGCGCTGAAACACATACATCAGCGCCAGCAAGCCGCCATAGCCGAGCACAACGACGACGAGGAACCATTTAAAGCCGGTCATCACTCTCCCATAACACAAGCGTGAGCCGGCGCGGACTTGCCGGGGCTGCGCAATCCCCTTACCGTCCGGGCAAACGGCCTCAAGGGAGAAAACGCCATGCCGCGCATACGCTATATCGAAGAAAGCGAGAAGACGCCGCAGACCACGGCGATGATCGAGTCCGCCAAAAAGACCGGCGCGCCCGATCCGCGCGTGGTCAGCATCATGACGCGCGCCAAGGCCGGCATCGCCTGGGTCGAGTACTGGAACAAGCTGCTCTATCACGGCGTGCTGCCGCACAAGCTAAAGGAAATGTGCCGCATCAAGATTTCGGTGGCGCACCAGTGCGGCTATTGCTCGACCGTGCGCTCGAACGTCGCCAAGGCGGAAGGGCTGACCGAGGACATGGTCAACGATGTTCTCGGCGACTACCTAAAGAGCAAGAATCTGTCCGCCCGCGAGAAGGCGGCGCTGCACTATGCCGGATTATTCAAGCAAGGCGAGCACGCGATCGACAAGGACGAGGTCTATCAAGAACTCGCCAAACACTTCAACGACGAAGAAATCATCGAGCTCGGCCTGTTCTGCGCCGAAACCGACGGCGCCGGCAAGCTGGTCAAGTCGTTCAACGTGCTAAGCTGGGAAGATGCCTGTGAGCTCAATCCCAAGCTGATGCAGGGCGCGTCGCAAGAGGCGGCGGAGTAGTTACCGCGCGCGCTCGTAAAATTCGCCAAGCACCATGTCCGCTTTCCGCCTCAAAGCAGACGTGGACTGAGTCGGCCGGTACGTGAGCTAAGGGCCAATCGCGACTAACAGCGCAAAGCAGAAGGACCACCTCTTTTTGGTATGCTGTTGCAGTTGGCTGCGATGCTTCCAGCTCCAATGCGCAGAGAAGAGGTCGGCATGCTGCGACTATTTTCTATCCCGCTGGTGTCGCTTGCATTAACGTTGGTGCCGATGACAACGTGGGGGCAATCCATGAACCAGCCTCAAAGCGGAAAGATCGTCCACTGGCTGTACGAGGTGACGGTCAAGGACGGACAGCTGCAAAACCTAAAAGACCTGATTGCCGAGATGGTCGTCCACACGAAAGCCGACGAGCCCGAGACTCTCATTTATTCCTGGGTGGTGAGTGAGGACGGCTCGACCGGGCAGGTCTACGAGCGCTACACCAACTCCGAGGCGGCTTTGACCCACGTTGCGACGTTCAACCGGGATTTCGCCGAGCGCTTGGGGACCATGGTCGACTTGGCACGCCACACGGTCTATGGCCACCCGTCAGAGGCGCTAAAGCAGGCGATAGCAGGTTCGAAGCCGATCTATTTCGAGAATGTCGCCGGTTTCGAGCGGTGACCGTAGCCAGTAAAACGTCTCCTTATCTGCCGGCTCGCGCGACCGTGACCGGCTGGCTGAAGCCGGGCGCCTCGCGTCACTAGGCCGTTCTGCCACGGCACGAACCCTTTGTCGCCGTAGCCGAATGCTTTCGACTTCGACGCCGCCGTAGATGGCGATGTTGATTTGAATCGCCGGAAGGTCGGCCAACGACGTGTGCTGCGCGGGCGCGAGCGTATGGGCCAAGTCGGCTTCGCGTCACTAGCGAACGTTCTGGCAGCCAATTGTGATGTCCGCTTTGCCTCCGAAAGCGGACGTCCTTGCTCGTTCTTTTTGGCTCCACGCGCTAGTCGACCGGAAACGCCATGGTGCTCAGCAGCGCCAGCGCCGTCTGGCGGCTGTCGAGGCGCGTGTGTTGCACGACGATCGGCACGTTCGACACGATCACGCTGGAGAAATCGGTGTCCCTCGGAACCGGCTCGGGATCGGTGAATTCGTTGAAGCGCAGATGGCTGGTGCGCTTCGCCCCCACCGTGAAACGGTAGGGACCAACCGGCGCGCGGTTGGAGAAATAGACGGTCACCTCCACCTGCGCGTCTTCGTCGCCGGCGTTGAGGATGCAGATGGTCTCGTGGCTGGTGAGCTGGCGCGTCTCGCCGGTCGAGGCCGGCGGGATATAGCCCTCGGCGACGGCCCAGGCGCGGCGTCCGATTGATTTCGGCATCATGGGGTCACCCCTTTCCGTTACCGATAAAGCCGCCGACGCGGCCGGTGTGGCGTTCATGGGCGATGCCCTCGGCCGGCCCGTAAGGATGGCCGCCGAAGCCGTGGCGCATCATGGCGACGGCACGCGAGGAATCGCGGTCGGCGTCGCGCGAAGCAACGAGCTGCACCACCGACTGGGTGATGACCGGAATCGGCACCTCCATGTGCAGCGCGTCGTCGACCAGCCAGTTCACCTCGCCGGTGTCCTCGACATACGACGGCACTTTCCCCAGGCCGCCCTGCTCCCGATAGGTCTTCTCCATCAGATCGATCAGCCAGGAGCGCACCACCGAGCCGTGCCGCCAGTTTTCGAGAATATCGGCGATGGCGAGCGGCTCGCGGTAATGCTCGAGCAGGTCGATGCCCTCGCCGATCGCCTGCAACATGCCGAATTCGATGCCGTTGTGCACCAGCTTGACGAAATGCCCGGCGCCCGGCCCACCGCAGTGGATATAGCCGCCCTCGACCGCGAGCTTGCGCAGCATCGGCTCGACCAGCGCGACCGGTTCGCGCTCGCCCCCAAGCATAAAGCAGGCGCCTTCGAGCGCGCCACCCGGCCCGCCGGAGGTGCCGGCGTCGATGAAATGGATGCCCTTTTGCTTGAGGCGCGCATGGCGGCGGATGGAATCGCCCCAATAGGAATTGCCGCCATCGGCGATGATGTCGCCCGGAGCGAGAGCGCCGGCGAGCT
>Ga0307417_10000630_pt1 | contig 14288 bp, 12 predicted proteins | sample SalMarWE160210MG_2_FD_202514 | JGI IMG/M metagenome (GOLD analysis project Ga0307417, IMG submission 202514) | Salt marsh sediment microbial communities from the Plum Island Ecosystem LTER, Massachusetts, United States - WE1602-10 | ecosystem: Environmental > Aquatic > Marine > Intertidal zone...
AACGTCGCAGACCGTCGTGGCCCGGCCGGCATCGGTGCCACCGCCGGAGCGCACCCGGGTGCGCGATCTGATTGGGGCTGTCGACAGCGAGATGCTCGAAGGCTACGCAGGTCCGGAAGAGGTCGTCGACTTTCCCGATGATGACGACCTATCCGCAAACGACGTGTCCGCAAACGACGTGTCCGCAAACGAGAAACCGGTGACCCGGCCTGTCGAAGATCGGCCGTCGGCACCGCCATCGGTGACCAAGACGCGTCCCGTCGCCCTCGATGGTTCGCTCATCGCCGTCGGCAAGGACCGGGACGGTTCTCATCGTCCCCGGGTGACCTCGTTCGACGACCTCAATTCGGCGCTCGCTGAAGAGCTGGCACGCGACGCCTCGGTGCCGCCGGTGGAGCCGAAGAGAGGGCCCGGTCTGGCGAGCCGTTTCGGATCGGCCGACGAGCCGGTAGCCGTCGTGACCAAACCTGTCCGGGAACCGGATGTGACCGGCGATGTCGAAGAGCCGGAGGAAGCCGGAATTGCCGAGGTTGATGAGCCGGCGATGCCCGTGGCGGTTAGGAGCCGGCGGGGGGCGCTCGTGGCCATTTGGGGATTCGCTGCCGTCACCAGCGGCACCATCGCTGTCCTTCATGGGGCCGGGCTGATCTGACCTCTCGACCGCCGTGGGGCGGTATCGAACCTCGAGTCGCATCCATCGGTAGGCTTGACCCATGTAACCGATAGGGGTGCACATGCCAACGTTTCGTGGAGACCTGGACCGGATTCCCGTGTACAAGCCCGGCAAGCCGATCGATGAGGTGTCGCGCGCGCTCGGGATCACCGACATTGTGAAGCTTGCCTCCAATGAATGGCCCCTGTCCCCGTTTCCCAGCGTGATCGAGGCGATCGCCGCCGTGGTTCACGATCTCAACCGATACCCCGAGAACTCGGTCTACTACCTGGTGGAGGCCCTGGCGCGGCATCTCGACGTACCTGCCGACCACCTGTGGATGGGTGCGGGTAGCACCGAGCTGCTGCTGGCACTGTCGCTGGCGGTGGGTGGTCCCGGTACCAGCTTCGTATTCGCCGACCCGTCGTTTGTCATGTACCCCATCGCAGCGGCGATCAGTGGGGCGAGCCCGATCGTCGTGCCTGCGACATCCGGACTCGGTCACGACCTCGATGCGATGCTGGCGGCGGTCCGGTCCGACACGACCCTCGTCCTCGTGTGCAACCCAAACAACCCGACCGCAACGTATCTGCCCGGCCCGAATGTGACCGCCTTTGTCGAGGCCGTGCCGGATCGGGTCCTGGTCGTGGTCGATGAGGCGTACTTCGAGTTGGTGACGGCAGATGACTACGCAAGCTGCATCCCGCTGGCGTTGCAGCGCGACAACGTGGTCGTCACCAGGACCTTCTCCAAGGTCTACGGCCTGGCCGGGCTGCGGGTCGGCTATGCAGTCGGTCGGCCGGATACCTTGAACAAGCTGAGGCGTGCCCAGGTCCCGTTCTCGGTCAACTCGGTGGCCCAGGCGGCAGCCCTTGCTGCGCTGTCGAGCCGCGACGAGTTGCGGCGCCGGGTTGCCGACAACGCCTTGGCTCGTGAGCAGTTGGAGAAGGGGCTGGCCGATCGCGGCCTCGACTATGTGCCCAGCCAGACAAACTTCGTTCTGCTCCGCCCCGCAACGGATGCGGCGGCGATGGGGGATGCGCTGCTTCGACAGGGTGTCATCGTGCGACCCATGGGCCAGTACCTGCGGGTCACCGTCGGCGCGCCTTCCGAGATCGAGCGGTTTCTGGCCGCGCTCGATCAGACCTCGGGCTGAGCCGGAGCGGGTTCCATCCCGCTGACGTGCTGCACCAGCGGGAGGGTGCGATGCCGGATGAACTGCTCTAGTGAAATGGCAGTGCGGGACCGACGCACGCCGGGGGTGCTCAGGATCGCTTGCACGATCTCCATGAGGTGGTCGTTGCTCCTTGCGGCAACGCGGCAGATGATGTCGCCCTCACCTGCCATGGCGTGCGCCTCGACCACCTGGGGCATAGCATCGAGGGCCGGGACGACATCGTTGAAGCGACCCTGTTCCAGCTCGATAGTGATGAACGCGGTGACGCCGTAGCCGAGGAGGCTCACGTCGATGTCCGACCCGAACCCGCGCAGCAGCCCCGAGGCCTCCAGCTTCTCGAGTCGGGAGTAGACCGTCGCCCTGGTGATGCCCAGACGGTTCGACAGCTCCTGGATCCCGATCCGTGGGGTCTCACTCAGAGCCGTGATCAGCTTTCCGTCGAGCGCGTCGATCATCCGTATTCTCTCTGCCCATCTGGCTTGCGAGTTTGTAGACTACATCGCGGATACTGCGTCAGTTTGTATATCTGATCGGTCTAATGCCCGGACAAAGTGTATAGGAGGAGCACTCACATGGGTTCGAATGTTTCCTACAGGGTGGGTGAACCGCTGCGGATTCTGTCGGCGGACGGCGAGCTGGTGGGACCGAGCCCGGATCTCGACAGCAAGGAGCTCGTCGAGATGTACCGGCTCATGGTGATCAGCCGTGACTTCGACAGACGGGCGGTAGCCGCCCAGCGGCAAGGAAGGGTCGGTACCTACGCCATGCTGGAGGGCCATGAGGCGATTCAGATCGGATCGGCTCTTGCGTTCGGGCCTACGGACTTCATCTACCCCGGCTATCGGGAGCACGGGGTCCAGCTGGCGTTTGGCATGCCATACGATGTGATCCTGAGCTACTGGCGTGGTCACCCCAACACAGACTGGGACGTCGACCGGTACCGGATGATGACCATCACCGTGCCCATCGCCAGCCAGATCCCCCACGCTGTGGGGCACGCCTACGCTTCCCGCCTGCGTGGCGAGAACGTGGTCACCGGCACCTACTTCGGGGACGGTGCCACATCGGAGAACGACTTCCACTCGGGCCTCAACTTCGCCGGCGTATGGAAGACGCCGACGGTCTTCGTGTGCTCCAACAACGGGTACGCCATCTCGGTGCCCTACGCCAAGCAGACCGCCGCAGAGTCGATTGCCCAGAAGGCGATCGCCTACGGCATCGAGGGAGTGCAGGTCGACGGTATGGATGTGCTCGCCGTCTATCAGGTGACCAAGGACGCTGTTGCCCGCGCCCGCAGCGGCGACGGCCCCACCCTGGTCGAGGCCATCTGCTACCGCTACGGCCCGCACGCAACCGCAGATGACCCGACGCTCTACCGTGACGAGGCGGAAGTCGACCTGTGGCGTCCCCGGGATCCGCTGCTGCGGATGCGCCGGTTCCTCGAACGGCGCGGTCTGTGGGACGAGGAGCAGGAAAGCGAGCTGCTAACCGAGAGCGGATCCGAGTTCGATGCCTCGCTAGACAGGCTGGAACGTCAACAAGACGTTGGTCGCGACGACATCGTTCGCCACGCGTACAGCCGGATCCCGTCCTTGCTAGTCGATCAACTTCACGATCTACAGCGGCTGGCCGGAGAGACCCCGACAGCGTTCGAGCCCGACGAACTGTGGACCGTAGGCGACGATCCCCAGCCGACGGGGTCAGCCGAGCAGTGGACGATGGCAGAAGCAATCAACGCCGCCATGCACGATGCCATGGAGAGCGACCCCAACCTCATCGTTCTCGGTGAGGACGTCGGCGTCGCAGGCGGTGTCTTCCGGCTAACCGCCGGGCTGCAGACGGCTTTCGGGGCCGATCGAGTGATCGATACTCCGCTGAACGAATCCGGCATTCTCGGCACCGCCATCGGAATGGCTGTCAGCGGGAGCCGGGCCATCGCCGAGATACAGTTTGAGGGTTTTTCCTACCCGGCGTTCGACCAGATCGCCAGCCATCTCGGCCGGATCCGCTTCAGGAGCCGGGGCCACGCCACGGTGCCCGTGGTGTTGCGGTTCCCCAACGGGGCCGGGATCGGCGCCCACGAGCATCACTGCGACAGCCCGGAGGCGTACTTCGTGCACGCTCCCGGTCTGGTCGTCGTCGTGCCCGCGACACCGTGGGATGCCAAGGGTCTCATGGCGGCCGCCCTCGAGTCGCCCGATCCTGTGGTGTTTCTCGAACCGAAGGTTTTGTACCGCTCCGAACGAGAGGCAGTGCCGACCGGGCACTACACAATCCCGCTCGGCAAAGCGCGCATCCGGCGCCCGGGCTCCGGGCTGACGATTGTCACCTACGGCGGCATGGTGCCAGTGACCCTGCGGGCAGCCGACGAGGTCGCAGGCGAGGGTATCGACCCGGAAGTGATCGATCTGCGCACGTTGTATCCGTGGGACGTCGAGACCGTCGTTGCCTCGGTGGAGAAGACCGGCCGGTTGCTGGTGGTGCAGGAGCCACAGCGCACCGGCGGTATCGGAGCCGAGATCGCAGCGACTGTCGGGGAACTCTGCGGGTACTCACTCGAGACGCCCGTCCGCCGGGTCGCCGCTACCGACGCACCGTGGCCGCAGTTCCACATCGAGAAGCACGCTCTGCTCAACGAGAGGCAGATCGTCAGCGCGATCCGGGAAATGATGGCCGGCTGATGGCGTACGAGCTGAAGCTGCCCGACATCGGAGAGGGTCTCACTGAGGCGGAGGTGGTGAGCTGGATGGCCAGGGTCGGGGACACCGTGGCCGCCAACCAGCCACTCGTCGAGGTCGAGACCGACAAGGCAGTGGTCGAGATCCCTTCGCCGCGGTCCGGGTCGCTGCTGCATATCGGCGGAGAACCCGGCGCAACGCTCCACGTGGGTGACCTGCTGGCGGTGATCGGAGACGAAGACGAGAGCTGGGAGCCGGAGCAGCCGGCGGCCTCTGCTCCTCCGGAGGCGTCGCCCGTGGCGCCCGCTGCAACGGCACCGGGCACCGCCACAGCCAGGGCGATGCCCATAGTGCGCAAGCGGGCGCGCGAGCTCGGCGTTGACCTCGCCGCGGTGGCAGGCACCGGACCGGGCGGCAAGATCACCCGAACCGATGTGGAGAAGGCGGCCCGGGAGCCCTCTGCCGGGGAATCACAACCGGCAGCCACAAGCGCCTTCGAGGGCGAGACGCTGTCGGCGCTGCGGCGGACCATCGCCCGCAACCTCACCCGGTCGTGGACTGAGATCCCGCACGTGACCGTGTGGAGGTCGGTTGACGCCACCAGCGTTTTGGCCGCTCGTGCCGAGACCGGGTTGTTGCTCGAGGCGATCCTGGTCAAGGCGGTGGTTCCCGTGCTCGCCGAGCTCCCCGAGTTCAACGCCACCTTTGACGGAGTGCACCTCCACAAATCAGAGGGAGCGCACGTCGGTGTCGCCATGGCTACCGACGCCGGGCTGATGGTGCCCGTGGTCCGCAACGCCGAGACCATGAACCTCCGCGAGCTGACCGTCGAGATCGAGCGGCTCGCCGGGGGGGCGCGGGAGCGCACCCTTGGTCTCGGCGAGCTGAGCGGGGGCACCTTCACCGTGTCGAATGTGGGGGCGGTCGGTGGTGGTTTCGGGACGCCGATCATTCCCTACGGCACCACCGCCATCGTCTCGGTGGGTCGGGCGGAGGATGACGTGATCGTGAGGGACGGAGCCATCGCCGTCGCAAAGGTGTTCCCGGTGTCCCTGTCCTTCGACCACAGGATCATCGATGGGGCACTGGCGTCACGGTTCCTGCTCGCCTATGCGGCCGCACTGAAAACGTACGAGCTCGGTTAGGCGCCGCAACTTTCCTAGGTTGGTGGTGGCCCGAGCTGGAGGAACCATGCGGAGACGTTCGTTGCTGGTGTTGGTCGTAGTCTGGTCGCTGGCGCTGGTGGTGCCGGCATTCGCCGACCCGCTGGCACCGGGAGGTACTTTCCGCGATGACGACGGCAATGTCCACGAGGGTGCAATCGAGGCGATCGCCGCGGTCGGGATCACCAGGGGCTGTAACCCGCCGGTCAACGACATGTACTGCCCGTCGGCATCCGTGACGCGCGGGCAGATGGCCGCATTCCTGGTGAGGGCCCTCGGTCTGGCGGCGGTCGGTGACGACTACTTCACCGACGACAGCGGGACCGTGTTCGAGCCCCAGATCAACAGCCTGGCCGCCGCCGGCATCACCAAGGGCTGCAACCCCCCCGGCAACGACATGTTCTGCCCCGACGATCCCGTGACCCGTGGCCAGATGGCCGCATTCCTCGTGCGCGCCTACAGCTACGGTGACGACAGCGGCGGCAATCGGTTCAGTGATGACGACGGGTCGGTCTTCGAGACGTCCATCAATCGCCTTGCCGCGGCCGGAGTCACTCTTGGTTGCAACCCGCCCGCCAATACGAAGTTCTGCCCCGATCGGGAGGTACGGCGTGACGAGATGGCCACGTTCCTGGCCCGCGCCGGGGGCCTCGACCCGATCGTTCCCCCGCAGCGCTGCTCGATCCTCCCCGCCGACAACATCTGGAACGCAAAGGTCGACGACCTTCCGGTCGATTCGCAATCCAGTGCGTACATCAACACGATCGGTGCCACAGCGACCCTGCACGCCGATTTCGGGTCGGGAGTCTGGCCGCCGGGATCGAACAGCCCGATCGGAATTCCTTACGTAGAGGTTGGTGACAGCCAGCCGGACGTGACCATCCATTACACGGCCTACGGGAATGAAAGCGACCCCGGACCGTTCCCGGTTCCGGCCGATGCGCCGGTCGAGGGTGGCCCCAGCGCGGGGGGCGACCGGCACGTGCTAGTGCTCGACCGGGACGATTGCATGCTGTACGAGCTGTACCGGGCGTTCCCACAGGGTGACGGCTCATGGGACGCCGACTCGGGGTCGGCCTATGACCTGACCTCGAACGAGCTGCGCCCCGCCGGTTGGACCTCGGCCGACGCCGCCGGGCTCCCCATCTACCCGGGTCTCGTCACCTATGACGAGGTGGCCTCGGGTGTGATCGATCACGCCATCAGGTTCACCGTGCCGCAGACCCGCAACGAGTACGTTTGGCCGGCGCGTCACCAGGCGTCGAGCCTGTCTGGTTCGCAGTACCCGCCGATGGGTCAGCGGTTCCGGCTGCGCGCCGACTACGACATCTCCGGCTACTCGCCGGAGATCCAGGTGATCCTCACCGCGATGAAGCAGTACGGGCTTATCCTCGCCGACAACGGCTCCTCCTGGTACATCTCGGGGGCACCGGACGAGCGCTGGGACAACGACATGCTCCACGAGTGGGACGACGTCCCCGGCTCAGCTTTCGAGGCAGTCGACGTATCGTCGCTGATGGTCGACCCGAACTCGGGCCGGGTAGCTCCATAGGTACGAGGCTCCGTCACACCAACACGTTCGACCCGAGTAGCGTCGGGATCGGAGTCTTTGGCTGAGCCGGGAGGGAGCAGGAGTGGGCAGCCCGGAGCGAATCGTCTTCGCAACGGCCCTGGTTTCGGTCGGCATGTTTCGCTGCCCGCCAGATCACGAGGCGTTTTCCGGGGGCTTCGTCGACAACTGGCTCATCGTATTTCCCCGCACCGCAGTTCGTATCGAACGCGCCGAGGCGCCGCCGGTTGTGGCCGACCCGACGGTCGCGGTGCTGTACGAGCCGCCGTCCCGGTACAGCCGATTTGTGGTCGACCCCCGTGGTGATCTGTGTGACTACTTCGCCATTGCCGCCGACATCACCAACGACCTATCGAGCGCTGTGGGCGCCGACGTTGCACGACGTTTTCGGGAGGGCCATGGGCGGGCGGAGCCGCAGGTGTACCTCTCGCAGCGCCGGCTGTTTGAGCGGGCGACCGAGCCAGGAGCCGACCCGGTTGCGATCGAGGAGGGTGTCCTGGCGGCGGTTGCGGCAGTGCTCGCCGCGTCGGGAGAGTCGCTGTCAGCGCAGCCGAAGCGGGTGACAACCCGCGCCCGGCACCGTGACCTGGCGCTCAACACGGCCGAGATGCTGGCCGCGTCGTTCACAGAGCCCCTCCATCTGCGAGACATCGCCCGTCGTGTTGGGAGCGCTCCACACCATCTGAGCCGGATCTTCCAGAGGGAGACCGGGACGTCGATACACGGGCGGCTTCTCGAGCTGCGGTTGAAGAGAGCTCTCGAGATCCTCCGTGACGGCGACCAGGATCTGGCCCGGCTGGCCGTCGACCTGGGCTTCTCCAGCCACAGTCACTTCAGCCGCTCTTTCAAGTATGCGTTTGGCGTCAGTCCCAGCGACTACCGGGCCGAGTTGCCCGAAACACGCACGATTGTGCAAGCGATCGCCTCCTGATTCCACGACGATGCGTGGTCACTCGCACAAGGAGGCAATGCGATGCGATGGAGACATAGGTGGTGGGGCGCGGTCGTGCTCGGATCTGCATTCATGCTGTTGGGTGCGGCTGCCGTCGCCAGCCCGCCGTTCGTCGAGAGCGATGCCGAGGCGATCTATACCCTGACAGGGGCCAGCGCCGGCGACTACTTCGGCTGGGTCGGCGCCGATATCGGCGACCTCGACGGGGATGGTGTCACCGAGGTTGCCATCGCCGCGATTTTCGAACCGAGCGGCGGTAGCTATGCCGGGCGGGTTTATGTGTACTCAGGTGCCACGGGAGCCCAGCTTGCGGTGCACGACGGCACGGAATACGAACTCTTCGGCTACTCGACGGCCGCCGCCGGTGACGTGAACGCCGACGGTGTGCCCGACTACATAGTCGGCGCCCCCGGGTTGCGATCGGCACCCGAGCCGCCGCTGGGGCGCGCCGTTGTGTACTCCGGAGCCGACCACAGTGTCATCTACGAATTGACGCCCCCGGCCCGGAACTTCTTCGGTGGTGCCGTCAGTGGTGCCGGCGACCTCAACGATGATGGATACGACGACTTCATTGTCGGTGCCATTGGCGACGACGCCCAGCGTGGCAGGCTGACGGCCTACTCCGGTGCCGACGCCTCCGTCCTCTGGTCGGCGACCGGTGAGCATGCCGCCCACGATGGCCACTCAGGGGATCTCTTCGGCTCAGCCGCCGGTGCGGTGGGGGACGTAAACGGCGATGGTGTCCCCGACGTCTCGGTCGGCGCCTACGGTGCCAACGGCGGTAGAGGCAACGCCTACGTGTTGTCCGGTGTCGACGGCTCGGTCATCCATGTGCTCAAGCCGCTTGCCGACGCTGATGTGTTCGGGGTGTTCTTCGCATCCGGTGCCGGCGATATCGATGCCGACGGCGTCAACGACGTGTTTGTCGGTGACTACAACGCCGGACGTGGCCCGCGGGCCGGTACCGGTGCCGCCTATGTGTTCTCCGGGGCGACTGGTGAGCGTTTGCTTGTTCTGGACGCTGAAGAGACCGGGGACGGCTTCGGTCCGGGCCGCGGGATCGGTGACGTCAACGGCGACGGGCACGGCGACCTCATTGTTGCCGCCTACACGTCGTCTGCAGGCGCCCCGGGAGCCGGGAAGGCATATGTGATCTCGGGAGCAGACGGGACGACCTTGCGGACCATTACGTCGACCATTGCCGGCGACAACTTCGGGGTCGACGCGCTCGGGCTCGGAGATGTCGACGGCGACGGGCTGACCGACTACCTGGTCACCGCCGACAACGCGTCCTTGGATGGCACGGCGTACGTGATCAAAGGGACAGATCTGACGCCATAAACCGACGCCAGATCCTGGCCACGACGAACACACAGCTGGCGAGGGGCGAGCCGCATCGGCTCGCCCCTCGCTGTGTGTGATCTCCTAGAGTCACCACGCAGTCGTCTGTTGTCTGGGGTGTGATGGTACGGGCGCGGGTTCTGGTCGCCGCGGGTGCGCTATTTCGCGACGCGTCCAGCAGGGTGCTTCTGGTTGAACAGACCTACAAGGACACGTGGGAGATTCCCGGTCGTCGACTCCGACGAGCTGTTCCAGTTGGCAGCGGCGCCGCTCGCCACCCGGGTGACGGCGGCGTTGCAGGCATCGATCGGGGAGACGCTCTATCTCGAGAACGGTGTGCCCCGCTAACCGCGGTCCTCGTTCCTCGCTGGTTGGCGTGGTGTCACTCGCTCGCTGAACAGAAGCCAGAGCAGCGGCAGACCGAGGAACATCGCAAAGGCGCTGATCATCATGGCCGTTCGCAAGCCGAACGCATCGCCGACGGCGCCGAACGCGATCGCCCCCAGCGAGCGGATCGCAAAGTTCATGGACAGGTACACGCCGTTGGCGAGAGCCCGGCTCTCCGGTACTTGCTCCTGGACCAGAGCCATGAGCACCGGGGGGACGGACAGGAGCGTCAGCCCGAGCACCGGGAGCACGGCGATCTGGACGGCACCGTGGGTAGCGAGAAACACAAGCAGCGCCACCGGTGCTGTGGTGAAGCCGAAGAGGAGCACCGGACCACGTCCGACATGGTCGCTGACCCAGCCGCCTGCGAACGCACCGGCGATCCCGGCTGCCTCGAGGATGGAGAGCGCGGCGCCCGCCAGCCAATCGCTTCTTCCGGTCTCGGTCAGATACAGAGGAAGAAACACAGTGACCGACATCATCATCATGATCCTGACGACCAGGGTCCCCGCCAGCACCGCCATGAGGCTGCGCATTGATCTGATCGCATCACGCCACGGGACGGGCTCGGCACCTGTGTCGTAGTGCAGGGTCGTGTCCTTGAGCCGGAAGTGCAGGATCAGCGACGTGGCTATGCCGGCCAGCGCCAGGAAGGCCAACGACCGCAACGACAACACGGCGAGGGCGCTCACCACGACCAGGGGGCCCAGCGTCCTTCCCGTCTCTCCGCCGACCATGAAGAATCCCATGCCCCTTCCGAGGCGGGTGCCCGAAAGAGAGCCGATCGCAACCGGGGCGGTGGCGTGGAAAGCGGCGAGGCTGATCCCTGCAAGGAACAGAAGGGCGGCCACGCCGAGGTAGCCGGGTGCCCAACCGAGAAAGCTCATCGCAGTAGCGGTCACACCAGGACCCAGCACCACCATCCAGCGCAGGGCGCGATCGCGTGCCAGGTGACCGATGAAGGCCTGGAACAGCGAGGGGAGCTGGAGAAAGACCGACAGGCCACCGGCCGCGGTGTTGCTCAACGAGAGCTTGTCGACGAACTGTGGCAGCAGCGGAGCGAGAAACGCAGCAAAGGTGTCGTGCACGGCGTGTCCGGCGGCGATCGTCGCCACCTGCTCGGCATGAAAGCCGGTCGCGGAGGTGGTGGGCTTGGTTTGGTCGCTCATGGGTGCTCGAGTGAAGAGACGTCAATCATGTCACAACGTGCAGCCATGTCACAACGTGCAGCCATGTCACAACGTGCAGCCATGTCACAACGTGCAGCCATGTCACAACGTGCAGCCATGTCACAACGTGCAGCCATGTCACAACGTGCAGCGCGCTGCGGCGCACGGCGCTCTAGTTGTGCCTGCGAGGACCACCGTGGGCCGGTTTCGGGTAGTTTCCTCAACTAGGGCTAACACCCGCCGACAGAGAGGCCGAAGCCCACTGGAGGCAAGCATGGCGGCATACCTCGACGGATTCTCCGAAAGGGACCTGAGGACGTTGGCGAGCATCGTGGCAACGGAGCCCGCCACGCTGACAGACGACCTGCGCCGCCGCCCGTGGGCGATCCACGACATCCTCTCGGACGATGGAGTGGTGGAGGGCGTCATGGGCCGGCACGGCCATCCGGCGAACGTCGTCTCGCCGTTCCTTCTGTTTGCCGTCGTCGTTCATGCAACCGCGGGTGACCTGCGGTCGGCGACATATGTCAAGGACTGGACCGGACCGCGGTCCCGGCTCCCGGTGTTCGACGTTGCCCCGCTGCAGGAGTTCATCGAGGATCCCGCCCGGCTGTTCTTCCTGACGAAGCTTCTCGAGTCCTTTGCGTTGCCCACCCCGGTCGCGGCGCCTGCCAACCCATTTGATCTCGGTGAGATCGCTACGTGGGTTGATCACGCTGTCCCGGCGCAGCGGGCGTCGCTACTGGTGCGGCTCGGCGATCTGTCACTCTTCGAGAGCGGCATCTTTCCCGACCGCATCGGATCGCAGCCATTGGAGCCGGTGGTCGCTGAGCGTCTCGGAAAGACCGTCGACATGACGAGCACCGAGCTACTCGAGCTGTGTGATCCGGCAAGCTTCTCTCCTGGGCTCGATGCCCGCGAGTCGTTGGGTAGCCGCTGGTACGAGACGGCGGTCGCCGAAGGATCGGCGCCGCAACTCATCAGTGACGTGGCGGCCCGGTTCCGAGCGGCTCGCCGGGTCCTCAACCACGTTGCCGACACCTACCTGTATCCGCTCGACTACGACTGGGATTTCGCTGCCTGACGCTGCCTCCGGGTCTAGGGTTGGTCCCATGAGCACGATACCCCCTCGAGTCAGGTCGCTGATCGAGTCCGGCAGGCTCACCCATCTGGTGACGATCAACCCCGATGGGAGCCCGCAAGCGTCTGCAATCTGGATCGGGCTCGAGGGTGACGAGATCGTCTCCGGCCATCTGGGGGAACACCGCAAGCTGGGCAACATCCGCCGGGATCCCCGTCTGTTGATGACCCTCGAAGCCGGGACCCGCAACGAGATCGGTCTCGACGAGTACCTCGTGATTCATGGCACAGGTCGGGTGACGGACGGCGGGGCCCCGGAGCTCCTGCAGCGGCTGGCTCATGTATATCTGGGACCCGACGTCGTGTTCCCGCCGATGCCCAACCCGCCGGCCGGTTACGTGCTGCGTATCACACCGGATCGGTTCGGTGGAGTCGGGCCCTGGTCCGACTGAAGTCGGCGCCGACTCCCATCGGTGTACCCTCGAGGCAACCGTCGATGGGAGAAACGAATGCGTCGCCAGGGGAGCGTCTTCCTGGGGTTGGTGCTGTTCGGCGTTGGTCTCGTCTTCTTACTCCAGGCAATGGACTTGTGGCCGGACGGGGCGTCGATAGGGCCCGGCGTGTTGATCGTGATTGGAGTGGCGATCCTCGTGGATCGGGTGTCACAGGGCGAGCGTGAATCGTGGACCGCTCCGATCATCCTCATCGGGCTCGGTCTCTTCCTGTTACTGCGCGACGCCGACATCATCAGGTCGGCTTTTGTCTGGCCGGCGATCCTCATCGTTGCCGGGTTGAGCTTGATATTCGGCACGTTCCGTGGGGGCAGCGTCGAGACGGAATCCGTCGACATTCCGTTGGATGGAGCCCGCCGGGCCCGGGTGCGCATCGACCATGGTGGGGGCGCGCTGCGGGTCGGCAGTCTTGCGGCGGCTTCCGCGAGCTTGTGTGCCGGGTCGGTCGGCGCGGTGGAGCAGAAGGTGAGCAGGTCGGGCGACCGGGTCGACGTCATGCTGCGGCAGCGCCATGCCTCGTGGATGCGGTCCCGGGGGCGCGAGTTTCGTGTTGACTTCAACCCGGCCGTGGAACTCGAGCTCGACCTCCACACAGGTGCCTCTGACACGCGTCTCGATCTGACCCGGTTGCTGGTCAACTCGCTCGAGCTCAAGACGGGAGCCAGCTCTACGGTCGTTTACGTTCCCGAGCGCGGGCACACCCGGGCCACGGTGGACGCCGGCGCCGCCTCCGTGGAGTTTCGCGTACCGGCGGATGTCGCCGGCCGCATCACCACCGACACCGGGCTGGCAGAAGTCGATGTCGACACCAGCCGTTTCCTCCCCAGTGGCGGAGGCTACGAGTCCCCCGACTACTCGACCGCGGTCAACCGGGTCGAGCTGACTATGAGGGGTGGCGTTTCCGGCTTCAAGGTGCGCTGAGCCGGCACACGACCTCGTCTATCTCTTCACCCCGGGCATTGGCGTATCCCCGGTCGGTGTCTATGACTTCAAAGCCGTTCTTCTCCAGGACACGGATCGATCCCATGTTGTCACGGGCCGCCCTGGCATACAGGGGCCGCTCGGTGACCTCGTCCAGGAACAGCGCCAGGGCCGCGGTGGCGACTCCCTTCCCCCAGTGGTTGTGGTCGATCCAGTACGTGATCTCACGGTCTCCCTCCTGGACCCAGCTGCCGACGTGTCCGACGACCCGGCCGTCTAGCTCGATCGTGCGCATGATGATGGTGTCGTTGCCGAGAATTCGCTTCCAATGGGCATCGAATGTGGCCCGATCCGTCGGGTCCGGTGGAGTGAACGCGGCCATCCGTTGCGCTTCTTCGTTCTGCTCGTGTGCGAAGAAGACCGGAATGTCCGAAGGAACGACGGCGCGGAGCCGGATGTGGTCACGAGTCATGCCTGCGTTCTACCACGCGGCAATGACATTTGCCCGGCCGGGTCAGGCGGCCAGCGCAGGGGCGCTGAACTGCTCGACCGCGGCGAAGAGCGCATCGGGTCGCACCGGCTTCGAGAGGAACCCGTCCATGCCTGCGGCGATACAGCGGTCGCGCTCCTCCTTGGTGGTGTGCCCGGTGAGCGCAACGATCGGGGTGCGGATGATGCCTTGCATG
>Ga0307417_10000631_pt1 | contig 14287 bp, 12 predicted proteins | sample SalMarWE160210MG_2_FD_202514 | JGI IMG/M metagenome (GOLD analysis project Ga0307417, IMG submission 202514) | Salt marsh sediment microbial communities from the Plum Island Ecosystem LTER, Massachusetts, United States - WE1602-10 | ecosystem: Environmental > Aquatic > Marine > Intertidal zone...
TAAAGCGCGGCGGTGTGCGGAGTGAGCAGCCGCACCAGATCCAGCGGCAAAGGCAGGGTCTGCAGCCAAAGATAGCCCAACCAGAGCCCTAGCAGCCCGAGCGGCAGCCGCAGCCGGTGGACTATTGCGGGCTCCGGCCGGCGGCCCAGGCACCAGAGTCCCAGCAGCAGGAATACTGCGACTTCCAACGGCGCCCAGGCCCAGGGCCGGTTGCTCCCCAGAGGCACGGGCGCCAGCACCAGCAGGCCGAGCAGCGCCAGGAACAGGCCGCGCGGCGCAGGCCGCGCGACGGCGCCCGCGGAAGACCGCGTGCTCATCGAGGCCGTGCCCTGGAAGTGACCCCGCCTAGCGCCTCCAGGCGCCGCCGCTGCCGCGCATCGAGCAGCGGCGCCAGCTGGCCGGACCAGCCCAGCGTCGCGGCCCAGGATAGCAGGTCGCCGCTGATACTCTCGACCTGCACCGCCCGCTCCATGCCCTGCCAAGCCGGGATGAGGAGGCCGGTCGGCAGCTGCTCCCAGGCGCGCATCGACAGCCAGGCCATGGGGCCCAGCACGTCGGGCTCCCACGGACCGCACTCGAGCGCCGCTCGCATCGCCGCGCTGACGCCCGCATCGACACCGTGGGCAAGATAGCCGGCCACGGCCAGGCGGCTCCAAGCCCGGGCCCAGGCCGGCCGCAGCCGGACTGCGGCCCGATAATCCGCCTCGGCCCGGGCCCAGAGCCGTCGTGCCGCATTCGGGTCACCGGTATCGTGGCGAGCCCACTGCTCAAGCCAGACGCCGCGCGCCAGCGCGTAGTCCGCGCTCAAAGGGGCAAGCGCACGGGAGCTGGCCAGCATGATCTCCGCATCCTCTCTCAGCAGCGCCGCAGGTGCCCGGGGGGATTGCAGAAACTGGCGGGCCAGCGCACCTCCGGCCAGCTGATCCACCGAGGCCCAGCCGAGCACCGCGGCGCGATAGGCGAGCAGAGCCAAAATCAGGGCCAGGCTCAGTGGGACCCACGGTCTGGCCCCGTATCCACCCATCTCGAGCCCTCCCCTCGTCTCGGCCGAAGCCGGCGTCGACCGATAGTACCCGGAGTGCAACGGCAGGCATATCCCGGGTCGGCGGCCCTGGAACGGCCCGTCGTCAATCCCTACAATGAGGCGGGATCGTGGATCCGGCGGGCTCAATGCGCCTGCTTTCGCGGTGTCCGGGCGAGCCGACTGGCAGGCCACCGCGCCGTGGGCGGCGAGAAGTCACTTGCGCCCGTATTGCGAGTGGGGAGAACCCTGCAATGACGAGAACTGCGCTTTTCCTGTTGGTGCTGCTGGGTCTCATCGCCGGCGCCCTCCCCGCCGAGGCGCCACACGATTTCCAAATCGAATCCGACCGCTTCGACATGGCCGAGTCCGGGGATCTGGGAATCGTGGACAACCCGGCCCAATATATCGACTGGCTGTTGAAGCAGGGTTATCCCATTCACTCGATCATGCTGCATGCCGTCGCCCGAGGCATGAGCATCAGCGACGTCGCCTATCTGCTGACACAGGCAGACCCCGCCCACGCCACCGAGATCTACGGTGACGCCATCGACCTGCTGCCCCAGCTGCCGGGTTGGACCTGCGAGACCAAGGACGGCCTGACCGGCCGCTATGCGCCTCGCTACAAGCTCGCCGACCTGGGCGCCAAGCCCACCGTCCGGGAGGTGGCCAAGAGGTTTTTCGAGGACGGGGCGCGTCTGAGCCCCACGCCGCGGTGGCACGAAGGCGAATCGAGCATGAGCGCGTCCATCGACGAGCTCATCTCCATCTCAGGCCGCGCCCAGGGCCAAGGTGCGACGGGCAATAGGCGACTCTGGTGGTACGAGCCCGGCGAGCTGGCGCCGGGGCAAGACGCCCCCCTATTCGTCTCCCTCTACCCAAAGGACAAATCCATTGCGGTGGATGCAAGCCCCGTCCGGCTTGAGCAGATGAAGCAGCGGGGCGTCTCCAGCGTGCCGATAGTCTTCGTCTACAACAGCGCCGAGTACATTCCAGTCAGCGGCGTGGATCGGGGCGTCCCGGGCAAATCCACCGGCCAGCGCCCGAATCCCTACATCCACTACGGAGACGGCAAGGTCACGGCAAGCGAGGTCATCGACAATTTCCTGCGCACCGGCGAGAAGGTCACGCCCGTGCGTGAGTGGCGGATCGAGGATCACCATGTGACGGTAGACAGCCAAGAGCTAGGCTCCCTGTTCCACCTCCCCGGCAAGCAAGACGTCCCGCCCGCGCAGTGGCAGCGCCTGACTCACGAGCTGAAGGCCCACGGCTTCGCCAGACCGCTTCAGGTCACAGTGAGCGGAGACTCCGGCAAGAAATGGCTTGACGATCCCGACAAGGCCGCGGTGGCAGCCGATCTCGGGATGCAGACTCCGGTCATCTTTCTGATGCACAACATCCGAAGAGCACCCTGCGGCCTGCCCACGGCCTGCCAAGAATCCGTGTGTCAGGCGGTCAGAGCCGGCGGTGGAGGACCGAGTGCCTGCCAACCGAAATCGGGTGCGCCTGCGACCGCGCCGGCGGTGCGGCCCGAGGGCTCGGCCAGCCCCTCGTAACTGCTTCGGATTCCGCTCCGCCGCACCCCTCCCCTCGGCGGGACGCAGCCACGCCACCGCCTCGGAAACTCAAACCTCCCGGGGTGAGCCGGCCATAACGCACGGCCCCACCCATCCACGAGCCCCTTGCCCTGGATAGTTTCCCGTTGGGTAGTCCCCGGACTACGGAAAATAAGCCGGATCTGCGCTTTTCACGGAGCCAGCTATTGATGCTTACTGTGGAATGCCCAAGCCAGGTGACCCGCCAGTTCCGCGGGTGCCCGTGGAGCGGAGCTGCCGCCGGATGCAGTCGGTGCTGAGACGGATGAGCGGGTGGACAGTGGGCGAAGCAGACTCAGGACACGAAGGGCGGCGCCTGCACGTTCAGGAGGAAACCGAGCCATGAAGATCTGCAGCAGACAAGAGCTGGAGGTTACCGTAACCGGCATCATCATCATGTCCGTCTGGCTGGCCACCTGGGGCCTGGAGTCCACCGCCCGGCGGGTGGACCGAAGTGCAGCGCACCCCAGCTCTCAGACGAGCGCAGCAGGGGCCTCCGAGGCCCTACCCTCCGCCGCGGATGCCAGCTGCCAGCCTGGCGCCTGGGTACTGACCAGCGCGGCCTGGGTCCGCGAGCTCCGGGCGCCCAACTGAGCCCCGTGCTGCGACGCGCCTATGCCGCACTGGCCCCACGGCTGGAGCCCCCGCATCGGCCCCTATTCCAGAGCCCTAACCCGCATGTCTCAAACCGGGAGCTCGCACAGTCAGTGGGGCCGCCGGTGGATACTTCACAGAGAGCGAAATGCAATTCGCACTTCGGATTGAGAGGTTTTCTTTGGCGACTCACGGGGCAAGCGGCGATGCGTCGATCCGGCGAGATGCGCGGGCTAAAAAGCGCCCTGCCAGGAAATCCAGCTTGTAGCTCAGCTGACACACGGCGCACGCGGCCAGCGGGCCCCCGCCCAGGACGCCGCCCTCGCTCAACGACAGGGCGGGATTGCCGCAATGATCGCAGATGGGAGCCGCCAGGCTGCCACGCCGCGCCAGAGCCTCCCAGTGCTTGCCGACCCGCACCCAATCCCGGCCCGAGATGTCAAAGTCGAGCTTGCGCACGCCGCCGGCCGAGTCGCCTATGCTGACCGGCAGCGGCACATGCAGCCTCAGGCGCAGGTGCCTGGAGCCAGCTCTAGGGGTGGATCCCTCGGCTCGGATGTCGACCATGGCCACACAATCCAGCCGCACGCGTAGGCGCAGCTCCGAGCCCGTCGTCCCGGTGAGTCGTCTCACCCATTCCGGGTCCGAGGCCCACGAGACCCAAAGGTAGCCCTCCCCGAGTCCCAGTCGCAGCGCATGGCCCTGCTGCCCGGGCGCGCCTGGATGCTCCACAAGCTTGAGTCCCGACACGTAGCAGCTAAGGCTCGTGTCTTCCAGCACCCGATCGATCTCGGCCCTTTGGGCAGCCGGACTGGTCACGGGCGAGGGGGCGAACGCGGGCTCGGCCAGGAACGGATGGCGTGCCGCGTTGAGCCTGCGCATCCACGCGTAGGCGGCATGCGCCCGCGCCCGATCGCTCTCCAACAGGGCGTAGTGCTCGGTCTCCACGGCCGCCACCACGGCCTCCTTGGCATCCAGCTCGTTGAGCCAGAGGCGCATCGCTGCCAGGGCAAAGGCCGCACGATGCGGATCCTGCACTGGCAGGACTTTCATCACATCGGCCACCAGACCCGGATCCACGGCCGCGCTGTCCGCGGCGCTGAGCCTGGATAGTGCGAGTAGTCCCGCACCCGTGACGACCAGGGCCAGGAGCCAGGGAAGCACGGTGAGAGTGAGTGCGGTGAGCCCAATGCCGTAGGCAGCAAACTTCAGTGTCGCCCGCTCGGAGCGTCGCTGGCGGGGCCGGTCTGCGGATCGCGCCCTATCCAACGCAGCCTGGAGGCGTGCCCACAGCGCTTCGGCGTCCTTCGGCGACGGAGTCCTGCTCCCTACCGCGGCGGCAAATGCATCCCCTGCCGGCCCGCTATCGGCCGCGGAGTGCTGCCGCGCCAGCCGAGATCCCGGTCCGGCCGCGCGAGGCGCCGAATCTACGCCAGGCACCTCGGTCGGCAGGGCGCCTGGGGCGGACTCGGCGACCACCCGGCACTCGGCCCCCGCATGCTCAATGGCCGCGCGGTAGCGGGTGGCGGCATGCTCGGCCAGCCCCGTCTTGATGGTGATGAGCCGGCCGGGGAAGATCCGCCGGACCTTGTCTGCGTCGGCCTTGAACAGCCGGGCCAGGGCGTCGGCCACCTCCTCCTCGTTGCGGCCGGCCACGATCTTGCCGGTGAGCTCGACACGGTAGTCCGCGTGACTCATCTCGCCCTTTCCCCTCCCATCGCCGGCGTGCGGCACAGCCGGAGTATACGCCACGGGGAGGCGCGCCCGCCGGTAGCGCAGCGACACAGGCCACAGAAGCAGCGGAGGCCACCCCGGAGGGCGGGACCAGGCGCGGTGCACAGGCTCGGCGGGGGCGCGAATCAGCCCTCCCAGTCGCTGGCGACCCGCCCGCCGCTGGCGGCGAGCGCCGCCAGCTCACGACTGCGCTGATCCTCACCGTTAGGGCCTCGAAGCAGTCTGCCGCCGTGCTCCGCAACCGTGGCGCAGCCGATGCAGAGGCGACATCCGGGCACCGCGCGGCGGCGAGCCGCGGGGATGGGCTCCCCGTACTCCAGACAGTCGACCCGGTCGGTCCCTTGCTGCCGATTGACCTGAGCATGGCGGCGTACTGAGGCGATGGCAAACTCTAGATAGTCCTCTATGTGGGGATCGGCGAGGTCGGCGGCATCCACTTGGGTGGCTCTCCTTTGGCAGCGACCCCACCCGCCGGCGAGGCCAGGGGTGACGGCGTAGGTGTCTCAGTCTCCGATGTAGCGTTTGCGCTTGTAGGGCTTGAGGCGCTCCAGGTCGACCAGGATAAGTCCGTCCACACAGTTGGCGAAGTCGGGATCCACGCCAAAGCCGAGGAAGTGCGCACCGCCCGGCTCGCACACCTCGGTGTACTGCTTGTACAGGGTGGGCACGCTGGCGCCATACTGCTCCAGATACTCTCTCAGGGCGGCGAAGTCCTCCCGATAATCGTGGCCGGGCAAGGCCTGCTGGCATTCGGCGCGCTCGGCCGGCCCCATCTCGTAGCCGATGAGCGCGATCACCAGAGTCTCGTCGGGCCCGAACCAATGCTCGTAGAAATGCACCAGTAGATTCTTTGCCGCCTTGGGATAGGCATTGCTGATGGTCACTGGCCCGAACGGATAGCGGATGTCGGGATGGTGTCGTAGATAGGCACCCAGGCCCTGCCACAGGTAGTCCAGGGCACGGGTTCCCCAGTAGCGGGGCTGCACGAAGCTGCGTCCCAGCTCCAGGGCGCCTTCCAGGTAGGGGCGGAAGCCTGCCTGGAAACGGAACAGGCTGCGGGTGTAAAGCCCCTGCTCGCCCAGCTCGGCGGTAATCGAGGCGCTCTCGCCGATACGATAGGAGCCGACGATCTGCAGGGAATGATCGTCCCACAGCACCAGATGCCGGTAGTAGCGATCGTAGCCGTCCAGATCCCTGCGCTTGCCGGTCCCCTCCCCCACCTTGCGAAAGGAGACCTCCCGCAGCCGGCCGACCTCCTTCATCACCGCGCAGTCCGGGCTGGGATCGAAGAGAAAGATCGCCTTGCCGTCGTGGGTCATGCCCAGGCGCTGGGCCACTGCCAGCTCAGCATTGAGTGCCTGGCGCGCCTCGGGATGGGCGATCGCCTTTTCCGTGGCGAACACGCCGCGCTTGTTCTTGCCGACCTTGTACAGGTGGCGCTTGACCAGCTTCACCTGGGTCTTGGGTGGCATCCCGGCGCTGGTGATGTTCGCGATAGGTATCAGCGCGCCGATGCGTATGCCGATGGTCTTCGAGTGCTGGTTGAACATCTCCTGCACCAGCAGCGGTGCCGCCAGAGGCTTGTAGATCGCGGAGATGCCGTAAAACAACGGAGAATTGCGGCCATCGATGAACACGGGCAGCAGCGGGGCGTTGGCGCGTCTGGCGATGCGCAGGAATCCACTCTGCCAGCGCCCGTCGCGGATGCCGTTGGGCCGCGCCCGGGAGACCTCGCCTGCCGGGAACAGGATCACGGCCTGCTCGTCGTGCAGCGCCCGCAGGATGCACTTGACCGACTCCGGCGAGGTGCGTCTGCCCAGATTGTCCACCGCCAGGAACAACCCACGCATGGGGCGCAGGTGCAGCAGCAGATCGTTGGCCACCACTTTCACGTTCGGGCGCACTTCGCTCACCAGCTTGATCAGCGCCAGGGCATCCAGTGCGCCCAGGGGATGGTTAGCAATGATCACCACCCGACCGGTGGCGGGGATGTTCTCGCGGCCGGTGTTGGATACCGAATAGCTGAAATCGAAGTGCTCCAGTACCTTTTCCAGGAAGTCGAGCCCCTCGACACCTTTGTGCTCTTCGAGAAAGCGGTTAATCTCCCGCTCGTGGAACAGGATGCGCAGAAAGGACAGCAACGGGCGGGTGACGAAGCCCGGCTTGCCCTGAAAGAACCCCGGGTAGCGGGCGCTGAGCGCCTGTTCGATGTTCAGCACGTAGCGACCTCGCGGCGATTCGCGGGTCATACGCTATGGCATCAGGATGACGCCTGAGCGACCGGACAATTACTGTTCCAGGACGGAGGCCGGCCCGAGCGCATCGACAAGACTTGCGAGGAGCACCACCGAATCTGCCAGGAGCTCCTGGGCCATCGACCTTGCATCTTTCCGCGAGACTGCCGAGCGGCTCTATCACGGCCCCTGGTTCGTGAGCGCTACCTTGTCGTGGCGGACATCCTGAGGCGCCACCCTGAGGCCTCGGACGGCGACGCGCGCGCAGCGATGGCGCCCGCCACGGGCGTGGAGGCAGTGGATGTCTATCGGGCCTTCCATCGCCTCAAGACCCTGCGCCGGCAAGTCGCCGGGGTACTGGCCAAGGTGGACTGCCTGCTGCTGCCCACTATCGCCGGTGCCTATACGCTGGAGCAGACCCGCGCCGAGCCGGTGGTGACCAATGCTCGGCTCGGCCAATACACCAATTTCGTCAACCTGCTCGACTTGGCCGCAGTGGCAGTGCCGAATGGCATGCTGTCGTCCGGGGTGGGGTGGGGCGTCACCCTGCCGCGCGCCCCGAGAATCAGGTCGCGGTGCGAGGATCTGCCTGGGCTGCAGCCCACGCGCCCATTCCCTTGCCCGAATCGCAGTTGACATACCCGTCTATGCCGGGTTAGAAAATGAGCACGGCAAGACCGAACGACCCAACAATAACGTACACTGGCGGGGGGCGCGCTCAAAGGCCGAGTATTTCGACTGGACCATGAGCCGGTCACGGCCGCTCTTAGCCATTCCGGGGAGTCGCAATGTCCACCAAGAACGTCAAGACCTTTGCCCCCGCGGTGTGGGCCCTCCTCGGTGGGGGCTGGCTAACCATGGGAATGGGGGCGGCGCATGGAGAGGTCACGGTACAGGCCGAGGGACTAGACGCGGAGCGCTGGCTGAAGCCCCAGGACAGCGTTACGCTCAGGGTCGATCAACCCCCCGGACCTGCCGAGGGCCGACTGGCGTTTCTGGTGGGCGAGGTGGATTCTACGGTGCTGTTTCGCCCCACCGCGCCGGGGCGGCTCACCTATGACGGGCGTGTGGTGCCCCTGCCCAGCGGCGAGAAGGAGATTGCCGTGTACCTCGTGGGCACGGACGGCCAGTGGCAAGAAATCGCGCGCATCCCGCTGAAGGTCCTCACCCCGGGCGGTTTTCAGAAAGCCGAGGTGACGCCGCGCCTGGAGCTGACCGAAAAGTCGCAGTTCCAGGAGCATGTGAGCGGCGATGCCGTTCACTCAGACCGGCCGGAGTTTCACGACGCCGCCTTGCAGGGCGGCGTCACCACCGAGCACCAGCGCCCTGAACTCACGGTGCGCGGCTCGGCAAACATCGTGGGCACGTCCAACCGAGCCGAGGCTTTGCGCTTCGCCGAGAAGGGTGGTGCTGCTCCCAAGGTCGACCTAAGCGACTATCTGGTAGAGCTGGAATCCGGCCCCAATCAGGCGGCGGTAGGCCATGTGAGCTACGGCAGCCACGAGCTGCTCATCAATGGGGTTGCCAACCGGGGCGTGGTCTATACGCGCAAGCTGGGGGACCGGGTGGACGCGTCGTTCACGGCTCAGAACGGGACCCAGATTGTCGGTTTCGACAATCTCCTGGGACTCCAGGAGAACGATCATCATATCGTCGCCGGCGGCGTGGGCGCCGAGCTGATTGGCGACCGGCCCGGTGGACTGCGGGTCGAGGCCGCCTATATGAGCGCCACGGTGCGCAATCAGCTGGACTTCAATAGTGGTGAAGTGCCCGATGCCGAGCGCAGCCACGGCCTGGGACTGCGGGTGCTCGGCGCCAGCGCTTCGGGCCGACTGACCGGCTCGGCCGAGCTCGCCCGCAGCACCTTCCGCAATCCGTCGGATCCCCTGCTCGCCCAAGGCGAGGAAATCGTGCCGGTGCAAGAAACCACTGACAACGCCCGCCACCTCGAGCTGGGCTACCAGCTGCTGCAGGACTACGCCCTGACGGAAGGCATGCCCGCCGGTCTGCGCATGACGGTCCGCCACCAGCGGGTGGATCCCCTCTATCGCAGCATCGGTGCCGCGGTAAATGCCGATCAGGAAATCAACACGCTCGTGCTGGACGGCCAGCTCGGGGTGAGCAGCGTGCAGCTCCAGCATTCCGTCGCACGAGACAATCTCGACGACGCCCCCTCGGTGCTCACGACCCGCACTCGAGACACCATGCTCAATGTTGCGGCGCCGATCGCACAGCTCGTGTCCGGGAACGAGACGCCCAGCCCCTGGTGGCCCGCCAGTGCGAGCTATGCCTACCAGCGAAACCATCAGTACGGGATCAATCTACCCATTGGCTTCGACGACCCGGCCAGCCAGATTCCAGACCAGAAGAACTATTTGCACAACGTGAGTTTCTCCTGGAGCGGGGAGATCTGGGATCTGAGCTACTCTTACAGTCGGTCGTTCCAGGACAACCGCCAGCCGGGGCGTGCCGAGGCGGATTTCAAGAACTACGAGCACGGCGTCACCCTGGGCCTGCGCCTGTCCGACAAGCTTCACGTCGCACCGGGGATATCCCGTGTGCGCGCCCGGGACGTGGAGAACGCGATCACCACCAAGACGTGGTCGCCGAACTTTTCCTTCGACTGGCAGTTCGCGCCCCAGTGGAGCCTTACCGGCAACTACGGCTATACCCGCATCAAGGATGACATCGACCGCGCCCGCAGCAGCGACACCACCGCACAGACCCAGGTCTCGCGCAGCTTCACCGTCCCCGGACCGCGAGGCCGCAAGCTGCCTGGCCAGTTGTTCCTGCGCCACGCCCTGCAACGGGTCAGCGCCACGGATACGCTGCTCGAGATAGATAACGATGCGCGCACCTGGACCATCAACGGCGGCATCAGCCTGAGCCTTTTCTAGAGGAGCCTGCGATGAGACGATTTCTACGTGGCTTGCTCCTGTTGGCCCTGCTGGCATCCGCCGGACCGGCCGGTGCGGTGAGCGGCGTCAATCCCACGGGCGTCAACGTCAGCCATACGGGCGTCAGTACCGTGTTCCTGACGTTCTTCGATCTCGGTCAGGACGAGCGCGTCTCCGACGGGTTCTGGTGCGACGAGCTGCTCGATCCCACCTCCCCCATCGTCACCAGCGTCAATCCCTGCCGGCCCGGCACCATCCTGGGCTTTCTGCCGGCGCGCAACAATCTGGCGGGCCGCAGCGGCACCGCGGGCCTGAGCAATCTCACCGACATCATGACCATCCCCGCCTCGGTGAGCCGGCGAGCATTCCAGACCGGCCTGGCCGGGGGCGACGGAAAATTTTTCTATGTGCGGCGGTTCATCGCCGCCAACGGGGCCGAGACCTATGTGCGGGTCACCTGTCGCCTGGCAGGCGGCGGCGCCCGAGTCCCGCTGGCGCTCACGGACGTGCGGATCCGCTTCGAGGGTGAAGATGGAAATCAGCCGGTCAGCTTCATCAGCCGTGACGCTCCCCTGCCCTCGTTCGCGGCCGAGATCCGTTACAACGGCTCCGGCCGCCTGAAGGGACGGTGGGAGGTCGTGCAGCCCGGGGATCCGGAGCCCAGTCCGGCCGACCTCCTGACCGAGGCCAGCTTGCCAGCGGAGCAGCGGGGCATGCAGCGTCGCTACACCCTCATCGACCGCTTCGACGTCAACCTGCCACCCACCGGCAGCTACACGCTGGCTGGACCGAAGCCGTCCCAGGTGCCGCGCAATGCCAACGGACCCTACAAGATATTGCTGCGCGTCGAGGCCACCAATGATCGGGAAGGAAACTCCAGCACCGGTGCCGGCGTGGTCAGCAGCGGCGGGGTCGCGGGCTTCCCCATGCCCACCCTAATCTTCTTCGTGGGCAGCCCCGAAGAGACCGCCGTTCTGCGGCGCGAGCTGGCTGGCCAGGCCCTCACGCTGATGCTGCCGCAGGCAGACGCCCGGATTCCCGCCGACCGTCCCGCCAGCTTCTCCTGGATCGACATTGGCAGCGCGGCCTTATACCGCCTGGAGATCAATGCGGCCGAGAAGCGGGTGTTCGCCGCTCTGGTGGAGCCCGGCGCCGGCAGCTACACGATTCCGCCCTGGGTACGGGACAAAGCCAACGAGCCCTTGCGCTGGCGGGTGGTGGCGCTGGACGACAACGGACAGGCCATTGCCGAGAGCAAATGGCGGGGGTTTCAGCTGACCAAGTAGCTCCGCGCCCACCCTAAAGCGGCGGTGTGTCCCCGGGCTGTGCCCGGCGATACCAGGCCGGTAAATCTAATGCCGCGGGCTCGCCCTCGGCGGGTGCCCAAGACGCGAAATCCTTGTCCGTGAGTCTCTGATAGGGTCCGGGCTTGATCTCCAGTAGCACCGTGCCGGATGCCTCACAGGCGATGGTGTGCCAGGTCTCTCCGGGTATCTCCACGCAGCGGACCGGGCCTTCCGCCGCCAAGGGCACGCGTTGGAGCACCGTCCCCACGCCGTCGAAGGTAAGCACCACGGCGGCACCGCGGAGCGCCAAGAAAAGCTCCCAGCGTTCCTCGCCCGCATGGCGGTGGGGCCGCACATAGGTCTGCGGCTCCATGGCATTGCAGAATCGCTGGATCGGGTCGTCCAGCCGAGTGTGCAGATTGTGGTTGAGCCGCTGGCGCGACGAGGCGGCGGCTCCGGCGCTCAGCGCATTCAACAGCTCATCGGTAATCGTTTTCATCAGTCACCCCTCCGCATGCTGCCCGGCGACGCCACCCAATTTGCATCGCGAAAATGCCATTCTGGGGCACCTGGGCGTGACCTGCTCCGTCACAGTGCGGCAATGCCACTATGCGCTGGCTGACGGCACAAATATAAGCCATTGAATTCAAGTAAAACAATTCCACAATCCCACATCGGTTGCCCGGCGTATCCCCTGGCATGCAAATTGGATCACAAGCGAGTGCAGACCTCGCACCACGGCGCCTTACGACTCCTGGAGGAACGCGGCCATGAAATCGCAGTATGACTCCGACGGTTACTATGAGCCACACGACACGTGGCCAGAGCATACAGGCTACGAGCTGCAGCCGCGGCTTGCCCTGTACGAGCACGAGCAGGCTCTGCGGCACCCCCGGCGCACCCCATTCGAGCACCAGGATGCCGTTATCGGTGCCATGGTGCTGGCCCGGCTCGTCCGCTGAGTGACAATGCCCGGGGAGCGCTGGCAGCGCTTCCCGGGCCCCCTGCCGCGGTCTATTAACCCTGACCGACGCGCTCTTTTCTGCCCAACAGACGTCCCTCCCAATCAGATACTTGTATTTGGCCCCTCGGGGATTTGGCCGCGCCGGCGGCGGGCCACTAGACTAGTCGTATGTCATACTCGCTGCCGATGCTCCCGCCAGCCCTGGGCCGCAAGCGCACGGCGCAACCCAATTGGAGTACCAAATGTCCGAGCTGAATGTAGATGGTGACGGCTTTCTTATGGATCGCGACGATTGGTCCGAGCAGTTGATGCACCAGCTGGCCGTGCAGGACAACGTGGATCTGACCGAGGATCATGTGAAATACATCCTCAGCGCGCGCGAGATGTATGCCGAGGATGGCGTCGTCCCACCCCTGCGCGAGTTTGCCAAGCATCATGGGATGGACCGCAAGGGTACGGCGCTCAACAAGCTGTTCAATGGCGGCCCCATGAAGAAGATCGCCAAATGGGGCGGCCTGCCCAAGCCTACGGGCTGCGTCTGAGCTAGATCACCTTCGCTCCCCCGGACTCTGCCAGGAGATCCTGCAGATCCGAATCTCCCGGCGGCAAGGGGACCGGCGCCTCCTCGGGCGCTTCCCCGCCCTCCGGTGCGGGCGCCGGCTGACTGTGCACCGGCTCGCCTTGCGCCGCGGCTACCATGGGCGCCAGGGTCGGTGCCAAAGCCTTCAGGATCTGTACCGGCAGGGCGCTGGTGAAGCGGTAGTGGCCGGCGCTCGGGCCTGCCACATAAGCCGTGAGCGTGCCGTAGAAGCGCTCGCCGATGAAGAACACGAAGGTGGCAGTGCGGCTCACGACGCGCGATTGCACCAGTGCTCCGCCGCGCCCGAAGACATCGAAGCGGTTGTCTCCGGTGCCTGTCTTGCCGCCCATCGGAATTGCGGCGCCGTCGGCACGCACGAAGGGCGTGCCCAGCCGCCGTGCGGTGCCACCGTGCACCACACCGAGCAGTGCATTGCGGGCGGCGCGTGCGACCTCCGGAGCCAGCACCCGCTCGCCGGCGACGGTGCAGCGTCCCAGCAGCGCCTCGTAAGGCGTGCCTTCCGCCAGATGCACTCTTTCGACCCGCACCGTGGGATAGCGCATGCCGTCGTTGACGATGATGCCCATGAGCTCCGCAAGGGCCGCAGGTCGATCGGCGGAGCTGCCCAGAGCCGTGGCATAGGACGGCACCAGGCTGTCGAAGGGATAGCCCGTACGCTTCCAATCCTGCAGGATCTCGGAGAACGCCTCGATTTCCAACAGGTAGCGAATCCGCCTGTCTTGCGCATTCTTGTGGCGGGTACGGAACAGCCAGCGATAGACCTCCTGACGCTCCTCGGCGCTGGTGGCCAGCACCTCGTCGATGCCGGCGCCGGGATGTCCGCTCAGGTAGCCCAGCACCCAAAGCTCCAGAGGATGCACGCGGGCGATGTAGCCACGATCGGCGAGGGAGTAGCGCTGCGGCGTATATTTCTGCAGCAGATCTTCCAGGTCGTCGTCGCCAAGCTTGCTCGCCGGCAGATAGCGCTCGAAAAGCTTGCGGAATCCGCTGAGCCCGGGCGCCGCTTCCACGCTGTTGTAGATCACCGCCAGCTTGGCTGGCGTGAGTCGAACGCCCGTCAGCAGGGTATCAAGGGCATCCGCCGGTGCCTTGCCCCTGTACTTGAGATGGAATCGCCGCAGGAACTCGGATCCTTCCCGATCGGCGAATTTTGCCAAATAGGCCGCCCGCAGCGCCGCATCGCCATCTTCCAACAGCACTGCGGCCGAATCCGGGGAGCGCCACATGTAGTAGCGCTCGATGTCGCGCATGATGCGCACGAATACCAGATTCACGGAGTCCTGCAAGGCCTCACGCACGCTGACCACCCGACCGTCGTCCTTCCTGGTGAAGTTGGAGAAAACGTGCCGGCCGCCACCGGT
>Ga0307417_10000632_pt1 | contig 14283 bp, 12 predicted proteins | sample SalMarWE160210MG_2_FD_202514 | JGI IMG/M metagenome (GOLD analysis project Ga0307417, IMG submission 202514) | Salt marsh sediment microbial communities from the Plum Island Ecosystem LTER, Massachusetts, United States - WE1602-10 | ecosystem: Environmental > Aquatic > Marine > Intertidal zone...
TGAAGAACCGATGGTCCCCGGCGTCGGCTCGATCATCGCGGTTGCCTCCGGCAAAGGCGGCGTGGGCAAATCGACGGTCGCGGTCAATCTCGCGCTCGGGCTGCGCGATCTCGGCCTTAGGGTCGGCGTGCTCGACGCCGACATTTACGGCCCCTCGATGCCGCGGCTGCTCGCGATCAAGGGCCGTCCGGAGATGCTCGGCAATCGGCTGAAGCCGATGATCGGTTACGGGCTGAAGGTCATGTCCATCGGCTTCCTCGTGGAAGAGGAGACGCCGATGATCTGGCGCGGGCCGATGGTGATGTCGGCGCTCACCCAGATGCTACGCGAGGTGGACTGGGGCGAGCTCGATGTCATGGTGGTCGACATGCCGCCCGGCACCGGCGACGCGCAGCTTACGATGGCGCAGCAGGTCCCGCTCAAGGGCGCGGTCATCGTCTCGACCCCGCAGGATCTGGCGCTGATCGACGCGCGCCGCGGCATCGCCATGTTTCGCCGGGTGAATGTGCCGGTGCTCGGGATTGTCGAGAATATGAGTTATTTCCTGTGCCCGAACTGCGGCGCGCGCTCGGACATTTTCGGGCATGGCGGCGCCCGCGAAGAGGCGGTCAGGCTTGGCGTGCCCTTCCTCGGCGAGGTGCCGCTGCACATGGCCATTCGCGAGAAATCCGATTCCGGCCGGCCGGTGGTCGTCTCCGAGCCGACCGGCGCGCATGCGCAAATCTTCCGCGACATCGCGGCGAAGGTGCGCGATCAACTCGCCGTGGCGGGGACCGGTCGGGCGGCGCCGAAAATCGTCATCGAGGCGTAAGAGCGGGGGTCGATAAGCAGCGGCGCGGACGATTGGCCGCGTCGACGAGCGCTTGCGCCTCGACATCGTGCATGCTCTGGTAAGGCCTGCTGTTTCAGGCCGGGTGGCGCAGTCGAGCCGCCGCCCCAACTCCAACAAACCGAGGAATGCTCACGATGAAGAGACGTCAATTTCTCGGCGCGCTCGGCGGCGGCGCCGCAGCCGCCGCGATCGCCAAGCCCGCTATTGCGCAATCGATGCCGGAGCTCAAATGGCGCATGACGTCGAGCTTTCCGAAATCGCTCGATACGTTGTACGGCGCTGGCGAGGTGCTGGTGAAGCAGGTCGCCGAAATGACCGACAATCGGTTTCAAATCCAACAATTTGCGGCGGGTGAAATCGTTCCGGGGCTGCAGGCGCTCGACGCGACCTCGAACGGCACCGTCGATATGTGCCATTCGGTCTCGTATTATTATGTCGGCAAGGATCCGACCTTCGCGATCGCGTCCTGCATTCCGTTCGGCCTCAATGCGCGGCAACAGACCGCGTGGCTCACGCAGCAGGGCGGCACCGAACAGTTCAACGAGTTCTACAAGAAGTTCAACGTCTACGGCTTTCCCGCGGGCAACACCGGCGCCCAGATGGGCGGTTTCTTCCGCAAGGAGATCAAAACGGTGGCCGACCTGTCGGGCCTGAAGATGCGGATCGGCGGCATCGCCGGGCAGGTCTTGCAGAAGGTCGGCGTGGTGCCGCAGCAGCTTGCGGGCCCGGACGTCTATCCGGCGCTGGAGAAGGGCACGATCGACGCTGCCGAATGGGTCGGCCCTTACGACGACGAGAAGCTCGGCTTCGCCAAGGTGGCCCCCTATTATTACTATCCCGGCTTCTGGGAAGGCGGCCCGATGGTGCACGCCTATGTCAATCTGGCCAAATGGAACGAATTGCCGAAGCCCTATCAAGCGATCCTCGTCAATGCCGGCTTCAACGCGACCGTCTATATGCTGTCGCGCTATGACGCGCTCAATCCGGGCGCGCTGCGCAAGCTGATCGCCGGCGGCGCGAAGTTACGGCCGTTCTCCAACGAAATCATGGACGCTTGCCTTAAAGCGACGAACGAATTGTGGGCGGAGATCTCGGCCAAGAACGAGGAATTCAAACGGCTCATCACCGAGGTTCAGGCGTTCCGCAACGACGAATATTTCTGGTGGCAGGTGGCCGAATACGGCTTTAACACCTTCATGATCCGTAGCCGCACGCGCGGCTGAACGGGCAGCGCGGGCGGCGCTTCGCCGCCTCTGCCGCGGCGCACAAGCAAAGCCTGACGGAAATACCGGGCGGCGCTATCGCCCAAGCCAATAGCCGATGCGCGTCACTGCCTCGGCGACGTCTTGTTGCGCGCCGGCGTAGCAGAACCGGATGAAGCGGCGGCCATCGACGGGATCGAAATCGATGCCGGGCGTCGCCGCCACATGCGCTTCCTCCAGCATGCGGCGGGCGAAGTCGAAACTGTCGTTGGTGAAAGCCGATACGTCGGCATAGAGATAGAATGCGCCGTCGACCGGCAGGAAGCGGTCGAGTCCCGCCTGCGGCAAGCCTTCCATCAGAATCTTCCGATTCGCTTCATAGCCGTGCTTCACCGCCTCCATCTCGCTGCGGGCGTCGAGGGCGGCTTCGGCCGCGATCTGTGACAGCGTCGGCGCCGAGATCGCGAGATTCTGGTGCAGCCGTTCGATCGGGCGCACGAGCGGCTCGGGCGCAATCATCCAGCCCACGCGCCATCCCGTCATGCAGAAATATTTGGAAAAGGAATTGATGACGATGCAGCGGTTAGAGGCGGCAAGCGCCGTCATCGCCGGAAAGGCGTAATCGAGCCCGTGATAGATCTCGTCGGAAATGACGGCGATGCCGGCGTCTTCGGCGGCGGCGACGAGGCCGGAAAGCGCCTCGGCGCTCATCATGGTTCCGGTCGGATTGGCGGGGCTTGCAATCAGCACCGCCTTGAGCGGCTTTTCCCGATGGGTGTCGAGCAATGCCTGCGGCGTCAGCGCGTAACGCGATTCGGGCGATAGCCGGATCAGCGCCGGTTCGCAGCCGAGCGCGGTCAGGATGTGGCGATAGGGCGGATAAGCCGGCGCTGCGAGCCCGACGCGGTCCGCCGGCTCGAGAAGCGCAAGGAAAGCAAGCGTGAACGCCGCCGAAGAGCCGGTAGTGACGATGACGGTCGCGGGATCGACCGATAGCCCGTAGGTTTCCTGGTAGTGGCGCGCGATGCGGCGGCGCAGGTTCGGCAGGCCGAGGCTCTCGGTATAGCCGAGCCGTCCGCCCGCCAGTGCAGCCTGTGCCGCAGCGATCGCCAACGAGGGCGCGGGCGCCGCGGGTTGACCGAGCTCCATATGGATGACGTGGCGCCCGCTTTGTTCGAGGCGCGCCGCGGCCGACATCACGTCCATCGCCATAAAGGGCGGGACGTCGCTCCGCCGGGACGGATTATATAGGTAGTTATTCGGACCGAGCGTCGCGCTCGATTCAAGGGACAATCGCCCGACGCCGCTCTGTTGCCGCATTTTTCGCATTGTTGACCGAAGAAGCGCCGTGAGCGCGTGTCGACCGCGTCGAATCGCCTCCATATGTCCGCCAAGCCGGCGGACGAACGCGTCAGTTCGAATGAGCGCAGCACACGAACCTGTCAAGCGCAAGCTCAGAGCGCGCGCGTTTCGCGTGGTCGCCGCGATGACGGCATTCGCGATGGCGCTGTCCAGCACGCTGATGCCCGCTGCCGCACAATCGCGCGGGGGAGGACTTCCGATCATCCGCGATGCGGAGATCGAGCAGCTGCTGCGCGACTATACCCAACCGATATTGCGTGTGGCCGGACTCGCCAAGCAGAACGTTCGCGTCGTCATCATCAATAACCGCTCGTTCAACGCCTTCGTGGCGGATGGGCACCGCATTTTCGTCAATGCAGGCGCTCTGCTCGAGTCGAAAACGCCGAACCAGCTTATCGGGGTGCTCGCCCATGAGACCGGCCATATTGCCGGCGGTCATCTCAGCAAGCTCAGAACCCAGCTCGCCAACGCGCAGACCATCTCGATTCTTGCGGTGCTGCTCGGCCTCGGCGCGACGTTCGCCGCCTCCCGCGCCGGCGCCAGCATCGGCGGAAATCCCGCCGCCGTCGCGATGACGGCGCCGCAGAGCATGATGCAACATTCGCTCCTCGCCTACCAGCGCCAGCACGAAGACCAGGCCGACCGCGCCGGCGTCAAATTCCTGACGGCGAGCGGCCAGTCCTCCAAGGGCATGTATGACACGTTCAAGCGCATGGCGGACGAGCAAATGTTCACGGCGCGCGGCGTCGACCCGTACCTTCAATCACATCCGCTCGCCTCAGACCGCCTTGCCGCGCTCGAGGTGATCGCCAGGAACCAGTACTGGGACAAAAAGGATCCGCCCGAGCTGCAGCTTCGCCACGACCTGATGCGGGCGAAGCTCTACGGCTTCCTGGAAGGGCCGGGCACGATTGCGCGCCGCTATTTGCCGAGCGACCATAGTCTTCCGGCTCGTTACGCCCGCGCAATCTCTACCTATCGTCACGGCGACCTCCGCACTGCGCTCGCACAGATCGACGGGCTAATCCAGGCGCAGCCGAACAACCCGTATTTCCATGAGCTGAAAGGCCAGGCCCTGCTCGAGTTCGGTCACGCGGCGGAAGCGCTTCCCTCGTTGCGCCGCGCCGTGGCGACCGCGCCCAATCCGTTGCTGATTAAAGTGATGCTCGCGCAGGCGCTGATCGCGACCAGGGACCCCAAACTACTCGACGAGGCGATCGCTTATCTGCGCCAGGCGGTCGCGACCGATCCGGACATTGCCGACGGTTACGCTCAACTCGCCATGGCCTACGGCCGCAAAGGCGACTTCGCCCAGGCCGATCTCGCCTCCGCCCAGGCCGCGTTTGCGCGTGGCGACATCAGAACCGCCCGTCAGCTGGCCGCGCGCGCCAAGAACCGGTTTCCGGTCGGCTCGCCCGGCTGGGTGAAGGCCGACGACATCTCAAGCTATAGACCGCCGGCCGCCGCCCGACGCGGTGGCCGCTAACCGAGGACTGATCGAATGCCATTCCGTCGCTTGCTTCTCGCCGTGCTTGCACTCGCGCCCGCGGCCTGCCTTCTCATCGGGAGTGTCATCACGGCCAGCGCGCAAAGCTTCTCGACGGACCAGCGCAAGGAGATCGAAGAGATCGTCCGCAGCTATCTTCTGCGCAATCCCGAAGTGCTGCAGGACGTGATGCTCGAGCTTGAAAAGCGTCAAACGGCGGCGGAGGCGGAAAAGGCGAAGGCGGCGGTGAAGAGCAACGCCACGCTCCTCTTCAACTCGCCGCGCCAGGTGGTGGTCGGCAATCCGAAGGGCGACGTCACTCTGATCGAGTTCTTCGATTACAATTGCGGATTCTGTAAGCGCGCGCTCGCCGATCTGGTCGATCTCATGAAGGGCGACCCGAACTTGCGGGTCGTGCTCAAGGAATTCCCTGTGCTGGGCGAAGGTTCGGTCGAAGCCGCGAAGGTCGCAATCGCCGCCCATATGCAAGATAAGAGCGACAAGAAGTATTTCGACTTTCACCAGAAGCTGCTTGGAAGCCGCGGGCCGGCCAATAAGGCGCGCGCGCTCGCTGTCGCCAAGGAAGTTGGCTATGACGTCGCGCGCATCGAGCGCGACATGGCGAGCGACGAGGTGAAGGCGACCATCGCTGAAAGCATGAAGCTCGCCGAAGCGTTGGGCCTCAACGGCACCCCGAGCTATGTTGTCGGAGACAACGTCGTGATTGGCGCCGTCGGCCACGACGCGCTCAAACAGAAAGTGAACTGGGCGCGCTGCGGCCAAGTCGCCTGCTGAAGCGCAGGTTCCGCCAACCCATGCAGCTTGCGGGGAAAAAGAGCATTTTCCGGCGAAGTGGAAACCGGTTCGCCGCAGAAAATGCGACCACCAAAGGATAACCGGAGCGAATTCCGTTTCCGTTGGAACGGAATTCGCTCGAGCGTCTGGCTATTTCGCCGTTCGCACCTCGTCGATCGCGCGCGCCAAAAGTTCCTCCATGGTGCGGCGAATCTGGTGGTCGGATTGGTTGACGCCCTTGGCGTCGAAGTCCTTGCGGATTTTCAGGAACACGTCATTGTCCCCCGGCGACTCCAGGTCGGAAACGACAACCTCCTTGGCGTAGGCCTCGGCGTCGGCGCCGGACAGGCCGAGCTTATCCGCCGCCCACAGGCCGAGCAGCCTGTTGCGGCGCGCGGTCGCCTTGAAGCGCAGTTCTTCGTCGTGGGCGAACTTCTTTTCAAAACCTTCCTTGCGCCTGTCGAAACTGTCCATATCGAAACCTCGTTAACTCCGACGCGTCGGAAAAAATCGCGCGCAGATTCGTCACCGCGCCTTGCACATCAGCGGGCCGAGGTCAAGGGCGGCCTGGCGCTCGCGCAGGACCTCATTGCACGTCATGGACGACGGGTCTATGTCAATTGTGCTCGCCCCGACCTTCGGCTAGTTTTGTTGTCCAGCAGGCGGGCTGAGGTCGCCCTGCTCACGTCGCCGCCGGCCTTGAACCCCGAACTCGGAGCCACGGCACATGGATTTCCTCAAGCCACGGTACACTCCTATGAGCCGCCGTCGCCGCATCTACGAAGGCAAGGCGAAGGTCCTCTACGAGGGCCCGGAGCCTGGAACCTTGATCCAGCACTTCAAGGACGACGCCACCGCGTTCAACGCCAAGAAGCACCAGGTGATCGAAGGCAAGGGGGTCCTCAACAATCGCATCTCCGAGTATCTGTTCCAGCACTTGAACGATATCGGCGTGCCGACGCATTTCATTCGTCGGCTCAACATGCGCGAGCAACTGATCCGAGAGGTTGAGATCATCCCGCTGGAAGTGGTGGTCCGCAACGTCGCCGCGGGGTCGCTATCGCAACGGCTCGGGATCGAGGAGGGTACCCAGCTGCCGCGTTCGATCATCGAGTTCTATTACAAGAACGACGCGCTTGGCGATCCGATGGTGGCGGAGGAACATATCACCGCGTTCGGCTGGGCGACCCCGCAGGAGATCGACGACATCATGGCGCTAGCGATCCGCGTCAACGATTTCCTCTGCGGCCTGTTTCTCGGCGTGGGCATCCGGCTGGTCGATTTCAAGATGGAATGCGGCCGGCTGTGGGAGAACGACATGATGCGCATCGTCGTCGCCGACGAGATCTCTCCCGATTCATGCCGGCTCTGGGATATCAAGTCGAACGAAAAGCTTGACAAGGATCGGTTCCGCCGCGATCTCGGCGGCCTGGTCGAAGCCTACACCGAGGTTGCGCGCCGGCTCGGCATTATGAGCGAGAACGAACGCCCGCAGGGGTTGGGCCCGATTCTTGTGAAGGGCTGAAGCGGGCCGCGCGGCTGCATTGAGGTTCGTGGAAAACGGTGGTACGCGGGGGCAAGGCGCCCCCGCCGTCGTTCTGCGGCGTCGTTCCAGAGGCTTGTGATGAAGGCGCGAGTTTTCGTGACCCTGAAGTCCGGCATCCTCGATCCGCAGGGCAAGGCGATTGAGGGAGCGCTGAGATCGCTCGGCGTCGACGGCGTCACCAGCGTGCGCCAGGGCAAGGTGTTCGACATCGAGATCGCGGGCGATGACCGCGAACGCACCGAGGCGGTGTTGAAGGAAGCGGCCGACCGGCTTCTCGCCAATACGGTGATCGAGAATTATCGGGTCGAGATCGCGTCGTGATTCGCGCACGAAGGCGACCACGGCCGATGTCGTGAACGAGTCAATGTAACCCGCAGCCGCCATGAACGCCGCCGTCCTTGTCTTCCCCGGCATCAATCGTGAGCGGGATATGGCGCGCGCGCTGGCGCTAGCGGCGGGCCGTGCTCCGGCCATGGTCTGGCATGCGGAGACCGAGCTTCCGGCGGGCACCGATCTCGTCGTGGTCCCCGGCGGGTTTTCCTATGGCGATTACCTGCGTTGCGGCGCGATTGCGGCGCGCGCCCCGATCATGGACGCGGTGCGGGCATTCGCGGCTCGTGGCGGGCTCGTGCTCGGCGTCTGTAATGGCTTCCAGATCCTCTGCGAGGCGGCGCTTCTGCCTGGAGCGCTCATGCGCAATGCCGGGCTGAAATTCATTTGCCATGACGCCTATCTGCGAGTCGAACGCTCGGACACGCCGTTCACCCAAGGCTACAATGCCGGTCAGGTGATCCGCCTGCCGGTCGCGCATGGCGAAGGCAATTACGTCGCCGACGCCGAGACGATCGCGCGACTGGAAGGCGAGGGACGCATCATCTTCCGCTACTCCTCGCCCGATGGCGCGCTCACGCCCGAGTGGAACATCAACGGCTCGATCTACGCCATCGCCGGGATTCTCAATGACCGCGGCAACGTGCTCGGGATGATGCCGCACCCCGAGAACCACGTAGAACCGGAGATAGGCTGCACCGACGGTCGTGGGCTGTTCGCCGGCTTGACCCAGTTTCTCGCGGCACAGCGCGGCTGAACACGCCTGCGCCAAACGCCGTCAGCGCCGGAGAGGATATCCGGGCATGAGATCGTAAGGATGCCTCCAGCCCGGCAGCGCCTTGAGGCGATCGAGCCAGCCGCCGATGTTGGGATAGGCGGAGGAAATGTCGAAGCCGAACTCCTCGCTCGGGTAATACATGTAGCCGCACATCGATAAGTCGGCGATGGTGGGGCGCTCGCCAATCAGGAACGGTCGCCCGGCAAGCCGCTTGTCGACGATCGCCAGTGAATTGTCGATGCGCGCCTTGAGGAAGGTGAGCACCGCCGGATCGGGGGGCGACGGTGCAAGGCTCCGCAGGAAACGATAGGGGCCGAGAAAGCCGCCGACCTTCTGGTTGTCGAAAATGATCCAGCGTAACGCCTCGAGCCGATCGTCTTCGCCCTGCGGCTGGAATTTGCCCGATCTCTCTGCAAGGTAGGTCAGGCAGACCGCGGACTGGCTGAGCTTCCGATCGCCGTGCACAAGCACGGGTGCCTCGCCCATCTCGTTGACCTTTGCCCGGTACTCCGGCGTGCGCGTTTCGCCCTTGAAAAAATCGACGAAGATCGGACGCCAATTCGCGCCGATCAGGTTGAGCATCAGCGCGACGCGATAAGCGTTTCCCGACTGCGCAAAACAGTAAAGCTCGAAATCGGCCATTCGTACGTTCCTATATCGGGAGAAAGTCAGCTTGCGGTCTTCCTGGTAGCGCAATCCCCCGCGCCCCGAAAGCCACAGCGGTTCCAACAGTGGAGCAAAGCGGCTCCCGCAAGGGTGACCGGGAAAGCCTGCTCGCAGCTGCGATCCTGTCTTGCTCAATTGCGGTAAACCGACGCGTGACCGTAAGGCCACATGCCTGAGCAAGCCCGATCCGCCAGTGTCTTGCCGCCGACATTGTTCGGTGGCAGCCGCGCACTGCATGCGACGAGACAACCGCGTCGCTGACGTGTCAGGCGCAAGGCCGGAGGCGTGTTGGTGCACGCCGAAGGCGCTTCACCGCCGGCCGTGAAGATAAGGCCTGACGCTTCCCGCCTGCGATGGTATAAGCCCCGCCACGCGGCGGCGCGCAGCATTCGGCTCGGTTTTATGGATCATAGCGTTGCCCCCCGGCGAACAGAGACGATGGTCGCGGACAGTCCGACCCCTTCGGCGACCGCGTCGACGAGCGGGCGCTTTGTCGCGCTCACGCTCGGCAGCGTCGGCGTCGTCTATGGCGATATCGGCACGAGCCCGCTCTATGCTTTCCGCGAAGCGCTGAAAGCGGCCGTCGGCGGCGGGCCGATCACCCAGATCGCAGTGCTCGGCGTGCTGTCACTGATTCTTTGGGCGTTGACGATCGTCGTTACCGCAAAATACGTCCTCATCTTGCTGCGCGCCGACAACAATGGCGAGGGCGGCACGCTCTCACTGATGGCGCTCGCCTCGCGCGCGCTCGGCCGGCGCACCACGATGTTGTTCATGCTCGGCATTATCGGCGCTGCCATGTTTTACGGCGATTCGATCATCACTCCGGCGATTTCGGTGCTGTCGGCGGTCGAGGGTCTGGCGGTCGCTGCGCCCGGCTTCGAGGAGGCCGTGCTGCCGCTGACGATCGCTATCCTGATCGGTTTGTTTGCGGTCCAGTCGCACGGAACAGCGCGGGTCGCCGCCTTCTTCGGTCCCATTATGGTCGTGTGGTTCGTTTCGCTCGCCGCTCTCGGCTTCCGGCATCTTGCCGACGACCCGCACATTTTCGCGGCGGTCAATCCGGTATACGGCGTGATGTTCCTGATCAGTCATCCGATGATCGGACTGTTCACGCTCGGCCTCGTGTTCTTGGCGGTGACGGGGGGCGAGGCGCTCTATGCGGATCTCGGCCATTTCGGCCGGCGGCCGATCCGGACCGCTTGGTTCGCGCTCGTCTTTCCAGCGCTTATCATCAATTATTTCGGTCAGGGCGCCATGGTGCTCGCGAACCCGGCCGCGATCGAGAACCCGTTTTATCGCATGGTGCCGGAGCCGTTGCAGTTCCCGATGGTTGGCCTCGCCACGGTGGCGACCGTCATTGCGAGCCAAGCGGTGATCACCGGCGCGTTTTCCATCACGCGCCAAGCAATCCAGCTCGGCCTCATTCCGCGCCTCGCGATCCATCACACTTCTGAAATCCACTCCGGGCAGATCTATATTCCGCGCGTAAACTATGCGCTGCTCTTGGGGGTGTTGCTGCTCGTCCCGCTGTTTAGGACCTCGAGCAATCTCGCCTCCGCCTACGGCATTGCAGTGACGATGACCATGGTGGTCGACGGCCTGCTCGCTTTTGTCGTCATCTCGAAACTGTGGCAATGGGGGCCGTTGGCGGCCGCCGCCCTCGTCGCGCCCTTCGTCCTGGTCGATGTCACTTTTTTTGTCGCGAACCTGCTCAAACTCCTCGAAGGAGCCTGGGTGCCGCTGCTATTCGGGGGAACGATCGTGCTGATGATTCTCACTTGGCAGCGGGGCACGTGGCTGCTCAGCGCCAAGACCCGTCATCTCGAAATACCGCTGGAGACGATCGTCAACAATCTCACGCAGAAGCCGCCGCACATCGTGCCCGGAACGGCCGTATTCCTGACCAGCGACCCGGACTCGGCGCCGACGGCGCTCCTGCATAACCTGAAGCACAACAAGGTGCTTCACGAACACAACGTGATCCTCACCGTCGTCACAACCAACACCCCGCGCGTGAGCGACGAGGAGCGCGTACGCATCTCCCGGGTCTCGCCATTGTTCAGCAAGGTCGAGCTGCGGTTCGGATTCATGGAAATGCCCAACGTCCCCAAAGCGCTCGCCATTGCGCGCAAGCAAGGCTGGCAATTTGACATCATGGCGACGTCGTTTTTCCTGTCGCGCCGCTTGCTTAAACCGGCGACTAAGTCGGGAATGCCGCGCTGGCAGGACAAGCTTTTCATCCGCCTGACGAAATCCGCCAGCGATGCGACCGACTTCTTCCAGATTCCGACAGGGCGGGTGGTCGAGGTTGGCACCCAGGTCACAGTATGAATGAATTCGCTGGGCGCCGGGAGCTTGGCCCGACGGTTTCTCCCCGCAGGTGGTAGCGCCGTGAGCGGGCGATTTCACCTTAACATGGCGACCAGCCTATCGAGCGGCGTCTCCAGCTTCCGCGTCTTCTCAAACAGCAGCCGCGTCCCGTGCTGCCACGTATGATGCGACGAGCTATTTTCAGATTCCGACAGGACGAGTGGTCGAGATCGGCACGCAGGTCACGATCTAGCGCGCTTCCGCCCGCGCCGTGCATCGGCCCCAGCGACGCGAAATTCATTAACGCGCATATATTGTATTATTACGAAATAGACGTTTTGGCTGCATCTCGTTTTCAGTTTGAACTGACGCTGACGGGCTTAGCTACCGCACGTTCCCCTCAGGGACTTCACGGTCCACTCTGGTGTTGTGAAGGCGTCGCAACGATTGTATATAGCTCCCAAAACACCAAGCGACCCGAAGAAGAGGTCGCAAGGCCAAGGGGTTGGCGTTGGGAGTGAACGTATCATGCGCCCGGAGAGAAACGGCCATTACCGGCCGACCGTTAAGGAACCTTTCATGAACGAACGCCAGCGCGACTATTTTCGCAAGAAGCTGCTGGCATGGAGGGAAGACATTCTGCGAGAGGCGAAGGAGACGCTCGCGCATTTGCACGATGAAAACCAGAACCACCCTGATCTCGCTGACCGGGCCTCCTCGGAGACCGAACGCTCGATCGAATTGCGCGCGCGCGACCGCCAGCGCAAGCTGATCGCCAAGATCGATGCCGCTCTCCAGCGTATCGACGACGGCACTTACGGCTACTGCGAGGAAACCGGCGAGCCGATCTCCATCAAGCGGCTCGAGGCGCGCCCAATCGCAACGCTATCGGTCGAGGCGCAAGAGCGGCACGAGCGGCGCGAGCGGGTCTATCGCGAAGGTTGAGACGCCTTCTTCTCCATAAGGGGAGGCGGTCGCGAGAGTACCGCAGTGGAAAACGTCAAGCCGCGCCCGCGCGGCGGCTCTGATGTGGCGCCTGCGGTGAGCCCTCGTCCCCGATCCTTGGTCAAATCGAAACCAACCTTCCCAAGGTGTGCGAAGCCATGGCCCTCGCTCCAGGTGGCGATTCGCGAAAAGATGTTGTTCCGTCCAGACGAGCGTTGCGGAGACATGATGGCGAGCGATTCTGAGACGCCGGGCGTGATCGCGCCGCCGCCGCTGATCGCGCTCGCGGCCGTCGCGGTCGGGCTCATGCTCGACTGGCTGTGGCCCGTGAATCTGCTGCGCGCGGCGCTGGGATTGCCAGGGCGCTTGGCGTTCGGGGGTCTCTTGATCGCGGCGGGGCTCGGCCTTGCGATCGTCGCCGAGCGCGCCTTCCGCCGGATCGGCACCAATGTCGCGCCCTGGAAGCCGACCCTGCAGCTTGCCGCGGACGGCCCTTACGCCCACACGCGCAATCCGATGTATATCGGGCTCGCGCTGTTCGTCGCGGGACTCGGCGTCGCGCTTGCGTCGGTTTGGATGCTGGCGATGCTCGTTCCGGCGGCGCTCGTGCTGCATTACGGGGTGGTCAAGCGCGAGGAACGCTATCTCGAACAAAAGTTCGGCGAGGATTATCGCGCCTTCAAGGCTGCCGTCCCGCGCTATGGCTGGCGGATGTGACGCCGAGCGTGGAAACGTCCCGCACCGTGGGGTCTGACGCGGCCCGCGACTGTCTGAAGATAGTGTTGCGAACGCGGACATCTTTCATGTCACTGCATCCAGAGGTTAGGATATTTATAATTTCGACTGTGGAGCGTCTCGATCGCGTGACGGGAGGAGGCAATGGCGAACCTCGTGGTCTGCTGCGACGGTACCTGGAACACGCCGGATCAAACGGACGGCGGGCTTCCTTCTCCGACCAATGTACCGCGGCTATTCAATGCGCTCGCCGATACGGACCAAAACGGTAACGAACAAAAGAAATACTACCATTCTGGCGTTGGTACTGATGGCGGATGGTGGAATCGCTTGGTCGGAGGTGGTGCAGGCCGAGGGCTCAATGACAATATCAAGAGCGCCTATCAATGGTTGGCCTATAATTATCAACCCGACGACAAAATCTTCTTGTTCGGGTTCAGTCGCGGCGCCTATACGGTGCGCAGCCTCAGCGGGTTGATCACCCGTTGCGGACTCTTGGAGATCAAGGGTCTTTTACCCAATGACGCCTGGAAGCGTATTAATCAGGCGTTTGTTTTTTATCGTTCAAAGAAACTGAGCGCCGCCTACAAGAACTACAAATTCCACAATGTCGGCGACCAAGGCGACCCCTCGGGATCAACAAAAATCCATTTTATTGGGGTGTGGGACACAGTCGGCGCACTCGGAATTCCTGACGACATGGCGCTGCTTAACCTGCTCGACGACCCGGACGAGCATAGATTCCACGACACCGAGCTCTGCAACATCGTCGAGCATGCCCGGCATGCCGTTGCCATAGACGAGCACCGGGCAACCTTCGCGCCGACCCTGTGGACCAAAATCGAAGCGCATCCGGATGCAAAGCAGATCTGGTTTCCCGGCGTCCACGGCGATGTCGGCGGAGGTTACTTGCAGACGGATTTGTCCGACCGGGCGCTGGCGTGGATGATCGGTGAGGCTATGAAGCTTGGCCTCAAATTCCAGGACATTACGAAACAGATTCATCCATATGTGTGGGGAGTTGCGCATGACTCCCTGACCGGCATATTCAAGGCTCTGAAAACACGACCGCGCAGCGTGCCGACGCTTGCAGGGCCTGCGAGCGTGTTCGATCAGTCGGCAACTGATCGCCATAAGACATCGCCGATCGCACAGGGCGCCTATTGGCCGACTAGGACGCTCAATGTGGGCGATCCGGTGACGATCGACATTTTCGCGCGCGAGCACTGGAATGCGACGGGCCTCTATCTGGAAACAGGCGCCTCCTACGAGCTTAAAGCATCTGGACAATGG
>Ga0307417_10000633_pt1 | contig 14282 bp, 10 predicted proteins | sample SalMarWE160210MG_2_FD_202514 | JGI IMG/M metagenome (GOLD analysis project Ga0307417, IMG submission 202514) | Salt marsh sediment microbial communities from the Plum Island Ecosystem LTER, Massachusetts, United States - WE1602-10 | ecosystem: Environmental > Aquatic > Marine > Intertidal zone...
GTAATCTTTATTGTAGATTTTATTGTCCATATATTGTCCCTGCAAATCAAAGGATAAAATTCTTATTGGACGATAATTAAATCCGGCAAGAATGGTGATTAAATGATTTGTAGGGTCGTCGGTTGATAACCTGTAGCTTGTATAGGAAATTCCAACAGAGGGAGTTAATTCGCCATCAAAAAATGTTTTGGCTGAATAGCCTGAAAGCGAAAATAATTCTCCTTCGTATCCTAAAGTCTTTCTAAAATTTATGCTTCCATAATTAGTATTCACGCCAAAAGAAATCCGCTGTGAACCGGCATCTTTGTATTCTACATCGCCAACCCTTGCGGAGAGCCACAAGGTTTTATCAAAGAAGTAATCTGCTCCTACCTCATATTCTTTAGTGTTTCCGTAATCAAAAACTGAGAAAATAGAGTTGTATCTTATCAGAGGCTGCCTGTAATTATAATAAGCTGTGAGATGGATATTATCCAGTTGTTTGTATATACCCGAAATCTCGAATTTTGATGTTTCCATAAAATTCAGATCATAATCATATCGTGTTTCAATTGTAAAGAGATTTTCCTGATTATAAACAACATTCGCATTTGCGAATTGATATTGATTTGAATTTTCCTGGATCAAAACAGTTATTGGATTAAGGTTTGCATCCAGCCTTGTTGCCCAGTAATCCTGCGGTTTGAAATTTTTGTTAATATAACCTAGAGTTATGTCAAAATTATTAATTGCCGATGTTTGAAATTTACCGCCAGCAACAAAGTCATCATTCCATCCGCTGCTGATTTTGAACTTCTGGTAAGCTGGCACATTAAGGCCATAATAAGCAGTTAGTTTATAGTTATTTTTCTTCAAGTCAACATTTATTCCATCCATCAGCCCGCCGGCTACAGAATTGAATAAAGGCTGCCTTCCTAGTTTAACAGTAAAGAGCTTGAAGAGATCTCTGCCTTCAAAATAAAGGTTGTAAAGTCTCAGTCTTGGATCATCAACCTGTGGATTGACCAAATCATGCTCAAAATTTGCATAGGTTCTGATCGAAAAATTATCCTTGTTGAAATTTAAATTAACAGATTGAAAGGTTAATACGTGTGTTTGAGAAGAAGAGGCGGAATAAAATCTTTCATAAGTATAAAATGAAGATGATATCCGCCCATTCAAGTTCTGGGGAAATGTTGAAATCAAGCCACCTATAAAAAAACTTAGAAGTATTACTATTTTTTTCATTTTTTTATTTCAACATTTTCTGCAAATAATTTTACAAGTTATTTACTTGCAGGTATAGTGTGTTTAATTTTATTCCACATTTCTGCAAAGTCCGCTTTAGTTGCATCAAAGGTCGGGCTTTCAGAATTATGACATTCTTTGCAGAGTGCAATGCGATCTTCATCAGTTTTAAAGAACCTGAGTCCGTTTTCTTCAGCCAACTTTTCATCTTTCATAACTTTCAGGCTTTTATAGTCTGCGCCTGCACCGTGACAGGTTTCGCACTGAACGCCATCTTCCATTTTGAATTTCTTTTCTAAAAGTGAAGCATCAACATTGTAACCGCTAACATGGCATTTCAAGCACTCCGGAGTCTCAGCAGCTTTTGTTTTGAACCCTTTTTCAGCAGCAATTTTGTCTGCTTTTTCAGTTTTCAATGTTTCGTAAGCTTTAGCGTGAGCACTTGCTTTCCAAATATCGTACTGTTTGCCTTGCTTATCTGTATGATGACACATTTTACAGGTTTCAGCACCAACAAAAGCATGTTTTGAAGGGGCATCTTTCCCTTGAGCCAGGATTGCCGGAGTGGCAAAGAGTACTGCGAATAGAGCAATTTTTTTTAACATATATTCACCCTGTTATTTTACTTAGAAATTAGTACAAGAAATTTAAGTAATCTGTAACGAAGAGTCCATCTGCACTTTTCAAGTAAATATGCATATGGACTCTCCTTTGAAAATTATTATTTAAGCAATACCATTTTCTTAACCATTGTAAAGTCTTTTGCTACTATTCTGTAGAAGTAAATACCAGATGCAAGATTACTTGCATTCCAGGTATAATTGTATGTACCAGCAGACAGGTATTCATTTACTATTTCACCAACCTGTTTCCCTATAGCATCATAAACAGTCAGTTTAACATTGCCTGCCTGAGGAATTGAGAACCTGATCTCTGTAGTCGGGTTAAACGGATTCGGGAAATTCTGACTCAGAGTATAACGATTAGGAGTAGAGTTTGATTCAAGACTGATGGCAGTAACTGAAGGAGTATAAAGAGTAATAGCGTCCCTTAATAATTTCTGAACCAATCTTGTGTTATGAATTCCCTGACTGCCTTCCTGTGTACAAGCGGCTAGATTATAATTTGCTTCAAGGAAAGCATCTGTTAATGAATCAGCAGATGTTGATTTTGCTAATTTATCTGTAAGAACAGCAATCAAACTGTCAGTAACAGTCTGGGTTCTTCTATAATCAAACATCTTATCATGGTTTGAAGTATCAACTGCTGTATAGAAATCCAGGTGGCATTTTGCACAAGCCTGAACTCTTGGCTCAAATGTATGGCCGTGTGCAGCATTTCCGAACTGGTCTTTATCGTCGGCATTAAGATGGCAATTAATACATCTTTCTGTAGCAGCATAGGTATGAGCTGAATTCTGATAAACAGTATCGGTAATTCCGGCTGCTAATAATTGAGCTGCGGAATATCTATAGCCAAATTTCTTTGAGCCGCTTAAAGCTTCAGATGTATTATGATGTGGAGCAGTGTGAATATCAACAGTGTCTGTCTCGATTTCTGCATTGTGGCATTTATCACAAACTACCATTTGTCCTGTTATAGGGAGTCTTAATTGCTGCACACCGTTTCTTGCATCGTGCGGGTCGTGGCATACAACACAGGTAATCGGCTGAATGTCAGGACTGTTGCTGTCGACAATGATCTTGTCATAATATGGTTTCCCTTTATCAGCACCATCTGCATTTGTGAAAAATGTTCCATTAACATAAGCTGCTGCATTCTGAGCGACGTGACATTTTACGCATCCCGGATTTGATGTAACGGAACCGCCAGCAGCTGTTAAAGATTTTGCGTGACCGGAGACAGCCCATTCTTCATAGAAACCGTGGTGGCTTCCGTTATGGCAGGTTCCGCAAAGCTCTGCTGAATAGTCAAGTTTATTAGTAGTGCTAAATGCAAAATGCTTTGAGTAATCAGTCCATAATGTATCCGGCTGTGTTCCATCACCAGGTGCATTCGAATCATATCGTCCAAAATTTCCGTGGCAAGCTTCACAACCAACGTTTTTTGTCCTATTCCAGTTTGCAACATCTGTTGGAGTATAGTTTGGAGTAGCGGTTGTATCCAGCTTGACATATTCATCTGCACCAAATGTCATTGCTGTATCATTCCATCCAGTTGTATGGCATGGTAAACAACTGTAACCAAAGTGACTTGATTGAGCAAATCCTGAATCTGTTGCGAATGAATGTCTTGTTTCTTTCCAGGTATCCCATTTCGGAGTTGCAATTCCATTTGCGCTATGGCAGGATGCACAGGAGACACCTTGATTAGCAATATCTGAACCGGTTCCTGTTCCTAAAACATAGCCGGTTGCTTGCCCCTGGCTGAAGCCGAGAGTACATGCTAAGAGTATTGTTATGCTGGTTAAAAGTAATTTAATTTTCATAATAACCCCGTATAAATAAGTAAACATAATAACAGTCGGCCTGAATATACAAATAGCAAACCATTCATAATTCTTGTAAAACAGCTTATTATCGCACTTTTTTTTATCATTAAAGAGAATCGGAAAAATGGCATTCTCTTATTGAAGAAAAATTCTACACTTTTGAAAAACAGCTAAATCAGGCTAGTTTGATAAGTTTGAATAAGTATAAGAAAAATTATTTATTATTCGTTAAATCATTGTCGCCAATTGAAATTATTAGAAGATGATTCTCATATTGAGAATTGAAAATTGTCGTATTAGGCTAGATTTTAAAGTTTTTAGATGGCACTTTAATTGTCCATGGATATAGTAAAATCTAAAGGGATTTTTGCGAGTATATCATTGGCTCTTTTTAGGCTATATGAGATCAAATAAAGGTGTTTTAAAAGGTTGAAAAAAACAGATAAAATTCAAAATTGGCAAGCCTGGCGAGCGAATTTACTATCGTTGTTACTTATGATATCGATAGTATTTTCAAATTCTATTGTTGCGCAAAGTTCAACGCCAACTGTTTACATAGGGAATATAATTGCCCCGGCGACCGGACAACAGGTTACTGTACCGATAAAATTTAAAAACCTATCAAGTGTAGGATCTGTAAGTCTAAAAATAATTTTTGATACTAACGTTTTAGGTTTTGTTAGTATAACTGATGGTCCTAATCATGGTACATTGGTTACTAACAGTAGTTTGGCATCACTTGGTGGTGAGCATGATACTGTCGCAATTGCCTGGTTCGACCTTACGCCCTCTAGTTATACGGACGGAGTTTTTATAAATTTAAATTTTACATACAAAGGTGGAACAAGTACATTTCATTTTATTCCTTCGCCAACCAGTTCAGTTACTGATGAAAACTCAACCGTAATACCAAATCTAGTTTTTACCGATGGGTCAATAACTCCTCCTTCTGTTGTGAATTCTTTATCTGGAAGAGTATTTATTGATGCTAACGAGAATGGTATTAGAGACAGTAATGAAACCGGCCTTCAATGGGTATCAGTTGACCTATTTAAATCTGATGGATCATATATCGGGTATAGAGCGACTGATGCTAATGGAAACTATAAATACGATTCATTAAGCGCGGGCTCATATTATACAATGATTACTCTTGATGGTGATAATGATGTCTATACTTTTACGGTTAAGGGAGAAGGAACGGACAGATCCCTTGATTCAGACGTAAGAATAGTCGATCCTTCAAAAGATACTATCGCAACAAGTGATACAACTACGTTAGTCTCCGGTGCAAACTCTGGTTCATGGGATGCAGGGGTTTATCCAAAATATCTGGTTGGTTCAATCGGCGATTATGTATGGAATGATGCAAATGCAGATGGTATCCAGGAATCAGGTGAATCGCCTTTGCCTAATGTGAAAGTGTTTTTGCTGGACAGCACCGGCACCACAAAATTGGACTCTGCAATTACGGATACTAACGGTGATTATTTATTCTCCAAATTACGTGTAGGCTCTTACAGAATTAAATTTATAACTCCTGACAGCTATGTTTTCAGTAGAAAAGAAATTGCAGGTAATGTATCATGGGCCGGTGATTCCAATCCCGATTCTTTGACCGGAATTACAGATACTATACAGATTGTATCAGGATTTTTACACAGGTGGGATATTGATGCCGGAATGCATGCTTCATTCACTACTGCAATTGTTGAAAATCAGTTAAGCACTCCAAAAGATTTTAGTTTAAGTCAGAATTATCCGAATCCGTTTAATCCAACGACAGTTATCCAATTTACTGTGCCAAAACAAGAACATGTAACCCTGATAGTTTATAACCTAATAGGGCAGCAAGTTACGACTCTTGTTAATGATGAAATTTCAGCAGGTACCCATAAGACAACCTTTAATGCAGGTAGTTTAGCAAGCGGAATTTATATCTACCGTCTGATTGGAAACTCTGTAAACATCACAAAGAAAATGATACTGATGAAATAATCCAACAAATTGCACCTTCGGATAATCCCCCGGACAATACTCTTTTTCTGATGTCCGGGGGATTTGATTTTTATCTTAATACCTTTCCCTAAAATCTATTAAACGATTTATTTACTCTCATTTTGAATTGATATTCAGAGAGTGTTTAAGTAATTTTAAAGATAAAATAAAATTCAATATAGGAGTTGTGTTATGGCAGTTAATGTAGGTATAAATGGATTTGGCAGAATAGGAAGACTTGTTTTTAACGCCTTAATCGACAGAGGCTATTTCGGAAAAGATATAAATGTTGTTGCAGTTGTTGATGTAAATCCAGATGCAAAATATTTTGCCTATCAATTAAAATATGATTCTGTTCACGGAAGATTTAATGGTGAACTGAAAACAGAAAAGAGTGATCCAAAGCTTGAAGAAGATGATATATTGGTAGTTAATGGCCAAAAAGTCAGATGCATTAACGCCACTAAAGAACCTTCGCAGCTTCCCTGGAAAGAACTGGGTGTTGAATACGTAATAGAATCAACTGGATTGTTTACTCATTCCGATAAAGCGAAGGGGCACCTCGAGGCAGGAGCTAAAAAAGTTATTATCTCCGCTCCTGGTAAAGGTGATGTAAAAACTGTTGTTCTTGGTGTTAACGATCACGAATACGATCCGGCTAAACATAACATTATTTCAAATGCATCCTGCACCACCAATTGTCTTGCACCTGTCGTTCACGTGCTGCTGAAAGAAGGGATTGGTGTAGAAACAGGAATAATGACAACAATACACTCTTACACCGCAACTCAGAGAACAGTTGACGGGCCAAGCAAAAAAGACTGGCGCGGAGGAAGAGCTGCTGCAATCAATATTATTCCATCAACAACAGGAGCTGCAAAAGCTGTAGGTGAAGTTTTACCGGTTGTCAAAGGGAAATTAACGGGAATGTCTTTCAGAATTCCTACTGCGGATGTTTCAGTAGTTGATCTTACTTTCCGTTCAGGAAAAGATACTTCAATTAAGGAAATTGATGCGTTGATGAAAAAAGCTTCAGAAACATACCTGAAAGGTGTCCTTGGTTATTGTACTGAAGAAGTTGTCTCAACTGATTTTATTCACGACAACCGATCTTCAATCTATGATTCATTAGCTACTTTGCAGAATAACTTTAAAGACGAAAAAAGATTCTTTAAAATTGTTTCATGGTATGATAATGAATGGGGATATTCCTGTAGGGTCGCTGACCTTGTGTCAAAAATATCAAAACTATAATTTACAAGGCGAAGTTACTTCGCCTTTTTAATTTAATCCCCGGGGAAAATAAAATATGAATAAATTAACTATCGATAAAGTAGATCTAAAAAATAAAAGAGTATTGGTCAGAGTTGATTTTAATGTTCCTTTAGATGAACAATTAAATATCACTGACGATATTCGGATTTCATCATCGCTTCCCACTATAAAAAAAATAATTTCTGATGGCGGGAAGGCTATATTGATGAGTCATCTGGGCAGACCAAAAGGGAAAGTAAATCCTAAGTACAGCCTGAAGCCCGCAGCAAAAAGGCTCGGTAAATTACTTAACATGGAAGTAAAACTTGCACCGGATTGTATGGGAGATGAAGTTAAAAAAATGGTAGCAGCAATGTCACCGGGTGATGTTGTGCTGCTGGAAAATTTGAGATTCCACGAAGAAGAAGAAAAAAATGATCCTAAGTTTGCTGAAGAGCTTGCTACTCTTGGTGACGTTTATATTAACGATGCTTTTGGCTCGGCACACCGCGCACATGCTTCTACGGAAGGAGTTACCAAGTTTATTAAAATCTGCGCAGGTGGCTACCTGATGCAGAAAGAGCTCGATTACCTCGGTCCGGCGGTTTCAAATCCTAAAAGGCCTTACTGCGCGATTATAGGCGGAGCAAAGATTTCCGGAAAAATTGATGTAATAAATAATCTTCTTGAAAAAGTTGACACAATGATTATTGGCGGCGGAATGGCTTTTACATTCTTTAAAGCCCAGGGAAAAGAAATCGGAAAATCTTTGCTTGAAGAAGAAAAAATTGACCTTGCAAAAGAATTGCTTGAAAAGGTTAAACAATCCAGCGTGAATTTCCTGCTTCCTGTGGATATTGTGGTGGCTGATGAATTTAAGAATGAATCTCCTTCTCAGACCGTTAGTGTTGAAAATATACCTTCTGAAAAAATGGGATTGGATATAGGCCCCGAAACAATTAAATTGTTTAACAGCGAGATAAACAAATCAAAAATGGTAATCTGGAACGGCCCTATGGGAGTTTTTGAAATGGATAATTTTGCCAAGGGAACATTTGCTGTTGCTAAAGAGTTAGCGGATGTGACAACAAAGGGCGCTATAACAATTATTGGTGGCGGTGATTCTGCTGCGGCAATTAGTAAAGCGGGATTGGAAGATAAAGTATCGCATGTTTCCACAGGTGGTGGCGCCTCGCTTGAGTTCTTAGAAGGTAAAACTCTTCCCGGTATAGCTGCGTTAAATGATGTGAATTAAAAAAGGAATTATTTGTGAGTAATAATTACAGACCTGGCGGGTTCGGTGGATTCAGTTTTTTCCCACCGGTTATTAAAAATTTATTAATAATTAACGGTATAGTTTTTCTCATCCAGATGCTCGGCCAGAATTTATTGATTGGCGATATGACTGCTGAGCAATATATAATAAAATATTTTGCACTAATTCCTATTGGTTATGGCTTTCTTCCCTGGCAGTTAATAACCTACCAGTTTATGCATGGGGGACTCATGCACATATTGTTCAATATGTTTGCGTTATGGATGTTCGGGATAGAAATTGAAAACTTGTGGGGTTCAAAAAAATTCCTTTTATTCTATCTGATGTGTGGAGTTGCAGCCGGCATTGCACAGCTTATACTTCCGCCACTTTTTAATGAACAATTGGCACCAACAATTGGTGCATCCGGGGCAATATTCGGAGTGCTTATTGCTTTTGGTATGATGTTTCCCGACAGATATATTTATATCTATTTTTTGCTTCCTGTTAAAGCAAAATATTTAATTGTAGGTTATGTTCTGCTGGAATTATATTCTATTCCTCAGGGAGGAAACGTTGCACACCTTGCTCATCTCGGAGGGGCGCTTGCTGGCTTTATCTATTTGATGTATGAGCGTAAAAATAACAGATTGTTCGGTAGTTATTTTAAATCTGGCCCCAAAATTACAATTAATAATCCTTTCAAAGGAAGTTCAAATCTATTTAAGAAGAAAGAAAAAAGAATTCAGGATGCAAAGTTTTATGAAGTAAATGATGATCGAAGTGAAGAAAAAGTTACCCAGGAACAAATTGATAAGATACTGGATAAAATAAGCGAATCTGGTTATCAGAATTTAACGGAAAAAGAAAAAAAAATTTTGTTTGAAGCAAGCAAAAAAATGAATTGATAATTTGAAGAAATATTTTCCAAAATATCTTCACGTTAAAATTAGTTCTGTCCTTTGCCTTTTTATTTCCTTTATATTTTTGCTGGCATCCTGCTCAGATGGCCCTCCTGTTAAAGAAGGAAAGTTTATCAAAATTTATGTTGATATGCTGATTGCTCAGGATACCACCAGATCGAACGGCAAACAGTTAGAAGGAATTAAAAAGGAAGTACTAAAAAAATTTTCTGTCTCTGAAACGGATTACAACTCCACATTAAAATATTACAACGCTGATCCTAAAAGATGGTCGGAATTTTTTGATAAAGCTATCGCCTATCTTGAGCAGTTGAAGAAAGAGAAGGGCTCGTAAATTTATTTTTAGCTACTGCAATTCTGATAAGCGGGTAAGTTATTTCCTCCGGCAGCCGCTTTTTCAATCCTTTAAGATCTTCAAAACCTTTTTTTAACTCATCGTTTATAATTCCAAGTTGATCTTTTTCGAAAAGATGCGATATATTTACAGAAGGTTCATACTCTATTATGCTTTCAATTTGCATTGAGATAACTGCTTCAGAAAGTTTCCTGAGAGAAGCAATATCTTTCAGCCCGTAACCCTTCTTCAGAAGACTAAATGTCTCTTTAATATTTGATGGTATCTTCTCAGCAGGTTCATTCTGATCTTGTTTTTCTGTATCTCTTCTTAATACTTCTAAAAATTCTTTCCCTATTTTATTGAACATTCTCTGATTAAAACCTTTTATTTTCAATAAATCTTTTTCTGACGAAGGTTTTTGAATTGCGATTTCCCGCATTATGTTATCAGGGCAGATAATATTACCAGTTTGCAAAAACCTCTTTGATGCGTGGGTTCTAATCTCGCGCAGCTGATTGAAGAGCTCGAGGTTCTTTTCATAATCCGCAAAATCATTTCCAGAGATTTTATCGGTTTTTTCCTGACTAAATTTTTGCTTTAATTCTTCGCTGATTTTAAGCCCGGTTTTTTTACCGGGGATTTTATTAATTGTACCAGATTCATAGAACGTGTGTAGCACTGTTTTCAGATCATTCTTTGAATAATTTGCACAACTTCCGAAAGCTTGTAGTTTTTGATACTTTGGAGATTTTTCAGTGCCTAGTAAAATATTTATCAAAACCTGCTCACTAACGGGTTCAGATATTTCGGAAACAGATCTCAACAGGATTTCCTTTAAATATTCCGAAGTTGAATCGGTGAGGCCTTCATTGCCTGTACACTTATCACATTTCCCGCATTTATAATTTGTAACATCCTCACCGAAGTATTTTAAAATATAACGGAACCGGCAATCATTTGAATAAACCAGGTCAACCATCGATTCAATCTTATTTTGAAGATGAAGATAATTTTCATTTATTCTTTTGTAATCTATTGTTAGCCTTGAAGTCTCGACCCGTGGGACCAGCAACTTAATATTTTCCTTGGCCATCAATCTTTTGTAAGATATAACCCCAAGATTATCGAGAGTTATCAATGTTTCTTCCAGATCAACTTCACTGATATCAAGCTTATGAGATAGTTGTGGTAGAGTGAAACCAACTTTCGAGCTGAATATCTCGCTACTAAATTCTCTTAATAAAGACAGCAAAACCACTTTAATATTATTGTTGGAGGAATCTTTGATAAATCCTTTTAGTCTGTTCTTCTCAAAGTTCATTTGAAGTGTGGATTTCCTGTTATATTCAGAAATTATATTCAGGTAACCTGCATTCTCAAGATTTCTGAGGCAAGTGTGAAGCAGTCCGCGATTTATTTCTCTTTTGCAATAAGATGAAAGATATTCACCGTTGATAGGGATATCATCTTCAGGTTTATTGCCGACAGCTACTTTCGCATAATCGCAAATGCCGTTATAAATATTCTGTATCAATTCTCTATCAGGATTTGCATTCGAAATAAAAAATTTATGAATATTTATATCGCTGTCGTCATGAAGTAAAAAAGCAAAAGAGGGCTTATTATCTCTGCCGGCTCTGCCGATCTCCTGGTAATAGTTCTCGATTGATCCCGGTGTGTTATAATGAATTACGAGTCGGATATCTTTTTTATCAATGCCCATGCCGAAGGCGTTTGTTGCGGCAATTACAGGAACGTTATCGCTTAAAAAATCTTCCTGAATTTTCTTCCTCCCTTCAGAAGCCATTCCAGCGTGATAATAATTACAGTTAATGCGGTTCATATTCAGGAATTCTGCAACTTCTTCAGTTTTTTTTCGGGATGATGTATAAATAATGGCTGGGGTTTTAAATTGCCTTATTAATTCAAAACATTTTTGTTTTTTCTTTTTTGTGATCACTACATTTATGTGGAGATTCTCTCTTTCAAAACCTTTAACAAAAACTTTCGGCTTTTTAAGTCCAAGTTGTTCACCAATATCTTCAACAACTTCAGGAGTAGCAGTTGCAGTGAACGCTGATATATTTTTTATTTCAGCGTATTCTGCGAATGCTTTTATCTTTCTGTAGCTTGGGCGAAAATTGTGTCCCCATTCGCTTATACAATGTGCTTCATCAACAAAAAGGAAAGAAGGATTAAGGGATTTTATTCTCTCACCAAAGCTTACATTCTCTAATCTTTCAGGTGCAACATATAGGATTTTTGTTTTTCCGAATGCAATGTTTTGCAGAACTTTTTCCGTTTCGTAAAATTCCATGGTGCTGTTGATAAAAGCGGATAAATCAGGAGTTGAATTCAGCGAATCAACCTGATCTTTCATTAAAGCGATTAATGGCGAAACAACAATTGAAAAATTCTCTGCGATAAGTGCCGGTACCTGGTAGCAGATCGATTTACCTGCTCCAGTTGGAAGCACAGCAACTACATTTTTATCACTTAAAATAGCTTCAATTATTTCAAGCTGGTTCTTTCTGAAATTCTTAAAGCCGAAATATTTTAGAAGCGCTTGCTGTGGAGTCATTTTAGTGCTAAGATGATGAATAATAAAAATTGAATCAAAATTTATGAAAAGTTTGTATCTCTTTCAGGTAATAAGAAGAAAAAACTGCCAGCGAATTATACCGTTTATTTACCTCAATTAGTGCTTCATCAAATTAACACGATAATTTTGATTATATTAGCATAGTTTATGGGAAAAATTTTACAGGTAAATTATGAACTCCATACAAACAAACGGTCTGACAAAAGTATATTCCTCCGCTTTCGGTAAGAAAAAAGTTCAGGCACTGGTAGATTTGCATTTGGGCGTACCGTCGGGGACCATTTTTGGTTTGCTTGGTCCAAATGGCGCTGGTAAAACTACTCTCGTTAAACTCCTTCTTGGAATCACTTTTCCGACTTTCGGGGATGCTACCGTACTAGGTGAACGTACAGCAAACTATAAAGTAAAAAAAAGAATAGGCTACCTACCGGAAAATCATAAATACCCACCATATCTTACCGGCGGGGAAGTGATGAATTTTTTTGGAAAGCTTAGCGGGTTGGATGGGGAATATCTCAATAAAAAAACTGATGAATTGCTCGGTTTAATGAACCTCTCAAAATGGAAAAAGACAAAAGTTAAAAATTATTCAAAAGGAATGATGCAGAGGCTCGGACTTGCACAGGCGATGATAAATGATCCTGAATTAATATTTTTGGATGAACCGACTGACGGCGTTGATCCTATCGGCAGAAAAGAAATAAGGGATATCCTTATAGACCTTAAAAAACAATCGAAGACAATTTTTCTTAACAGCCATCTTTTATCGGAAGTTGAATTAATTACTGACAGGGTTGGAATTCTTAACAAAGGCAAACTGATAACAGAAGGAACTGTTCAGGAACTTACCGAAAAGAAGGAAGAGTATTTCTTAAGAATAGAAGACGATAGTAAACCCTTCCCTGAAAAAATTGAAAATATAACTGCGACTAAACTTGACGACGGACGCTATTCTCTGAAGGTTGCAAATACTGAAGATCTTAATAAGATGATAGATCAACTAAGAGCTGACGGGATAATGATTTATGAATTAATAAAACATAAGAACACACTTGAAGAAATGTTTATTTCCCTCATTGAAGAATCTGAAAAGGAGGGAAAACAATGAAAAACATAATGACAGTTACCTGGTATACATTAAAAGAAGCGATGGCAAGAAAAGTTTTCATTTTCTATTCTATCATTTCAATCCTTGTTATTGTTTTCACAGCTGTAATTCTTGGCGTAACTAACCTCGATTCAATTGTAAATGGTTTTGCCGGTAAAAACGCAGCGCCTATGATGGCTGACATTGTTTCGAAGTTGGAAATAGCTATAATTGCTCCATTAGCTTCACTTGGTTTACTGCTTGCTATATTTGCCAGTTCCAGTTTCATACCTATAATGCTGGAAAAAGGGAATATAGATTTATTACTGTCCAAACCGGTCTCCCGTACACAATTATTATGGGGAAAATATTTGGGGGGAATCTTGGTTGTGTTTATAAATATCGCACTGCTGATTATCGGTGTGTGGCTCAGCATTTCTATTAAATTTTCTATCTGGACTTATCCATTTTTATGGAGCATACTGATAATTACATTTACTTTTGCGGTTTTGTATGCCCTGATTGTTCTTTTCGGTGTATTGACGAAAGGCTCTATGTTAGGGATGATGTTTGCTTATTTGATTTTTCTTATACTAAGCCCATTGCTAAAATTCGCTCACGGAGATATGCAAACTTTTATAACGAGTGGTTTTTGGAAGGGGGTTATAGACACTCTATACTATATAATTCCAAAGACATCAGAATTAATGTCAAATACCATCGGAAAACTTGCCAATGGCGGGGGAATTGAAAATTACGAGCCGATCTGGACTTCGTTTCTCTTCCTTGCCGCTATGATGGGTTTGAGCAACTATATCTTTAATAAAAAAGATTTCTGATATTTGTATATGAAAATTTTTTAATTAATTCTTTTTGTTATGAATGAAGATAATATAAAACTCGAAGACCTTTTAGGTAAGACCAAATTAGCCTCAAAGGCGGACCAAATTAATCTGGTAGCTGTAATTGGCGGAGGAGTGATGGGGCAGGGAATAGCCCAGACTATCGCCGCTGCGGGAATTGAAACTATTCTTATTGAAAAAGACGAACCTCAACTTGATAAAGCAAAAAAGAATTTGTCTGAGTCGATTGACAGGGATATTAACAGGTGGACACTTACTAAATCAGAAAAAAAGTCTATCCTCTC
>Ga0307417_10000634_pt1 | contig 14278 bp, 13 predicted proteins | sample SalMarWE160210MG_2_FD_202514 | JGI IMG/M metagenome (GOLD analysis project Ga0307417, IMG submission 202514) | Salt marsh sediment microbial communities from the Plum Island Ecosystem LTER, Massachusetts, United States - WE1602-10 | ecosystem: Environmental > Aquatic > Marine > Intertidal zone...
GTTCTTTGACATGAAAGTCTCCCTTTGTAGATGCTGCTCGACCGTGCTCCGCAGCAGGTCCAACAAGGTTAGCGCCCACAACGAGAGCATTCCGGATGGCCCACTCCGGCGGTACGTCCGAATGCTGCAGTCCCGGAAGACCTGCAGCATGTGCGGGCCATACTCACGTCGGAACGATGTCGGATACAGGACCAAGAACAGCCGGTAGAACCGGACCGACAGGAAGACCGTCGCCGCATCTTCGTTTCGGTCGTTCACGACCCCGACCACCCGGCCAATAGATTCTTGGCTCTGGCCAGCCTCACCTGCGACACCAGGCGTTCCGCCTCAAGCCGCAGGGTCTGTTCCCCGAGCCCACTGAGCTGGTAGTAGCGGCGACGTTGATCGTCAAGCTCAGGATCCGGCCGTTCATCTGTCTCCTCAATCAAGCCGGCCTTGAGCATGCGCTTGATCGAGCCGTACAGCGTGCCGGGTCCCATCAACATTTGCCCTTCCGTGTTCGTTTCCACCTCGAGCATGATCCCGTATCCATGCTTTTCCCCGTCCGCCAACGCCAGCAGGATGTTGAACACGGTGGCAGTGAGCGGAAGAAGTTCGTTGACGTTCTTGGAAGACGGGCTCATGAGCGGCTCCTTCGAGTGACAAGCTTATATCTGTTGTGGATATATCCGTGGAGAATATATTAGGGGGGGGTGCCGCCTTGTCAAGAGGCAATATCTGGATCCTTTGCGCTGAGGGAATCTGAATACATCACCCAGACGTAGGTTCAAGCTTGGATAACCCGCGAGCCGTGCAGGACTATTGAAATGTGTATTGTGGGATTGGATTGCGGAGATACCGGCCTGCTAGAACACGGGAAGTCCCAGGTCATCGTGGGAGGCCGTGGTTCCTTTGACAGCCAGGCGGTCACGCCCATCGGTTTGGATCAAACTCACATTCGATAGGAGCGAGAAGTCGCCGGCCAGGTCCTTGGAGATGGCCGTGTCCACGCGCTTGCCGGTCTGTAGCAGGTCGACCAGCGTCCGCCGGTCAAAGAGCTGCACATCGCTCCAGATCTGGTCATGCCGGACATTGCCCCTGGCGATCATCAGCCGGCCCTCGGCATCGTAGCGGGCCGTCACGAGCAAGACATCTGCCTTGGCCCTGCGAGCTGGCAGGGCCGCCCGAACGCCTCTCACCGTCACTTCTCCCGACCTTGGGGTTTATACATTCCAAGCGTGTCGGGGTGGGCGGACTTGAACCGCCGACCCCCGCGTCCCAAACGCGGTGCGCTTCCATCTGCGCTACACCCCGATGAAGGTTCAGTATAAGTCCCGCCTATGGGCCGGTCAAGGAGGACAGCCGAGATGAAGAGCATTCTTTATGAAACGCGGCCGGACCACACGGCCACGCTGTGCCTGAACCGCCCCCAGGCGCTAAACGCGCTGACCTGGGAGGCGATGGATGAATTCTCGGCCACGATCGACCGTATCGCAGCTGACGGAAATCTGCGCGCCCTGGTGATCCACGGCGCTGGGAATGCCTTCTGCTCCGGCGGGGACCTGCTCGAACTGCACGCTTTCCCCTCCCGGGCCGACGGGATGCGGCTGGCGCAGATCATGGGGGACGCCCTGGCGCAGCTTGAGGCGCTTCCCTTTCCAACGATTGCCGCCATTGAGGGTCCGGCCTTGGGTGGAGGGGCTGAACTGGCGCTGGCATGTGACTTGCGGATCATGGCCGAAGGCGCCAGCCTGGGCATGATGCACATCAAACTTGGGATCACGCCCGCCTGGGGCGGCGGACAGCGCCTGCTTCGGCTGGTGGGCTATCCCCGCGCCATGGAGTGGCTGTCAACCGGCGTTGTGCACGACGCCGGCCAGGCCGCCTCGCATGGCCTGGCCAACCACGTGACCGATCGGGGAGGCGCTCTGCCGCACGCGCTTTCGCTGGCCTCGCACATCGCTGAGGCGTCACCGCAGGCCGTGGCCGCCATCAAGACCGCGCTTCGCGCCGGCCTGACGATGGCGGTCGATGCCGCCACCCAGGTCGAGCGGAAGCTCTTCCCCGATCTGTGGGCGTCGGAACCGCACCACGAAGCTTCAGCCCGCTTCGTGTCCCGCAAGGCCCGGCGGCCAAGCCCGAATGGATCCGAAGCCTGACTCTTGGCCGACCCTTGCTCCGATTAAATTTTTCGGGAGAAGCCCCTAGGGGCTTCTCCCGTCTCGCCATGAGAAGTGAACGGAGCCGGAACGGCAACCTCAGGCCATCTGGCGCACCACAAGCATGACTTTACCCTGGACTTGAAGGCCTTCCGGGTTGTCAATGTATATCGGACCCATGGTGGGGTTGGCCGGCTGAAGGCGAATGCGGCTGCCCTCTTGGTAGATATGCTTGAGCGTGGTCTCTTCCGAGTCGCTCAACCAGACGGCCACCATGTCCCCGTTGTGCCATTCGAGCTCGTTCTTCATGACAACGATGTCGCCGTCGCCCACCATGGCGTCTACCATCGAATCGCCCTTGACCTGCAGGGCGTATAGACCGTCGTCGCCCTTCAATAGGTCGCGCGTGATTTCAATCGCCTCATCGGCGCCGAACATGGGGGCGCTAGAGCTCGGAACGGGAACCGGCTGGCTGGCGAAGATCCTGCCCACCAACGGGATGCGGATCACGTCCCCGATCTGCTGGGTGGCGCGAATCAACTTGTCGGTGAGACGAATGCCGCGCGACACGTTCTGGTCCCGATCAAGAAACCCCTCATCGACCAACCGGTTGAGGTTGTAGTTGACGACCGATGTCGAGGAAATACTGACCGCCTGGCCGATCTCCCGGATGGATGGGGGATAGCCGTTCTCATCGGTGAAGCCCACAATGAAGTCCAACATCCGTCGCTGGCGATCCGACAGCTTGCCTTTGACCATCTGCCACCTCCTGCCGGCCGGGCCCGTGACTCGCCTGGGGAACCCCGCCGGAATGGCGCACGCTTGTTCGGATTTTAGCGGAACATGCGTTCTATGTCAAGCACCGATTGCCACAGATGGCGAAGCGTCGGCAGGCGGCGTTTCCATTCCCCGGAGGCAAGATGTAAAATGGCTTTCCTCGCAAGGAGGCCGCTGATGCAGGACCTGAAGATGCGCATCCTCACCGACGGAAAAAACCTCGGCGATGGCATTCTCAAAGTGGACGGGTTTATCAATCATCAGGTGGATCCGGGATTGATGGACAGCTGCGGACGTGTGCTGGCCGAACGATTCGCCCATGTCGGCGCCACCAAGGTCCTCACGGCCGAGATATCGGGCATCGCCCCGGCCCTGACCACCGCGGGGCATTTAGGAATCTCGGTCGTGTACGCGCGCAAGGCAAAGCCGATCACCATGCCGGATCAGATCTTTCTCACCCTGGCGCCCTCCCACACCAAGGGCCGCACCGTCGAACTGATCGTGTCGCCCGAATATCTGGGCCAAACCGAGAAGGTGCTGATCATCGACGATTTCTTGGCCAGTGGTCAGACCATCATGGGATTGGTGCGGCTGGCCCACGCAGCCGGAGCGACCCTGGTGGGGATCGGCGCATTGGTCGAGAAACGCTTCGAGGGCGGACGCCAGCTGCTCTCGCCGTTGGGCGTGCCGATCGAAGCCCTGGCGGTCATCACCGACATGTCCGACGGCAAGATCGTCTTCGCCGATTGAGCACAATGGACAGCATCGTCGTCCTCGACTTCGGCTCGCAGACCACGCAGTTGATCGTGCGCCGTGTGCGTGAAGCGCACGTCTACTGCGAGTTGTTCGCCTTCGATGCGCCCCCGTCCACCGTGATGGCATTGGCGCCCAAGGGTTTCATCCTGTCGGGCGGACCTCCCTCAGTGTACGAAGCCAATGCGCCCCAGATCCCGGCCTATGTTTTGGAGTCGGGCCTGCCCATCCTGGGCATATGCTACGGCATGCAGGCCTTGACGCACGCTTTGGGCGGCAAAGTGGCCGCTTCAGACCGGCGCGAATTCGGTATGGCCGAAGTTGAGCGGCTCATGGATTCGCCGCTGCTTCGCTCGCCGCGCCAGCAGGTGTGGATGTCGCACGGGGACCGGATCGAGGCGCTGCCGGGCGGCTTCGAAGTCATTGCCCGCACCGCCAACGCGCCCATCGCCGCCATGGCTGACGGGCCCCAGCGTCGCTTCGGCCTCCAGTTTCATCCTGAGGTGCGCCACACGCCCGGCGGCGCCGACATCCTGCGGGCGTTTGTCCTGGACGTATGTCACGCTGAACAGGGATGGACCACAGAATCGATGATCGATCGGGCCGTCCTAAAAGTCCGGGAGCAGGTAGGTCACCACCCGGTCCTGGCCGCCGTCAGCGGGGGTGTCGACTCGGCCGTGGCTGCAGCCCTTGTGGCCCGAGCCGTGGGGGGCCAACTGGTGTGCCTGTTTGTCGATACCGGTCTGCTGCGCGCCGGCGAAGTCGAGACGGTCGAGGGCGCTTTCCGCAGCGCCGTGGCGGCCCAACTGGAACTTGTCGATGCCAGCCAAACCTTCCTCGAGGCTCTGCGAGGGGTCACCGATCCTGAAACGAAGCGGCGGATAATCGGGGAGAAATTCATCCGCACGTTCGAGGCAGAGGCCGAACGCCTCGGCCGGCCTCCATTCCTGGTGCAGGGCACGATTTACCCGGATGTGGTCGAATCCAGTGGACCGGAAAGACGGGGGGCGGCGCGCATCAAGACCCACCACAATGTGGGCGGGCTGCCCGTCGACCTCAGGTTCGAGCTGGTTGAGCCGCTTCGCTACCTCTTCAAGGACGAAGTGCGCCAGGCCGGACTCGAGCTCGGCCTGCCCGAGAGCCTGGTGATGCGCCAACCCTTTCCCGGCCCGGGGCTGGCGGTCCGATGTCTGGGAGACGTCAGCCCAGAGCGCTTGGATCGGCTGCGTGCCGCCGATAAGATAGTGACGGACGAATTGGAAGCCGAAGAGCTGCTGACTGTCGGCGCCGACGGGTTAGGCACCTCTCAGGCCTTCGCCGTGCTCTTGCCCATCCGCTCGGTGGGCGTGATGGGGGACCAACGTACGTACCAGGAGGTGGTGGCCATACGGGCCGTCACCAGCGATGACTTTATGACCGCCGACTGGGCCAGGCTGCCGGAACACGTGCTGGCGCGCATCAGCAGCCGGATCGTCAACGAGGTCCGAGGCGTCAACCGCGTGGTGTATGACATCACCAGCAAACCGCCGGCGACGATCGAATGGGAGTAGCCGTCTTCGCCCCAGCGCGGCCTGAGCCTCTTTGCACATGAGGGGTCCAACGGACCCGAAGGAGTCAACGCGATGGATTACGCGGGCGTACTGAGCCGCGCCTGGCACATCACCTGGCGCAACAAAGCGCTCTGGATCCTGGGCATCCTGGCCGGTTGCAGCGGGAACGGAGCCGGTGGAAGCGGCGGCCGGGCCTCATCAAGTTTCAACTACAATTTCGGAGGCGGCGGCCATGGACCCGGCCCCGAGTTTCTCAACAACATCCCCGAGCAAACCTGGATCATCATCGCCCTGGGGCTGGTGTGTCTGGCATTTCTGCTGGTCGTGTTGTTCGTCGTGTTGGGCGTCATCGGCAAGGGCGGACTGATCGCAGCTTTCAACCTGGCCGATGAAGGCGAGGCGGTCAGCTTACGCCAGGCGTTCGACCTCAGCCTGACCTACTTTTGGCGCATGCTGGCCATCCAGCTCCTGATCAGCCTGGCGTGGTTGTTGAGTATCCTGGTGTTCGCCGTCGTGGCCTTCCTGCCGGTATTATTCACGCTTGGACTGGCACTGTGCTGCCTGGTGCCGTTCATTATTCTGCTGGCCCTTGCCGTCCACATCTATGCCACGCTGGCGCAGAACGCTCTGATCGTCGAGGAAATGGGCGTCTTCGAAGCCCTTGGCATGGCCTGGGAAATCATGAAGACTCACGTTGGGCCGGTGGTGGTGATGGCCTTGATCCTGATTGTGGGCGGTTTCATCGTCGGCGTCCTGGTCGGCCTGCCGGCGCTGGCTCTTCTGGCGCCGCTCATCACCGGCCTGATCATCGGAAGCCAGGCATCGATTACATCGGGTGTGGCGATCTTCGGGCTGTGCCTGATCGTCTACATCCCAGTGGCGATCCTGCTGAACGGCATTCTGCAGACCTTCATCAGCGGATCGTGGACGATGACTTACCGCAGAATGACCGGGCGCACCGGGGTCGAGACTCTGCCTGAGCCTGCCGTCGCAGGATAGACGTTAACAGTGCACGCAAGAACGGGCCCCTTAATGGCCCGTTCTTCGCTTAAAGGGACCGTCTCCCGCTTCGTAGGCGGGAGACGGTGCCGGAGGACGTAGCTCTAACGGTCGCCGCAACCAGTTAGAGCCGGGAAGAGAGCAAAGCGATTCGGGCGGGGGCCCCAATCAATACCCGAACCCGCTCTTTGGTCTAGGTGAGGAACATTTGCACCAAGAGCCAGCCTTCGAGCAAAAGGACGGCGAAGAAGCCCAGCAGAAGGGCCCTGCGCACCCCACGCTCGAACCCGGATTGCGCCGGTTGAAAATGCTCTTGCGGGAGCTCCAGTTCGGTGAAAGGCTGTTCCCTGTCTGTGCTGATCATGCTGCCCCTGCCTCGTTGACTGAGTGCTTGTCAAGATGAATCCATCTTAGCCTGCCCGGCGGAAGCCGGCGGGTTTTGTAAGGCGCCTGTAACGTCATCGGTCGGGACGGGTCGCATGCTAAAATGGCGCCATGCACCGGGGATTTCGCCCAACCATTGCCGGCCTGATGGTCCTTGGCCTGCTCGCCTGCGCCGGATCGGCCGGTAGCGCCTCGGCCCAGACACGTGCCGCCGCCCGACTTACCCAGGCCCTGAGCGGGAGCTTCCCGCAAATGAACCTGTATGTGGCGGTGGACGACGCTTCTGGGGCGCGGGCGCGCGGCCTGACATCAGACCAGTTCCAGGTCATCGAAGACAACCAGCCGCGCGTGCCGGATTCGGTGGTTGAGGAGCAGGTGCCCACACGCCAGGTGTTCGTCGTCAACACCAATGCAGGCCTGGCCGTGCGCGACAGCCGCGGCCGGACCCGGTTCGACTTCGTCCGCAACGCCATGCTCGCCTGGTGGGCCAAGCCTCAGGCCGCACGCTACGGTCAGGATGACTTATCGCTGCTGACCGGCGACGGCACCCTGGTGCGGCACAGCCCGGCAGCCGCTGAGCTGGCTTCAGCCATTGATCACCATGCGCCCACCTTTGACCCAACCAAGGCCGGCTACGATCTTCTGCTGGACGGCCTCAACCTCGTCAGCGAGGGGGCCAACCAGCCGGGGACGGTTAAGATTGTGATTTTCTTCACAAGTCTTCCCGCCCAGGCCGATGTTGCCGCACGCACCAACGCCATCGACCGGGCCAAGCAGATGGGGATCAGCGTGTATCCGGTTCTGATTGACACGCCTCAGGCTCTGGAGACCCCCCAGGCGGAGGCGCTTCGCCAGGTAGCGGAACAGACCGGCGGACAGTTCATCACGTTCGACCCGGATCAGCCACTTGGCGGTTTGGGGGACCGGCTCCTCCAACAGCGGATCCAGTACCGTGTCGACTACACTTCTCAAGCCAACATTTCCGGGGCGCACGAGGTTCGTGTCCAGGTCGCCTTCGATGGTCAGTCCCTGGCCACCAACACCGCCGTCTACTCGATCGAGCTTGAGACGCCGCAGGTTACGTTCATCCAAGCCCCAACCCAGATCACGCGCAGCTCCGACGACAAGTCGCTGGCGCTCGACAGCCTGCCCCCCACCCAGACGTCTCTAAGCGTGCTGGTCACTTTCCCAGATGGCCACCAACGGGCCATCACCCAGAGCGAACTGCTGGTCGACGGCGAACTCGTCGACCAAAACACCGCTCCGCCTTTCGACAGTTTCCAGTGGGACCTCACACCGTATCGCCAAAGTGGAGATCACACGCTGCAGGCCCGGGTGACCGACAGCCTTGGCATGCAGGCCAAGTCCGTCGTCCAGCCAGTGAACGTCGATGTGGTTCCGCCGCCATCCGGGCTTCAGGCGATCGGCCCCGCCCTGGGGTCGCTGCTGCTGGTGCTGGTCGTCCTGGTGGGCGGCGTGGTGGGTGCATACCTGTTCTTGTCTTACGGATCACGCAGGAGCCGTGCGCCGGCCTCGGCGGCCGCGCCCCCCTCTGCTGCCGGGCTTCGCCGCCTTCAGCGGGCCAGCCTGCACCCAGCCAACTCTGCCGATGCACCGGAGGCCTTCTTGGTGCCGGTGAACGGCAAGGATCAGGAGGCACCCATCCCCCTGGTGGGCGCCGATGTCAGCCTCGGGCGCGACCCATCCCTGTCGGCCTTCCCGCTGGACGACCCGTCAGTATCCAACCTACATGCGCGTCTGATCCGGCAAGCGGGGGGCGAGTACCTGTTGCGAGACCAGGGCTCGGTGGCCGGGACGTGGATTAACTACGAACGGCTGTCGGACGATGGGCAGAACCTTCACCACGGCGACTTGGTCCACCTGGGCCGAGTGGCCTTTCGCTTCCGGCGCACGGGCTCGCCGGACTGGCCCGATATTCGGGTTGAGCCCGCCGATGACGAGGCTTTCCCAGCCCTTTCAACCAAGGAGCCTGAGGCATGATTCCCTCCGACCAGCCCCACCTCCGCGTGTCCGCCGTGTCTAATCCAGGCAGAGTGCGCGACCACAACGAAGACAGCTATGGTGTGACCGCCTATCGGCTGGAGCCCAAGAAAACTCCCGCCCTGTTGGCGGTGCTGGCGGATGGAATCGGGGGTCACCAAGCCGGCGAGGTGGCCTCGGCCCTTACGGTGGACTGCGTCGTCAGGACCGTCGAGAGCCAGCCCGGCGGAGACCCCCAAGTTGTCCTGGCGGCCGCCGTGCGGGAGGCAGCACGCCAGGTCTACCAGGCGGCAACCAGCGACAAGGCCCGCGAAGGCATGGGGTCCACCCTGGTGGTCGCCTGGATTATCGGCTCCCAGCTGTACACGGTGAACGTCGGCGACAGCCGGATATACTTTCGCCGCGACGGGGACCTCCACCGCATCAGCGTGGACCACACCTGGGTCCAGGAGGCGCTCGACCACGGGATCATCCAACCCGACGAAGTTGAGGGGCACCCCAACGCCCACGTCCTGCGGCGGCACATCGGAGGCGCCAACCTTCCCGAGCCGGATTTCCGCCTGCGGCTCCGGCTGGACGAAACCGATGAGGCCTCCGAGGCCAATCAGGGGTTGACCCTCAAGCCGGGCGACCAGCTCCTGCTGTGCAGCGATGGGCTGACCGACCTCGTTTCCGGGCCCGATATCGACGCCGCTTTGGCTCAGCGGGGTCCGATGGCCACGGCGGACCTGCTTCAACTCGCCCTGGATCGGGGCGGTCACGACAACATCACGATCATTGTGCTGGAGGTCCCCAAGCCAATCACTCCCTCCAAGAACAGCCTTCCAAGTTGACCTTGACGTAGCCCAACGCCTGACCCTGCGCGGGCCCGAAACTTGCAGCCTCGATTGCAAGCGACTCGGCGCGTGCGTACAATGGTGCCTATGACCACCGATCTTCAGACTGATGTGGGCTTGCTGCATGTCGCCGGCGGGGCGCCGCGTTCGACGCCTCCGCCGGGCACTCTGGCGCGCGCCGCCCCCCGCCGGCCGGCTCGCGGGCGAGCCGATGACCTGCTCTTCATCACCGTCCAGGTTCAGGCGTCGGGCCGGGTTCCGCCCGGCATGCTCGACCATCTTGCCCAGTCGGGAGCCGACGTCTTCTACCGCACGCCCGGCTCGGTGACCTCGGCGCTTCGGGAGGTCATGCTTGAGGTGGGCGACGAGCTGGCCAATGCCGGGCGCGCCCAAGAGCCGGCGGCCCGCTATCTGGGCCGAGTCGTCGCCGCCGTGATGCGCGACGACAATCTGTACATGGCCCAGTGTGGTCCCGGCCAGATGACGCTGGTGCGCGGGGGCCAGGTGAGCCACCTGAGTTCCCCCGAGGCCGCCAACCGCCCACTCGGCAGTGCCCCCAACCCCTTCGTTCGCTACCATCACTTGCAGGTGCGACCGGACGATACGCTGTTGATGACCCCCTTCGACGATACTCTCTGGACCGAGGGCACGCTTTCGGCCCTGAGCGGCCTGCCCCCGGCTCAGGCCGTGGAGCGCTTGCAGGCCTCCGCCGCCAAGGATTTATCAGGACTACTGCTCAGAATTATGCCTCAAGGCCAGTTGGCCGCGCCGCTTCCAGCCGCAGTGCCGCCCTCGAAGGCGGACTCCACCCGGGCCCGCGCCCAACACGCCCGGCCCTCAGCATCAATTGACCTGCCCAGGTCTCGCGCCTCCGTGCTGTTCGCCAGGGCCCGGACGTGGATCGCGCCCGCCGGATCCGCCGTCGGCAGCGGTCTGACCCGGCTCGGCCAAGGGCTCGTTGCCCTGGTTGTGCGCATGGCTCCCGGGCTGGCCGAAACCCCTCGGGCGGGCCAGTTCCCTCCGGCTATTCTGGCCGCCACGGCCGTAGTCGTGCCGGTCGTCGTCCTGGTTGTGGTCAGCGTCGTGTACGCCAAACGCGGCCGGACCCAGCAGTACCAAACCTACATCGCCCAAGCCGCCCAATCCATCGATCTTGCCAAGCGCAGCCAGGATCCGGTCGAGGTGCGGGCCGGCTGGATCCAGGCCCAACGTGACCTCGACCAGGCCGGCACTTATGGGAGCGACAGCCAGTTATCCACGCTGCAATCTGAAGTGTCGGCGGCTATCGACAACCTCGACCTTGTGGTGCGGCTGAACTACCACCCGCTGATCAACGGGGGCTTTGGGGGTGATGCGCACATCAGCGCCCTGGCAGCCACGGCCAGCGATCTGTACGTGCTGGATGCCGCCCATCAGAAGATCTATCGCACGTGGGCGACCGGCCGCGGATTTGAAATCGACAGCAATTTTGAATGCCTGGATGGCGCTTCCAGCTTCCCCGGCATGGGAACTCCTGTTGACCTGGCCGTCCAGGCTGCCCCGGGCGCGTTGGGGGCCGAAGGTGTCGTTGCCCTTGACGCTGACGGGACCCTGCTTTACTGCGCGCCGGATCGGCGGCCGCTCACCTCTCAGCTCACGCCCCCCGACACCGGCTTCGGCCGCATCCAGGCGATTGACGTCTTCAACGACACGCTTTTTGTGCTCGATACCAAGTCCAACGCAGTCTGGATGTACGACGCGACCGGGGGCGTCTTCAGCGGCAATCCTTCGTTGTATTTCGCCGAGCAGGCGCCTGACCTGCAGGATGCGATCGACTTGGCCGAAGCCCAGGAAGATTTGTTTATCCTGCACCAAGACGGGCTGCTGGACCAATGCCAACGCACCACCGAGCATCTCACAGGCGGCGGAGTCCACATTGGCGTGGACTGCCAGAAGGACGAGAATTTCAAGAATGCCACCGCTGCCGGCCAGCCCGGGGGCTTGCTGCCAGGCGCACTGCTGACGCAAATGGACTATTCCCCCCCGCCAGAACCCTCCTTATACTTCTTGGACGCCGCCGGGAAAGCCGTCTATCACTACAGCATGCGGATGGTGTACCAGGGGCGGCTGGAGTCGAACACCGATATCCCCGATCGCATCTCGGCGATGACCTTAGGGCCGCCCAACGACCTGTATCTGGCGGCCGCCGGGCAGGTCTACTACGTTCAACTGAAGTGATGTCGGCGCTTTGACATCGGCTGCGCCACCATCTAGAATTCAACTGTCGTCATTACGGAGGTTTGTGTGAGCCGCTGGGCGGGCAAGTACGTCATCGGATTGACAGGCAATATCGCCACCGGCAAGAGCGTCGTCCGGAAGATGCTCGAGCACTTGGGCGCCTACGGGATCGATGCCGATGCCCTGGCTCACCGGGCGATCTCTGAAGGTGCTCCCGGCTACGATCAGGTCATCAAGAGCTTCGGCCGCTGGGTCCTGGACGAAGAGGGCCATATCGACCGGTCGCGGCTTTCGAAGATCGTCTTTTCCGACCCCAAGGCCCTCGGCCAGCTCGAAGGGATCGTCCACCCCCTGGTCTCGCACGCCGTCGATCTGTTGATCCGGCGGGCCAAGCAAAGCGTGGTTTCGGTAGAGGCCATCAAGCTGCTGGAGACGGACCTGGCGGCGGGATGCGACACCATCTGGGTCGTCAATGCTCCTCGGAATCAGCAGATCGAGCGCATGATGCACAAACGCAATCTGTCGGAAGCAGCCGCCCGACAGCGCATCGCTGCGCAGTCTCCGCAAGAAAACAAGCTCCGCGCGGCCAAAGTCGTCATCCATAACGACGGCAGTTTCGAAAAGACCTGGGACCAGGTACAAGCGGCCTGGACCAAGCTGCCGAAGCCGAAGGAGCCCCTGCTCGCTGAACCGCCCATGACCCACGCCGGCGACATAAGCGTGCGCCGGGGACGGCCGCAGGATGCGGATGAGATTGCCCGCTTCATCACCCACGCCACCCGTGGCCGGCGGCGTATGTCCCGGTCTGATGTGATGGCTTCCTTTGGCGAGAAGGCCTACTTCATGATCGAGAAGTCCGCCGACCTGGCGGGGGTGGCGGGTTGGCAGGTCGAAAACCTGGTTACCCGCATCGACGAACTCTACTTCGAGAACAACCTGTCCCTCGATCAGGCCATCCCGGCTCTGATGGACGCCGTTGAGCAGGCGTCCAGTGAGCTGCAAAGTGAAGCCGCCCTCCTGTTTTTGCCCCCCTATCTGGCCCAGCATGTCGGCACGTGGCGGGGTGCAGGATACAAACCCCAGACCATTCAGGGGCTTGGGGTGCGGGCCTGGCAGGAAGCGGCGATTGAATCCATGCCCCGAGGTGCTTCACTTTGGTTCAAGCAGCTCCGCACCGATCGGGTGATGCGCCCGCTGTAGCCGACAACGGCTAAACTTACGTCCACACGCCCGGCCGGGTCGCTGCGCCGGGCGTGGCTGATTCCCGGCGCTGTGATAGGGATTGGCAGTTTCGTGAGGGAATATGGCAGTCCCCGGCGGCTAGAATGGGCCCCAAGGCGGCCGGTGGGGCCGCCCACACAAAGGACCCCCCACGCGTGGCGAGAACCTCGTTCAACCGGATGCGATCTCGATCGGCCACCTCCTACCGCAAGCTGACCTACCTGCAGGCCGCCTACCTTGGGCTGGTCCCGCTGTTCGCCGGTTTAGGTTTCGCGATTCGAGTTTGCGGGGGTCACGGGGCAGTTTGTCCCCCGGTACTGCTGACCCTGGGTGGGCTGGCGGCGGCGGCTTCGATCCTATCGCTGAGTTTGAGTTCACCCTACCTGATCCCGCTGGGGGCAATGACGCTGCTGACGGGGTTGAAGCTGGCCAGCACGGCGGAAGCTGTCGGCGATCGCCCTTCCGCTCGCCGCCTTCGCTGGCATCTTCTGATTCCGTTGGCGACCATCACGCTTTCGGTTTCTTCGTTGGCTGTACTCTTCTTGGCGGGGGTGGCGGTGCTGCTGCTAGCGCCGGGGTTGCTGACCTGGGCCTAGTCTTCTCCCAGGCGCATCCGCCGATATGAATCGTACCGCTCGAGGTCGATCTCACCCCGCTCAACGGCCGCCAGTACGGCGCAGTCCGGCTCATGCAGATGGCTGCAGTTGCTGAAGGCACAGTCGGCCACGCGGTCCCGTATCTCGGGGAAGTATGCGTCCAACTCCTCGGGCTCGATGTCCCATAGGGCGAACGCCTTCACTCCGGGCGTGTCGGCGATGTAGCCGCCCGACTCCAGGCGCACCAATCTCAGGGAAACGGTGGTGTGCTTCCCTGTGCGGGTTGCCTCTCGGACCTCGCCCGTCCGCAAGGCGAGACCAGGTTGGATGGCGTTAAGCAGGCTGGTCTTCCCCACCCCGGACGGCCCGGCGAAGACGCTGATGCGATCCTTTAGACGGTCCCGGATCAGGTCGAGGCCATGGCCGCGTTTGGCTGAGGTGTAGAGCACCGGGTACCCGATCGGCTGATAGCGATCGAACACCGCCCGGCAATCACTCTCGTCGACCAGGTCGACTTTGTTGGCGCAGATCATGGCCGGAATGCCCTCACGTTCGGCGGCTACCAGCAGGCGGTCGAGCATCCGCGGGTTCGGCGGCGGGTCGGCGCAGGCCATGACGAAGAAGACCTGATCCGGGTTGGCAACCATGATTTGCTCACGATCGCGGGAAGGCATCTGGCGCGAGAGGACGCGGGTCCGCTCGGCCACGTCCTCGATCACCGCCTTGCCGTGATCCAGCAGCCGCACTTTGACCCGGTCGCCCAGGGCGATCAAATCGGTGGATGACTCCGATTCTTTGAGTCGGCC
>Ga0307417_10000635_pt1 | contig 14276 bp, 10 predicted proteins | sample SalMarWE160210MG_2_FD_202514 | JGI IMG/M metagenome (GOLD analysis project Ga0307417, IMG submission 202514) | Salt marsh sediment microbial communities from the Plum Island Ecosystem LTER, Massachusetts, United States - WE1602-10 | ecosystem: Environmental > Aquatic > Marine > Intertidal zone...
GCGTTCGCCGTCTTCCAGCCCATCCAGGTGCTGCCTCGTATCCGGTTGGCGCCGGGCTATCTGCTGGTGAACCAGGATGGTGAGACCGTGTCCTCCGAGGACGTTCGCGGTGACATCGTCCTCTACGACTTCACCTACAGCGGTTGCGGCGACGAGTGCGCAGCGATGAATGACACCATGGCCGCGATTCAGAGCCGTCTCGACGAGATCGACGCGGGCGACACGGACATCAGGTTCATGACGGTCTCATTCGACCCGGAGCATGACACGCCGGGCGTATTGCGCGACTACGCCGCCACACTCGGCGCCAATACCGCGCAATGGCAGTTCGTCACCGGCGACCCGATCCACGTGACCAATGTCGTGAAATCCGGTTTCGAGGTCTATTACCAGCCGCAGCCTGATGGAACGTACACGTTCGCTCCCGTGTTCGTCCTGGTGGACGGGTGGGGAGTGATCAGGGGTGAGTACCGCTACCAGACCAATGCCTCCGATGCCGACAAGATCGTGCACCACATGGACATCCTCGGCGAGGAGGTGCGCAATGCACACGGTGCCGCCGCCCTGGCATACGAGGCAGCCCACTTCTTCCTCTGCTATCCATGAAAGGTAGGCGTCTCTGGACGGGTATTGCGGTCGGGCTGCTCGGCGTGCTGGTGGCGTGGTTCGTGATCTTGCCGCATTTCGTCAACAGGGTCCGCCCCCACATCTTCGGGGGGACCGTTGTCCAGTCGAACCAGAAGGTCCCCAACACCGAGCTCATGTCGGCCAACGGACCGGTCCGGCTCTCCGATTTCGCCGGCAAGTTGCTGGTTGTGTACTTCGGCTACACCTACTGCCCGGACGTCTGCCCGGCAACCCTGAGCAAGCTGGCCGATTCCATGGAAATCGTGGGTGACAAGGCAGAAGATGTCCAGGTGATAATGGTGTCGATCGACCCGGCGCGGGACACACCAGATGTCATACAGGACTACGTGACCCACTTCTATCCCGATTTCCTCGGACTGACCGGTGACGAGGCTTCGGTCAACCTCGTGGCTACGCTCTTCGGCGTCACCTACCAGCGGGTCGACAATGCAGAGGCCACCAGCTACACGATGGATCACACCTCAACCGTTATCCTCGTCGACCGTGAGGGATACCTGAAGCTCGTGCTCCCCTTCGAAGGATCAGCGGATCAGATCGCATCCGACATCGACTTCTTCCTGAGCAAATGAACACAAGACGCTGGATGATCCCGGTTGCCGCCCTCCTGGGGGTTCTCGTTGCTTTGCTCGCGCTCTCACTGCGCAGCAAGCCGCACGAGTTCATCGGGACCGTGTTTGCCGACGAGGAGGTAGCGCCCGATTTCACGCTCACCGCAGACAGTGGGGAACCGGCGTCACTCAGCGACTATCGGGGCGACGTTGTCCTGCTCTATTTCGGGTACACGTACTGTCCGGACGTCTGCCCGACCGTGCTGGCGAATCTGGCGGCGGTGCGGGAGACGCTGAGTCAATCCGATCGGGATCGGGTCCAGGTGGTGATGGTCTCGGTCGATCCCGCCCGGGATACTCCGGATGTCTTGCATACGTACCTGGAGCATTTTGATCCTTCGTTTGTGGGGTTCACCGGCTCGAGCGATGAGATCGCCACCGTTGCCGCCGCATACAACGTCACCTACGAGGCGCACGAGGGTACCGCCGCAACCGGGTACCTCGTCGATCATTGGGCCGGGTTCTACCTCGTTGATCCCGGGGGGAACCTGGTCGAGTCATTCAGCTACGGTACGCCTGCTGTAGACGTCGCCGCCGATGTCAGGGAGTGGCTGTGATGCGAAGAGTGATTCTCGACACCGATCCGGGTCAGGACGACGCGTTTGCGATTCTGCTCGCGGTCGCCTCGCCCGAGGATATCGAGCTCCAGGCGCTCACCACCGTCGCCGGCAACGTCACCGTGGACAAGACCACCCGCAACGCATTACGACTTCTCGAGCTTGCCGGGGCACCCCAGATCCCGGTGTACCGGGGGTGTTCCCGGCCGATGGTCAACGAGCTGTTCACGGCCGAGTACGTACACGGGGTGACCGGGCTAGACGGACCCGATCTTCCCGAGCCGCGGTCGGTGGCCGCGTCATTACGCGCGGTCGACTATCTGATCACCGGGCTGACGGCTGCCGGGCCACGATCGGTGACAGTCTGTCTGATCGGTCCGATGACCAATATGGCGATGGCGCTGGTCATGGAGCCCGGGATCGCGGACCGGATCGACGAGTTCGTGATCATGGGGGGTAGCTTCCACGCCGGGGGGAACGTCACTCCCGCCGCCGAATTCAACGTGTTTGTCGACCCGCACGCCGCCCACGTGGTGCTGACCAGTGGGGTGCCGATCACGATCATGCCGCTCGACGCTACCCACCAGGTACAAGCCACTCCGTCTCGCGCCGCGCGATTCCGCGAGCTGGGTTCGCCGGTTGGCGAAGCAGTGACGGCAATGCTCGACTTTGCCTCCCGCCATGACATCGCCGAGCGCGGGTTCGGCGGCTACCCGCTTCACGATCCGACCGTGATCGCCTATCTGATTGCGCCCGACATCTTCGAGTCTCGTCGGGCGCACGTCTCGGTGGTCACCGACACCGGTCCCGGCCATGGCCAGACCATCGCCGATTGGTGGGGCCAAACCGGGATGGAGCCAAACGCCAAGGTGGTCACCTCCGTTGACGCCGACCGGTTTTTCGACCTGCTCACGGAGCGTCTCGCCCGGTATTGAATCCCGGTGCCGACGGCTCGCGCCGGGCAACGCGACAATACGGTTTCGTGTCGGAGGGCCCCATTACCATCGCTATCTATGGGATCGCTATCTATGGGTCAGCTCTTTGTGGAAGGATGGGCTCCGGAGTACGGAAGCCCTTATGAGGCCGATGACGCCCTTGCCGATGAGGGAAAGGTGGACGAGTCGGTTGAAGCCGACGGTCCCTGGGTTCCCATACCCGGGGTAGACGACGGCGTTGCCGAGGTGGCAATCGTCGATGGTGTTCGGCGCATCGACGCCCGGCTCACCATCGACGAACCGGCCGGTCCTATTCCCGGGATATGCGGAAGCTACGGTGTCGGTGCCGTGATCTGGAATCGGCCCGAGGCAAGGTCGGCGTTCACCGAGATCCAGATCGAGCGGCTGGCGGTGTTCGGCAACGGGGCCGGCGCTCCTATCCCCGCCGATGGGCCCGTTATCTACCGATCGGAATCGGTGCCCGACTCGGATCCCGGGGCGCTCATCAGACACTTCCACGGTGCGATGCGCAAGGCGGAAGCGCGGTTGTCGGAGCGGTTGGGCCAATCGGGCCTGTTCGTAGTCGCCGACGGGCCGATCAACGACCTCTCCGCAACAGAGAAGGTCGGCTACATCAAGTCGCACCGGGCCCCGTACCTGTCGGAGCAACGAGCGCCGGTGATCGGCAGAGTGCGGGCGGGGGAGCGGACGCCGCTGTTCGTTATCGGCAAGGGCGGGCAGTACGAGCGCTACTCGTGGTACCAGCGTCTCGCCGATCTCCCCGGCGGGCACTCGTGGACCGGGGTGGTCAGGTGTGAGGTGTCGAGCGCACTCCGGCTCGCTCAAGCGATTGCGATCGCCAACCGGACGACGGCGTTGCTGCCGCTGCTTGCGTCGCAGGCCCACATAGATCCACGGGCTCCGCAGAACCTCGTGCCGATCGCCGCACTCGAGCGCGAATTGAGAAGACGCCTCGGCGACTCCGGTTTCGTCTACCGTGCTCTGAGGACCGCGGTAGCCGCCGGCAGCAGGGAGGCTCGTGATGGTTGACAGCAGCAGCAACGACAACGGGGTCGGGCGAGTCCTCGGTACCGAGCACACTTCCACCCGCGAGTTCCGTGTTGTCCTCGACGAGACCGAATACCTGCAACTCGACGATCTCGTGGTTGTCCGGACCCAGGTCCCCAAACAGGGGGAGGTCCGCACCTACGGTGTCGTCACCGAGGTCGCGGCCGTTTACGAGGGCGCCACGTTCGAGAGTGACACGCACCGGATCGCAGTCGACGGCACGATGCCAGGGGCCAAGGTGAGATCGGCGGAGGTAGCCATCACCCGGGTGGACCCTGAGCTGTGGGTATCCCCCGACCCCGGCGAGAAGGTCGAGCGGGCCCGGGGGCTGGAGCGGGACAAGGCTCTCTACGTTGATGAGATGGGGCGACCGCTCCCCATCGGCTTGGGACGAGATGGTGAGCCGGTGTTCGTCGATCTCGATTTCTTCGACGGTCGCAAGGGCGGCCACATGTCGATCTCGGGGATAAGCGGTGTCGCCACCAAGACCTCGTTTGCCCTGTTCTTTCTGCGCCTCCTGGCGGCCCGACCCGATGTTCTCGGCGAGGGTGCCGCCAACCTGCGAATCCTCGTCTTCAACGTCAAGGGCGAGGACTTGCTCTGGCTCGACAAGAAGAACCGGTACTTCGACCCCGGCGACGCCGACACCTGGCATAGCCTCGGCGTCGAGCCCGGCCCGTTCCCCTCCGTGTCGTTCTGGGCGCCACCGCGGGTGCAGACCGGTGACGTAGTCATCCCCGATACCGGCGGACGTCAGGAAGGCGTGGACGCTTTCGGGTGGACGCCACGCGAGTTCATCGACGACGGGTTGTTGCGCTTCTTGTTCACCGACGCCAGCGACAGTCGCAACCAGATCCCGTTCATAGAGGAGCGCGTGCGGGCGCAGTTGCAGAGGTACGCCGTCGATGTCGCCGGCCGGCCGGGCGCCGTCGTGCTGCGCGACCCGGTCGAAGGGCACGCCCCCGGAGCCAGCGTCGTGCCCAACCGGGGCGAGCGGATCATCACGGAACTGCGCACGCTGGTCGACGCGGTCGAGGAGTTCGTCGACCCCGAAGACGGGGAGCCCGATCAGCGTTGGACCGGGCGGGTCCAGGCAGGCACCGTTTCGGCGTTTGTCCGCCGGCTGCACTCGGCGGCCCATCGTCTCGGGCACCTGGTCAGGGCCGGTGACAGCCGGCAGATCGACCGCAGAGCGGCTCAGGTCACCGTGGTGGCCATCCAGACGCTCCACGACCTCGGTCAGCGGTTCGTGGTGGGTGCACTGCTGGCGGAGACGTTTGCCGAGAAGGAGCAAACCGGGCAGCGCCTTCCGCTCTCGGTGATCGTGCTCGATGAGTTGAACAAATACGCCCCCAGGGAGGGCAGCAGCCCGCTCAAGGAGATGTTGATCGATATTGCCCAGCGGGGGCGGTCGCTGGGTGTGCTCCTGGTCGGGGCGCAGCAGACCGCGTCGCGGGTGGCTTCGGAGGTGATGGAGAACGCGGCGCTCAGGGTGGCGGGGCGTCTCGACGCCGCCGAGGCGGAGCGCTCCGAGTACGGCTGGATGCTGCCGTCGACCCGGGCACGGGCACGTCTTCTCAAACCGGGGACGATGGTGGTCAGTCAACCGGCGCTTCCGGTTCCTCTCGTCGTCGAGTTCCCGTTCCCGCCTTGGGCGACGCGTAAGGAGGAGGTCGACACGGCCGATAGCGACCCGTTTGCCGGGCTGTGAAGGTTCTGCACACCTCGGACTGGCACGTCGGGAAGAGGCTCGGCCGCTATGACCGGAGCGACGAGTATCGCTCCGTCATCAATGAGGTTGTCACCATCGCCGACGACGAGGCGGTTGATCTGGTTCTCCATTCCGGGGACCTCTTCGACCGCCCGGTGCCGCCGATCGAGGCATTGGAGATTGGTCTCACCGGCCTCGTGCAACTCACCTCCGGCGGGCGCCGACCCGTGGTCGTCATTGCGGGCAACCATGACTCGTCGGGATTGTTCGAGGCCCTGGCGCCATTCCTGCGTGGGCAGAACATCCATCTGGTCGGCAAGATCAAGAGGCCCGAGGGCGGTGGTGTCCTCGACATCGACACCCCGGGTGGTCGTGCGGTCGTCAGTTGCTTCCCGTTCCTGCGCGAGGGCCGCGCTTTCCACGTCTGGGACGAAGTGTCCGAGCACTACAAGAAGTACGCGGACCGGTTGCGCGCCATCTCCGAGGCATACTCCGCTCATGCGGGCAAGCTGGCAGGCTCCGACGCTGTGCAGTTCCTTGTGGCCCACTTCCTCGTCGGGGACGTCAGGGTGCACGGTCACGGCGCGCCCCGCGGTGAGCGCTTGTTGCACATGGGCGAGGCGTACACCGCCACCAGCGAAGCGATCCCTCCCGGTCCCCAGTACGTGGCGATGGGTCACATTCATGCTCCGCAACCGGTTCCCGGCGCAAAGGTCCCCGCCGAGTATGCCGGCTCGTTGTTGGAGCTCGACTTCGGCGAGGCGGGGGAGAAGAAGCGGGTCGTCATCGTGGAGGCAGAACCAGGGCGACCTGCGACGGTGCGGTCGGTGCCGCTGTCCGCGGGGAGACGGCTGCTCCGGCTCAACGGGGAGTGGTCAGACCTGATCGGCCGCGACGACGTGTACGACAGCTATCTCGATGTCACGGTAGAGACGGCGGGTCCCGATCCCGGGCTGGTTGATCGGGTGCGTGAGGAGTTCGACTACGTGGTCCATGTGCGCGCCGAGTATCCACGGGCGGAATCCGATGCAGGTCTGCGGGCGGGGAAATCGCTTGTCGAGCTGTACGGTGAGTACTACCTGGAGACCGAAGGCGTTGCGGCCCCCGACGAGCTCATCGCCGGGTTCCGCGAGGTCATGGAGGAGGCAGGCTATGCGTCCTCTTGAGCTGCGGGTACGCAACTTCCGGTCGTATTCCGGGGAGCACGTCTTCGATTTCGCCGACAGGCATCTCGTTGCGATCGTGGGCCCGATCGGGAGCGGCAAGTCGTCGATTCTCGATGCGATCGTCTTCGCTCTCTACGGGCGGACCCCGCGACTCGGCACCAATACGAAGGCCTTGATCAACCAGCGCGCCGCCGATGCGGCTGTCTCGCTGCGGTTCGAGGTAGAGGGCGAGCTGTGGGAGGTAACCCGCTCGATACGGATCAAGGGTGCCAGCCGTCATGCGATGTACCGCTACGAGGATCCGGACGGCGAACCGGTCGAGAAGCTGACGATGGAATCCGAAGTGAGCGAGAAGGTCGTCGAGCTGCTCGGCCTCGAATACAGCGCGTTCGAACGGTCCGTCCTTCTTGCTCAAGGACGCTTCGCCGAATTTCTTCAGGCACCGCCACGGGATCGGGATCGGGTTCTCAAGGGCGTCTTTGGTCACGATCGTGTTGATCGGATGAAGGCGTTGGCAAAGGAACGCAGCGAGCTTGCCGCGGCCGAGCTCGACAAGGTGGGTGTGAGGCTGGAGAGGTTCGACGAGATCGCTGAGCGCCTCGAGCGGAATAATGTCGAGCTCGGTGAGGTACGCGAAAGCCACCAGCGGCTTGTCGGCATTGCCGCCACCGACGCCGAGTTGGCCGAGCGGAGCGAAAAGGCAGGTAGGACACTGGACGCAGTGGTAAAACGCCGCACGATGCTCGAGGAGCAGGTCACCCGGCTCCCCGAAATCGGGACGACGGAGCGTGCGATTTCAGAGGCGAGCGCCGCGGGGCGACGCCGTGCGGATTTTGCCAAAGCCCTCGAAGAGGCCCAGCAACGGCTCCAGGCCGCCGATGGGGCTCTGCAAAGGGCGAACGAGCAGGACGAGCCGGTGGTACTGGAGCGAGCGGCCGGTCTTCTTGCCGCCGGTGAGCCGCAACTCAAGGCCGTCGTCGAAGCCGACCGGAGGGCCAAGCGGGCCGAAGCGGATCTCGCCGAGGCGGCGAAGAGGGAGGAGGCCGCGGCCGGGGAGCTTCACGAGGTGGAGCACCGCCGGGACGTCACTCTGGGCAGGGCGGCCGAGGCCGCCAAGATCTTCGAGGAGGCCGGGGCGGCGCTCGAGCGGGGTCGTCACGCCAACATGGCGGCGACGCTGCGCGCCGGTCTCGAGGTGGAGGAGCCCTGTCCGGTCTGCCACCAGACCGTCGTCGAGATACCCGACCTTCCCGAGGACTCCAGGCTCGAGGAGTTGGAGGACGTCTTTGCGTCTGCGCGGCGCACGAAGGGCGATATGGACAAGGCGCACACGGATGCGCTGACCGCACTCGAGCGGGTCAAGGGCGGTGTTCGGTCGGCACGCGATGGGGTGGAGGCCGCCCAAGCCCGGTTGGCCGGTGCCCGCGACGACGCCACCCGGGCGCGAGGCGATCTGGAGGAGACCAACCTCCGGCTGGAGAAAATTCTCGGTTCGGGCGATGCGAGTGAGCACCTGGAGAGGAGAAAGCGTGCTTACAACGATCTGGTAGCTGCGCGAGACGCCGCCCAGCGCCGGGCCGACCAGATACGCGGCGATCACAACCAGGCAATCCTCGACGAGCAGAACGCAGCGAGGTCGCTCCAGGATCTGAGCATGCTGCTCAGCGACCTGGCGGCCCGGCTCGAGGTCGACGTCGAGATCGGAGACAGCCCACAATCGCTTGCGGACGCGCTGGTCGCCTTGCGCACAACGTGGTCCGAGCTGACCACCAGCCTGCGCACCGAGCAGACCGATGCGGAATCCGAGCTGACCGGGATCGCCCGGGAGCGGGCCGAGTTGTGCGCCGCTGCCGGCGTCACCGGCGACATCCCCTCGGCCGTTGCGGTCGCCGCCGATCGGATCGAACGCCTGGAGAGCGCGATCAGCGCAGACGAGACCGAGCTCGGCAAGGCGGCTGACCTTGTTGCCGCCCGGGCCACGCTGCAGAGCACGGCCGAAGTCTTCTCGAGGATCAACCGCGACTTGACCGACTCGCGTTTTGTCCGCTTTCTACTCGACGACGAGCGAGCCCGCCTCGCCGAGCTGGGCAGCGAGCACTTCCAGCGCCTGTCGGCAGGCAGGTATCGGTTCGCCGACGACCAGTTTGCCATTCTCGACCTCACCGCGGCCGACGCAACCCGGCGCGCCGACAGTCTCTCGGGTGGCGAGACGTTCCTGGCCTCTCTTGGGCTGGCGCTCGCCCTCGCCGAGATGGTCGCCGGGACGGGTGGGCGGCTTGACGCCTTCTTCCTCGACGAGGGGTTCGGCACCCTCGATCCGGAGCATCTCGACCTGGCGATGGAGGGGGTCGAGACCCTGGTCGCCGAGCGTTCCGACCGGCTGGTGGTCCTCGTCAGCCACGTCCCCGAGTTGCGGGAGCGCATCGAGGATCTGATCGTTTTGGAGCGCAACCCCGTCACTGGAGATACCAGGGTCCTGAGCGGCTAATCGCTCCGCGGTGCCGGTGAGCGATCTACTATGCAAATGATGCAGAAGCCCGAGTTCCCCATCATTATCCAAGGCGGCATGGGAGTCGCCGTCTCCAATTGGCGTCTCGCCAATGCGGTGTCCCGTCTCGGACAGATGGGGGTGGTTTCCGGGACCGCACTCGACGTTGTTCTGGTGCGCCGCTTGCAGACCGGTGATATCGGCGGGCACCTACGCCGGGCTGCGGCGCAATTCCCGGTGCCTGATGTGGTCAAACGCGTGTTCGACAGGTACTTCATCGAGGGTGGCAAGCAACTCAAGGAGCGCTTCAAGAGCAACCCGATGGGTCGGTTGAGGCCTTCCCGTAACGTGCTCGACCTCCAGGTCCTTTCCAACTTCATCGAGGTGTTTCTGGCCAAGGAGGGCCACGACGGGATGGTAGGCGTCAACCTGCTCACCAAGATCCAGGGCCCGACCATCCCCTCGCTCTACGGGGCGATGCTGGCCGGGGTCGACGCGGTGCTGATGGGTGCCGGGATCCCCAGGGAGATCCCGGGTGTGCTCGATAGGTTGGCCGACGGAGAGCCGGCGGAAATCAAGCTCGATGTCAAGGATGCGGACAAGGAAAAGCCTTTCCGGCTGCGCTTCGACCCTGCAGAGTATTGGAACGCCATTGCCCCCAAGCTGAAGCGCCCCAAGTTCTTCCCCATCATTTCATCGGCTGTTCTCGCCAAGATGCTCGCAAAGAACGCGACCGGGGAGGTCGAAGGGTTCATCGTCGAGGGTCCCACCGCGGGCGGTCACAACGCACCACCACGCGGCAAGCTCGAGTTGTCAGACGAGGGCGAGCCCGTATACGGCGAGCGGGACGTTGCCGACCTCGAGGCGATCGCCAAGGTCGGTCTTCCGTTCTGGCTGGCCGGTGGCTACGCCGAGCCAGAGCGTGTCGCGGAAGCGCTTGCCGCCGGAGCGACCGGCGTGCAGGTGGGAACGGCGTTTGCCTATTCCGAGGAATCGGGGTTCTCCGAAGAGATCAAGAGATCGGTGATCGCCAAGAGCCGGCAGGGTACGGTGGGTGTCTTCACCGACCCGCTCGCCTCGCCGACCGGCTTCCCATTCAAGGTCGTTCCCCTGGTCGACACGATGTCCGAGGAGACCATCTATGCCAAGAGGGAGCGGGTCTGCGACCTCGGGTATCTGCGAACCCCGTACAAGATCGACGACGAGACCGTGGGTTGGAGATGCCCCGCCGAGCCGATACGTGATTTCGTGCGCAAGGGCGGCGACGAAGCCGACACGGTCGGTAGGAAATGCGTCTGCAACGCACTGCTCGCAAGCATCGAGTTCGGCCAGACCCAGGTGAGTGGTGAGCCGGAGTTGCCGCTGGTAACTTCCGGTGACGATGTCGCAGAAGTTGCACGATTTCTCAAGCCGGGCGCCGACACTTACACGGCTGCCGACGTGATCGACTACCTGCTACGGGACGTCACCGTCTGAGGGATGGGACCACTAGCAGGCGTCCGTGTCATCGAACTTGCGGGTATCGGCCCCGCCCCGTTTGCGGCCATGCTGCTCGGCGATTTGGGCGCCGATGTCGTCCGGGTCGACAGGCCCGGTCCCGCCGCATTCACCGGCCTGGAGAGCGTCACCGGGCGGAACCGACGCTCGATCGCTTTGGATTTGAAGAACCCCCAGGCGATTGAGGTCGCTCTGGACCTGGTGGCAACTGCCGACGTTCTCCTCGAGGGCATGCGCCCCGGGGTCACCGAGCGGCTCGGGCTCGGGCCCGAGCGGTGTATGGAACGCAACCCGGGACTCGTGTACGGAAGAATGACCGGTTGGGGTCAGCAGGGTCCTAACCAGGACCGGGCGGGTCACGACATCAACTACATCGCGCTCGCCGGTGCCCTGGGAGCGATAACAGGAAGTGACGGCAAGCCCGTGGTTCCCCTCAATCTGGTCGGTGACTTCGGTGGTGGATCTCTGTTTCTCGTGGTGGGTGTGCTGGCGGCATTGGTCGAGCGCGGCTCTTCGGGGCGTGGTCAGGTGATCGACGCTGCAATGGTCGATGGTGTCGCTTCGCTCACGACCATGTTCCACGAGTTGCGGGCGCTGGGTCTGTGGGGCGAGAAACCAGGGAACAACCTCCTCGACGGGGGAGCACCCTTCTACGACACATACGAGACAGCGGACGGTAGCTGGATGTCGGTCGGAGCCCTGGAGCCGCAGTTCTTTGCGGTCCTGCTCGAGCGTCTTGCGATAGAGGGGTTCCCGGTAGCCGCCCAGTACGACCGGACACGCTGGCCGGAGTTGCGTCACCAGATCGATACGGTGTTTCGAACCCACACCCGCGATGAGTGGGCAACGATCTTCGGTGACAGCGATGCCTGCGTGTGGCCCGTGCTTGCTCTCGAGGAGGCTCCCGCCCATCCAGCGAACGTAGCGCGCGGTGTGTTCGCCGACGTTGCCGGCGTTGTCCAGCCGGGGGTGGCACCGCGATTCTCGCGGAGCAGTGATCGCACACTTCGACCGGCGCCGGATCCGGGTGCGGATACCGGGACGTTGCTGTCCGGGCTGGGATACGCACCGGATCGGATCGCCGACCTGCATGCCACGGGTGCTGTCTTCTCGGCGTGACCTCCCGACGATCCAGGGGCATGCGCCACCGGTAGCATGGAGCGAAAGGAGGCCTCTGTGAGACGCATTCTCATCAAGGGCGGCACGGTTGTCACCGCTGCCGAGACCATGCGAGCAGACGTGCTCATCGAGGGGGAGAAGGTCGTGGCCCTACTCGGCGAGGAGGCGCTCGACGTGACCGGAGCCGAGATCATTGCCGCTTCGGGCAAGCTCGTGTTTCCCGGCTCGGTGGATGCGCATACGCACATGGAGATACCCTTCGGGGCGGCCACCTCGAAAGACACATTCGAGACGGGAACACGGGCCGCGGTCTGGGGCGGCACTACCACGATCATCGACTTCCCCATTCAGATGAAGGGCGACTCACTGATCGGGAGTTTCGAGGAGACGATGGCCAAAGCGGCCGCTGGCTCGGCGATCGACTTCGGTCTGCACCAGATTGTCGGCGACGTCAACGAAGAGTCGCTGGCGGAGCTCGACGTGGTGTTCAAGGAGGGTGTCACCTCATACAAGCTCTTTACCGCATACCCGGGTGTGTATTACTCAACGGATGCCGAGGTGGTCCAGGTCATGCAGTGGGCCGCGGGCAACGGCTCCACGATCCTGATGCATGCCGAGAACGGGTCGGTGATCGATCTACTGCGCGAGCAGGCGGTTGCGCGGGGCGACACGGCTCCGCTATACCACGCGTTGACCCGTCCCGCCGAGCTCGAGGGTGAGGCCGCTCATCGCACGATCTTGCTCGCGGAGTTGACCGGTGCTCCGCTGTATATCGTTCACATCAGCGCCAAACAGGTGGTTGCGGAGATCGCTGCCGCCCGGGCGCGGGGGAGCTACGTATTCGGCGAGACCTGCCCGCAATACCTGTTCCTCGAGCTGTCGATGCTGGACCAGGGTTTCGAGGGTGCGAAATACGTCTGCTCACCGCCGCTGCGGGATCCTGCGGACGGGCACCAGGCCGCATTGTGGCGTGCTCTCGCCAACAACGACCTCCAGGTGGTGGCGACGGACCACTGCCCGTTCGATTTCGAAGGGCAGAAGACGCTGGGCAGGCATGATTTCACCAAGATCCCGAACGGGTTGCCTGTCGTCGAGCACCGCTTTCCGTTGATGATCCACGCCGCCCTGGCCGAAAAGCGGTTCACGCTCAACCGCATGGTTGATGTCTCGGCGACGGCGCCGGCCAAGATGTTTGGCCTCTACCCCCGGAAGGGCACGATCGCCGTTGGATCGGACGCGGACCTGGTCATCGTCGATCCCGATGCAACCGACACCATCTCTGTCGCAACCCACCACATGAACGTTGACTACTCGTGCTTCGAAGGCATGGAGCTGACGGGGAGGATAGAGACGGTGGTATCCCGGGGGGATGTCCTCGTCTCCGACGGCGAATATCACGGCCGGCCGGGACGTGGCCGCTACCTGAAGAGAGGTCCCAATCAGCTCGTGCCGTGACCGGGGTTCAAGAAATCCTGCCGGAAATGCCGATAGCGATTTCGTGGAAGCAATGCAGCGGGTCATGAGATTGTCAGTGCTGGCCAGGACGGTAGCCGCCGGTCACTACCAGGTGCCGGCCGAATATGTCGCGGATGCGATTTTGGCGGGCAAATGGAGAAACGACCCTGACGAGTAGCGCCGTCTTTGCGAATCTGCGAAGCGATTACCCGACCCGTTCCGGCGTCTCGCTGCTCGCAGGGACCCGTTCCCCCAGCTTGCCAAGGGCGATGACGAGACCGAAGGCGATTACGGCGAGCGCAGTCACGCCGACCGCGTTCGCGCCCGGTGCCCCGAGGACCGTGCTGTCCAACCCGTCGGGCCACGGCCACAGGACGCGCATCGAGCCCGCCATCAGACCGATCAGGGCGGCAACGATCGTGTCGTGGTGATGCTCGAGCGACCAGCTCAGCACCTGGGAGAAGAGCGCGAGACCCAGCACCATGCCGGCCGCAAACACGATCAGCGTCACCAGCGACCTGTCGTTGACGGCAGCGATCACGGGCCCATACATCCCGAGGATCACGAGGAGGAACGACCCGCTTATTCCGGGGAGGATCATGGCGCAGATGGCCACAGCCCCCGACAGGAAAAACGCCCACAACGCCGGGTTGGTGAGCTGGCCCACGGTTTCCTCCGAGGTGCCCTCACGGAGCCCGAGCAATACGAACATGATGACCGCGACCGCTACCAGGATGCCTACCGTCCTCGCGTCCCACCGTTTGACGAGTCTCCAGGCGATGACGACGGAGCCTGCGATGAGGCCGGAGAACAACCCGGCCATCTCCTCGGGGTGGTCCTGGAGCAGGTTCGAGATGAGCTTGGCGAGCGTCAACACAGCGAGGAGGATCCCGGTGACCAGCGGAACGAGGAACCACCAATCGACCCTCTTGGCCCAGTGACGGGCCCCGGCGAGGTCGCCCCGCACCATCTTCCCGAGCGCCGAGCTACCGGAGCGGATCGAATCGATGAGACGCTCGTATAT
>Ga0307417_10000636_pt1 | contig 14274 bp, 12 predicted proteins | sample SalMarWE160210MG_2_FD_202514 | JGI IMG/M metagenome (GOLD analysis project Ga0307417, IMG submission 202514) | Salt marsh sediment microbial communities from the Plum Island Ecosystem LTER, Massachusetts, United States - WE1602-10 | ecosystem: Environmental > Aquatic > Marine > Intertidal zone...
TTCGCTCGCGGTCCTCAGTCATCAGTCATCAGCAAGAGCGCGGTCTCAGCCGGGATGAGACCGCAGGGCGGACCGTTCGCTCCCCGGCGAGGCCGGAAGGCCGAGGGTTCTTTGGGGAGGTGTTCGAGGCGAAGTCGAGGAAAGGCGAAGCGGTACCCGACAACGTGGCTCCAGTGATCGGCAGCCAGTTGATCCGGATTCGCACCACGCAGCGTGGCCGAGGTACGAGGTACGAGGGGCGGCGCAGCCGCCCCTAGGCTGTTCCTCATGGATTGGTACAAGGATGCGATCTTCTATGAAACCCACCTCCGCTCCTTCTGCGACTCGAACGGCGATGGATTCGGCGACCTTCCGGGTCTGACCTCCAAACTCGACTATCTCGTCGATCTGGGCATCACCGCGATCTGGCTCCTGCCCTTCTACCCGTCACCTCTCAGGGACGACGGCTACGACGTCTCGGACTACACGTCAATCGATCCCAGGTACGGAACGATCGAAGACTTCACAACGCTCCTTGACGAAGCACACCGAAGGGAGCTGCGCATCGTCACCGAACTGATCGTCAACCACACCTCCGACCAGCACCCGTGGTTCCAGCGAGCACGTCGGGCGCCGGCCGGCTCGTCCGAACGGGACTTCTATGTGTGGAGCGACTCGCCGGATCGCTACCCCGACACGCGTGTCATCTTCACCGACTCCGAGACCTCCAACTGGGCGTGGGATCCGGTCGCCGGTGCCTACTACTGGCACAGGTTCTTCTCCCACCAGCCGGACCTCAACTACGACAATCCGATCGTCCGTCAGGCCGTACTGGACGTGATGGACTTCTGGCTCGACCTCGGTGTCGATGGTCTACGCCTCGACGCGGTGCCCTACCTCTACGAGCGTGAGGGGACCAGCTGCGAGAACCTTCCCGAGACCCACGCCGAGCTGAAACACATCCGCGCACATCTCGACGAGAACTACCGAGATCGGATGTTCCTCGCAGAGGCCAACCAGTGGCCAAACGATGCGGTCCTCTACTTCGGTGAAGGCGACGAAAGCCACATGAACTACCACTTCCCGCTGATGCCCCGCCTCTTCCTGGCACTGGCCCGCGGCAACCGTGGTCCCATCGAGTGGATCCTGGACCGCACCCCCCCAATCCCCACCTCAGCCCAGTGGGGCATCTTCCTCCGTAACCACGACGAGCTGACGCTGGAGATGGTCACCGAAGAGGAGCGGGATGAGATGTACGGCTTCTACGCCAAGGACCCTCGCGCCAAGCTGAATGTCGGTATTCGACGCCGTCTCGCGCCCCTGCTCGACAACGATCGGCGACGACTCCGCCTGATGTTCTCGCTCCTCCTCGGCCTTCCCGGGAGTCCGTTCATCTACTACGGCGACGAGCTCGGCATGGGCGACAACCTGAACCTCCCCGACAGGGACGGTGTCAGAACTCCCATGCAATGGGACTCCTCAACCAACGCTGGATTCTCGACCGCCAACGAAACCTTCTCCCCCGTCATCGACAACGAACCCTTCGGGTACCGAACCGTGAACGCTGCAGCAGCCATGGACGACACATCGTCACTGTGGCACTGGATCAAAGCGGCGATAGCGATCCGAAGAAGGCATCCGGCATTTGGACGCGGGCAGGTGGAGTTCCTCCACCCGTCTGACCCCGCGGTACTCGCATTCACGCTCCGTCACGATCGCGACGCAATGCTCGTCGTAGCCAACCTGTCCGACACGACCCGGAGTCTGGATCTCAACGACCGAGGCATCGACGAGTTCAGCGGAACGGTCTACGACAAGGGACCGCAACAGATCGAACCGTACGGCTCTCGGTGGATCACTCCGGTTCCGGCGGACGGCGCAACCGTTTGAGCGCACCCCTCGCACGTTTCGCCTCCATGCGCCTGCGGCGAGCCCTGGGCGGCGGCCTCGTCGGAGTGCGAGGAGTCTCCTCGACGAGCGCCTCCCGAATCGTCGTGGCCAGCCGCTGTCGCGCCATCTGACGGTTCCGCCACTGTGATCGTTCCTCATCGGCGCTCACCACCAGAAGGCCGCCTCTGAGCCTCAGCTCCGAGACGAGCCTGGCTCTGGTCGGCTCGTCGAACGCTACAGACGCGACGACGTCGAACATCAACTCAACCCCGGTGTGCGAACGGTTGGCATGCTGGCCGCCGGGACCCCCCGTCGTATGGAAGCGCCACACCAACTCATCGGCGGGTATCTCGATCTGATCGGTCACCCGCAGCGACTGGCCACTCATCCCCGGCTCCGTTTCGGCTTCCCAAGGTCGGTCCTGGGAATCTGGACCACGAAGTCCCACTGCTTCGGCACCTTGTAGCCGGCCATCCGTTCTCGTGCCCACGCGGCGAGCGTCGCCTCATCCAAACCGGGTGCGACGACTGCAGCCCTCAACGAGCGTCCCCACCTCCCATCGTCCACGCCCACGACGACCACATCCACCACTCCCGGGTGCTCCAACAGCACACGTTCGATCTCGGCCGGGTACACGTTCTCTCCTCCGGTGATCACCATGTCGTCGAGCCGGCCCCTCACCGTCAGATTCCCTTCATCGTCGATCCTGCCCGCGTCCCCTGTTCGATACGGGCCAACTCGCGGGGAATGCCCCCAGTACCCGGGTGACACCATCGGACCCTCGACGACGATCTCGCCTTGATCGATCCTGACCATCACACCGGGAAGTGGTGTGACCGTGCGGTCGCCCGGCCGACCCGTTGCGATTTGCGCGGCGGTCTCCGTCGCTCCGTAGGTTGGGACCGCCGGAATGCCGGCAATGCCCGCTGCTTCGAGCAGGCCCGCGGGAATCGGCCCGCCTCCGACGAGGACCGCCCTCAGTCGTTCGAGTGGTCCCTTTGCGTATGGGATGACCTTCGACAGCATGGCCGGGACGAGTGAGGCGAACTCGACCTCACGCAGGAGGGCAGCGACACGCCGGGGATCGAAACCGGACTCGAGAATCACCGTCCCGCCGACGCGAATCGACCTGGTGAGGATCGAAAAGCCGCCCACATGATTGAGGGGAAGCACCGCCAGCCACCTGTCTCCCTGCCGATGACCGAGAAACGATGCCGAAGCGTCGGCGGCGGCAAGCAGATTGCCTGCCGTCAACACGACGCCCTTGGGTGCTCCAGTCGATCCAGAGGTTGCGAAGACGGCGAAGGGCAGATCAGGATCGACATCCGGCGCGGCGATCGCCAAGCCCTCGGAGTCTGGTGGGGCGACCATCGACGCCCCAAAACGTCGGCACAGCGCACCGACCTCGGCGTCGCGCAGTGCCGTCGCGATCGGAAGCAGGATTCCACCTGCCCGAGGGACGGCGAGCATCGTGACGACCGCCTCGATCGTCGGGGCAGCGACCACGCCAACCAGTTCGCCCGGCTCGATTGCCACTCGAAGACGTGCAGCAGCCCGACCGATCATCTCTTCCGCCTCGGCATAGGTGACGGACGCCGTGTCGGTGACGACAAACGGCGTGCCAGGGATGCGCTTCGCCTGTTCCGACGGCCACTCATTCACCCTCACTACAGTACCGGGCAGGCAACGGAGGCTCGATGACCACAGTCTCAGAATTGTTCGACTCCGGCAGGTGGGAAGAGGTCGAGCGGTTCGACGACATCACCTACCACCGTGCGGTTGACCAGGGCACGGTACGGATCGCGTTCAACCGACCGGAGGTACGCAACGCATTTCGTCCGCACACGGTCGACGAGCTCTCCATGGCACTCGACCACGCCCGCATGACCAGCGACGTGGGTGTCGTCTTGCTCACGGGCAACGGACCGTCGCCCAAGGATGGAGGGTGGGCGTTCTGTTCAGGCGGTGACCAGCGTATTAGGGGCACAGACGGCTACCGGTACGAAGGAGACGAGGGGATCGACGCCGCTCGGCTGGGTCGTCTTCACATCCTCGAAGTTCAGCGTCTCATCCGCTTCATGCCGAAAGTGGTCATCGCTCTCGTCCCTGGTTGGGCGGTTGGCGGCGGTCACAGCCTTCACGTCGTCTGCGATCTGACGATCGCGTCCCGAGAGCATGGCGTGTTCAAACAGACGGACGCCGATGTCGCCTCCTTTGACGGGGGGTACGGGTCCGCCCTGCTCGCCCGCCAGATTGGCCAGAAACGAGCTCGGGAGGTGTTCTTTCTGGGGCGCGACTACTCGGCCGAGGAGGCACTCGCCATGGGTGCCATCAACGCGTCGGTGCCGCACGCCGATCTCGAGAAGACCGGGCTCGAGTGGGCAGCCGAGATCAACGCCAAGAGCCCGACGTCGATCCGCATGCTCAAGTTCGCGTTCAACCTTCCCGACGACGGGCTGGTTGGCCAACAGCTCTTCGCCGGGGAGGCAACCCGGCTCGCCTACGGCACCGACGAAGCCAGAGAGGGCCGAGACGCGTTCCTTCAGAAGCGGCGGCCCGACTGGTCCCACTACCCGCACCACTTCTGAGATGCCGCCGAGCTCCGAAACGAGGTTCGGTGCCTGGTATCTCGCATCGCGTCCCCACACCCTCCCTGCCGCACTTGCTCCCGTCGCCGTCGCTGCAGGACTGGCCATCAAGGACGGGGTCTTTCGATGGGGACCGTTCCTCGCCGCCGCCATCGGAGCGCTGGCCATTCAGGTCGCCGCCAACTTCACGAACGACCTCTCCGACGCGAGAAAGGGAGCGGACAACGAGGATCGCATAGGACCGCGCCGGGCGGTCGCGTCAGGACTACTGAGTGAACGGGCGATGACGGTCGCCACCATCGTGGCGTTCGTGGTCGCAACCGCCGCCGGCGTGTACCTCGTCACGCAAGCCGGTTGGATCATCGTCATCGTTGGGCTGGCGTCGATCTTGGCCACGCTGGGATACGTCGGAGGGCCGAAGCCGTACGGCTACCGGGGGCTCGGTGAAGTGTTCGTGTTCGTGTTTTTCGGCCTGGTGGCAACAGTGGTGTCGCGCTTCGTGTACGACCGAAGCGCCCCCATCGACGCCTGGCTGCTCGCGATCCCGATGGGCTTTCTCGTCACCGCGATCCTGGTCGCCAACAACATTCGGGACATCGACACCGACCGAGCGGCGGGGAAGCGGACGCTTGCCGTGATCATGGGACGAGAGCGGACCAGAATCCTCTTCGACGTGCTCGTATGGGGTGCGTTCACGCTCGTGATCGCGTTCGTCGTCGTCGGCCGGGTGCCACCGTTTGCGCTCGTCACGCTGCTGGCCATCCCGCTGGCCGTACCTATCACCAAAGCGATCCATAGGACCACGGAAGGACCTCCGCTGATCACCGCCCTGAAGGGTATCGCCCGCCTGGATCTCATCTTTGGTCTGCTCCTCGCACTCGGTGTCGTCCTGTGAGTCGACGATACGTCACTTCGACTTATGCTCACTCATCGTGAGCATGCGCGTAGCTGATAGACAGACTGCCCAGGAAGCAAATAAGGGACTTTCGGCCCTATTCCAACAGCATGTCGGCAAGACAGCATCGCGTACAGTTTCGAGGGTCGACAGAAAGGGTCGAGGATGAGACGTTCGTTGCTGCTCTTGGCAGTGCTGGCATTGGTCGTTGCGGCGTGTGCGGGTCCAGCTGGTCCCGTTGGCGAGCAGGGGGCTCAAGGTGTTGCAGGTCCCGCGGGACCGCAAGGGCCGGCGGGAGAGAACGCCACCTTCACCGCGACCGACCTCACGTGCACAGAGTGCCATAACGACGGGTCGACGATCACCGGCAAGGAGCTCGAGTGGGCGATGTCGGGTCACGGCACCGGGACGGCGTATCTCCGAGGGACGAGTGCCTCATGCGCCGGCTGCCACTCAGGAGCCGGGTTCAGCGCTCGTATCGCCGCGGGAATCTCGAATCCGGACGAGGTGGCGGAGGGCGACCCGAACCCGACCAAGCAGGATTGCCGATCCTGTCACCAGATCCACACTACGTACACGAGTGACGACTTTGCGCTCGAGACGACCGACGCGGTCGTGCTGTACGTGAGCGGTGAAACGTTCGACATGGGCATGGGTAATCTGTGCGCAAACTGCCACCAGCCTCGCGAAGAACTTCCCGCGGCCGCTGCGGACGGCACGATCGAGATCGACAGCACCCACTGGGGTCCTCACCATGGCCCACAGTCGACGGTGCTGATGGGCATCGGCGGTTCTACAGACGCAAGCCCGAGCGCCCACTACCAGTTGATTGCAGACGGCTGCCCCGCATGCCACATGGGTGAGAACGCCGATCACACGTTCGAGCCCAGCACCGCCAATTGCCAGGGCTGCCACTCTGGACTGGACACGTTCGACTACAACGGCGTGCAGACCGAGGTCAAAGACCTCTTCGACCAGGTCGGCAAGGCGCTTCAGGCCAAGGGAGTGCTCGACGCGGATCTGACGCTCGTCCCCGGCTCGTACCCGGAGGCTTGGGCGGCAGCCGCCTGGGACTATGAGATGATCAGCGACGATGGAAGCTGGGGAGTGCACAACTCCAGCTACATCGAATCACTGCTCACCACGGACCTGGCGAATCTGCAGCAGTAGCCAAACATCGACCCTTGTGAGAGCGGCGCCCACTGGGCGCCGCTCTTGCGTTCTCAGTTCTCAGTCCTCAGTCCTCAGTCAGAACGCTGCCTGGAGCGCGACGAGACCGTGGGTGAGTGTGGACTACCGAGAACCTGGAGCTGTCCTTCCGTCTTCCCCCCAGCGCGCCGAGTGTTGGGGGTCCGGCCACCCCACCCAACACTGACACAGAAGGGGAGGTGTCCGAAGCGCAGGCGAGGCCTGAGGGGACCGTTCCCACCAACCCATGCCCCGGAGTCAGCTATCAGCCTTTGACCACCGTGTGTCGGAAGTGGTGAACCGTCGTACGTGCACCTGGTCGTTCTACCGACTCGTGTTCAGCCTCGTCGGCCTACGAACACCGCCACTCGCCACGGGACCGCTCTCAGGTAGGAGACGAGTGCGCCGACGTACTTCTCCAAGGACCTGTCCGCCGGCATTCACCTCGAGCCCTCGCCTGCTCGTCCGCGGCAAACGTGAGATCCCACATTCCATCAGGCAACCTCCGTCCGAACCACGCAACACTTCCTCATCGAGCTCGCCGTCCCGTTGCGTGCGGAAGACTCCACCGGGTGACCCGTTCGGTCAGCGAATGGCCCCCTGCCGGTTCATGATCAGATCGAACGCTATCAGCCATCAGTCTTCAGTGACGGAGCTACTCACCGCGACCCGCGGTTCATGACTCGGGCAGACGACTGAAGACTCAGGACTGAAGAATCAGTACCCCTGCTCCGGCGTGTGACAGGTGGTGCACTTGGTGACTTTCCACGCGCCGCCGATCGGCACGGGATGCTGGAACTCGAGACCGCTCAGACTCGAGTCCAAGTCCGCCAGATTCTCGGACTGACCCTGTGCTGTGATGAGGTGGCAGGAGTCGCACTCGGACGAGATGGTGGTCCCTTCATACGTCTGCAGCTCCGAGAAGTGGCACCGGAAGCACCCATCATTGGTGAAGTGGTTGAGGTTGTCTTCCCTGCTCCGGTAGTCGGTCTTCATCTCGGGGAAGAAGTTCTCGTTGTAGATCTTCACCAACGTCTCCGCCGCCTGCTCGACCTCCGCCTGATCCACGGCATTCGGATACTTCTCGGCGTAGAACGCCTCGAGGCTCGTTTGAATGGCATCATCGGCTTCAGCCTTGGTTTGGTAGGCCGCGTTGAGGAGGTTGAGGCCCTCCCAACGAACGAACGGAAGGTCACTCGAGATCGTGCCCTTGGTCATCTCCAGATTGATGGCGGTCGCGGGCGGTCGGTAGTCGTGACTCGGGCGGTTGTGACAGTCGATGCAGTCGAGCGTACGAACCTCGACACCAGGAGTGTCGAGATCGGTGGGGGCATCCGGAGTCCGATACTCGGTGACTTCGCCCGTGGTGCGATCGGTCATGCGCACCCAGAAGATCTCCTGGCGCTTCGGATCGCTGGTCGCGTACTCGATCTTGGTACTGCCAAGCATGTGCCAGTGAATCCCTTCGAGCTGCCCGGTCCTCGGGTCGCCACCGCCGATCTTCACGGCGAGACTGATGGTCCAGGGGGTGTTGTTCTCGTCGGTGCGAAAGTAGGTTTTCGTGACGAGCTTGTCACCGTAGAACTGCTCCGGCCAGTGACACCCCTCACACGTCTCCTGTGCAGGACGCAGGCTCGTCACCGGCGTGGCGATCGGTCGATCGTAGGTGTTGGTGATCGTCTTCCACACCTGTCGAAGCCCATCGATCTTCGATCTCACGAAGAACGACGCTCCGGGCCCGATATGGCACTGAGCGCAGGCCACCTTCGCGTGCGGAGAGAGCTGATAGGTGACCCATTCGGGTTCCATCACCGTGTGGCATGACTCGCCACAGAACGACGCCGAGTCGGTCACCTCATAGCCTTTGAACCCTCCCCAGGCGACGGTACCCACGAGAACGGCGGACAAGATACCGAAGATTGCGAGTGATCGCATGTAGCGAGGGCTCGACGGCTCTACACGAAGGTTGAATCGAATGCGCTCGCCGCGTTTGCGAGCTCTGATGACCTGGATTCTGATCGCGACAGCGAAGAGAATCACACCTAAAAGAACGATGACGGGAAATCCGATGAAGGTGACGAGACCTCTGTACGGGTTGGATACGGATGAGCTGAGGTCGACGAACGCCAGGACTACGAATCCCAGCAGGCCGGCGAGTACCAACGCGCCGCCCACGGCGGCGAGAGGATGGCGGTAGAGGCTGCGTACCTCGGTCTTCACCTGCTCGGTGTCAGTCCCCTCGACACCTGCGTTCTCGTCGCTACCTGTGCTCTCGTCCTTGTTCTCGGCCGAGTCCTCGATATCTTCGCTCACGGTCCCTCCTCGGGCATCGACCGTAGTCGGTGCCCGGTTCCCTCCCGTAGGGCTGATAGACCCTTCTACGGGACCCTTGTTCCCTTTTCTCCACCCACAACGATAACCGGGCCGTCAAAGCCCTCGTACGAGCTCTTTGATCGACGGGCCCTCCACGACCTCGATCCCGTACGTCACCCGGGTTCCCGGCATCTCGAGTTCAAGCAAGGGCAGCAAGTTGACGGGCGTCGCCACGATCACTGCATCGGCATGGGATCGCTTGATCGTCTCTGCGAGCTCGTCACGCTGTGCTTGCCCGTACCCCATCGCGGGAAGCAGAGGTCCCATGTGTGGAAACTTCTCGAAGGTCGCTGCAACCGACCCAACGGCGAACGGTCTGGGGTCGATCAGCTCGGCGGCGCCACCCGCCCGAGCAGCGATCACGCCGGCACCGTACGCCATACTGCCGTGTGTCAGTGTCGGACCATCCTCGATGACGAGCACTCGCTTCCCTGTAATGAGGTCGGGGTCGGCGACGGTGATCGGCGACGTCGTCTTCACGAGGGTGGCACCGGGGTTTGCGTACCGCACGTTCGCAACCACGACCTCGATGTCGTCCGGTTTGGCGGTTCCCACCTTGTTCACGACGACCACATCGGCCCGCCTCAGGTTCGCTTCCCCTGGCCAGTAGCGAAGCTCGTGACCAGGCCGATGCGGATCGACTACACAGATGTGCAGGTCCGGCCGGTAGAAGGGAAGATCGTTGTTTCCTCCATCCCACAGGATCACGTCGGCTTCGGCCTCGGCGGCGGTCAGAATCGCTTCGTAGTCGACGCCGGCAAAGATCACTCCGCCCTGCTCGATGTACGGCTCGTACTCCTCGCGCTCCTCGATCGTGCAGTCGGCATCGAGGAAGTCCTGGTACGTCGCGAACCGCTGAACGGCCTGCGCGGCGAGATCGCCGTAGGGCATCGGGTGTCTGATAGCCGCTACCCGCTTGCCCTCGTCGGAGAGCGCGTGCCAGACAGCCCGGCTGAGTGGCGACTTGCCAGAGCCCGTACGAACGGCTGTGACCGCGACCACAGGAAGTCGCGAGGCAAGCATCGTCTCGGCGCCAAGTAGTTCGAACGATGCACCCGCCGCCACCGTTCGAGCAGCGAGATGCATCACGTGTTCGTGAGGAACATCCGAGTAGGCGAACACTGCAGCATCGACGGCGTACGTCTGGATCAAACGTTCCAGCTCGATCTCAGGCACGATCGGGATGCCCTCGGGATACAGCGGTCCGGCAAGCGTGGCCGGGTACTTCCGGTCGTCGATGTTGGGGATCTGGGTGGCGGTAAACGCGACCACCTCGGTGTCGGGATCGCTGCGGTACACCACGTTGAAGTTGTGAAAGTCCCGCCCCGCAGCACCCAGAATCAGTATCCGCTTGGCCATGTTGTCCTCCTCGTCTTCATTCTCGTCCATCTCCCGACCCGGTCAGAAACCGGCGAATCTCGCCGGCGATTCTGTCGGGGGCTTCACCGATCACAGGATGGCCCACGCCCTCCACTGTGACGGCGACTCCCTGTGAAACGGTGACGGCGATGCACTCGCCGATCTCGACATAGGCGGGATCGAGCGCACCCGCGATGGCCAGTACGGGCATCTGGAGTTCCCCTAGGCGATCACCGAAGTATGGCTGTGAGCCCTGGCCCATCCCGCGGAGTGCGGCGGCGACACCCTTCGCGGTGTTCTCGAGGCGCAGCTCCTTGTCGTGCGCACACCACTCGGAGCCGCGCCTGCGCAGGCCATCGAACATGGGTAGATCCAACCATGAGTCGACGAACGAGGCGAGTCCATCGCGCTCGATTCGATCGGCGAGTGCAGCATCCGTCTCGAGGCGGTCTCGACGTCTCTGAGGATCACCAATTCCCAGACCGGCCGACACGAGGATCAGATGGGAAGCCGCCTGCGGATACCGAAGGGCTACTCCAAGCGCGATGCGTCCCCCTTGCGAATACCCCAGGAGTGGCCGGTGCCCGACCAGACGCGAAATCGCCTGAACCGCCGAATCGAAATCGGCCGGCGTATCAGACGCCGACCCGTGGCCGGGGAGGTCAGGAGCAACGATCTCCCACGGAAGGCCCGCAGCGAGTTCTTCGAACATGCCGCCATGCTGGGTGAACCCGTGCAGCGCGAAGACCGCCGGCTCGACACCTGGGAATCTTCGAACGGCATCCATCGTCTGTATTGTTGCTCCCCGTGAACGACAGCGCCTATCGGGCGTCCGCACTGTTCGTCGATTCGCTCGCACGACTCGGCCTCCGCTACGCGTGTGTCACGCCTGGATCCCGAAGTACGCCACTCGCCTTGGCGTTCGCCGAACACCCCGACGTCTCCGATTGGATCCACCACGACGAGCGCTCTTCGGCCTTCTTCGGACTTGGGATGGCAAAGGTCACCCGTACCCCCGTTGCGATCGTCACCACATCCGGCACCGCCGTCGCGGAACTCCTCCCGGCCGCCGTAGAAGCACGCTACGCGGGGGTTCCGCTGCTGTTGCTCACGGCGGACCGACCACCGGAACTCAGAGGGATCGGCGCTCCGCAGACGATCGACCAGGTAGGCCTGTTTGCGAACGCCGCCCGGATGTCTGTCGACGTGTTGCCGGCCGACATGCAACCGGCGGAGATCGAGTCGCTTGCGGTCGCCGCGTGGAGTCGGGCGGTGCGCAGACCCCGCGGACCCGTCCACATCAACATGGGATTCCGCGAGCCGTTCGTGCCCTCGACACTCGACCAACCCGCGTCGTCGGTGACGCCGGCGATGCCCTCCGCCCAAGCCATCGCCGATGACGCCCTCCGTGAGGTGTCGACACTGCTCGACGACAAGCGTGTGCTGATCGTCGCCGGTCCATTCGATGAACCGGGCTTCCCCGACCAGGTGCTTCGGCTAGCCGCCCACGCCGACTGGCCCATCATCGCCGACCCGCTGAGCCAGCTGCGAGGCAGCAACTCCGATCTCTTGATCGGCACCGGGGACTCCCTGTTCGCAACCGATCGCCTTCCCGAGGAACCGGAGGCCGTCTTGCGACTCGGCGGAACCGTCACCTCCAAGGCAATCACCGCGTGGCTCGCCGAGCACAGGGAAATCCTGCAAATCGTCGTCGATGAAGAGGGTCGTGATGCGTCGCGTAGCGCCGCAATGGTGCTCCTGGCCGACCCTCTCTCGGTTGCGCGTTCACTCGCCACTGGGGCCGCTCCAGACGGGTGGTCGGACGGGTGGAGAGACGCGGACCGACGGGCTCGCTTGGCGCTGCACGGCAACTCCTTCCCTTCAGAACCGGCCGTTGTGGAGGTGCTCGTCGAACATCTTCCGGAGGACTCGGTGCTCTACGTGGCCTCGTCGATGCCGATCCGCAACATCGACCGCTACGCACCGAAGATCGGTGTTCGCGTGCTGGCGAATCGAGGAGCGAATGGCATCGACGGGTTGATCTCGTCTGCACTCGGCGTGGCAGCCACGGGCCGACGCACCTTCGTACTGACCGGAGACCTTTCACTCCTTCACGACATCGGGTCGCTCGCGGCCGCAGCCAGACTCGGCCTCCCAATCACGATCATTGCCGTCAACAACGACGGCGGCGGCATCTTCTCGTTCCTTCCCCAGGCCGGCCTCCCCCGCCACTTCGACCGCGTCTTCGGTACTCCTCATGGTCTCTCGTTTGTGCCAATTGCGGATGCATTCGGTCTTCGGGCCGTGCATGCCGAGACCGCCGATCAGTTGAGACTGGAACTCCCGAAGACCGGCCTCATCGAAGTAGCGACCGACAGGGCGCTCGAGGTCGAGGTACAAGCAGCTGCCTTGAAGCGAGTCGCGTCGTCGTAGGTCAGCCGGTCAGAACATCGAGGATCGCAGCGAGTTTCGCCTCGGTCTCGGCCACCTCGGCTGCCGGAAGCGAGCCCCGCACGATCCCCGCTCCTGCGTAGACCTGTGCGATCGATTCACGAAAGAGCATCCCGCGCAGTGCCACGATGGCCTCGCCGTCGCCGCTTCCGTCCACCCATCCCAGTGCCCCTGCGTACCACCCTCGATCGAACGGTTCATTCTCTCTGATGAAGCGGCGCGCCGCTGCAGTGGGCATCCCCGCCACGGCCGGAGTCGGATGAAGCTCGGATACCAGGTCGACGAAGTCCGTCTCGTTGCGCGCCGTGCCGGTGATCTCCGTTCCAAGGTGTTGGATATTGGCCAGGCGTAGTACCGAAGGCGTTGCAGGAACATGCAGCTCGGTCGTAACGCCACGCAGGATGCGGGCGACCTCGTCGACAACGATCCGATGCTCCTGACGCTCCTTCGAAGCGGAGAGCAGCGCTGTCGCTATCCGCTCGTCGTCCTCGGGTCCGGTTCCGCGAGGAGCACTTCCTGCGAGCGGGAATGATCGGATGGAAGTGCCGTGCTTCTCGACGAGTAGCTCCGGGCTGGCGCCGAGGAACACGCTTCCGCCCTCCGCCCACCCGTAGAGGAACGTGTTCGGAAATCGTTCGGCCATGGCGGCGAGCAGATCAAAAGGACTCCCTGCGGAAATCGCCACATCGACTCGTCGGGCAAGCACGACTTTGGACATCGTGCCGAAGTCGATCTCGGCTACTGCCCGCTCGACCAGTCGAGCCCACTCCCGCGGCGGCGGCACCTCGGCGATGACTCGACCCCTGGGGACATGGTGTGGTCCCGGCGCCGGAATCGATTCGAGCAACCGCTCCGCACCCGGCATGGTGTGAGTTCGGGTTCCGGCGTCGCTCCTCACGACAGCGACGGCGGGGACCACTACATCGCCTCTGGCGTCCTCCTCAAACGGAAACACGAACATGCACCGCGCACCGGTTGGACGTGCCGCACGTCGGTCTCTCGTGCGCCACGCGACACCAATCCCTACGAACTCCTCCCTTCCCCGGAAGTAGACAACCGGATGCCCGGCCGCGACAGCAGCCCTGGCAAGGTCGAGAGGTTCGAACTCCACTGGGGGCAGCCTACGAGCCGAGACGGCCGGCGATCTCGTCGGCGATCAGTCCAGGACGTTCCATCGGGAGGAAGTGTGATGTGCCGGCGATGATCTCGTAGCCGGCGTTCGGCATCCGCTCGGTCAAGTCGACAACGGACTTCTCGTTGAATGTCGTCGAATGCTCGCCCGCTAGCACCAACACAGGGCAACGGACCTCGCCGAGTCGGTCGTACAGGCCGTGCGCTGTCGCTGCCCGATACACGTCCGCCTCGACCTCAGGTCTGCATCGGAGCCACCAGCGGCCGTCTCGTTTGACGAATCCGCCATCGATATAGGCAGCGAGGACACGCGGATCCCACGACGCGAATGGAGCTTTGTTCCGGTAGTTGCCGACAATGGCCTCCGGACTGAGGAAACCGTCTCTTCGCCGCAGCGCACCGTCCGCGAGCGGCATGTGC
>Ga0307417_10000637_pt1 | contig 14253 bp, 15 predicted proteins | sample SalMarWE160210MG_2_FD_202514 | JGI IMG/M metagenome (GOLD analysis project Ga0307417, IMG submission 202514) | Salt marsh sediment microbial communities from the Plum Island Ecosystem LTER, Massachusetts, United States - WE1602-10 | ecosystem: Environmental > Aquatic > Marine > Intertidal zone...
GGCACATAGTCCTCGACCATGAAGGTGCTCTCGCCGACCGGTTCGCGCTTGGGATCGGTAAAAGCGCGCACCCGCCACGTCCCGGACATGGCCGACGAGACGAGCGGCACGTCCCAAGAGCGGCCGCCGAGCCCTTCATCTTTGACCAACGCACGGCGGTATTCGACGCCGTCCGGCCGCTCCATCACCAGGGTCAGCGGCACCGCCGGCGCGGCGATCCCCTGCCCGTCACGTAGCAGGCTCGTGATATGCACGGTCTCGCCGCTGCGGTAGACGCCGCGCTCGGTAAAGACGAAGGCATCAAGCCCGGCCGGCGCCGGACGCCCGCCGACGCCGCGGTCGGACAGATCGAAGCCCGACGCTCTCAGGCTGAGAAACGCGTAATCGCCCTTGACGCTGGCGACGATCGCCGCCGGAGCAAGCCCGCCCTCGCCGCGCGCAAGACCGGCGGCGAAATGCAGGAAGCCTTTGCTGTCGGTGTGGCCGACGCCGAGCACTTCATTGTCGCGCGCGATCAGCCGGACTTCGACCGACCCCAGCGGCGCGGCGCTCGCCAGCGAATGAATGAAGACGTTAACGCCGTCATGGCCGCTATAGGCGGTGAGGCCCAGATCGGACACGATGAACCATTGGGTGGCGAGCGCGCCGTAGTCGTCGGTGATGAGATTTTTTGGCGTCGCGGTCATGACGTAGACGCCAGCTTTGAGATTGCCGAGCGCCTTGTCGACCGGGAACGCGGTGGTGATTTCCGTATTGAGCTTCTGCTCGACGGTAAGTTCGCCGCTCCACACCTTGACGCCGCGTTCGTTGGCCAGATTCTGCGCCTGGTAGCGGCTTAAATTGCGCTGGAACTGGTAGCCGAGCACGGTGTCGATGAGGTTGCGGTCGCCGATATGGTAGACCGTCAGCTTGACCGCGCTGGTGTTGACGCTGAGCACCGGAATGCCGCGCTGGCCGGTGCGCGGCAGCACATAGGCCTTGCCGGAAAAGCGCACGAACGGTTTGCGATCGCGCACGAAGATGGTGAAGTCGGCCGATTTCGCCAATGCTTCACGCACCGTCGAGGGCAGCCCGGCGCGTAGCGTAACTTGGTAGCGCTCGCCGTGCTTCAAGCCTTCCACGCACAGCTGTTTGTCGCTCGCCGAGACCGCAGGCTTCGCCTGCCCCTCGACTGCCACGAAGGGCGAGAAGTCGGTGCGCCGCGGCAGCTCTTCCGAGAACTGGAAGCAGGCGCGCGGCGAGACGGCGTCGGAGTCGACGGAATAATCCAAGAGCCGGAAGCCGTGCGCGACGCGCAGCTTCTCGTATTGGCCGCGCAGATCGGCGGTTTCGCGCAATGCAAGCGACAGCCGCATGGTATCGAGCGCCGGCCGCCAGAGCTGGCGGTCGGCGAGCGTCTGCCCGAGCAGGGCCAGACTGCCGGCTTCGACGCCGCGGTCGCTGGCGCGCTGATAGGCGATGTAGGCGGCGGTCGAGGCGCGGTCGAGCAACAGCGCTTTTTCGCGGGCGTCGCGCGGCCCGATCTGGCGCACCGTGCGGGCGAGCCGCAACCAGCTCGCCGCGTCGTTGGGCGCGGCGGTGACCATTTGACCGAGGACGAGCATGCCGGTGCGGAAGTCGCGCTTCTGAAAGGCGGCGTCGGCCTGCTGGCGTAGGCTCGCAAGCGATTTGGTCACCGTGCCGGCGTCGTGCTTGATCTGCGCTTCGAGTTTGATGGCGGCGTCATCGAGGTCGCTGCGCTGGAAGGCCTTATCGGCGCCCGCGGCCGGCACCAAAGCGAAGGCGATGAGCGCAGCCGAAAACACGGCGCGGACGAAGCTGAGCATGGAAGGCCTCCGGAGGCGGCGATTGAGTGGCCACTATCATTTCAGCGGTGGATGGTGTCGAGGGCATGGCCGCGGCGTGAGCAAGCTTGCGCGCGTTCGGCGGGCGGCTTTGCCCCAAAATTCGTCCAAAACATAGTGTTTTTGGGCAGATTAGGAGTTTTTTGGGCAAATCCTATTACCCACTGGCCATTAGGCCCTCTGCTGGCCGCATTATAGCAATCAGTCCAGCATCGGCTTTGACCTTCACTTTTTCAGTAAACGTCTTCGTCACTGCGGCTTCGTTATTCACATAACTCGCAATTGTATATTTAATGTAGGGTCGCGCTTCACTTTCTGCCCATTGCTGAAAATCACCAGCGTCATCTTTCCTGCGATCACGTGAAAAAAGATCACGGTAGCGATATGGTGCTATGCCAATAAATGGTTCAAATAAAACTTTGTCGGGATCGTTCGATTTCCCAATGATGATTGCGTCGCCGTGTAGCTGTTCAGCGTAGCTTTTCGGAAACGGCTCAATATAGACGACACGTTTTATACCAGCAGCAATAATATGTTTTGCGCATATGTGGCACGGAAATGTGGTCGAATATAAGGTGGCAAGTTTAACTGATTTTCCTAAACGTGCAGCATCGCAGATCGCGGACATTTCTGCATGAATCATCCGACCAAATTCCAAGAGATCCATCAATTGAGCTTCTCTCAAAGTGCCGCCTTTTGATGTCTCTTTGACGATAATGAACCGCCCCGGGTTTACCGGAGGCTCCAACTCTTGAGAGGATGGAGCCATGGACAAGCAGCAAAGGCAAAAGTTTTCACCTGAAGTGCGCGCGCGCGCCGTGCGGATGGTGATCGAGCACCGGGGCGATCACGCCTCGCAATGGGCAGCGATCGTGTCGATCGCGGCGAAGATCGGGTGTACGGCGCAGACCCTTCACAATTGGGTGGCCCAGGCCGAGAGGGACCAGGGCCGTCGAACTGGCGCCACGACCGACGAACGCGAGCGGCTCAAGGCGCTGGAACGCGAGAACCGCGAGCTTCGCCAGGCCAATGAGATTCTGCGCAAGGCTAGCGCGTATTTTGCCCAGGCGGAGCTCGACCGCCGGTTCAGGCCATGATCGGCTTCATTGACGATTATCGCGGAGCTTACGGGGTCGAGCCGATCTGTCGTGTGCTGAAGATCGCCCCGTCCACCTATCACGCGCACGACGTGCGGCGGCGTCGCCCTGACACGGCGCCGGCGCGCGTCCAGCGTGATGCCGCGTTGCGCGTGGAGATTCGGCGCGTGTTCGATGAGAACTTCCAGGTCTACGGCGTCCGCAAGGTCTGGCGTCAGTTGGTGCGAGAGGGCGAAGACGTGGCCCGCTGCACGGTGGCCCGGCTGATGCGCAGAATGGGCTTGCAGGGCGTCATTCGCGGAAGACGCGTGCGGACGACGATCAGCGACAAGGCCGCGCCATGTCCGCTGGACCGCGTCAACCGCCAGTTCCGGGCGCCGCGCCCGAACGTGCTGTGGGTCTCGGACTTTACGTACGTCGCCACCTGGGCGGGCTTCGTCTACGTGGCGTTCGTCATCGACGCCTACGCTCGCCGCATTATCGGCTGGCGGGTCAGCCGCTCGGCTCACGCCGGCTTCGTTCTCGACGCCCTGGAGCAGGCGCTTCATGACCGCAAGCCCGTGTCCGGCAGCGGGCTCGTCCATCACAGCGATCGCGGCGTGCAATACGTATCTATCAAATACACCGAGCGCCTCGTCGAGGCCGGCCTTGAACCCTCCGTGGGCAGCGTCGGCGATAGCTACGACAATGCCTTGGCAGAAACGATCAACGGTCTCTACAAGGCCGAGGTCATCCACCGGCGCGGCCCTTGGCGGTCTATGGAAGCCGTCGAGTACGCCACGCTCGAATGGGTGGACTGGTTCAACAACCGGCGGCTACTCGAACCCATCGGCAACATCCCGCCCGCCGAGGCCGAAACCGCCTACTATGCCAACATGGAGGAACAGGCTATCGCAGCGTGACTCAAACCAAATAGCCTCCGGGGTTGCCGGGGCGGTTCAATAAAGCGGGCTACGTCTATGCCTTGTTCTTTGATTAATCCTGCCGCTTTCAAGCGTTTTGTAAAATCTACGAGAAGCGATTTCTTTATACGTTCGTTAGAATCGTAGCCTTTTTGTATATCACGCGCATCGTTTGGATCACCAGTCCAGTATGTACCGCCAAGCGCTTTTGGCACTTCGTTGCAGCCGAGCGTAATTACTTCGCCGCCTTGTGAAAAGATGGCCGCGCCTACTTGCCGTGAAAGATCAACTGAACGCAGAGCAGCGCTTTTCGCTGTGTACATTCCGTATTCGTCGTGAGTTGGGCTGACCGCGTTGGAGCCAAATAAAGCATCCAGAAAACGCGTAAGAGTTTTTTCTGTGGCTTCGAGGTCGTCGATGTTAAGAAACAGGTCGGCAATAGGATATGCTTCTTCTAAGCGTTGGCCGCTGGGCTCATTTTCTTCAGATTGGTCTCTTTATCATCAATTCACTGCCGATTGAGGAATGCTCATCTGCCAGTCTTGCATCTGCATGATCGGATGCAATGCGGTTTATCAATTGATCGAGGCGTGTCTTCTTTTCGGAGTAGAGTGAAATGGCAATAAACAATCGTCCGTAAACCTGCCTGAGCAAGTCGATCTCTTCTTTGCGCTTGAACTGGTCAAAAACGTAAGCGGTTTTAGGAATATAGGTATCCGGACTACCTTTTTTCTCGCGTCTAAAATTACGTACCGCCATACAGCACATCATCGCGAGCGCATATGGAAATTCGAGCACATCGCGAATTTTGTTCGCATACTTGATGCGGCTGTCGTATTTTACTTCTAAGGGACTTTCATTCAAGTCAAAGCCGGTCGGCTTTACTGATCTCATAAGAGTCGTTACTTTAAAATACTCGGAATTATAGCTGTATTTCCGGAGCGAATCGGCCAAGAGCGTGTAAGCTTTTTTGTTGTCCACACCAATTGGAGAGATGAGTCCGAAAAACAATTCAGGGTCCGGAATTGAAGGCAACATGCGACTTTTCCCCGCTAAAGAAACTTCCCTGCAAAAAACGTTTCCGTTTTGTTTACGGTCCTGTTAGATCATACAGGAGGCTGCCAGAATCAATCAAACGAGGCGAACTTATGGGCTCACTCAATCCTCAGTGGCTGAGTATCGAATTGGAGTCTATTGACGCCACTATCGAAAAGTGGAGTCCGGCTCTTTGGGCTTCATATGAGGCAAGCTTACTCAACATAGCGGCCAATGACATCGCGCGTGCGTATTTGGCAGAAAAAAACAGTCACCTTGAAGAAATTGCAGCGTCATTGAATTTTTAGCTGCGACCAAAACTTGGCTTCAATTCCTAGTTCATGCGTCTCCTGAATTAAGCAGCAGATGTTGTGGCATATTATTTTGCACAACACCTCATTAATCATTGCCACGTCAGTTTTGCTCCGCACATGATCACGGAATTTCGCTTTAATCATTGAAAATGTACTCTCGACATTGCTCCGCTTGTGGTAGTGGCACAAAAATTCGTCGCGGCGATAATGGAAATAGTGAAACATCTTTTGCCAAAGCCCATCCCCCTTTCCAGTATGGTCGTTTTTGAAAGCGATATAGGGCGTCGCACCGTGACGCTGAATGGCCTTGTAATTCATTCTGCTTCCATATGCTTTGTCGGCTGAGATTTCGAGCAATTGGAAATTCTTGGCGGTGTGATCGACTAGCGCCGGAAGGAAAGTGGTATCGGCAGCATTCTTGTCTTTGATCTCGACCGCCGTAACGACATTGGTTTTAACGCCGCACATCAAATGGACTTTCACCCAGTCCTGTTTCTGCTTGACCACGCCATACTTGTGGTCAAACCAACGCGAGAATCGTGAAGTGGCGAACCCCGACGAGTCGATCGCGAAATCAGTCTCGATCGCGCGCAACGGCAAACCGCTTTGAGTTATCAGCTCTCTCAAGATTGGCGTGAGTTCAGGATTTTCTAGATAGTTGAAGATCGAATTGAAATGCGGAAGTCTCGAAAGATAGCCTTTGGCGTGCGCCTCCCGCAGATCACACATAAAGCGACGGCACGAGACGGTGCTGTAGACTTTGAAGCAAGCAGCAAAAATAGCATCCTGAATTGGAATGCGCGGGCGTCCGGTTTTCGGACGGGCGGGTTCGCTTACTCCGCCGCATAGATCAAACAGCAGGTCAAGAAAAATATCCTTCTCGTTGGTTTGTGCGGCATTGTATGCGCGCCACTGTTGAGGATACGTTTTTCGCTCCCGCTGCTTATCAGTTTTTCTTTCGGCCTCTACAACGCTACGCATATCTTCTTGCGGCCACTGAAGTGCAAAGTTTACCGCGTAGATGTGTTTGCACTCGCGACCCGTGGTTTCGTAATCTGGGCAAGTACAATGTGGTTTCTTAGAATGCAGAGTGACGGTGTACCGCCCCCTCCCAGACTGGGATGGAACGAACCACCGGCTCCCCTTTCGGGTAATCCGAGCATTGGCGGCTATATCAAGCCCGCGCCCCTGCCTCAGATCACTCATGGCGTATCTCCTATATACCCATATAGTATATACCCAATAGGTACATAGGTCAACACCTATCATTCACATACTTGACGTATATTCCTCCTAGGGATATGTCCCTTTGTTATGGCAAAACTGGTCCAAATCTTGGGTTACCGCTGCGAGCGTTGTGGACACGAATGGGTCCCTCGGGACAAAGATCAGGCTCCGAAGGTTTGCCCTCACTGCAAGAGCCCCTACTGGGACCGCCCCCGCCAATCCGAGAAGGGGAGCAACAAGAAACTGAAACGAGCATTGTGAAAATGGGGTCGCGATCATTTGCGGCTAAGAGGCGTTGGTCGAAGGTGCCCGATCACGGAGAGTAGTCGGATCCCACGTTTGTCGTTGAATGAATTTGGATAAAAGCGGGACGGCGAAACAATACAACCCGCGTCTATTTCGATAGATCAGTCCTCTTTCGGATAGGTTCCCAAGAATTTGGATTGCATGACTCGGTGAGAATGGCTTTCGCAAAACGGCCTTTGATGCCTTCACTATTTCCGGGACAGAAAATTCTTCCTCAGAGTTTGGCAATGTTGCAATTACCTGCATAAATTCTTGTTGCCGGTCCGTTGCCCGGGACCATCGCGGAGCAAAAAAATCTTGGTCAAGCTTCGCCATGATCTCGCCTGTAGGAACCGATGGTGCGAGCCCTACCGTCATTTTTCCAATCCAAGCATCAAAGACTTCTTTGCATATGAACTGAATGAAAAACGGATACCCATTTGAGGCTTGAACAACATAGGCAATGACGTTCTCTGAAAATTTCAGCGTGCTTTTGCTCAGTTCTATTGGTTTGGTGATTGCATCGCGCGCATCCTTTTCCTCCAATTTTTCAAGCACAATCGTATGAAACATGCGCTCTGTGAATGTTCTTGCTTCATTGAGTTTTGGGATAAGTGTTGGAAGGCCAGTTAGTAATAGAAGAAATTGGCACTTAGTCGATTGTCTCTGCAATGAAGCGAATACATCCAAAATGAGCGACAGAGGAAACTCATCTTTCTCTCTATGGTCTGAAAGATTTTGAGCTTCGTCATAAGCTAAGACGATGCCTTTAAGAGGCGTCTGCTCCACGAGCTTCGCTACGTATAAAAGTAATGCCTTCACCTTATCGGAAACCAAGCCTGGCGTGGCTGTGTAGATGCTCCATAAATCATCATAGGTGAGCGCGCGTTCTTTGGTTTGTTTTTTTGATGTAAATCCGAATGGCAATTGTTCTTGCCGGTGAATGATGATTGGCGCGAGTAGCGCCGAAAGATCAACGACCAATCGATTTGCAATCCTTGCTTCGTTTAGCGAGGTTGCTTCCGATAGGTCATTCCCTGTCCATAGCCAGCCATTGCTCTGGGCAATCGGCTTTAACTCATCCAGTAAAACGGTTTTTCCAACTCCCCGAAGGCCGGTAATGATCAGATTTTGAACTACAGGAACCTGATGAAGAACTCGCGCAAACTCGTCTTTTTCGTGAGTTCTGCCCGCTAGGTAGAGAGGTTTAGTACCCGCACCGGGGCGGAAAGGGTTGAGAGGTATAGGAACGGGAATATTTGTCATGGCACCCTCGAACTGAGGGTTTATTAGCATAAGTACTAAGTTTAGGCAACTGACTTAGTATCGCTCTAAATGGGCCGACTTGGTGCGCATCAGCCGCTTATTCCGCGATTAGCCTGGGTGCGGATTGACACCTGAACATCGTATGATACAAGTTTATTATCCATATGGATTATAGAGACGTATCATGGTGTCCCCTCACGACGTAAAATCACCAAAGGCCCATTGGACCCTAATTGACGTGCTTTTCGCGAACGACGATTGGGCCCTCGCCATTGGCGAATGGGATCAAAAGCGTCGGTTAGCTTGCCGGTGGAACGGCAAGGACGATTCAATAGGGAATCCGATGTCACGCGGTGTGCCGACTTGGTTCGTACTGCCGAACGAATTTATTGAGCACATCATGCCGCTAATCCCGAACGACAAACGTCAATTGGCAGACGCCTTGCTCAAACTGGCGGATTAGCTCCGAAGTTTTAGCCTTCCTATGGGGGTTTTTGTGCAAAACCCCGCCTTTTGGGGCGAAACGGCGTTCCTGGGCAAAGCCTCGGCGGGCGCCGCGGCTGAGATGGTATCGGTATGCCCTCTCATATCGCTAGGGACGCATCCTCAGAAATCGCTTTAATGACTTTAGCAACTCATCTTAAGCTATTTATTTACCTAGAGAATATGCTTCTGTTTGCTGAAACCTTCGGCGCCTACCCGCTGCGCCGGTCCATAGAGATGATGTCGGCAGAGGTTTCTGTGCCGATGCGGCAAGGGAGCCACGTAATCGCCAACGCCCGCCTTTCCAAGGCCAAGCGCTGCGGGTAAACCGGAATGCTGAGAGACCCCGTAGCTCAGCCGGATAGAGCACCAGCCTTCTAAGCTGGGGGTCGCTGGTTCGAATCCAGCCGGGGTCGCCAGTTTCCTCAAGCTTTCTATGGATTTAGGCCAGTTTGGCAGCCGCGATGAGCGGCCGGCGCAACTCAAATTTAACCCGTTTGGCACACACCAATGCGGAACCTGACGATTGTCCGCAGCCGCCTGCATCGCATTCGTTTGCCATGACCGAAACGCCCACCCCAGCACCGCCCGAAACCGCAGATGGCCCCGCGCGCGCCGTTGCGGCGCCGCCGCTGGCGCCGGGCGGCGCTCCGCTCTGCTACGTGGTCGACGAAGAGCCTAGCATCCGCCATTTCCTGTCGCTGGTGCTGCACGGCACCGGCATCGACACCATGGAATTTGCCGACGGCGCCGCCATGCGCAAGGGGATTGGCGAGCATCCGCCGGCTCTCGTCTTTCACAATATCTCACTTGAATCCGCCGACGCCATCGAGTCGGTCATCTTCCTTGCCAAAAACGGATATCGCGGGCCGATCCAGCTCATGAGCAACCGCGGCGCCGCGGTGCTCGATCACGTCAAGCGCATCGGCGAGCAGCACAAGCTCAACATGCTGCCGGTGCTCAAAAAGCCGTTCGAGACCGAGGCGATTGTCAAGATCCTGCACGAGCTCAAGCTCGGATTGCCGGCGGCGGTGGCCTTGCGCATCGACCTCGACGAGGCGCTTAACAACAAATGGATCGAGTTCTGGTATCAGCCGAAAATCGAGTTGCGAAAAAAACAGCTCGCCGGCGCCGAAGCCTATGCGCGCGCCAACCATCCGCAGCACGGTATCGTGCTGCCCGGCGCCTTCATGGCGGGCGCATCGGAAGCGGCCCTCACCAAACTGTCGGAACTGGCGCTCACTAGCGTGCTCAAGGCCGGGCTCGCTTTCTCGAAGCTCGGCATCAATCTGCGGCTCACCGTCAACGTTCCGGTGCCGTCGCTGGTCAAACTGCCGATCGAGGACATCGTAAAATCGCATCGACCCAATGCCGATAAATGGCCGGGTCTCATCATCGACGTGCCGGAGGAGCAAATCATCACTGATCTCGCGCTCGCCGGCGAGCTGACCAAAAAGTTGGAGCGGCTCAACGTGCGGCTGGCGATCGACGATTTCGGCCGTGGTCACACGTCGCTGGCGCAGCTCGGCGAATTGCCATTCGCCGAACTCAAGCTCGACCGCCAATTCGTCACCGACTGCAGCACCAGCAGGGTCAATGCACCGCTCTGCAAGACCGTGATCGACTTGGCGCATAATTTCGGCCGTGCCGCGGTCGCCATGGGCATCGAAAAGGCCTCCGACGCCGTCGCACTCGTCAGCATGGGTTGCGATTTCGGCCAGGGTTTTCTGCTCGGCCAGCCGATGCCCGAGCAGCGGTTCATCTCGCTCCTGCGCCAGCGCACCGTGACGCCAGGGCGTCAACCGGCCGCCACGCCTTAAGCGTTCGGCGGCGGCGTGCATAAGCAGGATCAGTGCGTCCAGGCGTCGCGCCGGTTGAAGGCGAAATTGTCGGCATAGGCGATGGCGCGCCGGGCCGAGGGCTTGGCCTCGAACAACTGGTAGGCGATGCCGTGGCGCTCGCAATAGGCGATCGCCTCTTCCTTGCTGGCGAAGCGCAGGCGCACCTGCTGGCGCATGTCGCCGGACGAGGTCCAGCCCATCAACGGCTCGATCTGGCGCGGCTCTTCCGGCTCGAAATCGAGCACCCAGGCTTTGGTATTGGCCAAGCCTGACTGCATGGCGGTCTTGGCGGGCTTGTAGATGCGCGCGGTCATGAAGTGCACCCGAATGGACTGGCAAGCGTCCCTATAAGGCCAATGGCGCGTCCTGGCAACGCGGCCAGTGACGGGCGGGCGGCGTGTTGCAAGGTCAATAGAAAGCCTGGCCGCGCCCTCACGCGCGGTGAGTCGGCGAGCGGCGACCGATGCTGGTGTCGCCGAGATCGGCGCGGCCGACACGCCGACGCGACGCCGCAGGGACCCGGTCGAGCGGTAAGGCGCGATCGCCCGCAAGCCGCCGTCGGCCAGATCCTCGAATTAGACGCCCCGCTCGCGCCAGACCTCTTCGATCGCGCGCGGTTGCGCGCCCCGTGGCTCGGTGCCGCCTTGTTCAAGCTCGGTCGGGGACCCGCCCGCCGGGTCAAGCCGACGCATGCACCGTCATCGATGGCGAAACTCTGTTGCAAATTCTGGTGTCCGAGTTCTGTTGATAGAAAAACCCCCGGCGGTTTCCCGCCGGGGGTCTTTATTGTCGTTCAGATCGTCATCAGCCGATCAGGGATAGAAGTTCCGCTGCACGCGGAAGATGCCGGACCACCAACCCTTGTCCTCGTAGTTCGGGCTCGAGTCGTAGGCCGTGTTGACGTGATTGTACATGGCCTCGACACTGATATCGAGGTTCTTGACCGGCGACCACACGGTACGCGAACCGATCTGCCACAGCGACCAGTCGGCGGTACCCAGGGTCGGGGCGACCGGAGCAGCCGCAGGGGCAAGCGTAGCGGGCGCGAGCATAAGCCGGGCGTCAGACACCGCGCTGTAGCTGATCTCGCCGTAGGCGCCGTAGATCGACGTCTTCCAGCCGGGCATCCAGTTGTGCTGTAAGCCACCCGTAACGCTCCAACCTTCGGTCAGGTCGAGATTCGTCCCGGGCGCACCGTAGGTGGCATCGAACACCGGGCCGTAACCAACCGTGACGGGGTCGCCCGCTATGCCGCTGCCATTCTGGATGTTGTAGGTGGCGAGACCGCTGCCCACATAGGCCAATGCACCCTTGGCATAGGCGAACTGGGTGATGAAGAAATCACCCTTGCCGAGCCCCGGCAGGTTCAGCTTGATGCCGGCGCCGAGCGCATAGCCGATCTCGTCGCTCGGGCTACCGCTACCGGCAGAGCCGGCGCTGACGCCGGAGTAATAGGCGCCCCTGACTTGATGGATGGCGCCCATGACCTGCGCGCTACCCCAGGATTGGTCGACATGCAGGTTGCCCACAATGTCCGGCCACTGCCAGCCACCATAGGCGCTGGTCGCGAGCGTTCCCACGCCCGTACTGAAAACAGCCGTCCGGCGTTGTGCCGGCGATTCAGCCGAAATCGAGGCGGAAAAGCCGTTGCCGAACTGGGCGGTGTAGGCGAACAGCGGAATGCCGGTGCCGCCCGTGGTCGAGCCCAGGCGATTGGTCTGGTTCGAGTAGGACGAGACCGGGTCGAAATCGAAATACGAAACCGACAGACCGGCGGTGAAACCAGCGAACTGGATGAACGCGCGGTGATGCCAGATCGCCGTGCCGGTGCCCGGCGCGATATCGGTCACGGTCGGGGCGACGATCGTGTATGCGCGCAGCGTGCCATACGCGGTCTGCGTGCGGGCGTCCACGGTGATGCCGCCACGGGTACGCATATGCGTATCGTTGGTGGTACGGTTGTCGAAGTTGACCGAGTTATATTGGACGTACGAACCGCTGGCGGTGTTGACGTTGAGTTCGGCGCGCACGAAGCCGCCCACTTTCAGGCAGGTATCGGTGCCCGGAATGTAATAGAACCCTGCACCATACAGACTGCATATCTTCACGTACTGGACCGGTTTGGCCTTAACGGGAAGATCGGCGGCCTGTGCCCCAGCAATCGCAACAAGACCAGTTGCGGAGCCAAGGAGAAGGCTTTTCACCATCTTCATCTGAACCTCCAAACATTGTTCATCGTGAGAGGGTTCCGTATCCGCCAAGTGCGACAGGCACCGATGGAACTTCCCCTTGACTCCCCGCCGGCCGGAGAAACTTTTCGCACCACGCGGTCATCCCAATTTTGTTCGCCAAAACTTGGGCGTAGCACTTGGTGCAATCCGTCAACCGGACAGCGCGACACGGGGATGCCCCCCTCCGTCGCTCGCCGACATTAGCTGATAAGACCTTCGGCGCAATGAAGAACGGCTCTTCCCACAGGCCCGGATGCCGCTTTTCGCCCATGTGTTGCGTAAAAAACACGCAGAACCGGCCGCCACCCCTTGGTCAACCCGCCGCAACCGTCGCCGCTCCCCAAAAGATTGATTTCACTTTCAATTTCAGCGAGTTAAGAAGAATTTTGAACCTGCAACTCAGCGTAGAGATAATTGCCGATTTAGCGAATTTATAGCAGTATCGCTCGCTACTGCGAAACGCTCGGAGGGCTTTGCGGGTTTTCCCAGGTCCTAAAACGCCTATTTCCGCGGCATGCCCCCTTGTCGGTTCTCTTGGGCCCCCAGCAGGCGGCCGTCACGCGGCTGCCGCGACGGCTTTGGCCGCGGCACTTGACGATCGAGTCGATCACTGCCGGCAAGCGAATTGCGCGCGGCTGTCGAAGGCGTCTTGCATTGAACGTCATATAGCAGCTGGCGGAGACGGAGGGATTCGAACCCTCGATACGCCTTTGGAGCGTATAACGGTTTAGCAAACCGCCGCCTTCAGCCACTCGGCCACGTCTCCGCGCGCAAGAATGCGTAGCGGAATCTATGGTCCGCGGTCAAACTTGGTAGAGCGGCGGCGCGCGATGCGCCCGCTTATTTGAGTCGGCCGCGAACAAAAGCAATGGGGCGGGGTTATCTACTACAATGTGCAACCCGGAGAATTGCGATGAAACGGATGCGCTCAGGGATCATCGTGCTGGCGACGATCGCCGCAGCGATGATGGCGACGTCGGCGGCCCACGCCGATCAGTACAAATGGTGCGCCGTGTATGCCGGTAACCGCGGCGACGGCGGCACCAATTGCGGCTTCATCACCTACAAGCAGTGCCTGGACACGATCAGTGGGATCGGCGGATATTGCACACCCAACCAGTTCTATACCGGTCCCGAAGCGCGGGCGCGCAAATCCAAGAAACGCTAGCGCGCGCGTTTAGGCCGCAGCCAGCGCGGCCGGCGTGGCCGGTTCTTGCGGATGCGCCGTGAGCCAGCCGCGCGCAGCGCGCTGGGCGCACCCGATCTCGGTATCGCTCATCTGCTCGGCGATCTCACGGCGCAGCCGCGCACCGTCGCCGTGGCCGCGCATGGCCGCGATGTTGAACCACTTGTGCGCTTCGATGAGATCGACCGCCACGCCAACGCCGGCTGAGTAGATCATGCCGCGTGCAAAGCAGCCTTCGGCGTCCGTCGGCTCGGCGGCGTCGACCGCCGCCATCTCGTTGTCAGCCATTTCAGCCTCCCCTTTCGCGCCTCGGTTCCGCTAAATGGAACCGAGGTCGCCCCTGTTATTGCTCGCGCCAAACCCCATGCGAGCGGCGCGATCATCGGGGCAATCTTTGAACGGGGGTTTAAGTCTCGCGATGAATCGATGGTGAATGGCGCGCGCCGGCGCCTTCGCCGCAACCGCCTGAAACGCCGTAATACCGCCGCAAACGGTCTGTTTTCCTGCCGCGGTGACGGATCGCTAACCGATCCGCTTCAGCC
>Ga0307417_10000638_pt1 | contig 14245 bp, 11 predicted proteins | sample SalMarWE160210MG_2_FD_202514 | JGI IMG/M metagenome (GOLD analysis project Ga0307417, IMG submission 202514) | Salt marsh sediment microbial communities from the Plum Island Ecosystem LTER, Massachusetts, United States - WE1602-10 | ecosystem: Environmental > Aquatic > Marine > Intertidal zone...
CAAGGCCACCCTCGCCCGTCCCCCGAGACCACCCGAAGTGACCATCAAGGCTCAGCCGTTCGGCGGTGCCGTTCGCCTGCTAAACATCGACCGTTTCTTATCATTCGTCGGCGACTTCACCTTCGACAGCAAACGTTCTCGCTCGGAAGGGGACCTCCGAGTCTTCATCCGGCCCTCAAGGTTGGACGCCGTACATAAGTTCTGCCTATCGGACGCGAGTCGGCGAGCCGGCTCAGATCTGGAGACAGATCCCTCCAGAGAGCTCAAGGAAGAACTCGAGGACGCTTTGGGATTCCAACCCGGCCCGCAGTCCTATGCAATGCAACGGATCGGGATCGTGCTGGAAAACCAACCGACTCCGACGAGCAACGCGCGCTCGGCGGGCCAGTTGACAGCCCGGATCTACTGGGTCTACGAGGTTAGGATCCTGGACGTCGCCCTCTGCCGATCGCTGCTGGCCAGCAGCCAATCAAATTCGGTTGAAGTTCTCCATCAGATGGCGCTGGATCGCTACCGCAGAGGAGAGCCCGGGTGGGCGACCGCGGCGCTTGTGCTTCCGATCCATCAGATTCGGGAGGCGTATCTGGCCACGTCCCCCGAGGATCGCGGCCAGCCTTTACTCTTTCAAAACATGATGTTGGCGGCCAATGTCCCGGCGGTTCTGGAAGGAGTCGATACGCCAAAGTACCAGTGGATGGACTGAACCTTCTGGCCTGGGTTTCAGTTCCAGCGCGACGGCTCAAAAGGACGTCCCAGGGGGTAGTCTACGCGCCTCCTTACCCGCGGCCGAGCAACCTGAGGGCTTGTCAGCCTCATCCGACAACCCGCTTGTGAAGATGTTCACAAGCGGGTTGCTATGCGCCGCTGCAGCCTCTGATTCAATCGCCTCAGCGCGGGCAGTCTCAAACGGGCCATGCTGGCAGATTGCGCGGAAAGCGTTGAAACACGGGTGCCTCAGGCGGTAGTTGTCCGCCTGAGGCACCCGTGTGTGTTGTTAGCTAATGCTCGGTCTGCCCCGCTGACCTTGGTCCAGCCTCGCTATTCAGCCCCGACGATGGCCGTCCAGCCGTCAACGATGTTCTTAACGGCGGCTGAGAACGAGTCCAAACTCGTGGGGAAATACAGGTGCGGGTACGCGCTCTTCGGCAAGATCTTCGCGGCCACATCAGGCGGAAGCTGCACGTCACGTGTCGGATGAGCGTAGCCTGTAGCGAAGGCAATCTGCCCTTCATCCGAGTTGAAGTAGTTGATCGCCAACTTGGCTGCATCCGGATCGGGAGCAAGCGCATTGATGTACTGGGCGAAAATCATCCCCTGGGTCGCATCGGAGGGAATGATGACCTGGAGGGGCAGGCCCGTCGCATCGCGCTTGGCGAATCCATCGAAGTCGTACACGAGGGAGATTGGGCACTCGCCCTTCTGAACAGCGGCCACGTTGAGGACCACGCCCTGGCGCCAATTCCCGCTATCCCTCAACTGCTTGAAGAAATCCAGGCCCGGCTGAACATTGTCCTCCCCGCCGCCGTGTGCATAGGCTGCGGAAAGAACCGATGCGGTGGCGTAGCTGGAGACACGCGGATCGCGCGAGCAGATCATGTCGTGATACTCAGGCTTGAGGAGGTCATCCCAGGTAGCCGGCATGTTCTGCACGAGGTCGGTGTTGACCAGGAAGGCAATCGCTCCCCAGTAATCTGACGTCCATCGACCCTCTGGATCCTTGAACTGGTCCGGGATCGATGCGAAGTCTGGGCTCTTGTAGCTCATGGCAAGATTGTCGGCCAGCAGCGTGCCCAGGAAGTCGTAGCCGATGTCGGCCACATCGAGGACCGGCGCGTCTTTCTCGGCCAGCAGATGCGTGATCTGCTCGGCGCTTGTCATGTCCGTGTCGGTGTGGACGATGCTGTACCGATCCTCAAGCGTCTTCCACATGTAGCCGAGGTTCACCCAGTCGTCGGACATGCCGTAGCTGTTCAACTGGCCCTCTTGTTTCGCCCCCTCTTCCAGAGACATGGCAGGGGCCGGAGTGGCCTGTTGACCGCACGCGGCCAGGATCATTGCCGCAATCACAAGGATCGAAATCGTGGCGAAGTGACGTTTCATGACGGTGCTCCTTATTGGGCTTCCGGAAGGTTGCCGGATGTCTTGGCAACCCATCGACGCGCAGACTAGTCTTCTGCTTGGGAGTATCTTTGCGGTTACAAGGCCTCCTTCCAAACCCCTCTGCGGTGAATTGCCGCCGGCTTGTCTCCCTCGACTTCGAAGTGAATTCCGCCGGCGCTGTGTCTCATGGTTCCCATGGTGAGGGACAAAACGGCGCGGAACGCAGGCAGGATCCGGCTATCGTGCCCCAATGGCTTCCTCTCGATTTCCTCCTGCTCGTCCGGCAACCCATATCAGGCCCAGGGAGGTCAGCCACGCAATGACAAAGCTCATCACGGCAAGTGCGCTTGCCTGGCGACCGTCGAACCGGGTGAACTCCACCAGATAGATCGGGAACGTCTTGTAGCGGGCGCCGACGAGCAGGTTGGCGAGTGTGAACTCGACAAACACCAGGGAGAAGACCAGCAGCCCCCCGCTGATGATCCCCGGCATGATGTTCGGCATGATGACCCTTCTCAGGATCGAAAACCAACTGGCACCAAGCGTTTGGGCGGCTTCGGTCAGAGTCCGCACGTCGACCGCGTTGAGCGAGTTTGCGATCGGCCGGTACACAAACGGCAGGCCGATGACCACGCACGCCATCACCAGCATGCCAGGGCTATAGACAAGGCGCCCTCCGAACCTGGCATAGGTGCGTATCAGGGCCAGGGCCAAGACGACGCCCGGGATGCCGAAGGGCAGGATGGTCATCAACTCCACCCAGGTCTTGGCGCGGGGTGCTCTGAGATGGACCCAGTAGGCGGTGGGAGTCACAAGTACGATTGACAGGACCATGGCGGAGAGAGAAACCACCAAAGTGTGCTGCAACGCCGAAGCAAATTCCCTTCGCCCGATGACGGTCATCCACCATTCGAGGGTCAAGCCTTCGGGCAGAATGGTGCGATCCCACCGCACGGCGAACGAGAAGGCAACCGTCGCCAGGAGGGGCACAAGCAGATACAGCAGGAAGAATGAAATCAACAGCCCGCGCCAGATCTGTCCCGCTTTCATCGCCGCCACCTTCCCGCGCGTGCATTCGTCCATTGATATCCCGCAACACACACCGCCATGATGATCAAGGAGAGCATCGCCATGGCATCCGCCGTGCCTGGTTCAAGCTGAACTTCGCCGCGCACGAGAGCGGCGATTTGGACCGTCACCAGGTTGATGTCCGGCCCCGTCAGGGTCCAAGCGGTGGCATAGGCGCCAAAGGAATTGGCAAACAGAAGCAGGAAACCGCCGATGAGAGAAGGCGCGAGGATGGGCAGGACAATGCGGCGGAAGTACTGAAGATTCGAGGCCCCCAAGTTGATGGCCGCTTCCTTCCATTCCCTCTTGAGACCATGCAAGGATGGCTGGATCAACAGAACCATCAAGGGGATCTGAAAGTACAGATAGGCGAGCACAAGCCCCGTGATCGAATAGATGCGGAAAGTGGGATAGAGAGACACGCCAAAGTATTGTGCAAGGACAAGGGTAACGACCCCGGTTGAACCAAGCGTGATGATGAAGGCGAAAGCCAGCGGGGCGCCGCCGAAATTGGTGGCAACGTCGGCCAGGGCAATGGTCGCTCGGGCAAAGAAGCCCGCGCGGGTCGAATGAATGGCATAACCGATCAGACTTCCAAGCAGAACGCCGAGAAATGCCGTGGTGATTGACAATCTGATACTGTTGCCAAAGGAGCGGGCCAAGAGGGGCACGGTGGCGTGTTGGTAGTTTTGAAGGGTCAATCCCCCGGCCGGACTTCTCAGGCTTGAGGCGGCAACCAGCACGATGGGTACGAGTTCAAATCCAATCGTGAAGATGAAGAATGGCAGGAGCGGAAGCAGGTTGGACATGTCCTTTCGAAGCCCGCCGACCTTCCCGCTTGTCTTGCCCAAACTGCCGAGCTGCTTCATATCTCTATCGTCATCCCATCATAGGCCTTGACAACGGATCCACTGAAGTGGGCTTGTACTTGAGCGACCACATCGGCCTCAATAGCCGGGGGATAGAGGTGCGTGAGCACGACGCGTTGGACAGCCGACGCACTGGCCAGGCGACCTACCCGGGACGGGGTAAGATGGTCGGCCACACCATGCCCATCGGGGAAGGAGCATTCGCACAGGAGTACATCCACCTCTTGGCAGAGCGCGACAATCGCACCCTCATCGGCGACATCTCCTGAATAGACAAGACTCCCCTCATCTGAGTCGATGCGCAGGGCAAGGCTCTCCGGCGTGTGCCTGGTGTGAACAGTCGTCGCCCGCCACTCCGGCAGGTTCACCGGGTCCGCGCCGAATTCCTCGATCTTTAGGTCGAATGTCTCGGGAGAAATGTCCCCGTACGTCCGCAGGAGTGCCTCGACGAAGTCCGCAAGGCCAGGGCAACCCAAGAGGATCAAGTCATCGCTGCGCTGCCAACCGGGGGTAGCCCCCAAAGCCTGGATCAGGGTCAGGATATCCAGCGTGTGATCTGGATGAAGATGCGAAAAGTAGACCTGGGTGAGGGTGCGATAGTCAAAGCCGAGGGCGGACAGTCTGGCGATGGACCCTGGGCCAGGGTCGACGAGCATCGTCGATACTTGGTCGCTGAGGACGTAGCCGGGTGCACTGTGGCCCTTGGCTGGAATGCACGTGCCTGCCCCAAGAACAGTGATCTTCATTTGCCGCCTCACTCCAACTGATCCGGTTCGGATTTGGCGTGGGGTTTGCCGCGCCATCGTGCCTCGACCTGTATCTCCACTCCGGATCTGGCGCTACTTGCCCATCACCTGACAATGGTCCCCAGAGAATGCCAAAGTGACTTCTTGGTTGAATTCGATGGATGTCTGCTGAGCGAGGCCGAGATCGCACATGAGCTGGTTGCCGTGAGATGCTACGGAAACGCGAGTGACCGGCCCCATGAAGGAAATTGATTCGATCCGGCCGCGCAAGACATTGTCCGTTTCCGTGTCGGGCTCGACGCCCTCGACCAGGCGGACATTTTCAGGCCTCACCAGCACGACGATCTGGTGGCCGATAAGCTCTGGCGGAACCGAGACGTTCAGATCGAAACCATCCATCCTTACTGTGTGTTCGTCCACGGCAACACCTTCGAACTGGTTTGCGGTACCGATGAATTCGGCCACGAAGCGGGAAGCCGGCTGCCGGTAGATCTCACGCGGCGAAGCGTCCTGCTCGATCGAGCCCTCCCGCATGACCACGACGCGATCCGAAATCGAAAGGGCCTCCTCCTGGTCGTGGGTCACATAGATCGTCGTGATCCCAAGGCTAGACTGGATGCGCCGAATTTCGGTCCGAAGAGAGACGCGGACTTTGGCGTCGAGCGCACTCAGGGGCTCATCGAGCAAGAGAAGTCTGGGTTTCAAGGCCAGGGCCCGGGCCAGCGCTACGCGCTGCTGCTGTCCGCCGGAAAGCTGATGGGGAAAGCGGTCCTGGATCCCTTCCAGTTTGACCAGACTTAAGAGCTCTGCAACCGTTCTTCGGATTTCTTCTCTTGGCACGTGGGCGATTTCGAGGCCAAAGCCGATATTCCCGAGAACGCTCAGGTTGGGGAAGAGGGCATATGCTTGGAAAACCATCCCGGCACCGCGTTGGTTGGGTGGGATCGCGGTGAGCTCTTGGCCGTCCAAAAGGATCTGGCCCCGATCCGGCTGCTCAAAGCCGGCGATCATCCGCAGCGTGGTGGTTTTCCCACAGCCTGAAGGGCCAAGCAGGGAGACAAACTCCCCCTGGGCCACTGAGAGGGAAAAATCGCGGACCGCCTGGACGCGGCCAAACTGTTTTTCAATATCGACTAGATCTAGATAGCCCATAGATTGCCTGCCATGTGGTGCGCCGTTCTAGAGGTGCCTAGGTCCGATCGGTCGTCCCCGTGGGATCGACAATGATGGAGTGAATACAGCCTTCCTTGGATTCCAAGCCATGAGCTTTGTTCGCCAATGACGTGCCGGCTGGCCCGCCTCAACCGCTTCGGAGGGAAAAGGTCGGGTTTCGAGATGGGCCTTGGCATGGCCGCCTCTTCGAACAAGCTCACATTCAGGCAATCCGCTTCGTGCAGGGGGATCATCGTCCCCGTTTCTAGGCCACCAGGAGCACTTCGACGCCCTGTCGCCGAAGCCCGTCTACGATGGGACTCGGCGCGCCGGCATCGGTGATAAGCACGTTGATCTTCCCCAAGGGGATAATCGGGACAAAGCCGGCTTGCCCAAGTTTGCTGCTGTCGGCCAAGACAATCACCTCTTCGGCTCTCTCGGCCATCACTCGGCCGACTTCGGCGACCAGGGGATGAGCCGATGTGATACCGCCTTCGAGCGTCAGCCCGTCGCAGCCGAGGAATGCGCAGGTGGCGTTAAATTGCTGCAGACCGCGCAACGTTTCCGGACCCACCGTAGCTTGATGCTCGGGCAAGAAGATCCCGCCCAGCATGAGCAGATTGTGGGAGGCCCAGCCCCCGATCTCCTCCAGCACCGGGATGGAATTGGTGACGATTCGCAACCGGCCGGAGGGCGCCCCTCGAGCTGGGATTTGGCGGGCGAGGTACTGGATGGATGTTCCGGAGTCGAGCAAGGCGATGTCGGCTGAATGCAGGCGGTCGGCAGCCGCGGCAGCGATGTGGACTTTCGGCTCTCGCTGCAGTCCTAGCCGTGTGTCGTAGGCAGCCAGCTGGATGGATCGATTGGTCGATACGGCACCGCCGTGGATTCGCCGCAGCAACCCCCTCTCTTCCAAGATTGTGAGGTCGTTCCTGATCGACGTGTCGGTCATTCCGAACTCTTGGACCAAGTCGGAAACATGGATCCGGCCCTGTTCGAGAACCTTCTGTGCAATCAGGTCGCGCCGTTGATGGGTATTCATCCCCTGTTACCCTGAAAACGCCCGAAACTGTTCTGATCATACCCCAAATCCAACAAAAAGCAACAAGAAAGCGGTGATAAACCGAAGGGAAACGATTGACTATCCGAAGAATTGCCAGTATGATGGGGCCAGGTGATCGCCGATAAACGCTCTAATCGCCGCCGATGTCCCCGGCCGATCCCAAGGAGAGTAGGCCATGGCTATGGTTGGAGAAGAGATCCGCTTAGGTCGTCTCTTTTCTGGCTCGCCGAATGCTGTGATCGTTGCCATCGATCACGGTCTCTATTTCGGGCCCCTGCCGGGCCTGATTGATCTGCCCAAGGTGATCCAAAAGCTCTCGGCCGCCGATGGCGTGCTGTTGGGCGCGGGCATGATTCGTCACTGTCGGCAGTTTTTTGCCCGGCGCGACGCCCCAGCGATGATCACCCGGCTCAACTGGGCGACCAACTATATGGCCGAATGGGACTATGGCCATTCTCATTCCGTGCCTCTTCTCTCGGTCGATGACGCCCTGCACCTGGGAGCTGACGTGGTGGTTGCCAGTCTGACGCTGCGTGCCCCTGACCAGCTCGAGGATTCGGTTAACGTCGATCTCTTTTCCCGCTACGTGCAGCAGAAGGAGATCGCCGGCGTGCCTCTGATCTGCGAGGTGTATCCCATCGGGGGCGACTTCGCACAGCCCGAAGAGCTTCAGGAACAGGTTCTCATCGGCTGCCGGATGGCGGCCGAGTTGGGCGCCGATCTGGTAAAGACTTTCTACACCGGCAAGCAGTTCCACAAGATCACCGAAGCGACGCCTATCCCCATTTTCGCCCTGGGGGCGCTCAAGAAGCCTTCCGAGTTGGATGCGCTCAAGCTGGCCCAGGCGGCAGTCGAGGCGGGGGCAAGGGGCGTGGTCTTCGGGCGCAATGTAGTCCAGGCCCGCCGCCCTCAGGCGCTGTTGGAGGCACTCAAGGACGTGGTCAAGGGGGGTGTATCGCCGCAGAAGGCCGCCAAGTCCCACAAGTTGACCTGAGCAGGTGATGAGTTTTCTTCTCGGGCTCGATATAGGCACGACGTCGGTCAAGGCGGCGATCTTCGACCTGGCCGGAAAGTGCCTTGGCATGGGGAGCCAGGACTACCGCCTGGCGACGCCGGCGCCAGATCGCGTCGAGCTCGATCCGGAGCATTATTGGACCTCCGCCTGTCGCGTGGTGAACGAGGCCATGGCGGAAGCCGGCACTGCGCCCGACTCCATCCTCGCCGTGGGGGTCTCCAGCCAGGGCGAGACCACGCTCTCCGTTGACCAGGCGGGAAAGCCGCTGTACCCGGCGTTGGTGTGGCTGGATCATCGAGCGTTGGAAGAGGCACGGACCCTCGATCGGATACTCGGGGAGGAAGCCTACGCCTATACCGGCATCCCGACGATCGATCCCACTTGGACAGCCTGCAAAATCGCTTGGATTCGGGATCATGAACCGGATGTTTTCCGGCGGACGCATCGATTTCTCCTGGTGCAGAACTTCATCATCCAGCGTATGACGGGTGCGTTTGTCACCGATGGTGGCGTCGCCTGTACTTCGCTGCTGCTGGATATCAACACGCACACCTGGTGGGACCGCGCCCTGGAAGCCGTGGGCCTTTCGCCGGACCAGCTTCCCGACCTCAAACACATCGGGGAAGTGGCAGGACCGTTGACGCGTGAGGCGGCTGAGGCCATGGGTCTCAGCCCCGGCCTGCCTGTGGTGCTGGCCGGCATGGATCAGATCGCGGGCGCTGTCGGGGCGGGCAATCTCAGCCCGGAGATCATTTCCGAGAGCACGGGCGGCGCCCTCACGCTGCACGTGACGGTGGATCGGCCCGATCTCGATCCCGAGGGTCGAATCCCGGTGTACCTGCATGCGCTTCCGGGGAAGTACCTCTTCGACCCGGTGTGTGAGACCGGCGGCATGGCGCTCAAATGGTTCCGGGACGTGTTCTGTCAATCCGAGATGGCCCGCGCCCGGGAAATCAACCAAGATGCCTACGATCTGATAACGGCCATGGCGGATAGGATCGCCCCTGGATGCGATGGCCTGGTGATGCTGCCCCATCTCACCGGTGCCTTCAGCCCGGAGTACGAGCCAGCGGCCCGCGGCGTCTTTGCTGGTTTCACTTTGGCACATGAGAAGGGACATTTCGCCCGAGCGGTTCTGGAGGCTGTGGCCTTCATGCTGCGCCGGAACATCGACCTGGTGCGCGGCTCCGGAGTTCAGCTGCAAGAAATCAGATCCACCGGCGGGGGCGCTCGAAGCCCGCTCTGGCGTCAGATCAAATCCGACGTATGCCAGCTGCCGGTGGCTTCCCTGCAGGTGGAAGACACGGCCCTTCTGGGGGACGTCATGCTGGCGGGCATGGCGGTGGGGGCCTTCGAGAATCTGCACGAGGCGGCGGATGCGATGGTGTCCCTCGGCGAACGAATCCATCCCAATCCCGACAACCGTGATGTGTACGACGCCGCGTTCAACCGCTACGTGCGGCTCTTTGATGCGATCGTACCCGTCTTGCGTGAACCAATCGAAAAGAAGCCTACGTGATGGCGCGTACCCATATGTCCAGCCTAGGAGGCCAACCATGACTGTGAAGCCCAAGCTCGGTCTGTTTGTGACCGCGTTGCTCGAGGACGACTACAACAAGACCGGCCACATGCGCCCCAAGATGGCCGAGGCGACCGACCGGATTGCCGACATTTTGAAGCCCTACGGCGAGGTCATCAATCCGGGCTTCGTTGAATATGAGCCGGATGCGGATCGAGCCACGCAGGTCTTCAACGCCGAAAACGTGGACCTGGTGGTGGCCATCGAGCTGGCCTACCAAAAGGGCATCATCCCGATGCGCACTTTGCTGAGGGTGAACGCGCCGATCCTGGTGTGGAACACACAGCAGATCCGCCGCCTGCCCGAAGAAGCCGATTTCGATGTCATTATGGAAAACTCGGGCATGGCCGGATTGCCGGAACTCACCAGCGCCCTTATTCGGTCCGGCCGGCCGTTCCAACTGCTAACGAGCCACATTCAAGACCCGGCTGGCCTGGCACAGATCGGCCAGTACGCGGCCGCTGCCGGAGCCATTCGCAGGCTTGAGAAGATGCGCATCGGCGTCATTGGGCACGCATTTGAAGGCATGACCGATTTGATGGTCGATGGCTTGAGCTTGCGGGACGTTATCGGACCGGTCTGCTGGCCCATCGAGCCGGAGAAGGTGGCTGTGGCGGCCCAAGCGATGGACGACGGGCGAGTCAAGGACTTTATGACTTCTCAATCCGAAGCCTACGACGCGAGCGAGATGCCGAAGGAACTCTTCGATAGGTCGGCCCGCCTGACCCTCGCCATGCTTGACATCGCACGCGAGGGCAAGTTCGACGGCCTGGCCACGTTCGACCAAATCTGGCTGACCGATCCGCGAGTGGGGATTATCCCCAGCTACGGTACGGGGATTCTGTGTGCCGAACACATTCCCGTGGCGACGGAGGCGGATGTCACCACGCTGTCAGCCATGATGGTGCTTCAAGAGTTGGCCGGAGAGGTCACCTTCCTGGAGAACTATGTGATCGACTTCGACGAGGATGCCATCATCCTCTCTCACGATGGGCATGGCAATCCAGCCATGGCCGCGGATCCAAAGCAGGTGAAGATCAAGCCCAGCATCTACTATGAAGGGGTCAACGGCCGGGGGGCCGGTCTCGAATTCGCCTATGCACCGGGTGACGTCACGATCCTTTCCCTGATCCCGCTGGGCGATGGGGAATGGCGCATGATCGTCGGCGAGGGCGAGTCCCTGCCCATGACGCCGCGCCCGGTCGCCGCGCCGCAAATGCTCTTCCGCTACAAGAACGGCTCCATCGAAGACTTCTGCAATCGCTGGCTTCTGGCAGGGTCCCCTCACCACATGGCCTTGGCCTACGGTCACCTGAGCGAGCAAGTGGAAAAGGTCGGCGAGCTTCTCGGCGTGGAGGTTGTTGCGATCTAAGTTCTTCGGGGTCAGGCGCCTGCAGACCCCTCTGGGCAGGCAGACACAGGTTCGCTTGGGGCGCGTGGAAGACATCCGCCCCTTGGGGAGATGCGGTAGGACCTTGTGATCGAAATCAACGGGCGCGAGCTGAAGCTTGATGCGTCAGAGGGCCTGCTGGCCCAGGCGGATGCGGATTCCGTGGTCTGGCTGGCGATGGATTTTCTGCGCCGCTGTCCGGTCGATGAACGGACGGGTCTGCCCTGGTACTTGGCGTATTCATGCTTTTGGACCGATCCGCTGCGCCCCACCGACTGGCCCGACAATCCGGCCGGCAAGTTCGCTATGGCCGTCGAAACGCTCGTTCGTTATCAGTCCTACACAGGCGAAACCTGGTTCATCGAGCCCGTCCGGTCCATGCTGGACCGTCTGATTTCCTACCATACCCCCGAGCATTTTGCTTGGCCCGGAGTTCCTTACGCCTCTGCCGAACCCATGCACGGCGTCTATTTTGGGGCAAGGGCTGACGGCCACTATGTTACCGAGCCGGACAAAGTCGCCCAGGCCGCTCTGGGGTTTCTGCGCTTCTTCAAACTCACCGGTGAGGAGAAGTACCTCCGCCAGGCGGAGAGCTGCGCGCGTGTGCTGGCGGACAAATGCCAGGAAGGCGATGACGAACACTCGCCCTGGCCGTTCCGGGTTGATGCGCGGGATGGCACGCCGGTCGAACTCTACTCGAGCCACACCGTTGCTGCTGTTCGCCTTTTCGACGAGTTGCTCGATTTGGGCGTCGGCCAACCCGATCTCCTGGCAGCGGCACGTGAAACCGCCTGGCGCTGGATCATGACGTTTCCCATGCAGAACGGTTGCTGGAAAGGGTATTTCGAAGACATTCGGTTGGACCCCGATAACAAAAACAGAGAACAGTACAGTGCCTTGGCGACTGCCCGATATCTCCTTCAACACCCCGACTGCGATCCCGACGCGCCCGCCCATGTTGAATCGATCATTGAATGGGTGTTGACGACCTTTGGGAGCGATCCCTTCTTCAAGTCGGTGCCAATCCACGAGCAGACGTTCTGCTTCCACGTGATGGGAAGTCACACGGCGCGCTTGGCGTCCATCTGCGCTCAACATGCTGCGCTCACGGGGGAGGCCAGATACGCCGATCTGGCTCGTCGCAACTTCGGCTGGGCGAGCTACATGGTGACCGACGAAGGCTACGTTCATGTCGGGGTCGATCGACCCGACTACTACAACCAATGCTGGTTCACCGACGGCTATTTCGACTTTGTGCCCCACTTTTTGGATGGCATGGCCGCACTGCCGGATCTGGCGCCCGGCTCGGCCGACCATCTATTGGGAACGACTTCGATTGTGACTTCTATCACATATGCGCCGCACACGGTCCGGTATCAGACCTTTGACCCCAATGCTTCGGAAGTGCTCAAGCTGACATTTGCCCCACAGCACGTGTCGAGTGGAGGGATGGAACTGGGGGCGATGGACGGCGAGTCGAACTCGGGCTGGATCTGGGATGAAGCGGCATCGACTCTCAGAGTTCATCATGACCATCCGCTCGTCGAAATCTCTGGCTGACCCGGAGGGCAGGCAGTGCTAGCCAATTTCAGGACCAAGGTACGGTCTTCTTATGGGGGTTGGTGGAATTGGCTGCCTTTGATTCCCTTCCTCGTCATCACTTTGGCGATCATGGTCCTGCCCCTCTCGTTCATGCTCGAGGGCAGCTTCAGGTCGAGAGAGGGATTGTTGACCCTCGACAACTATCTCGCGATGAGGGCACCCCTCTACACACAATCCTTCCGAAACAGCATTCTTCTATCTGGGATCACGGCGCTCTTGGGCACCCTGCTTGGGACGGCCGTGGGCTACTTCACCTTCCGGATCAGAAGCGGGCGGATCAAGGAATTGGTGATAACTCTGTGTGACGTAACCTCCAATTTTTCGGGTGCTCCGCTCGCCTTTGCCTTCATTGTCGTACTCGGAAGCAACGGGGTCCTGACCTTGTTCTTGACACAGTACTTTGGCTGGAAGATCTACCCCGACTTCAGTGTCTATTCGTTTTGGGGATTGGTCCTCGCCTACACGTATTTTCAACTTCCGCTGATGGTTCTTCTGGTTCTTCCGGCCATCGCCGGATTGAAGGACGAGTGGCGCGAGGCTGCTTTGGGTTTGGGGGCCAATGTGCGCGCCTACTGGCGTTACATAGGCTTACCAATCCTCGCTCCAGCGATCCTGGCCAATCTTCTCCTGCTTTTCGCGAACGCATTCGGAGCGTATGCAACAGCCTACACCCTAACAGGGTCCCGTTTCAACCTGGTGACTTTGCAGCTCGGTTCCCTCCTGACGGGCGAGGTGCTGCGCGATCCCGGAGCTGGCGACGCGATGGGGGTGCTGACTCTCGGTTTGATGGGCCTCACGATCACCCTGTACCAGCTTGCGTCTCGTCGAGCCCGAAGGTGGCGCCAGTGAAGAACAGGAACCCAGCCGGCACGGTCACCATCATCCTCTTCCTGGGGTATATGTTCCTGCCTATCTTGGCCACTTACATCTTCTCAGTCGCCGTACGATGGGATCGATCGATCCTGCCCGAAGGTTTGACGCTGGACTGGTACCGGACTGCGTTCCAAGATCGATGGTTCCTGATCGTCTTTACGCACTCCATCACGCTCTCGGCGGCCACTGTGCTCACCAGTGTGTTCCTGATTGTGCCTACGGCCTATTGGGTGCATCTTAGGCTCCCGCGGGCACTTCCCCTGTTGAACCTGATCTCCACTTTACCATTTGCGATTCCGGCGGTGGTTTTGGCCCTTGGCCTGATCAAGCTATATGGGCAAGGTCCGTTGCAGCTTGCACGCACGCCGCCCATGCTGGTCCTGGCCTATGTCATCTTCACGCTACCGTTCATGTATCGGCCTGTGGCCAGCAGCCTGGAGGCTGTCGACGTCCGCAGGCTGACCGAAGCCGCCCAGAGTCTTGGCGCATCATGGCCAAGGACGCTGGTGCAGGTAATTCTCCCCAATATCATGCCCGGGATTCTGAGCGGTGGACTATTGGTCTTCGCCACAGTGTTCGGAGAGTTCACCTTGGCAACATTGCTGGTTGGTGCCCGATATAAGACGTTCCCAATGCAGCTTGTCTATTACACACGGCGGGACGGAAGAATCGCCTCGGCGTATTCGGTAATCAGCTTCACGGTTGCCTGGCTGACATCGCTCATCATCTTGTGGGTCGCCACTTGGGGAACACGGCGAAGTGCTAGACGTGATGTCCAAGGCGAGCTT
>Ga0307417_10000639_pt1 | contig 14241 bp, 17 predicted proteins | sample SalMarWE160210MG_2_FD_202514 | JGI IMG/M metagenome (GOLD analysis project Ga0307417, IMG submission 202514) | Salt marsh sediment microbial communities from the Plum Island Ecosystem LTER, Massachusetts, United States - WE1602-10 | ecosystem: Environmental > Aquatic > Marine > Intertidal zone...
GGCTGGTGACACGATGAGGAGACAACAATGACGACGCATGCCGATCACGGTAGCTATTATTTACCTGCACCCTCGCACTGGCCTATCGTCGGCTCTGCGGCACTGCTTTGTCTGGCCGTCGGCGCGACCCTGGCCATCCATAGCCTTGCTGGCGGCAGTTTCCTGCTTGGTGCGGGGGCAGCCATACTGGCAGCGATGCTGATCGGATGGTTTGGCAAAGTCATCGACGAAAGCGAAGGCGGCCTGCACAGCGCACAGGTGGACCAGTCCTTCCGCTGGGGCATGAGTTGGTTCATTTTCTCAGAGGTCATGTTCTTCGCGGCATTCTTCGGAGCGCTCTTTTATGGCCGCATCGTGTCCGTCCCTTGGCTCGCGTCCGGGGACAATCTGTTGCTCTGGCCTGGTTATACCGGCAGCTGGCCGACCGCTGGTCCGGGCCTCAAGGTCGCCTTCACACCGATGGCAGCCTGGGGCATACCCGCCATAAACACCTTGATCCTTCTGACTTCCGGTGGAACGGTCACCTGGGCTCACTGGGCGCTCAAGAAGGGAAGCCGCACCCAACTCAAGCTGGGCTTGCTGTTCACCGTCCTGCTAGGCGCCAGCTTCCTGACGCTGCAGGTCCACGAATACATGGAAGCCTACGAGCACCTGGGCCTGACCCTGGGCGCCGGCATCTACGGCGCGACCTTTTTCATGCTGACTGGATTCCACGGCTTGCATGTCACCATCGGCACCTTGATGCTGAGCGTGATCCTGGGCCGCAGCCTGGCTGGCCATTTCAATACGGAACACCACTTCGCTTTCGAAGCGGTGTCATGGTACTGGCACTTCGTGGATGTGGTCTGGCTTCTTCTGTTCTTGTTCGTCTACTGGCTATGAGCCATTCGGCGAGACGATTCCAGACCAGTATGCCAGCATGATCAGCAGGAAAAGGCCAATGGACAGGCCGATGCGCCATGTCAAGGCTCTGACGGTACGCTCGCCTTGACCCCGATCGCGGACCAGGAACACCAGTCCGCTAATCAGGCTGAACAAGATCAACGCAATAAGCAGATAGACAATAATATGCATGGCATGTCCTCGTATATGACTAGCAGTCTAGACCGGAACGCCTCCGAGAGGAAACGACGCCGTCCGGGTTGGATGCCCGCGTTGGCGGCACTTTTCTTCGCGCTTCTCACCGCTTGGCTTGGCCACTGGCAACTGGACCGTGCCCAGCAGAAGCGTGAACTGCAGGCGCGCTACGACGCCAGAGACCGGCTTCCTGCGCTGGAACTACATACTGCCCCCGCCGACTGGAAAGCACTGCTATACCGTCGCGTACGTTTTGATGGCGTCTTCGATAACGCCCGACTGATCTATATCGACAACAGGATCTACCAGGACCATGCAGGTTACTACGTGATCGCCCCTATGGACTTCGGAGGCGGATCGCTACTGGTGAACCGTGGTTGGATGCCCTTCTTGGGCGACCATTCGAAGCAACCGACGGCAGTAGCATTGACCGGGAAACGATCCGTGGAAGGCATCCTTGTCCCTGCCCGGAGCCGTTTTTTCGAATTGTCCGCTAATAGCGTCCAGGGCCGAGTCTGGCAAAACCTGGACATCGACCGCTACCGTGCCCGTTACAAACTTGACGTGCCGGAAGTCGTACTTGAAGAGACCACTTCGGCCGATGACGGACTGGTACGTGATTGGCCCAAACCCGGAATAAACATTCAAATGCACTTGGGCTACGCCACACAGTGGTTTTCGCTAACCGCAACCATCGTGGTGCTGTACATCTACTTCGGAGTCTGGAGAAAGTTACGTCATGGCAAAGATTAACCGGTACATGCCGCTCATCATCGCCGCCGTTTTCATTGCTCCCATGCTGACGGCCTGGATCGCTCACACCGCCTGGCACCCTAAACTGATGAACTATGGCGAACTCGTTGAATCGGATGCGCCGACCTTCAATGAGTTGCATGATGCTGCCGGCCATCCGGTCGGCTTGGATTCGATGCACGGCAAGTGGCTTCTGGTCACGGTTACGGAAGGTATCTGTGATGCGGGCTGCCAACACAATGTATATCTTGCGCGGCAGGTGCGGCTCGCCCAGGGCCGTGACCAATCAAGGATCAGCAGGGTATTGATCAGCTCGGGGCCGTCCGTGGAAACCAAAGACAGCGAACTACGGTCCCTATACTCGTCGGCCGCCAACTTGCACCGCATGACTGCTGGCGTATCTTCCCGCACCTATATCGTTGATCCACATGGCCTAGCCGTGTTGCGTTTCCCGGAACAGCCCAAGGGCAAGGAAATGATTCGCGACCTGCACCGCCTGCTGCAAGCTTCTCATATTGGCTGACAAATACATGCGCAGTTTGAACCTGTTTGCTGTCTGCCTGGCCTTGTTCGTCGTGGTCTTGGGTGCCTACGTACGCCTGTCCGCTGCGGGCCTGGGTTGTCCTGACTGGCCCGGCTGCTATGGCCACGTCACCCCGATCCAGGCGCACCACGAGATACTCGCAGCACAGCAAATCGATCCGAACGGACCTGTCAGCCCTGCCAAGGCATGGAAGGAGATGGTCCACCGATACTTTGCTGGCGTACTTGCATTATCCATCTTCACCCTGGCCATTCTTGCCTGGCGAGCAAAGCCAATGGAGAAAAAAGTCCTGCCGACGCTGCTTGTGGGTGTAATCATATTTCAGGCTCTACTCGGCATGTGGACGGTGACGATGAAGAACTGGCCGATTGTCGTCTCGGGGCATCTCATGGGCGGCATGGCCACCTTTGCGCTCTTGTTTTGGTTGCTTATAGATAAAGCGAGACACCGGCAAACATGGACCGGGTTGCGCACCAAGGCGGCACTCTTCCTTGCGCTGGTTGCCATCCAGATCGCACTCGGAGGCTGGACCAGTACCAACTATGCCGCGCTTGTATGTCCTGACCTGTTCACCTGCCAAGGCCAGATCTTGCCGCACATGGATTGGAACGAGGCATTCAGCATCAGCCATGGCCCGGGCGAGCTACCTCTAAGCGCACTGGTCACAATCCAAATAATGCACAGGATAGGGGCATTGGCCGTCGTCGCCGGAGCGATTTGGCTTGTGAGCGGTCTACTATCCGAACCGGGTAGACGGACAACTGGCTGGCTCCTGTTGCTTATTGTTGCCATACAAGTGCTACTTGGAATCGGAAACGTATTGCTGTCCCTGCCTATACCCATAGCCGTTGCCCACAATGCAGGCGCCGCCGTGCTGCTCGCCTATGCAATCTGGATCAACATGAGCCTGAAGAGGAGCCAGATATGACTACGTTGTCCCTTTCCCTCGAACACACACGCTGGCGTGATTTCCTCAAGCTGACCAAGCCCCGTGTCGTCACCCTGATGGTATTCACAGCCATGATCGGCATGCTACTGGCTTCCCAAGGCACACCCGATCCGGCCCTATTCCTGCTTGCCAGCCTTGGCATCACGCTTGCCGCAGGAGGCGCTGCCGCGCTCAATTGTCTGGCCGAACGCGATATCGATGCCATCATGAAGCGTACGATAGGTCGGCCCTTGCCCAAGGGCAAGGTCAGTCCAGGCGAAACCCTGGTTTTTGCGCTGATCCTAGGCGGCGCTGGCTTGGCCATATTGTATCTTTGGGTGAACCCTCTCACCGCTGGCCTCACGGCCGCCACGTTCTTCGGCTATGCCGTGGTCTATACGCGCTGGCTCAAGCCCACCACGCCGCAGAACATCGTCATCGGCGGGGCATCCGGCGCCATGCCACCCGCCCTGGGTTGGGCGGCAATGAGCGGCCACCTGGGCTACGAGGCGCTCCTGCTTGTGCTCATCATCTTCGCCTGGACACCCCCCCATTTCTGGTCCCTGGCCCTGTACCGCAAGGAAGAATATGCACAGACCAAATTGCCGATGCTTCCGGTCACTCACGGCGACCGCTACACGCGATTGAGCGTACTCCTGTACACGATACTGCTGGCAGGCGTAACATTGTTATTGCCTGCTTCTGGTATGACTGGCTGGCTGTATTTGCTGGCTTGCCTGCCCTTGAACGGCTATTACCTGATACTGGTCCGGCGGCTGTTCGTTGAAGGCTCGTCCCAACTTGCACGGCAAGCGTTTTCCTGGTCGATCATCTACCTATGTCTGCTCTTTTCAGCCTTACTGATAGACCACTATTTCCTGTTTCCGATCTAGCCCGACAAAAAATACTTTACGAGCTTTAAGTAAAGTTTTATAAGCTCCATACAAGACAAAGATGTCCTTTGGAGTTTATAGATGGTTTTGTCCCGCACCAGCCAATACGCAATGCAAGCATTGATCTACATCGCCACGCAGACCCCCGGCGAGCCAGTGCTGAACCGCGATATAGCGGAGCAACTCAACGTGCCGGCAGCCTACCTGGCAAAGATTTTACAGAATCTGTGCAAGCATGGACTGCTCGATTCGTTCCGTGGCCGGTTGGGCGGTTTCTGTCTGCGCGATGGCATGCAGAAAAGTACTGTGATGCATGTCCTGCAACTGACGGAAGGACCCGATTTCACGAAAACCTGCATTCTGGGTCTCAAGGAATGCTCCGATGAAACCGCTTGCCCGATGCACTTCAAGTGGAAGCCGGTCAAGGACAAGATCATTGCGATGATGAATCACATGACCCTGGAAGAGTTGGCCAAGGCGGTTCAGACCGGGAAATATCGCCTCGCTGACCTACCCGCCTCGATCTTCACGCATCGATGAAAATGAAAACAACGGCGCGGGTCTGGCTGGCATTCCTGGCCACCGTTCTGCTGTCCGCGCTGGCGGCCTGCGGCCCAGGCAAGCGAAGCGATTTCAAGGCGACCGACATCACCGGATCGGACTTCGGGCATAAGCTCGAACTTACCGACCACAACGGGGTACACCGTACGCTGGCGGACTTTCGCGGCAAAGTAGTGGTCCTGTTCTTCGGCTATACACATTGCCCAGAGGTCTGCCCGACCACGCTGTCCGACATGGCCGCCGCGGTCAAGCTACTGACCCCGGACGAGGCAAAACAGGTCCAGGTGCTATTCGTCACGGTCGATCCGGAGCGGGATACACCAAAGATGCTGAGCGAGTACGTTCCCTACTTCAACCCAACCTTTCTCGGCCTGTATGGCACGCCAGCCCAGACGGCAGCAGCCGCGCGCGAATTCCACATCTTTTACCAGAAGCACAAGGAAGCCGGCCCGATCGGCTATCTGGTCGACCACACGGCGGGCAGCTATGTACTCGACCGCAAGGGTCGACTCAGGCTGTACCAGCCATACGCCGAACCTCCCGCAGACATCGCCCACGACCTGAAGCTGCTGTTGGCCGAGTAGCCCCTCTCCTTGCGGCAATTCACCGTTTACGCATATACTCCGACGGTTAGATTATGTTGCCAGAAATCAGGCGCGCGCCGTCCTGCGCCCAACTGCGCCAAAAGGAACCACCCGAGGAGAAGCCATGTCTGGAAGCCTTTCCGCTGCCACTGAGCAGTATGATTACGACATCATCAAAAAGTTCTCAGTCATGGCCATTATTTGGGCCGTGATCGGCATGTCCGTCGGCGTCTACATCGCCTCCGAGCTGGCTTGGCCGTCCCTGAACTTTGACATTCCCTACATCACATTCAGCCGATTCCGCCCGGTTCACACCACCTCCGTAATCTTCGGATTCGGCGGCTCGGCGTTGTTCGCCACTTCTTATTACGTGGTTCAGCGTACCTGCCAGGCCCGTCTTTGGGGCGGCGGTCTGAGCACGTTCACCTTCTGGGGTTGGCAAGCCGTCATCGTACTGGCCGACATCTCCTACATGATGGGTTACAGCCAAGGCCGCGAATACGCAGAAATGGAATGGCCGCTCGATCTCCTCATCGAGATCATCTGGGTGTCCTACATGGCCATCTTCGTCGGCACCCTGATGAAGCGCAAACAACCGCATATCTACGTCGCCAACTGGTTCTATCTGGCCTTCATCCTGGCGACCGCCCTGCTGCACACGTTCAACAACCTGGCCGTTCCGGTCGGCCTGTTCACCCTGAAATCCTACAGCCTCTTCTCGGGCACCCAGGACGCCATGGTGCAATGGTGGTACGGTCATAACGCGGTCGGCTTCTTCCTGACCGCCGCCTTCCTCGGCATGATGTATTACTTCGTGCCCAAGCAGGCTGGCCGACCGGTCTATTCCTACCGCCTGTCCATCGTCCACTTCTGGGCCCTGTCCTTCATGTACATGTGGGTCGGCACCCACCACCTGCACTGGACAGCTCTGCCCGACTGGGCCTCCACCCTCGGCGCCACCTTCTCCATCATGCTGCTTCTGCCCTCCTGGGGCGGCATGATCAACGGCATCATGACCCTGTCCGGCGCCTGGGACAAACTGCGCACCGACTACGTCATGCGCTTCATGATCGTGGCCCTGTCCTTCTATGGCATGTCCACCTTCGAAGGCCCGCTCATGGCCCTCAAGGACGTCAATGCCCTGTCGCACTATACCGATTGGACTATCGGCCACGTTCACTCCGGCGCCTTGGGCTGGGTCGCCATGATTTCATTCGGCTCGCTCTACCACATGATTCCACGCCTGTGGAACACCAAGCTGTACAGCGACAAGCTGGTCAACGTGCACTTCATGCTCGCAACCATCGGCGTACTGCTCTACATCGTCGCCATGTGGATATCCGGCATCTCCCAAGGCCTGATGTGGCGTGCCTTCGATGAATTCGGCAACCTGCAGTACTCCTTCATCGAGTCCGTCGCCGCAATGCACCCGTTCTACATCATGCGTGCCGCAGGCGGCCTGTTCTTCCTTACCGGCATGACCATCATGGCTTACAACATCGCCATGACCATCCGCCAGGGTACGCACGAAGCCAGCGTGTCCGGCCAAGCCGTTGCGGCCGCTGCCTGATTCCGAGGGAATGAACCATGCTGAAAAACCTTAAGCACGAACTGCTCGAAACCAACGTCGGCCTGCTTCTGGTCGGCACCATGATCGCCATCAGTATCGGCGGCCTGGTCGAGATCGCTCCTCTGTTTCTGATCAAGGATACCGTTGAGGATGTACCGGGCGTCCATGTGCGCCCGTACACCCCACTCGAACTGCGCGGCCGTGACATCTACATTCGCGAGGGCTGCTACCTGTGTCATTCGCAGATGATCCGCCCCTTCCGCGACGAGCAGTTGCGCTATGGCCATTACTCTCTGGCCGCCGAATCCAAGTACGACCATCCGTTCCAGTGGGGCTCCAAGCGTACCGGCCCGGACCTGGCCCGCGTCGGCGGCAAGTATTCCAATGAATGGCATGTCCAGCACCTGATCGCGCCGCGCTCAGTCGTGCCCGAGTCGGTGATGCCCAATTTCCCCTGGCTGCTCGCGACGCCGCTCGACTATTCCGACGTCCGGGAGCGCATGCGCGCCCAGCGCCTGACCGGTGTGCCCTATTCCGCGAACCAGCAGGAATACCAGCAGAACGTGAAGAAATTCGGCGAGCAGACCGCGAAGATGCTCGATATTTCCCACGCACAGCAGAACCTGATCGCCCAGGCCGAAGCCGGCAACTACGATGGCGATCTGTCCGGTGTCTCGGAAATGGATGCCCTGGTCGCCTATCTGCAAGTGCTTGGGACCATGGTGGACTTCAGCCAAATCAAGCCTGAAGACCTCGTCAAGTACCGCTGATGATCATGGAATGGCTGGCCGATGCAGGCAATCTGAAAGCGCTCGGCCTGGTTATTTTCTTTGTGACCTTCTGCCTGGTCGTGCTGTGGGTATACGCCAACAAGGACCGGCTCGAGGACCAGAAGAACATCCCGTTTATCGACGACGATCAAGATTAAAGGCAAAAGGACTAGTCGAATGGCTGACAACATGCAAAAGAAGGGGCCCCAGACGACCGGACACGTCTGGGACGACAACCTGCAGGAGTTCAACAACCCGCTACCCGTCTGGTGGACATACGCTTTTTACGCCACCATCGCTTTCGCTGTGACTTATTGGCTCATCTACCCCTCGTGGCCCATGGGCACTAGCTTTCTGACCGGCTTCGGACATATCACCTACACGGACTCGGAAGGCAAGCAGGAATCCTGGCACTGGAACACCCGCGCCAAACTGCTCAAGGAGACCCAGGAAGCCGAGGTCCAGCAGAAGCCTTATTACGACAAGATCATGGCGCTGTCTTTCCAGCAGATCGCCAAAGACCCGCAGTTGAACAACTTCATCACCCAATCCGCCGGCAAGGCCCTGTTCAACGAGAACTGCGCCGCCTGCCATCAGGTCGGGGGTGGTGGCAAGATCGGCCACTATCCCAACCTGACCGATGACGACTGGCTTTACGGCGGTACCTACGAAAAGATCCAGCAAACCATCACCAAGGGCCGTCATGGCTACATGCCCCCCTTTGCGGAAGCGCTGGACAAGGACCAGATCGAAGACTTGGCCAATTATGTGTTGTCCCTGTCCGGCAACAAGGTCGATGCCGCCAAGGCGGCAAAGGGCAAGGAGCTGTTCCATTCCAATACGGCTGCCTGCTACTACTGCCATGGCGCAGATGCCAAGGGCCGTCAGATCGTCGGCTCGGCCAACCTGACCGACCATATCTGGCTCTGGGCCAACGTACCGGGCAGCAAGACCGAAGCCGAAAAGGTCGCCGCAGTCGAACGAATCATCGAGGGCGGCGTGAACAAAGGCGTGATGCCGACCTGGGGCGGCCGCCTGAAACCGGAAGAGATCAAGGTCCTGGCCGTCTACGTGCATGAACTAGGTGGCGGCAAGTAAGCCTTGATACTCATTTGCGAGCCCCGGTAACACGGGGCTTTTCCTTTTTTTGCGGATAACCAGAAGTGAACACCCCGGAACCGGACAAACACCAGGAAGAGGAACTCTATTTCAAGCGCGCACCGATCGTGCCGCGCTCCATCCACGGAGCGTTCAGACGTTTCAAGACCAGCATCCTGCTACTTGGCTTTTCCGTCTATTTCCTTCTGCCCTGGCTGCCCTGGGGCCGTCCCGACGCCCCCTCTCAGGCGGTGATGTTCGATATCCCCGGCCGGCGTTATCTGATCTTCGGCCTGACCGTCTATCCGCAAGACATCTTCTGGCTGGCCCTGCTGCTGGCCATCGCCGCGGCCGTCCTGTTTTTCATCACTGCGCTGGCCGGCCGCGCATTCTGCGGTTATTTCTGCTTCCAAACCCTGTGGACGGATGCCTTTTTCTGGCTGGAACACCTGATCCAGGGTGAGCGCCCGAGCCGGCTTCGCCTGAACCGCGCCCCCTGGAACAATAGCGAGAAACTGATCAAGGTCGGCGCGACCAGGCTGCTCTGGTTCCTGCTCTCCTTCTGGACCGCCATGACCTTCGCGCTGTATTTCGGCTATGCGCCCGACCTGCTGGTGCGATTCTTCGTCGGTCAGGCTCCGGCGGCGGCCTATATCACCGTCCTCACTCTCACCCTAACCACCTATTTCGCCGCCGCCGTTCTGCGTGAACACGTCTGCACCTTCATCTGCCCCTATGGCCGCTTCCAGAGCGCCATGTACGACTCTGAAACACTGGCCGTGTACTACGACCGGAGCCGAGGCGAAAGGGAAAAGGGGCGTGTCAGCGCGCGCGCCGGCATGCGCGGCTACGACGACCGTCGCTATGCAGGCTACGGCGACTGTATCGACTGCGGCCTGTGCGTCCAGGTCTGCCCGGTCGGCATCGACATCCGCAATGGCATGCAATACACGTGTATCTCCTGCGGCCTGTGCGTCGACGCCTGCAACACCATCATGGACAAGATGGGCTACCCGCGCGGCTTGGTCCGCTACGATTCGGAAGTCAACCTGAACAGCGCGTCGCCCAAACCGGTCCGCCTGGACTGGAAGCGCATGAAGGTCTTGGCCTGGGGCTTATCCATCGTTCTCATGACCGGTTACCTGGCCTACAACATCGCGCACAAGGAAAGCTTCGAGTACAGTGTGCAGCAGGTTCGGCAGCCCCTGTTCGTGACGTTGTCGGACGGCAGCATACGTAACCGCTACCAGATCAGGATCACCAACATAGCCGGCAATCCTGAGACCTTCACCGTGAATGCCAAGGGCATCCCACCCGGCGCCCTGGATCTCGGCAACTTTGGCCGAGTCACCATCGACAACGGCCACAGCCTGACCGTTCAGGCCAGCGTCAAGCTGACACCGGACGTAGCGAAGCACACCCAAGAATTCAACTTCACCATCGACAACGGCAAGGGCGAAGTCGTAACCGCTCCGGCCCGCTTCTTCTCGGGAAACAGCCAATGAGCATGTTCATCACCATATTCGGCGGCATGCTGCTGACCGCTGCGCTCTACGGTATTGGCCGGCTGTTCCGGTTATCCAACTTCTGGGCTGCCATCGTCGCCTGCGCGATCCCGATCGTCGCCTATATCGGCTATGCGGCAACAACCGCACCCGGACTCGATGTCATTACCATGCACATGGTGGCTTATCCGACGGTATCGGTCATGTTCGGCTTGCTTTACGGGGAAAAGGCCCACCACACCCTGCACTGGATACCCAAACTGATCGTGCTTTTCTTTGTCGTGCTCACACTGCTTTTGGGCGCCTTCGTCTATATCGCACGCCAGGGTTTGCCGCCGTCAGTGGCCAGCATTTTCCTGCCCAACGTCGCTGGCAAGGTCGTGCACACCGGCTTCGCCGGCGTGGTCAGCCATAGCGACGAAGCTGCACATGGTATTGCGCAGCAACTCGCCATGAAGGACAAACTAGCCAAGCTGGGCTGGCGCGTGGAAATATCCGGACTCGACGCACTTAAGACAGGCCAGACCGGGCAGGTAAGGGTACTGATCAGCGACCGCGAGACCCGGCCCGTGAAAGACGTTTCCGTCACACTGGATTTGACCCGACCCGGACAACATGGCGCGATATCACTGCCCCTGGCCGGCGGCCTTGGCGCCTATCACGTCATGGTGCCGCCCCTGCAGTCCGGACATTGGATTGCACAGTTGACACTCGACGGCGCAGACGGCACGCCGGTTGTGCTGGAACATGACCTGAACGTGCACTGAAGGCTACCGGCCACGCTAATACTCGGCCAGGCCCTCTAGAAAAACCTTTGCTTCCTCGACCAGTTCTTCGGGGACGGTATCGCCCAAATCAAGCAGTCTGAGACTGGAAGCACCTAGTTTGTCCCATTCACGAGTGACATTGAGGTTGCTGATTTCCTGATGCAGCTTCTCGGCCAATTGCGCCAACGCGATCTGCCGGCTGCTCGCGCCGATCAGGCCGCCTTCTGCCAAGGCCACGGCATCGTGATGGTATCGGATCGCCAAGCACAGCTCTGCCGGTAGCCACCAGCTTTGCACCATCAGGGTGCCTACTACGGCATGGTTGGTCGGAAACTGGGTCTCTTCCGCAGCCGTGAAGGCGAGCTCCGCTTCGTGGTTCGCCTGCTCCAGGGCCGCAACATAGTCCGGAAACCGGCGCATCATGATCGGGATGCCGCAGTCCCTGAACAGGGCGAAGGTGTAGGCCTCGTCCGGCGTGACCCCGAATCGAACACCCACCTTGTTCACCAGCCAGGCCGCCAGTTGGGCCGTCCTTTCCGATGCGTCCCAGAAACGCGTAAGCTGAGGCGGCAATGGAAAGACATGACGCAAAACCAGGCCGGCCACCGCGTTAGTCGTGTTACGCATCCCCAACATAGTGATGGCATCGCGCACATTGCGCGTCTTCTGCTTGTAGCCGAAAAAAGGTGAGTTGGCGGTCTTGATCAGGCCGGCTGCCAAGGCCACGTCACTGCGGATCAGGTCCGCCATATGATTCAGGTCCGGATCACTCTTGCGCGTCTCCAGGACGATCAATTCGAGTATGCGCGGGCGCGGCGGGATACCGATGTCGTCCAACGACGTTTCAAGTTGTTGATCCAGCAATGGGATGGAATTTTTCGATTCCCTGTCAAAAGTCACGATTCCCCCTGCAACCATTTCTGCACTGCCGCTTCAGCCATTGGATGCGCGATGTAATACCCCTGCACCGCGCCAACCCCAGCCTCCTGAAGTGCGTTGTATTGCGCCTCGTTTTCGACACCCTCGGCAACCAGCGTGATATCCAGGTCGGCAGCCAGGCGTGCAACCGCCCTGGCCACTCCGAAAGAACGCTGGTCATGGGGCAGATCGATGACAAAGGCCCGATCCAGCTTGATCTTGCTGGCAGGCAGGGTTTTCAGGCAGGCCAGGCTGGAATAGCCGGTACCGAAATCGTCCAGCGCCAAGGAGAATCCAGCCTGGATTGCAGCATGCAGATTCCCATTCACCACCTCCGAATGATCCATGAACAGGGATTCGGTGATCTCCAGCTCCAATTGCGAAGGTGCGACACCGGTCAGGGCAAGCACGCCGTGCAGCGACTTGGCGAAACCCGGATTCAGTAATTGGGCCCGCGAAACGTTGACCGCCACCTTCATTTCCATACCGCTTTCACCTAGCCTGCGCACGAAGCCCGCCGCCATCACCAGGCTCAAGTCGCCAAGATGCATGATCAGCCCGGTTTTCTCAGCCACCGGAATGAAGCGGCTAGGCGAAATGATCTGATCGTCGACCCGACAGCGCATCAATGCCTCGACCGCGATCGGCGTACGGTCGGGAATCCGCACGATGGGCTGGTAGTCGAGATAAAGGCCACCGTATTCCAGGGACCGGTGCAACATCTCTTCCACATTCAGTTCTTCACGCGCAAGAACCTTGCCGCCCCGCTCCACATGCCGGATCGGCTCGGACACGACATAACGCCCCCCTCCCTGCCGCTTCGCCTCCTGCATCAGTCGATCGGCCCGTTCCAGGAGTTCGCTCGCGGAATCATCACGATCGGACAGTGCGACACCCAGGCTCACGGAGGGCCGGAGCTGGTGCTTGCCGACACCCAGAGGTTGCACCAGCGCCGACAGGATCGATTCAGCCAGAAGTTTCGCTTCGTCTTCGCCGATCCCTCCCAGCGACAAGACGAACTCGTCGCCCCCCATCCTGGCCAACATCGCACCGGCAGGCTGTATCTGCCCGAGACGACGCGCCAACGCGACCAAAACGCTGTCGCCCACCATGTGACCGAATGAACGGTTGATCTGACGAAAGCGGTCGACGTTGATCCAAAAGACAGTGGTTCGCTCGGCATCGCCCCGTGACAATAGCGAGGCTAGGTGATGCAGGCAGTCTCCCCGTGAGGGAAGCCCGGTCAGCCAGTCACCATGGGCAGGAGCAATTTGGTTGTTGCGAGAAGCCACAGGCATCCCAAGTCGGCAATAATTATGGACGTTCTCGATTAATAACGGCAGCAAACCGGCGATCTTGAGGCCGTCATGCCCGAAAATAGCGACCTTGAACAGCACTGGGTCACTTGCGCCGGTGCCGCCAATACTCGATGAAACCGGGCACCAGGGACAGCGCAACCACAAGCATGATCGCCAGGGTCAGGTTATTCTTGACCACCGCCATCCCGCCGAACATGAACCCGGCCGGCACCAGCAAACCGACCCACAACAGCGCCCCCAACAGACTGAAACCGAGAAACCTGATGTAGGTCAGCCGGCCCAGGCCGCACACGAACGGAACGAAGGTGCGCACGATGGGCACGAAGCGGGCGATGATGATCGCCTTCGGGCCGTACCGTTCCATGAACTCATGGGTACGGTCCAGGTTTTCCCGCTTCAACCAGCGGCTGTCCTCGCGCTTGAACACGCGCGGGCCGAGCAGACGACCAATCCAGTAATTGACGTTGTCGCCGCAGAGGGCGGCCAGAACCAGGGTGATCATCACCCATGGCAATTCCATGCCTCCGGCCGCCGTCACCGTGCCCGCTACGAACAACAGCGAATCGCCGGGCAGGAATGGCGTCACCACGAAGCCGGTTTCCATGAACACGATCAGGAACAACAGGGCATAGACCCAGGCGCCATGCTCGGCGACAAAGGCCGATAGATAGACATCCAGATGCAGGATGAGGTCGACGAACTGGGCGATCACGGCAACGGCACCGGCGGCTCGGCCAGTCAGACCATGGCGCCGGCTTCAGGCTTCGGTGGCTTGATGAAATCCTCGCGTGACACGCCCAGGAAGAGCACGATGGGGCTGGCCACCAGCACGGACGAATAGATGCCGAACATGATGCCGATGGTCAGTGCCACCGCGAAGTAGTGCAGCGCCTCGCCGCCGAAGAAGAGCATGGACAGCACCATCATCTGGGTCATGGCATGGGTGATCACGGT
>Ga0307417_10000640_pt1 | contig 14238 bp, 13 predicted proteins | sample SalMarWE160210MG_2_FD_202514 | JGI IMG/M metagenome (GOLD analysis project Ga0307417, IMG submission 202514) | Salt marsh sediment microbial communities from the Plum Island Ecosystem LTER, Massachusetts, United States - WE1602-10 | ecosystem: Environmental > Aquatic > Marine > Intertidal zone...
TCAGGCCGAGGACTGCAACGATGGTGATGGTGCGCTTGATCATTGGGTGACGTCTCCTTCGTCTTTGGTGAGACTCGCGTCCAGCTCGCCGATGAGCTGGTCGAGGTCTGCGAGTGCTGCGTCCACGTCGGTGAGGTCGACATCGCTGGAGATCTCCTCCGGCGCCGGTTTGGTCGACGTGGTGGTCGCCATGACTGTGGTTGTCGTGACGGTGGTCGTTTGAGTTGGTGTGGTCGTTCGGGTTGCTTGCCGTGCCGAAAGAGTTCCGCAAGCGCTGAGCAGCAGCCCTCCGACCAGAGTCACCAGCAATCTCGATCTCATCGTTTCTCCTTTCGCCTCTAGGATCGGTGACGCCTGTATCGCCACTGTCAGTGGCATGTTCGAAGTCTGTAAGGGCTCATCACCCCGAACCCAGGGTTCGCAAGGTTGGTGGCGCTGTGCGGTGTTGCGCTACCAGAGTTGGACGAAGGCGAGGAGGGGCACGTTGGGGTTGTCGGGGCCGGTGCGTCGGAAATCCCACAGCTCGACCCAGAAGCGGACGCCATCCCTTCTCGTGAAGAGGCCTTCGTAGTGAGGGACGTCCTGCATGTCGGACCTACTGAACGTTCCCGAGAGTCCTCGCTGTGCGAGCTGATGCTCGAGTTCCGGCTCGAACACGAGATAGTCGTCGATGCTCACGGGAAGTTCGAAGTAGTGGGCTCCTCTGTGGGTGACCCCGGGAGCAGCCGCGGTCAGGGCGTCGACATCGTAGAGATCCTGCCCGGTCGCGACCTCGGTGGAGCCCGCCGGAATCCACGGCTTCCCGGTCCCCAGTTCGATCGCATTTGCGTCGAGCCAGTTCTCGACCCAGCGAACGTGATCGTCAGGGATCCAGTTGGCCCGCCCCATCGTCACCATTGCGATGGACTCGGCCATGTCCTCGGCGGGTCCGGTCGCACCGTAGTCGGTGGCCGCCGGTCCATCGAGATGCCAGCTCGCGTGGAGTGGGTCGGAAGACGTGTCGCTCCAACCGGTGGCTGCCGCGAAGTCACGAACGAGTTGCGATCCGTCTGCTGGGTCGACCCTTTCGAGTTCGCCGTCGAGGACGGCTTGGATGTAGGAGGGATCGAGGGCCATGAACTGAGCGACGTGCGCTATCTCGTGTGCGAGGGCCCGTGCGAGATCGAGGCGGGTGGTTCCGTTGCCGTGAGGATTGAACGTTCGATCGACGAGGTAGACATCGGGACCCTTGGTGAAGGCAACTGCCTTGCCGACCTGCTCCTCTTCCGGTGCGGAGCCGATGCGAATCATCTCCCTCGGACGGCCCTGATCCATGAGCGTGCCAGGGATCTCCTCGAGCGCCGCGGCCAGGAGTTCGAGTTCGGCAGGGTCGGGGTGTGGTCGTGATCCGACAACGGTGAGGCCATCGACCGTGCGTTCCCAGACGGTGTCCCCGAAGGGCGGGGCGCCGAGCTGGTCGAGGAGGTGCTCATCGGTGAGGTCGAGCGACGATGGGACCGTTGTTCGCGTGCCCGCGACACAGGAGGCCAGGAGACCGGCGAGAAGGAGAATCGAGAGGCGTCGCACCAGCGGCATGGTAGAGGTCGCTACGCGGGCGGTTATCGGTTCTGAGTTCTCAGTTGTCGGTAGGACCGCGGCCCAAGGCTCCACGAGACACCGGGGGCGCCCCTATCCAGAACCGAGAACCGGCAACCGCGAGCGAAGCGACACCTGCGGGGCGTGGGATCGGGCTGATGCTCGACGCTGGGTGGTTCCCCCCAACCGAGCTCTGGTCGAGGGCGGCTGTCAGTTGTGAGACAACCTACCGGTCAAGGCGCGTTCCCGTTGCACTAGCCTTCGCTCAGAGGACGCGAGCCAAGGAGCTGGCATATGAGCAAGGTCACGGTAGTTGGGGCAGGCAAGTACGGATCGTTGACGGCGATGCGAATCGCCCAGATGGATCTCGTCGACGAGGTCGTCATGACCGACATCGTCGAGGGGCTCCCACAGGGCCTGGCACTCGACATGAACGAGTCCCGTCCGATCGAGAGATACCGGACGCTGGTCGTAGGCACAAACGACTATGCGGACACGGCCGGAAGCGATGTCGTAGTGATCACCGCCGGGCTTCCCCGCAAGCCGGGCATGAGCAGGATGGATCTGTTGGAGGTCAACGCCAAGATCGTGAAGGGCGTCACCGAGCAGATCATGGAGCACTCGCCGGAGACGATCATCATCGTGGTGACGAATCCGCTCGACCACATGACGACCCTCACAGCGGAGGTCTCCGGCCTACCGCACAAGAAGGTGATGGGTCAGGCAGGGATGCTCGACACGGCACGGTTCGTTCACTTTGTTTCGGAAGTGACGGGTGTGGACGTGCTCGACATCGAGGCGCTGACCTTGGGGAGCCACGGCCCGACTATGGTGCCGGTGCCGTCACAGGTCAAGGTGGGGGGCAAGCCTCTCGACGAGGTTCTGTCAACCGAGCAGATCGACGCGATCGTCGAGCGCACCCGTGCGGGAGGTTCGGAGATCGTTGCGCTGCTGAAGACCGGCAGCGCCTACTTCGCACCGTCGGCGGCCGCTGCCCAGATGGTCAAGGCGGTGATCAACGACACCGGCGAGATCATGCCCGTGTGTGCGTGGACGACCGGCGAGTATGGCGTCAGTGACGTGTACCTGGGTGTTCCCGCGAAGCTCGGTGCGAACGGTGTCGAGAAGATCATCGAGTTGCCGCTCACCCCTTCGGAGATGGAGGCGGTGAGGGAAGCGTCACTCGCGGTCAAGGCCAAGATCGACGACCTGCACAGCATCGTCCTGTAACAGACGAAGCGAAGGGCCCCACTTCGGGGCCCTTCGTCGCGTCTTGAGGCGGCTAGTACTCGACGTCGATGCCGGAGACGACGGTCGCGTAGTGACCGAGTGCGGCCTGCTGGGTCATCAGCTTGGCCATGTTGCCCGCGACCTTGATCTTGCCGGTCATGAACGCCATCTGCGTGTTGAGGTCGCCTTTGAAGATGGACGATGCCGTTTCGTAGCTGGAGGTGATCGTGACGTCGGGGTTCTCCATCTCGCCCATCGCCTGCATTGGCGTCTCGCCAGTGGAGTCCATGTAGAACTTTGCTTCACCTTCCGGTGCGTCGTTGACGACGAACTGGAGGCTCATCGCTGCGGATGAGGTGAATGGTTCGCTTGCCGCGAGTCCGTCGCTCACGGCCTTCGCCCACTCATCGGTGAGGAACTTGTATGCCATGACATCCCTTTCTCGTCTGGTCCCCAAGGCTAGCAGGGAAACGGGCGAAGTGCTTGCGATTGCAAGCAGTCCAGGGCGGTGATGTCGTCGGAGTACCGTGATGTGATGAGACGGTGGGCGAGAGGTGGCCGGGTATGGATGGCCATTGCCCCGGGGGTACTCCTGACCAGAGCATGCACTCCCCAGGGTGCCGTTGTGGAGAGCACGACTTCGCGTCTCCCGCCGACCACCGTCGGGTCCGTCGTGGTGCCCGCCGTCGACCCTCCACCTCGCGACGTCCAAGCTCACTCCGCGTGCATCCGCCGCTCCCCGACCGGGAACGGCAGAATCTCGTCGGCGCAGATCTCACCGGCACTCGTCTCGACAACGTGATGATGATCGGGGTTCTCTACGACGAGTCCACCCGATGGCCCGACGGGTTTGTGCCTCCTCCGGAGCCATGAGAGGCTTCTCTGCTCCTCGGGTGTCCGAGCGGGCCGAGGTCGACGGGACAGAACCGCATCCCCGAGGTGACGAAGTGCTAGCCCTCGAGGATCGGGGCGAGGATCGTTCTGATCTTCTTGACGTCCCTGGCGCCGAGTTTCTTCAACGGTGCTCTCGGGTAGCCGGGTTGCAGCCCGACCATCTCGGCGGCCGCCTTCACGCCGGGGACCCTGTAGGCCTCGACGGCCGAGGCGATCCTGGTCAACTCGGCCTGGGGGGCGAGGGCGGAGCGAGTCGAACGGCGGGCCCTGGCGATCACGTCGAGCACCGTCGGGGCGAGGTAGTTGGATGACGCGGTGATTGCCCCGTGGGCGCCGGCGGCGAGACAGAGCGTGACCGACCTGGTGGCGCCGGTGTACAGGAAGAAGTCTTCCGTTCCTTGCACGAGCGCTGCCATTCGAGCGACGTCTCCTCCCGAGTCCTTCATCCCGACGATGTTCGGGTGCTGCGCGAGTTCGATGACCAGTTCTGTCGGGATTGCGTAGGCGGTGTACGGGGGGACGGAGTAGATCATCACCGGCAGGGGAGAGGAATCCGCGAGACCCAGGTAGAAGCGTCGGACAGCCTCTTGATTGCCGCGGGCGAGGGTGGTGGGAGTCATGGCGAGGACAGCGTCGGCGTCGCCATGTTCGGCCTCGCGTGCCTGGGCGAGGGCCGCTCGGGTGGTCTCGGCGGCAATGCCTGCGAGCAGGAAGGGACGCTTCGCGAGGGTGCCCCGCGCCCTTTGTACGAGCGCGAGACGCTCGCCCGGTTCGAGGTACGGACCTTCACCTGTCGATCCCGCGAGCAGGAACCCCCTGACACCTTGTTCGGTGAGGCCGGCGAGGTTGTGCTGGTGGGCGGCGAGATCGAGGTCACCCGATCTCGTGAACGGCGTGACGAGCGCCGGCAGCAGCCGCGGGGGAGTCTTCATGAGGTGCGAGGGTAGCCGACCGAGAATCGGCGGCGGCTACTTGTACAGCTTGACGTCGTACGGGTTCAGCGTGGTGGTTCCCGGTGGGGGATCACCACGAAGTGTCTCCGGCAGCGCCGAGTCGGGCATGACGAAGGCGGAGAGCTGTATCATCCCGTAGTTCGACTGATTGCAGCCTGTGCAGTCCTCGCCCGGGTTGAACACCTTCACGGTGTTGCCCTTCTTCCACCATGTACCCTGGAGCCACACGGCCCTGAAGCGCTGGACGTGCAGCCACGAGTTGCCGTTGCCTAGGTCGCCCTCGAAGAACTGCGGGACGTACCCGAACCGGGGGGAGGTGGCGATATTGTCGCCGAACATGACGCTTGAGTAGTGACTACCCGTCACGTAGTCGGTGAGACACGCCTGCATGTGCTGCCAGGACTCGTTGGGGTCGTTGGTGCCGTCTCCGTCCCAGTCCCAGTCGGTGTCGACTGTCCCATCGCCGTTCCAGTCGGCTCCTGTGGTGTCGAAGCCGTCGCATGACCGAGGGAAGTCCGTCGACCCGTCGAAGCTCGCTTCTCCAAAGTCTCGATAGCTACCGGACGGGCTGTCGAGGAAGGCCCAGAGAGGCTCGTTGTCCAATGAATTGCCGAACCTGGGGGAGTGTGTCGTGCTGCCCTGCTGCAGCCGAGGGGTGAGGCCGCCGCTCAACGGCCCCCTTGCGAGTCCTTGTTCGACCCCATTGTTTGGGAAACCGGTATCCGTATTGAGGGTGTTGACACCGAGATTGAAGCAGTAGTCCCGAACCTCTGTGGTCACGCTGTCGCTTGGTGCAATGGTCACCCAGTGGTCGAGACCCACGGCGATATTGATGGCGAGGGTTCCGCCCACGGGGGAAGCGGTGCAGTTTACGGTCGTCGGAATGAAGGGATTCCCGAACTGGCGTCCCTTCAACGTGCCGAAGTTGCCTGAATCGGAGCCGGTACACGGATCGTCCGCGAGACCCGTCGGGGCCGAACTCAGACAAACGTGATCGGCCGAACCAACATCGCTAGCCAGACCGAATGGCAACACACCACTCACACCGAGGCCCCCGAAAGTCGCTTCGGCGGCAGCAGAGGTCTTGAGCAATGACGACCCGATGACGGAACCGAACGTTGTGCTGAGGATCTGGTCCGGAACGCGGACCCGTACGATTCCGATCGGGTCGATGCTGATGCAGTCGAGTTTGGCTCCGGTGGTCCAGGGAGAGTCGACCGCCTGGAAGGCGGCGTCCTTGCCGGGGTCGGTGCAAGCTTCCCATGAGGTCTGCCAGTCGATGGCCGAGTATGTTGTGTCGAGGTTGTCCTGCACATACGCGAGGGCGGCGTCACGCACACCGGCCACACCGTCCAGTGCGTTCCCTGCTCCGGCGAGGGCACCGGTGTCGGCTGCGCTCTGATCCTGGGCTCGTTCGTTGAAGCCGGCGCCGAGATCGATCACCAACGCGGCGAACCCCATGATGACCAGCATGGAGATCGCGACGAGCAGGGCCGCCGCACCATGATCTGACTGCCAGGACGAGCCTCTCATCGAATGGGTCATGGGCAACTCCCCGAACCCGAGTAGGCCCCACTGGGAATCGGCTGTTCGAGCCTGATCTCGACGGTCGTGTCGAGGGTGAGATTGTCAAAGAACGGGAGGATTCCCGTGAGCGAATCATGGGTCCTTGTCACGGTCACCGTGACCTTGTCGCCTATCGAATCACCCGTGCTGCTGATGCTGATCGATACGATCGACCCCGGGTTGTTCATGCGGGCGCACGCCTCATTGATGATGCTGTTCTCGTCTCCGTAGTGCACAGCCGCCAGCCGTGCGGCTTCCCGCGCTCCGTGGCGCACCTCTAGGTTCTGGAAGAAGGCCCAGCCCCCGTCGACGATGCCCAGAATGAGCAGCAAAAGCAGCGGCATGATGAGGGCGAACTCGATGAGCGCTGCACCCCTGTCGCGATTTCCCCGATGTTTCAAATCAGCCCTCTCTGGACTTCCCTGATGTCCTTGCCAGAAGGTGTGTGCCTCCCCTGTGTGAATCTACCTTGCCACAGGGAATGTGCAACGAGCCTCTGGACCCATTTCATTCTGCGTGGTCAGTATACCACTAAGCGCGGTCACCAGGAAGGGTGGTCAAATGTTCATCCCTCCTAGCTAGTTCGCGGCTAGGGCTCGATGAGCTTGGGAATCTTCGGTTGGTTGTGTCCGGCGATGAACGGACTCGTCGGGCAGCCCTGTGATCCGTACATGAACGTCGCGTTGCTCAGATCTACCACGATGGCGGAGATCTCGTCGACGGCGTTGCCGGAGATAGGATCGGCGTCACCGTTGGAGAGCACTCCGTTGCTGTCCGTGTCGGTCGGGATGGGGTCGACGAGATAGGCGGTGATGAAGCCGCGGATGTAGAACTTCTGATTGGCTCCTGAGCCGATGAAGTCCCCTTCCGGGATCCACACGAAGCGCCGGTCCTGGCAGTCGTACTGGTCGATTGTGAACATGATGCCCAGATCTGGGTTGTTGTCACCGGTGCAGCCGGCAGGCGAGGTACAGGTAGCGCTCTTGTGCAGGAGGTTGACGTTCCAGCTGTTGTTCGAGTGCGTCTGCGTCCAGCCACCCGTCAGCACCGGTCGGGTTGAAGCAGGTTCCGGTTGCTGTCCGTACTCGAGGTGGCCGAGGAACTTGTTCGTCGAGGATCCGTTCTGATCACCTCGTACAAGACCGTTGTACGCGTAGGACGCACGGTTGCCGGCGACACCGGCCATGTCCAACACATTGCAGGAAACCGTCGACGGTGTGTCTCCACAAAACACCTCGTGGCCCGCAACTCCGTCCCACGTGGTGACAGGCTGGTTCGAGCCGAGCCACATGTTGAACAGGAGACGTTTCGGTGCTGAAGCGGCCCCGGCGGTGCCCGCCGGATCGTCGAAGCGGGGGAAGTCGACGAAGTCACACTGTCCGGGACCCGAGGGCGACTCGGTTGTGCAGTCGCTGGCCGAGAACTTGATCTTGCCGCCCGCAAACCCGTTCGTGACGCCGACAGGGAAGATGCCGCCAGGGACTGCTCCAAACAGCTCGCAGTAGGCGGCCTGGTCGATGCGTACCTGTTGGGTGCCGATCACCTTTCCGAACTTGGCGGCCTCATACTTTCTTACATGCACTCGCATCTGCGTGGAGGTTCCCCAGCCCGGATCCAGCTCGAACACCCAAGGCAGGCCGTAGGTTCGCAGATCCCAGGTGTTCTTGGTTGCGTCGAACCCGTTCGAGCTGCTCGGCTGGGGGAGATCCAGATTGGTAGCAAGGTAGCCTGCCGCAACTGATCTTGCCGCGACCGAATCGGAGGGGAGCTCGACGACACCCGAGAGGCAGGCGAAGTCGCTTGCCCGCTGTTCGTCGTATGCCCTGGAGAAGAACCCGCCGGCGTCAACAGACAGTGCGGCGACGCCGAGCACGAACAAGATGGTGATCGCGAACCACAGTGCAGCGACGCCCCCGTCTCTTCGAAGGTTCATGTGGTTCCGGCCTCCCAACGAGACACGGCGCGTGCGTGCAGGGTCACGTTCATGGAGAAGAACAGGAAGTCGAGACGAACCGGACTGGTGATGACGACCTGGGCTCGCTTCTCGGTTCGAGCGTCATCGGCGGCGTTCAGGCAGTCGCCGGAGCTGCCTGCCGCGCCATCGACGAGGGCCGTACACACATCGGCTCCTGTGAGTGTCAGGGATGGCGACGCCTCATCGATCGCCTTCTGCTCGACCTCTGTCGGCCAGGACGCATCGTCGGCGTTCACTGCTCCGTACCGGGCTGCCTCGCGCGCGGCGTGGTCGATGGTGAGGTAGATGTTGTAGGCGCGACCGACGCTCCAGATGCCGAGTACCAGCATGATGAGGATGGGCATGACGACTGCTGCTTCGACGAGGACGGCGCCGCGCTCTTCCGTGTGTTTCGACCCGCGCATACTTTCGACCTTCTCGTAAGTGCTCTGTTGCAGCCCACGAACGGTCTTGAGTTCCCCTGCCAGTCAACCGCTCTACGTGGTCAGTCTACCACGATCAGTGGTCCATGCCTAGAGGGCGTTAGCTAGCGACCCGGAACAAGCTGCGCCGGGTTCGGGATGGTGCACTGTGGTATGTCGGCAACGTTCCGTGATCGAGCCAGACACAAATGTGCGGTGTACGAAGGGACTAGTCACGAGTTGAGGGGAGGACCGATGTCCTCCCCTCAACAACCGGGTACAGAGCTACTGGGCAGCTTGACCCGTGCGTTTCCTGTTCTTGAGCTTCGCCTTGAAGAAATCGAGGTTCATCATCGCGATGAAGTCGATCGAGATGCTCTTCGGGCAGGCCGCCTCGCACTCCCCGTAGTTGGTACAGGACCCGAAGTACTTCTCCATTTCGGTCACCATCGCCTCGACGCGTGTCCAGCGTTCCGGCTGACCCTGCGGGAGCAGGTTCAGGTGTGCCACCTTGGCGGCTGTGAACAGCTGGGCCGCGCCGTTCGGGCACGCCGCCACACACGCACCGCATCCGATGCACGCGGCGGCATCCATCGACGCTTCTGCCGCAGGCTTGGGTATCGGGATCAGGTTCGCATCCGGGGAACTTCCCGTTCGCACCGTGATGTAGCCACCCGCCTCGACGATGCGATCGAACGGACTGCGATCCACCACCAGATCCTTGATGATGGGAAACGCCTTGGCACGCCAAGGTTCGACGACGATCGTGTCGCCATCCTTGAACTTGCGCATGTGCAGCTGACAGGTGGCGGTTCCGTCCTGCGGACCGTGTGGGTGGCCGTTGATGACCAGTCCGCACATGCCGCAGATTCCTTCGCGGCAGTCTGAGTCGAAGGCAACCGGCTCCTCGCCCGAGAGGGTGAGTCGCTCGTTGACGATGTCGAGCATCTCCAGGAATGACATGTGTTCGCTGACGTCGGGCACCGGGATCGTTTCGAAATCGCCTCGAGCTTCAGGACCCTGCTGGCGCCAGACTCTGAGTGTGACGTCCATTACTTGTAGCTCCTTTGCGAGAGTGCGACGTACTCGAACTCGAGTGGCTCTTTGTGGAGCTCCTCTTCGATCTCGTGGCCGATTCGCTTGAAGTCCCACGCCGAGACGTATGAGTACTCGTCGTCCTGACGGAGTGCCTCACCCTCAGGGGTTTGGCTCTCCATTCGGAAGTGGCCTCCGCACGATTCCCGTCGGTCGAGGGCATCGAGAGTCATCAGCTCTGCAAGCTCGAGGAAGTCCCAGACTCGTCCTGCGTTCGCAAGTGCCTGGTTGAAGCTCTCGTTGGTGCCGAGCACCTTCACGTCTGCGTGGAACTCGGCTCGCAGGTTGCGGATCGCCTGGAGTGCCTCCAGGAGTCCTTCCTCGCTTCGCTCCATGCCGACCTTGTCGACCAGGATCTTGCCCAGCTCCTTGTTGAACCAGCTGGCGGTCCTGGAGCCGTCGACGGAGAGAAGGTGGTGCAGCCTGTCACGAACCTGCCGCCTCACCTCGACAAACGCTTCGCCACGAGTGTCGGCAGGTTCGGTCCCCAGGAGCGGTGCGAGGTAGTTGCCGATCGTGTACGGAAGCACGAAGTAGCCGTCGGCCAGGCCCTGCATGAGGGCGGAGGCGCCGAGCCGGTTCGCGCCGTGATCGGAGAAGTTCGCTTCCCCGATCACGAACAGCCCCGGGATCGTGCTTTGCAGCTCGTAGTCCACCCACAGGCCGCCCATCGTGTAGTGGGCCGCCGGGTAGATCCGCATCGGTACCTCGTACGGGTTCTCGTCCGTGATGCGTTCGTACATCTCGAACAGGTTGCCGTACCGTTCCTCGATCGTTCCTCGCCCGAGACGACTGATCGGGTCGGCGAAGTCGAGGTACACGCCGTTCTTGAGCGGTCCGACCCCTCGGCCCTCGTCGATCATGTTCTTGGCGTTGCGAGAGGCAACGTCTCGAGGCACCAGGTTTCCGAACGACGGATACCGCCGTTCCAGGTAGTAGTCCCGGTCCTCCTCGGGGATCTCGTTCGGCGGACGGTCCTCGTTCGGGTCCTTCGGCACCCAGATACGCCCGTCGTTCCGCAGCGATTCCGACATGAGCGTCAGCTTCGACTGGAACTCCTCACTCTGGGGGATGCACGTCGGGTGGATCTGCACGAAGCAGGGATTGGCGAATGCCGCTCCCCGTCTATGTGCTCGCCAGATGGCCGTCGCGTTGCACGCCATGGCGTTGGTCGACAGGTAGTAGACGTTTCCGTAGCCGCCGGTGGCGAGCACGACGGCGTGGGCCGAATGTGCTTCGATCTCGCCGTTCAACAGGTTCCGGGTGACGATTCCCACAGCGTTGCCGTCCTGGACGACCAGGTCGAGCATCTCCATCCGAGTGTGGAGCTTCACCTTCCCGGCATGGATCTGGTTCGCCATTGCCTGGTAGGCACCGAGCAGGAGTTGCTGTCCCGTCTGACCGCGGGCATAGAACGTGCGTGAGACGAGGGCGCCTCCGAACGATCGGTTGGCCAGCAGCCCTCCGTACTCCCTCGCGAAGGGGACACCTTGTGCGGTGCACTGATCGATGATCTCACTGGACACTTCGGCGAGGCGGTAGACGTTCGCCTCACGAGAGCGGTAGTCGCCGCCCTTGACCGTGTCGTAGAACAGCCTGAACACCGAGTCGCCGTCATTCGGGTAGTTCTTGGTGGCGTTGATGCCGCCTTGGGCGGCGATGGAGTGGGCCCGGCGTGGGGTGTCGTGGTAAGTGAAGACCTCTACGTTGTAGCCGAGCTCGCCGAGGCTCGCCGCCGCCGATGCGCCGGCCAGACCGGAGCCCACGATGATGATTTTGTACTTGCGCTTGTTCGCCGGGTTGACCAGCTTCGTGTGGAAGCGGTAGTCGGTCCACTTCTGTTCGATCGGCCCGTCGGGGATCTTTGCATCGAGATTGATCATGGCGCTCCTCCGCTCACTTGACCGCGTGGGTCAGCACCGCGAGCGGGATGCTGACGTTGCCGATCACGATCACCACGGCGAAGGCAGTGGCAAACCACCGCCGCCACGGGTTGAAACGGGTGTTGTTCCACCCAAGACTCTGGAAGAGACTCCACGCTCCGTGGTAGATGTGGAACCCGAGCAGGATGTTGGCAACGATATAGAACGCCGAAACCGGCCAGCGCGAGAAGCTGCTGACGATGTTGTTGAACACGTCACCTTGGACGAACCCTGGATTCACGCTGCCGAACGTGAGATCCATGAGATGCCAAGCAATGAACAGCACGATGATCACGCCCGACCACCGCATCGTTCGTGCCGCGTAGTCGGCGACGAGGTACTCACGGGGAGTGCGGTAGCGCACCGGGGTGCCCTCCCATCCTCTCGCCTTCCAGTTGGTCACGGTCAACGAATAGGCGGCATGGACGTGGAGCACGAGCGCGGAAGCGACCACGATCCGGAACAGCCAGAGGAAGACCGTGCGGGGAAGGAACGGCTGAAGGATCGTGCGCAGCCACTCGGCATACTCGTCGATGTGGTAGACGCCTACGGCGTCCGTGCCCAGGTAGATCTTCAGGTTCCCGATCATGTGGACGAGCACATACGCAAGAAAGATGATGCCCGTAACCGCCATGACCCACTTCTTCCCTACGTCCGAGCCGTAGAACTCACCGAGGAACGTCCGATGTTGTTTGGGCGTCCTCATGCTCGTGCCTTGTTGAGTGGCCGTCACTCCGAACCTCCTCAGCACAGCGGGGTAGTGGTCGAGTTGAGGCTAGCAGCGGGTATCCCCGCCCCCGATTCGAGTTGGTTCTCGATATGGGTCTGGAGCATCAGTTCAGGGCTCTGCTGACGGAGAGTGGTCGGTTCGGGGTTGACAGCGCGCGCGGGCAATGATTACATGTATGTAATTCATCTATTGCGCTTGGAGGGCGGTGTTGTATCGGAGCCTGATCGACGCGCTCGCCGTTGATGACCTCTCGTGGCAGGATTACTCGAATTGTCGAGGGGCCGACGCAAACCTCTTCTTCCCCGAACGTGGTGCGTCGACACGAAAGGCGAAGGCCATCTGCACCGCTTGCGAGGTCCGAGCCGAGTGTTTGGAGTTCGCGATCCAACAGGGGGAGAAGTTCGGTATCTGGGGGGGTTTGTCGGAACGGGAACGCCGCCGCATCCGCAAGGAGCGCGCAGCGAAGGTCCGAAGGGTGTCCTGACGGTCGGTAGCATGGACACCACTACGACGGAGGAGTAGCTGTGGAAGGTCTGGGGTACGTCGGCGTCATCCTTCTCGTCGTCGCGATCTTCCTGGCGATCGTCGGGAGCGTGCTCAGCCGGCGGACGAAGGCACTCAAGGAACAGCTGAAGGTCGGCGGCGTGCCTGCACCCGAGTTGGATGTCCAGCGTCCGAGACCCCACCTGATGGCGTTTCACGTCCGCGGGGACGAGGCGCAGGTCACGTTCGACGTGCCGCTCCCCCCAGGTGAACCTGACTCCGTACTCGTCGATCTCCTGCTGGACGAGGCCGTGGAGGTGGTGCACGTCAAGCGGCACACGCTGCCGATCACCGACGTCACCAAGGTGGTCGTGTTCGCAGGGAGAGGTGGCGAACCCCGCAGAATCGGTGAGCTGTCGCTGTCGGAGCCGGGGACTCTGCCTCCAATCCCCGCCGGCTCAAAGCTCCGCTTCTCGAGTTTCGGTTTCGATCCGCTCGTGCAGCAGTTCCAGGAGGAGCCCACCTCCCCACCTGAGTTGGCCCCCAAACCCTCGGACGACACGCTCGGCCCGATTGGCGAGGAGTTGCGAGTCCCGAGGGCGCTGAACATTGGACTGCGGGCACAGGGAATCGATCCCGCGACGATGACGGCTGCCGAGATGGTGAGGGGCATCCTCCTGCTTTTCGGCTACTCGATTTTCGCCGGTACGGATGCCGGCACCTACACCGCGTCCAAGGAAGGCACGACGACGTTCGTTAGAGAGGACGTGTACAGGCTGGGCGACTATCCGGAGCTGGAGGAGAAGACGATCGGTTCGTTCATGGTCGGGTTCGTGAACGCCAAGACCGACCGGGGCCTTCTCGTGAGCGCCAAGTACGCGCCGTTTTCGATCTACGCGCAGGAGCAGAGGGAGCCTCGGGTTCGGTTCGTGACCAGAGAGCGCCTTCAGAAGTTCATCGACGCCTTCTCTTTGGATTGATCATGCGCATCGGCGTCGTCGTCCGCTCGTCGGACGATCTCGAGATGGCAGAGGCTCTCGAGGCGGTCGGCGTTCACGACCTTTGGTTCGGCATCGATGATCCCGGAGGAGATCCGATGGTGTTGGCCGGCGCTGCGGCGGTGACCACACGTCGAGTAGGTCTGACGGTCATGCTCGATGAACCGACCCCTGTGGCAGCGAAGGCCGTCGCCTCTCTTGACGCGTTGAGTGCGGGCAGGGTTCGCGTGGTGGTGTCGTCGAAGGCAGGACTATCCCTGCTTCGCTCCATGTTGTCGCCAGAGTCGACGGTGCCGATCAGGCCCGCACCGGTGCAGCAGCACGTTCCCGTGTGGACGACGGCGCCCGATCTGGCCGATGTAGCGGACGGAGTGGTTGTTCGCCAGGGGAGTGAGCCTGCTGGTGCCACGCACGTC
>Ga0307417_10000642_pt1 | contig 14207 bp, 11 predicted proteins | sample SalMarWE160210MG_2_FD_202514 | JGI IMG/M metagenome (GOLD analysis project Ga0307417, IMG submission 202514) | Salt marsh sediment microbial communities from the Plum Island Ecosystem LTER, Massachusetts, United States - WE1602-10 | ecosystem: Environmental > Aquatic > Marine > Intertidal zone...
GCGTTTCAATTACCTTGGACGCACTTCCTGGGCTGGTTCTGGATGGCAAAGTAGACGAGATCGACCTGGCCCCAGATCCAAGCCAGTCAACGACAGAGTATCCGGTAGTTGTCAGCGTCTCAAATCCTGGTCCCGAGGCCAGGATCGGGATGACCGCCTCGGTGGATATCAACGTCTCTCACAAGGATCAGGCGTTGCTGGTGCCCAACTGGGCGCTGAGGGTGGACAGCACAACCGGTCAGATTTATGTGATGGTCAAGACGGGGACCGGCTACGAGCGGCAGGATGTGCAGCTGGGCCTGAGGAACGATACCGACAGTGAAGTCGTAAACGGACTGCAACCCGGTGACGTCGTCGGCGTTCCTGCAGTGACACCCTCTGCGCCGAGTCTCGGCGGTCCCTTTGGCGGAGGTTAGTCGGTGACGTCGGTTATCGAAGTCAAAGATCTGGCCAGGACCTATGACCTGGGGGAGGTCAAAGTCATGGCCCTGCGCGGTGTCAGTTTCAAGATCCAATCCGGAGAGCTCTTGACGGTGATGGGGCCTTCCGGATCAGGCAAGTCGACCCTGATGAACATTCTCGGCTGTCTCGACCGGCCCACCGAAGGGGCTTATGTCTTGGATGGAGAACCCGTCGGCGAACTGGATGATGATCGCCTGGCGGAAATCCGGAACAGCAAAATCGGTTTCGTATTCCAGACCTTCAACCTTCTGGCGCGGACGAGTGCCCTGGAAAACGTCGAGCTGCCTCTGATCTACGCAGGTGCGCCCTTGGCCGAACGGCGAAGCCGCGCCACGGAGGCGCTGCAGGCGGTCGGGCTGGGCGAGCGGCTCCACCACCATCCGAATGAGCTTTCTGGGGGCCAGCAGCAGCGAGTGGCGATTGCCCGCGCCCTAGTGAACCAACCCTCGATCATCTTCGCCGATGAGCCGACCGGCAACCTGGACACGACGTCGGGGGTGGAAGTAATGAAGCTCCTGCAAGACCTCAACATTGAACAAGCCATCACAATCCTGGTCGTGACCCATGACCCGTTCATCGCCCGTCACACCGGCCGGATCATCCGCATTCAAGACGGACTGTTGGTCGGGGATGATCTGGTCGACAAGCCCCTCAAGGCCGGCGAGTCGCCGCGGCCCTCTGAAATGGAACTGCATGACCCCGTAGACGGCCTGAAGGAGGGGCGATGAAGATCATCGAAAGTGTCCGCATCGCCATCAGGGCATTATTGGCCAACAAGCTGCGTGCCATCCTGACCATGTTGGGGATCATCATCGGAGTCGGCGCCGTCATCACGCTTATGTCGGCCGGCTCGGCGGTCCAAAAGTACGTCACGGACCAGTTCCAGAGCATCGGTTCCAACCTGCTCTTCGTCGTGCCGGGCAACTTTAGCAGCCAGCGGGGCGGGGCCTCGTCGGCTTCAACCGGCGGTAAACCGATCTCCAACGGGGATGCTGCGGCCCTGGCCGATCCCCTGCAAGCGCCCGATATTGGCGAGGTGGCCCCTGAGCTTGCCGGCGGTGCGTTGGTGACCTTTGGCCGCGAAAGTGGAACCTACTCCGTGTCGGGTGTGACGCCCAATTACCTCGAGGTTCGCAGCGCGGAGGTGGCCATCGGACGTTTCATTGACGAGAGCGATGAGTCGGCCGGATCGCGCGTGGCGGTGCTCGGGCCGGATGTGGTCACCGATTTGTTCCCGAACAACGCCCTGCCCATTGGTGAGACGGTCCGGATCAAAGACACCTCTTTTCGGGTCATCGGCGTGATGAAGAGCCGGGGCGGGAGCAGTTTCGGAAGCGAAGACAATGTGATCTACATCCCGCTCTCCACGGCGCAAACGCGCATCTTCGCGGCGCGAGACTCCAGCGGGGATTACCGCCTTACGGTGGTTTATGCCTCCGCCGTCGATCAGGATCGCATGGAAGCCGCGCAAGCTGAGATTCGTCAGATTCTACGCCTGCGGCACAAGATCGCGCCCGAAGACAAGAATGACTTCACCGTGATCAGCCAACAAGACATCCTCGCCTCAGCAGGCAGCGTGCTCGGTGCCCTGACGGTCTTTCTGGGCGCCATCGCCGCCATCTCGCTGCTGGTGGGAGGCATTGGGATCATGAACATCATGCTGGTCTCGGTCACCGAGCGCACGCACGAGATCGGCCTGCGTAAGGCAGTCGGCGCGCGGCGGCGAGACATCCTGCTTCAGTTTCTGGTGGAGAGCGTGGTGCTGGCGGTGATCGGAGGCGGTATTGGGATCATGCTGGGCGCCGGCGGCTCCAAACTGGTGGGCCTGCTGGCCCCGGACATCCAGCCGGGATTGTCGTTTCAGGCGGTTGTTCTGGCGACGGGGTTCTCGGCGGCGGTGGGCTTGTTCTTCGGGATCTATCCCGCCACCCGTGCCGCCAGCCTGAATCCGATCGAGGCGTTGCGATACGAGTAGGCGGAACCTACTCCTCTTTCACTGCGTGACCGCCAAATTGATGTCGCATGGCCGCCAGAAGCTTGTCGGCGAAGTTGTCGTCGCGGCGCGAGCGGAAGCGAGCGTAGAGTGCCTCGCTGATCACCGGTGCCGGCACCCCAAGGTCGATGGCCTCCCGGACCGTCCAGCGCCCTTCACCTGAATCGTCGACCCAAGGGGCGATCTCGGCCAGGCCGGCGTCGTCCGCCAGGGCTCGGGCGGTGAGGTCCAGCAGCCAGGATCGGATCACCGTCCCATACCGCCATGCCTCCGCCACCTGATGCAGATCGAGGTCGAACGGTCCCTTGGCCTTCAAGATGGCGAAGCCTTCGGCGTAGGCCTGCATCATCCCGTACTCGATCCCGTTGTGGACCATTTTGACGAAGTGGCCGGCACCGCGCGGACCCATGTGCCCCCAGCCCTTGTCCGGGGCGGGGGCCAGCGTCTCAAGGATCGGCCGGATCGTGGCCACGGCATCATCGTCACCGCCGACCATCATGCCATAACCCTCTTTGAGCCCCCAAACCCCACCGCTGACGCCGACATCCACGTAGGCAATGCCTCGCTCGGCGAGCGAATCGCCGCGCCGCATGCTGTCGTGGTAGTTGCTGTTGCCCCCGTCGACAATGATGTCGCCCTTCTCGAACAGCTTCCCCAACTTGGCGACGGATGTCTCGACCGGATCGCCGGCCGGGACCATCACCCAGGCCACGCGCGGCGGCTCAAGCTTCTGGGCGATTTCATCCAGCGATAGGGCGCCGTCGGCGCCGCCCGTCTTGGCTTTGGCGACGGCATCCTCGCTCAGGTCGAAGGCCAGCACGCTATGGCCCCCCTGCAGCAAGCGGGTGGTCATGTTGGCGCCCATGCGCCCCAAGCCGATCATTGCCATTCGCATACGTTGTTCTCCTTCAAATCGCCGACCCTGAAACCCGGGATCGGCTTGTGAAAACCGTCACAAGTTGTGCAGACCAATCTCGCCTGGGTCGGGCATTCGAGGCCCAAAGTGCCCAAGGCCAGGGTTAGGAGGGCTGGAGCGCCGCCCGGCGGGTTTCGAGACTTTGGAGCAGATTGTCGAACGAGCTGGCAAACTTCTGGACGCCCTCCACCAACAGTTGGTCGGTGACCTCGTCTAGCTCGATGCCGACGCTGGAGAGCTTCTCAACGGCGGCTCGAGCGGCGTCGACATCCCGGTCTACCGTGCGGGCGACCGTTCCGTGGTCCAGGAAAGCCTCCAGGGTTTCGGGCGGAACCGTATTGACCGTGTCCGGCCCAATCAATCCGTCCACGTACATCGTGTCCGGGTAGGCGGGGTCCTTGGTGCTGGTACTGGCCCAAAGGACGCGCTGGACGCGTGCACCCACCCGACTCAGCGCGTCCCATCGCTCGGACTGATAGATCTCGGTAAAGCGATGATAGGCCAGCTGGGCATTGGCCAGGCCGAGCTGGCCCCGGAGTTCATCCACGCCGCGAGTGTCGAGCATCGGATCGATCATCGAATCCATGCGGCTGACGAAGAAGGAGGCCACGGAGGCCATCCGCGACACATCGCCTCCGCGAGCCTTGAGGTGCTCCAGGCCGCTTATAAAGGCCTGGGAAACGTCGTCCAATTGACTCACAGAGAACATCAGTGTCACATTGACATTGATGCCCTCGCCGAGCATGGCCTCGATCGCCGGGATGCCTTCTCTTGTGGCGGGTATCTTGATCATCAGGTTGGGCCGATCCACAGCGTTGAAGTACGATCGAACCTGGTTGATCGTGCCTTGCGTGTCGTGCGCGAGCGTCGGGCTGACCTCCAGGCTGACGTAACCGTCAAGCCGATCTGACCTTTGGTAGACGGGCCGCAGGGCGTCGCATGCATTCTGGATGTCATGGAAAGCCAACGCCTCGTAAATTTGCTGCACCGACTTCCCTTTGGCCACCAGGGCCTTGATGTCGTCATCATAGGCGCCGGCCTTTGAGATGGCCTGATTGAAAATGGAGGGGTTGGATGTCATGCCTCGCAAACCTTGGCTCACGAGATCATCCAGCTGGCCCGAGTTCAACAGGTCCCGGCTGATGAAGTCGAGCCAGATGGACTGCCCCAGCTTCGCCAGATCATCGAGTTTGCTCATGTCCACTCTCCAGATTGACAATGTCTGCTCTTAGGCTATCACAGCCCGGCGACGAAACGCGTGATGACAGACTAGGTCAGGTTGTAGACCGGTAGCGCCACACCATGGACAGCGCGGGCTGCATCCGACGAGAGGAAGAGGATGACATCCGCCAGCGCGTCGAGTTGCACCCAGCCAGAGGTGTCTGCATCGGGCCGGGCCTGGCGGTTTTCGGGGGTGTCCAACGTACCCGGGAGAACACAGTTGACGTTGATCCCCGCATGCTTGACCTCGTCGGACAGGCTCTCGGTCAGGCGGACGACGGCAGCTTTGGCAGCCGAGTACAAACCGGCTCCGGGGAAACCCCGCAGGGCTGTGCGCGCAGACACGTTTACGATCTTCCCGTGGCCTTGGGAGCGCATCAGGGGGACCACACTGCGGCAGGCCAGGAAGACTGTGCGCGCGTTGAGATCCATGTTCCGGTCCCAATCCGAGGGGTCGGTGGCCTCTAGAGCGGCCGGCGCGAGAAAGCCTCCCACTGTGTTGACCAGGATATCTATGCGTCCCAGCTGCTCTACAACAAGCTGATGCATACCATCGGCGTCACCCGGCGACCTCAAATCAATGTCGGGAATCAGAATGCCGTTGTACTCATCGGGATAGGCTCGGTGGAGCTTCTCGGCGCTGCGGCCGACAAGAGCCAACTGGGCGCCCGCCTGGCGAAAACGGGCGGCAACCGCCTGGCCGAGGTTTCCCGCTGCTCCAGTGATGACGGCCACCTGACCGGTCAACTGAGATGTCATGTTCTCCTCCTCGGCCCGTTGACCGCTCCACGGACCATATGCTCGACGGTTGGGGTTTGCCCGACCGACCGCTCCCGTCTACTATATCAAGAGCGAGAGACACATTCGCGGAACAAAGGAGGGTTGCATGACCACATTGGGTCTGCGCGTCGATGAATGGGTCAACTTGGCCGTGGCCGTGCTGGCTGTCGTCGCAGCGCTGACTCTGGGCCGATGGCTGATCCACCTGCTGCTCCAGCGCTGGATCGCTGGCCTCGTCCATCGCACGCGAACCACTTTGGATGACGCACTGGTCGAATCCATCCGACTGCCGCTCTATTGGTATCTGCTGGCGATCGTCGTCCAGTGGGCGATCGCCCGGCTCGATTTCATTCCTCAACGTTACGCGTTGACCATTGAAAATGTCTTCTTCGTCGTGTACGTCCTCGTCGGCTTCGTATTCTTGTGGCGGTTGATCAGCCGCTTGTTCAAATGGTATGCGGGGGAGCTGGCTGCCAAGACGGAGACAGATCTGGGCGATCAGTTGCTGCCCATCCTACGCCGGATCAGCCTGGTCATTCTGGGGCTGGTCGTGTTGAGCATGGTGCTCCAGCATTTCAACGTCGAGATCAGCGGACTGGTGGCTACCTTGGGCATAGGCTCATTGGCCATAGCGCTGGCTGCCCAGGCATCGCTCTCCGACATCTTCAGCGGATTTGTGATCATGGTCGATCGCCCGTTTCGTATTGGCGACCGCATCGAGTTGCAGGATCTGGCCACCTGGGGCGACGTGACTGATATCGGCTTGCGGAGCACCCGTATTCGAACCCGGGACAACCGCATGGTGATTATCCCCAACTCAATCATCGGCAAGAGCTTGATCATCAATCATTCGTTTCCCAATTCCCACTACCGGATCGAAGTCAGCGTCGGCGTGGCCTACGGATCCGACATCGAGCGGGCCCGTCAGGTGATGATCGATGCCGCCATGGGGGTGGAGGGTATTCGAACCACGGAGCCCGTCGAGGCGCTGTTCCAAGAAATGGGCGACTCGGCCCTCTTGTTCCGATTGAGGGTTTGGATCGAGTCGTATGTCGATACTCGGAGGATCGTCGACCGTGTCAACTCGGCCGTCTACAAGTCGCTCAACGAAGCGGGCATCGTGATTCCATTCCCGCAGCGTGATGTCCACCACTACCTGGACCAGGTGGATCCTCAAGCGGCTTCCCGCCTCTTCGGCAGGCCGGACAATGACTGATCAGGGTGACCAGCCTCGAACGGCGGGCTGGATGTGCCGCGCAGTCTCGCACCAAATCTGGGGCTCATCTTCCGGCGGCAGGCCGCGGACGATGTGTTCCTTGGGGTTGAGGGCATTGCGTTGGTGGTGAAGTTCATCGGGGTCATAATGGGCCAGGTCGGCGATCGAGTTTATGCCTGCGCGCCACAGCAACTGCCCATAGGCGGCGCCGATGCCCGGGATCCGCAACAGGTCGGCCAGCCTGGCCCAATCGAGCAATTGCGCCTCGAGCACCCTAGACTAAGCGGCCAGATCAGCCCGGCCCGTCTGGCGCGCTGCCAGCATAAGCAGCCGTTCAAACGTCAGGACGCCCAGATCTTGAAGCTGCATCCGGGCACGGTGGGGCAGGGCGCCAAGATCGATGAGTCTGACCATGGTCCAATCGGGGTGAAAAGCGGTCTAATGCCGATTGTGAGCGCACGCTCAACTGCGGGCAAATCGTGTCCGTCTGGAGGTTTGACCGGCGAATGATGCAAAACTATACTGACGGGAAAGGTTGCTCCGGCCCGAGTGTCCCCAGGCCGGTGCATGTGACGGTGCCGTCGGCCAGGGTTGGTGAGGCGCCAGGATCAGGAGGCAACGCGGGTTGATCGGGCTTGGATTGCGCCAATTACGTGAAGCACTGGACCGCAAAGCGGACGAGGTCCAGCGTGAATTTGTAGGCTTGACCGACATGATCGCAACATTGAACGCTGAGTTGCTGGAGCACCACGGTGAGGCTCGGAACGAGCACCTCGCCAAGCTCAAAGCCGCCAAAGCCAGACAGGTAGCCGTGGCCGAGGAAATCAACACCTGGCGAGAACGCGCCCGGCATGTCGTCCAGACAAGCGGCGGCCAGAGTCTGCGGGTGTTCATTGATGGCCTGAGGGCCCTGGGCGACGAGGCCATCTCCCGTGCAGCCGAGCAGGCGCTATGGATGATGGATTCGCCGGAAGAGGCGATGGACTTCATGGCCCAGCAGGCCAATCTGCCCCAAGAACAATCGCCCGTCGCTCGGCTTCTCGAGCGCGGGCGAACCGATTACGATTTGCGGGTTGGCGATCGCACGGTACGAACCAGGGCGGCCGTCGAGTTCGCCAATCGGCCGGGCATGCTCCAGAATGAGGTCGCTCTCAAAGAACTTGAGACTGCGTTGGATGACCAGGATCCGCTGGTGCGCGAATTGGTCATGTTGACGAGCATTTCATTGCACCGGGCACGATCTATTGGCCTGGCGGATTTAGATCAGGCTTTCGAATCAGTCAAACAGTTGGCGCGATTCGACGATCCGGCGGTGATCCCGGCCCTGGTGGCGGTGGTCAACAGCCCGCGTTCGGGTTTTACGATTTCCGAATCTGGGCAAAGCGAAGAAGGGGACAACAGCCGGGGCCGCATGGTGGCTCTGCTGCGGCTGGTCGAACTGCACACGCCCGAAGCCAAGGCGGCTGTGCACGGCCGGCAAACCGATCGGAATAAGGAGATCGCCACCGCCGCCAAACGGGCACTGGAGCTGTTCCCCGGTCCGTGGAATGGGCCGCTGAAACGAAAGCCCAAGAAATCCTGAGTGCGTTGATCGGCTGACCCCGATTTGCTATAATCGTCGCACATTCGAACGTAGCAAGATGCATGGCCGGGAGGAGTAAGCGGGGATCCCGCTGCTAGAGAAGGGGAGCCAAAGGCTGGAAGCTCCCCCCAGCGATGACCGCCCAAGGTCGCCCGGCCCGCTCGCCGAAGAAAGCCTGAGGTCAGGTCAGTAGAACGGCGCGGGTGAGCCCGTTACAGCGAACGCCCGATGTTTGTCGGGCAAGCGAGCGCGACCGCGCCCTAGCGCGCGGCGAAGCGAGGTGGTACCGCGGAGGCCAAAGCCCTTCGTCCTCGAGGACGAAGGGCTTCTTGATTCAGCCTTCAGCGGTGCACCGGACAAGGGAGGCATCATGACCGAACCAGCCTTACCCAAGGCCTATGATTTTCGCAGCGTGGAGCCCGAAATCTACGCCATGTGGGAAGCCCAGGGTTATTTCCAACCCGCTTCAAACGCGGATCGTGCGCCCTTCGTCATCTCCATGCCTCCCCCTAATGTCACCGGCGAGCTGCACCTGGGGCATGCCATGTTTGTGGCCATGGAGGACCTGCTGATCCGCCACCAACGGATGCTGGGTGCGCCAGCGCTGTGGGTACCGGGGTCGGACCACGCCGGCATCGCCACCCAGCTGCAGGTGGAACGTAATCTGTTGGCCACCGAAGAGGTCACCCGAGAAGAAATCGGCCGCCAGGCTTTTGAGGCCCGCGTCTGGACCTGGAAGAAGAAATACGGCGGCATCATCGGCCGGCAAATCCGCCGGCTGGGCGCGTCATGCGATTGGAGCCGGGAGCGCTTCACATTGGATGAAGGGCTGTCCAAAGCCGTGCGCGAGGCTTTTGTCAGCCTGTACGAAAAGGGCCTGATCTACCGCGGCACCTACCTGATCAATTGGTCGCCGGGGCTGCGCACGGCGGTCAGCGATCTTGAGGTGGAGTACACGGAGGAGCAGGGGAAGCTGTACGCGTTTAAGTACCCGCTGGCAGACTCGGATGAGTTCATCCCGGTGGCAACGACGCGGCCGGAGACCATCCTGGGCGACACGGCGGTGGCTGTGCACCCCGAGGATGCGCGTTACGCTCGTTTCGTGGGCAAGACCTGCTTGGTGCCCATGCTCGATCGGCCGATTCCGGTGATCACCGACGAACACGTGGAACGCGACTTTGGCACAGGGGCACTGAAGGTGACTCCAGGGCACGATCAGGACGACTACGACATTGGCAAACGGCACCATCTCGAGTTCATCAACGTGCTCAACCCGGACGCCACCATGAATGAAAACGCCGGCCCATATTCCGGACTGGACCGCTTTGCTTGCCGCGAGAAACTGTGGGAAGACATGCGGCAGGCAGGGCTGACGATCAAGACCGAGCCCTATACGATGAAGGTGCCGCGCAGCCAGCGGGGAGGCGAAATCATCGAGCCGATGATCTCCACCCAGTGGTTCGTGAAAATGGCGCCCCTCGCCAAGCCGGCCCTGGACGTGGTGCGAACGGGTGACATCAAGATCGTACCCGAGAGGTTCACTAAGATCTACTTCAATTGGCTGGAGAACATCCGCGACTGGTGTATCTCGAGGCAGCTGTGGTGGGGCCACCGCATCCCCGCCTGGCACTGTGGTGACTGTGGGGAAATCACGGTTGCTCGAGAGGATCCGGACCGCTGCGCCCACTGCGGATCGAGCGCCATCCAGCAAGACCCGGACGTACTCGACACGTGGTTTTCTTCGGGTTTGTGGCCTTTCTCGACCCTCGGGTGGCCGGAGGAGACCGAGGATTTGGCCACCTTCTATCCGACTTCGGTGATGGAGACCGGCTATGACATCCTGTTCTTTTGGGTGGCGCGCATGATCATGATGGGTCTCGAGTTCACCGGCCAAGCCCCGTTTCACACCGTGTACTTGCACGGTCTGGTGCGCGATGGAGACGGCCGCAAGATGAGCAAGTCACTGGGCAATGTGATCGATCCGCTGGAGGTGATGGACGAGTTCGGGACCGATGCGCTTCGCTTTACCCTGTTGACGGGCTCGACGCCGGGCAACGACATGAACCTTAGCCTGCAGCGGGTGGAGGCGAACCGCAACTTCGCTAACAAGCTGTGGAACGCTGCCCGCCTGGTGATCATGGCGGTCGACCGCGTCCCTGAGGCGCCAGCCAACGCACCGGAGATGACCTCGGCCGACCGTTGGATTACGGCTCGGCTGGCCCGATTAGAACGAGAAGTTGACCGGCTCTTCGCCGCCTATCAGTTCGGGGAGGCCGGCCGGCAGGTGTATGAATTCTTCTGGAGCGAATTCGCCGACTGGTACCTAGAGGTGGGAAAACTTCAACTCGAACTGGGTGCCGATCGTGCCTGGCTGACGGCACATATCATGGTCGACGTCCTGGATGCCTGCCTGCGGCTGTTGCATCCATTTACTCCCTTTGTGACGGAATCCCTGTGGGGGCATCTGAAGGCCGCCTGCCAGGCTGCTCCCAAGGGTCTTGGCCCGGATGGAGGCTGGGCGGAAGCGTTGATCGTCGCCGCCTGGCCACAGGCACCCGGAGAAGATCCGGCCGAAGACGCGGCGATCCAAGCGTTCGCAAGCGTGATGGCCGTGGTTCGGGCGGTGCGGAACCTGCGTTCGGAACGAGGCGTTGAGCCTTCTCGGCGGATAGCGGCCCTGATCCAGGCGGGGGACCAGATGGCCCTGTTCGAGTCCCAACGGGAATCCTTGAGTGCGCTGGCGCACATCGACTCGGATCGATTGGATATTCGGGAGAGTCTGGACACCCCGCCTGATCACGCCGTCCCATTGGTGGTTGGCAACATCGAAGTCTTTCTGCCATCCGCCGAATTGTTCGATGTGGACGTCGAACGGCAGCGCCTGGTGTCGGAGCTGGCCGAAGTGCAGGGGCAGATCAAGCGCTTGGAAGGGCTGCTTTCTGGGCCGTTCGCCAAGCGCGCCCCAGGTGAAGTGGTCGACAAAGAGCGGGCCCGCTTGCAGGATTACCGCGTGACCCACGAGAAGCTCCAAAGCCAGCTCGAAGCGCTCGGCTGATGTCGTTTTGAGCCTGAGAAGGCGCCGGATTACGCATGCTGAACGCTGGACCGGCACCTGAGGGCCGCCTGAGCGGCTATGTTATACTGCCTGGCTGTGATGTCCTATGCGTAGACGTGGTCCCAATCTCCTTCGCTGGGTTTCCATCGGCATGCTTCTGGCTGCCGTCGTTCTTTTCTTCATCGAGCTGGTGCTCTACAGCCGGCAGCGAGCGGGCATGCCGGAGGGCCTTTCCGTGGCCGGAGTGCCCGTGGGGGGCCTGGACCAGCCGGCGGCGTTGGAACGCCTGGCGCAGACCTACAGCACGCCGGTAGCGTTGTTCTACGGCAATCAACTCATCTTGCTCACCCCATCCCAGGTTGGCTTCAGGCTGGACTCGGAGGCCATGATGGCCGCCGCCGAGCTTGACCGCACAGGCCCCGGATTTTGGTCCGGCTACTGGGACTACCTGTGGAACCGCCCGGGTGACGCCTCCAATGTCCCTATTCGATCCGAGTACTCAGAATCCGAGCTGGAAACGCTGCTCAAGGATATTGGGGCGCGCTACGATCAACCCCCGCTTCCGCCGCGGCCGGTGCCGGGCACGACCCAGTTTGAGCCCGGAAGCTCCGGAAAGGTGCTGGACGTCGCCCGGGCCTCCGAGCTGATCGGCGAGGCGCTCAACCAGCCGAGCGACCGGCAGGTCACATTGCCGGTCGTGGACAGCCAACCAGGACGGCCCAGCCTGGCCACCCTGGGAACCCTGCTCAAGCAGATCCTGCTGGTGCAGCAGTTCAACGGCCTGGCAGACATCTACGTGATAGATCTCCGCAGCGGCGAGGACCTGCACGTCCTCAACCTTGGCGGGACGGACCTTCCGGGGGAACCCGACGTGTCGATCACGGCCGGCTCGACGATCAAGGTGCCCATCGCCATCAGTTTTTTCCGGTACTTCGACTCACCCCTGAGTTCGGCTGCCCAGGGGTGGCTCAAGGACATGCTCACCTTGTCCGGCAACGACAGCGCCGACGCCTTGATGGAGCAGATGGACCGTTTTCAGGGGCCATTGAAGGTGAGCGACACAATGCAATCACTGGGCTTGGACAGCACCTTCATCGCCGGCTATTTTCATCTCGGGTCCCAGCTGCTGAAGCACTTCCAGACCCCTGGCAACACCCGCAGCGACATCAACACCCATCCTGACCCGTACAACCAAACCACGGCGACGCAGATGGGTGCGCTGATGGCCGATCTTTACCGCTGCAGCAAGGGGGGCGGGGCGCTGTTAGCCGCCTTTCCCGGTGAACTTTCGCCTGACGAGTGCCAGACCATCTTGGATCTCATGGTGCAGAACAAGATTGGTGTGCTGATCGAAGCCGGTGTGCCGGATGGCACCGAGGTGGCCCACAAGCATGGATGGACCGACTCACCCCTTCAGTGGCTGGGCGATGCAGGCATTGTCTACACCTCGGCCGGCGACTACGTGATTGCCGTCTACCTCTGGGACCAGCAGGAAATGATCTGGAACCCGGCCTCTAAACTCGTGGCCGACCTCTCCCGCGCCACGTACAACTTCTTCAACTCCTCGACCGCTCCCGGCGCCACCGCCCAGCGCTGATCGAACTTAGCCAGATCGGCCATTCTACTTGTGATGGATTTCACAAGTCGTAAAAGGTTTGCGGTGTGTCTTCAGCCGCGGGGAATGGCACGATCCCAGGAAGAAATGGTGGGATTGACTTTGGGGCGGCTGGAGATCAAGCTGGGCGCGGACCCAGGGGCCAGGGGAGGGCCGCAGGCGACTTCTTGGTGCGATCCAGATGCGGGGGTGACCTAGGAGGGCACGGCTTCGCCGCACTCAGGGCAGACGGTCTCGCCGGCCTTGATGAGTTGGCCGCAGTGAGTGCAAGCCGTGGGCTGCAACTCGCCCATCGGGGCGCCGCATGCCAAACAACTCGGGCTGCCCATGGGGTTGGCGCTGCCACAGTATGGGCAGGTGACGCGCCGCAAGGCTTCGGAGAGCTCATGCGAGGCCCCGAGACCCTGGGCAGTCCGCTCCATGCAGTCCCATATGCGTTCGGTAAGCTGAAGCGACGTGATGTCCTGAGCCAGGTCGTCCAGGCGGCCGATCAGCGAGAAGGGATTTCTCAGCGCCGCCAAAGCCGTCACGCCCAAGCTTGCGGCCACGCCCATCCAGGCCTGCTGACCCAAACGCACCATCACGCCGTCTTCAATTTCGAGCAGATGCACGGTGATCGACGTCTGCCCGCCGGACCGGTGGAGGGCGGGGCTGGCGATCTGGACCACCAGGTGGTCGGGATCTCCCAAGGTTTGTACCTGGTAGCCGGCGTGGTCAAACTCGCCCACCAGGGCCTGGGCCAAGTCTTCAGGTGCGAGCTCTCCGTGGAAAACGCGTTGTTCCATGGCGTTCAATTTTGACCCCGACTCCACACGAGGCAACCAGCCAACATAGTATAATGCGCCGCGCTTGGGACGACAATATTCGGGAGATCATCTGCGTCTTGAAGAAGCTGGTCTGGCTGGTTTTTCTGTTGTCAGGGGTCCCGCTGCTGGCCTTCGGATCCGGTAAAACCGACGGGCCGAATCTGCAGGCTCAACCGACGGTCACCGGCACCCCGCTGGGGCCGATGATTCTGGTGCCGGGCGACTTCGTCAATGTGCGTTCGGGCCCCGGCACGTCGCCCTATGAACAGATCGGTGTGCTGCTCCAGGGTCAGGTCGCACCGGCGCTTGGCCGCTCAGTCGGCGGAGACTGGATTCAGATTCGGTACCCGGGGGTTCCTGGAAACGTCGGGTGGGTCTACGCCAATCTGGTCATTCTTCAGGGACAGGGTTTCCTCCAGGTGGTTGAGCCGCCGCCCACACCGACTCCGCAGATCACGGCCACGATCAACCCCACGTTGGCGGCGCAATTCAATCTGCTCAACGTCACCCCAACCCGTCTGCCGACCTTCACGCCGCCGCCTCCCGTGGTACAGGCGACAA
>Ga0307417_10000643_pt1 | contig 14199 bp, 9 predicted proteins | sample SalMarWE160210MG_2_FD_202514 | JGI IMG/M metagenome (GOLD analysis project Ga0307417, IMG submission 202514) | Salt marsh sediment microbial communities from the Plum Island Ecosystem LTER, Massachusetts, United States - WE1602-10 | ecosystem: Environmental > Aquatic > Marine > Intertidal zone >...
GGCAATCAGTAATATTGCAATGGCAATAGCCGAAAATATATACACATAAGAAATATCGCTGTTCGGTTCAATTTCATAGTCCAGGTGTGAGTGAAGATGAATTGATGTCAGAGGCTGCAGGTTATAACCATATTTATTTCCTGTTGATTCAAATTGCTCCAAAGAAACACCGGCCGCAGCTTTAATCTGTGGCCCGACAAAATTCTTAACCATATCTTTCATTTCGTTGAAGACTTTATGAAGATCAGCTCCTTTATGTAAAACGATATAAGTATAATAGTTATTGCTTAACCAAAATGGATTTTTACTATCTTCGTACGTTGATAACGAAGCAATAAAATCGAAATGAAAATGTGAATTACGAGGAAATCCCTTTACAACTCCGGTTACCATATAATCACGCCTGTGATCAGCATTTAATATTTTGCCCATTGGATCCTCATTGCCAAAATATTTTTTTGCCATAGCTTTAGTGATCACCACACTCTTGGGTTTAGTCAATGCAGTATTCGGATTGCCTTCAATAAATTGCACAGTAAATACCTGGAAGAAAGTTGAGTCAGCCCAATAAAATTTTTCTTCACTAAAAGCTTTGTCCTTATACCTCATTACAGGAAATCCAAAGTTCCTGACCCGCGTGTAATTCTCTACCTCAGGAATATTATTAAGCATTGCAGTGCCCATAGGTGCCGGAGAAGTTGCAGTACTTAACTCCGAATTATGGATTCGTCCCTGTAAATATATACGATATGTCTGGTCAGCCTTAAGATTAAATTTATCATAACTTAGTTCATCTTTTACATAAAGGAATATTAAAATACAGCAAGCCGTACCTACTGCAAGGCCTATTATATTTATAAATGAAAAAGCCTTGTACTTTTTCATATTTCTTAATGCAATGTGTAAATAATTTTTAAACATAAATTATCCTCCCAAATACCTTATTCATATCTTAAACTATTAACAGGATTTTCAGTGGCGGCTTTTATAGCCTGAATACAAATAGATAAAGATGCGATAGCTAAAACTATAAACCCTGCTATAAAGAACGACCATGCATTTATACTAATTCGGTATGCAAATTCATGCAACCATTGATTCATTAAATAAAAGGTTAATGGAAAGGCAATTAAATTTGCTAAAATAATAAGTAGTAAATATTTTTTAGTTAAAAGTAATAATATTCCTGAAGTTGAAGAACCGAGGACTTTCCTAATGCCTATTTCTTTTCTTCTCTGTACTATATTAAAAGCCAATAGTCCAAATAGCCCGAGAGAAGCAATTATAATTGCAAGGATTGAAAAATAACTTACAACTGTTACCATCCTGTCCTGGCTGGCATAAAGCATTTCGAAATTTTTGTCAGCAAAAAAATAATCGAAACTTCTTTCAGGATCCAAATCTCTCCATTTACTTTTCAGGAATGCAAGCACAGCTTCAGTATTTTTACTATTATATTTTACTGATAGAAATCTCGGTGCTGAACTTTCTGTTGTTCTGTAAAAATGGATAAGCGGCCTTACTTCAACTTCAAGAGATTCGGTGTTGTAATCTTTAACGACCCCGATCACACTGAAAAAACTACCGCCAATTTTTACTTTTTTACCTATAGCTTTTATCCAGCCCATATCTTTCATAGCAGATTCATTTAAAATAATCGCATCTTTTTTATCGGTTGTCATTTCCTTTGAAAAATTTCTTCCGTCGATAAAATCTATTTTATATATTTTGAAGAAATCTTCGTCATTAGCTGTAATTCTCATCCTTAAGGGTTGGGGAGATTTCCAGTCTTCCGGTGTGGCAAAAACATTTGCGTTCGTAACATTTCCGGGCACCGACATTGAAGAAGAAACATCTATAATATTACTGTTTCTTTTCAATTCATTTTTAAATAATTCAATTTTATTTACTGCTGCTTTTCTATCTCCAAAGTCCCCGAGTGAAACAGGTAAAACAACTACATTATCCTTATCAAAATTCGTGTTATGGTCCTTCATATAATTAGTTTGATTCCACACGATAATTGTACCTGCAATAAGTATGACAGAAAGTGCGAATTGGATTGTTACAAGAATATTTCTGAAAAATATTCCCTTCTTAGATGTTTTTACCTCACCTGATAATGAATCAAGCGCTCTAAAGTGTGACAGAACCAGAGCGGGATAAATTCCAGACACAACTCCAATTGAAATGCAAATTGCAAGAAGAATCAAAATAGTTGATGGTACAAAAAAGAAGCTATGGCTTATATCCAGTTTATAAAGATCATTCATTACAGGTATTAAAAGCTCAGAAATTCCCAGCCCAATAAGTAAAGAGAGAAAACTCATAAATATCGATTCACCTAGATATTGTTTTATCAGTTGCGGCTTCCCTGCCCCAAGAACTTTTCGCATACCGATTTCCTTTGCTCTTTCTAATGACCGTGAAGTAGAGAGATTCATGAAATTGACTGAAGCAATAATCAATATCACAATAGCAATGAAAATAAGTATATATGCAAAAGTCCGTGTGTTAGCCAGATTATTATGCCAATCCAGCAGGGGAAGTAATTTCAACTCGAGTTGTTTTGAACCGTTTGGTCCGTCTTCACCCCAAATATTTTTAATAAATTCCGGCATTTGTGCTTCAATTGCTGCAGCCGTTGCTCCGTCTTTTAATTTCACAAATGTATTAAGGAATGCACCATTCCAGTTCTTCTGAACCTTAGGATCATTTTCATCAACTGCACTACCAAAAGGCGCTATAAAATCTGTTGAAATCGTGGAGTTCTGTGGAACTTTATCAAGCACCCCGGTAATAGTGTAATTGTTACTAAAATTAATTTCCAGGGATTTTCCAATAGGATTATCGTCGCCGAAATATTTCTTTGCAATCTCTCCTGATATTACTATTGAATTTTTATTCTTTAATGCTGTTGAAGGATCACCTAATTTTAAGGGGAAAGTAAAAACAGTTAGAATGCTTGGATCTGCATAAGTAATATTTTCTCTGAACTTATGTTTACCTGTCGTTTGCACCCAATCATTACTATTGAATAACCTTGTACCCCCATCAACATCAGCATAATCATTTTCTAGTTTTTGTAATAAAGGTATCCAGGTATCATTAAGTATTTTTAATCCAACTGCGGTGTGCCTGTATTTTTGAACTAGATAAATATCATTTGCATTTTTATGAAATGCATCATAGCTTAATTCATTCCGTACAAAAAGGAAGATCAGGATACTGGAAGCTATTCCGACAGCAAGGCCGAAAATATTTATGGTAGAAAAAACTTTAAACCGCACGATGTTCCTAAAGGCAATCTTCAAATAATTTCTGATCATTAGTAATCCTTTTAGTTATAAATAATGAAATGTTACTCATACCTTAGTGATTTAACAGGATTCTGGATAGCTGCTTTTATTGATTGATAACTAACTGTAACAATTGCTATGAAAAGTGCCAGAGCACCGGCAGAAATAAACAGCCAAATATTTATTCCAGTAGCATATGCAAATTCACCCAGCCATTTATTCATTGCATAGTATGCTATCGGCCAGGCAACAATATTTGCAATTATGATAAGCCAGAAGAATTCTCTTGATATTAAAAGAACAATATTCGAAACGGAGGCTCCTAATACCTTTCGTACACCTATTTCTTTTGTCCTTACCTCAGATGTATATGATGCAAGACCAAATAATCCAAGACACGCAATAATAATTGCTATCATAGCAAATATTCCGAAAGCAGTACCCAGCTTCTGATCTTTTCTGTACAGGCTATTTAATCTTTCATTAAGAAAAGCAAAATCGAAAGGATAGCCTGCCCTGTACTTCCCCCATTTGGATTTTAAGAAACTCAAAGTTGTAGGAATGTCTTTCCCACTAATTCTAACAGTAACCTGGTTATTACCCGTTTTAGTTATAAGAAAAATAATAGGTACAATTTCATTGTGTAATGTTTCGAAATTAAAATCGTTAACTATTCCAATTACTTTACCATCCCTTCCGCCATAATGTAATCTTTTGCCGATTGCTTCATCATTTGTCCAGCCTATTTTTTTGACAGCTGATTCGTTCAGAATAAACGCGGTGCTATCGTCAGTGGCATATTTCTTTGAAAATTCTCTTCCGGCAATCATTTTAAGTTGATAAGTGTTGATAAAATCATAATCTACTTCCTGCACAGCAAGACGAAAGCCTAATGGTTCCATTTTACCGTTCTTATAAATACGACCTCCCCAACTGTTCAACAACATATTTGAAGGAACAAGCCTGGAACTTGTTACCATTTTAATATTCGGATTTTGCAAAAGCTGGCTCTTAAATGAATCGAGATTATTTTTTATTTTTCCGCTAGAAGGCAAAACTATGAGATGTTCTTTATTATAACCGAGGTCTTTATTCTGCACAAATTGCATCTGTGAGTAAACAACACCTACGGATATTAATAATGTTATTGAAATTACAAATTGCAACACTACAAGTGCCGACCGGAGAACAGACTTTCTGCTGAATAATTGCTTATCATGAAGAGATTTAGAAGGATTGAACGATGATAAAACGAATGCGGGATAAATGCCTGCAGTCAAACCTACAAATAAAGTAATACCTATTATAATAGTAGCTAATGGTAAATTACCTGTTAAATTAAATTGCAAATCTCTTTCCATGAAGTCACTGAACGGTCTTATAGCAAGTTCCACTAGAATTATTGAGAAGACAAGAGAAATAAAAACCGTTACCATAGACTCACCAAGAAACTGTTTAATGAGTTGCCCCCTATTAGCTCCCATTACTTTTCTGACTCCAATTTCCTTTGATCTCTTTGCAGACCTCGCAGTTGCAAGATTCATAAAATTGATGCAGCCAATCAACAATAAGAAAAGAGCTACAGCTCCGAGTAAATATACAGTGTCAATATCTCCGTTTGGTTCAATTTCCGTTGTTAAATGTGAATATAAATGTATATCCGTCAGCTTTTGAAAATGCAAAGTTGTGTAATTATGCGGTAGTCTTTCAGGAAGTTGACCACCTTCCTCGCGAATATGTTGCAAAATATGCTTATCCATAAAAGCCGGAATTTTGTCCTTTAATTCTTTAATCGGAAAATTTTTCGGCAACAACAAATAAGTGATATAATTATTGCTTCCCCAGTTTGTTTCAAGTGTTTTCCTTCCAATAGCAGCCGGGTTATAAAGTGTAATAAATGAGGCTAAAAAATCGTAATGAAAGTGTGAGTTTTCAGGAACATCCTGAATAACGCCGGTGATTTTAAAATCATAATCATGTTCATATTTAATGGTTTTACCCAATGGATCCTGATTACCAAAATATTTCTTTGCAGCAGATTGTGTAATTACCAGGCTTTGTGGTTCTTTAAGCGCAGTAGCGGGATCGCCTTCGATAAAAGGTATTGTGAAAATATTAAATGCCGATTGTTCAGCCCAGTAAAAATTGTTTTCAATAACAGCATTATTATTTATTTCAAGAAAGGTATTATTATCGTGTAAAAACCTAGCCTCCTCTTTTACTATAAGGGGAAAATCATTTTTTAGTAACGGACCTATAGGCGGCGCAACTCTTGCTAAATGTAAGCTGCTCTCACCGTTATTATTAAACCATTCACGTGTAACTCTGTAAATTTGGTCAGAATTTTTATTGAACATATCATAACTTAATTCATTTTGAATATAAGCTATTATTAGAATGGCACAGGTAAGTCCTACGGCCAAACCAAAAATATTTATAAAAGAATATCCTTTTTGTCCTCTTATATTTCTAAATGCAATTTTAATATAATTCTTGAACATTAAACCTCCAGATTACTAATTAATCTTTATAGTATCATAGCCATGAATAATACATTTCGAACGATTACTCGTATTTGATTGCATTAACAGGATTTGAAGTGGCCGCCTTTAAAGCCTGGCTACTTATTGTAATAAACGCTATTAAAAAGGCTAGAGATGTTGCAAGAATAAAAATGCCAGGACCAATATTTACTCTATAGGCAAAGTCCTGCAGCCAGTAATTCATTGCGAAATAAGAAACTGGTACTGCTATGATTCCCGAAATAATTACAAGTTTTATAAAATCTTTTGAAATTAAAAATACTATGCTGGAAACAGATGCGCCTAAAACTTTTCTAACCCCAATTTCTTTAATCCTTTGTTCGCCTGTGTAAGCAGCTAACCCAAATAATCCCAGGCATGCTATAAAGATTGCCAGTGACGCAAAAAATCCAAACATCTCCCCCGTTCTTTCATCATTTTTATATAATTCATTAAAAGTCTGATCAAGGAAAGAATAATCGAATGGTCTTCCCGGAACAACACTATTCCAGATATTTTTTACAAAATTTCCGGTTTAACACGCACAAGCAGGAAATAAAACTGATCGGGATTAATTGACATAACCAATGGACCAATTTTGGAATGCAGGCTAAAGAAATTAAAGTCTTTTACTACTCCAATTACAGTTTTAATAGGGGTCCCCTCAAATTGTTTTCCAATTGGATTATCCCAGCCAAATTTTCGTACAGCAGCTTCATTAATAATTACAGATGAAGTTGAATCAGATGGGTGTGATAATGAAAAGTTTCTACCTTTTACTATTTTCATTTGCATAGTTTTCAGGTAGTCATAATCTACAAAACTCCTTCTCATCATCATTTTTAACTGGTTGTTTGTTCCAACTACTGTTTCTGTACCCTCCGATCCACTTGCTCCGAATAAGCCGGAACTTGCTGCTACTTTAACAATATTTGAGTTTTTTAATAATTCTGTTTTTAATAAATTAATTTTTTCTCTTGTTGCTTTGCTTCTGATAGGCATGTAAATAACGTGCTCTTTATTAAATCCAAGATCTTTGTTCTTAATAAAGCTCATTTGATTTGCTACAATACCTGTGCAAATAAAAAGTGTAATCGCAATTGCAAATTGAGAGATGACAAGAAATTTTCTTAGAAAAGCACCTTTAAAATTGCTTGATAAATTCCCTTTTAAAGATTCTGCAGGCTGAAATTTAGATAAGAATATTGCAGGGTAACTTCCCGAGATAATACCTACGATAATTGTTATTCCAATTAGTTCTAAAAAAAAGGTAAAATTATCCTGAAAAGAGATTATGACTTTTCCATCAAATATATCTTTAAAGTACGGGAGCAATAATTCTACCAACAGGATTGATAGCAAAAATGCCAGGAAAGAAATTAAAATTGCCTCTCCAATAAACTGGTAAACGAGACTTTTTCTTCCTGAACCAAGTACTTTCCTCATTCCAATTTCTTTCATTCTTTTTGCTGATCTGGCTGTAGCCAGATTCATAAAATTTATACAGGCAATCAGAAGAATAAACAATGCTATTGCTGAAAATATATAAACAGTACTTATGCTTCCCTGGTTTTTACTGTAAGTTTGATAAACAATATCGCTGGAATAAAGATGAATGTCCTTAAGTTGTTGTAGATACATTTGCAGATCGGATTGCTCACCTGTTTGAGGATCAGGTGGAATGTAATGATGAATAAATTTTGTAAACTGATTATCAATTTGTTGAGGAGAAATTCCTCTTTTTAAAAGAACAAAAGTTGCCAGTGTATTATTATCCCATGTATTAAGCCAGCTTACATAATGCTCCATAGTATTATAGGAAGCAAGCATAGTAAAATACATATTGGAATTTTTTGGATAATCTTTAATTACGCCTGTTATCTTATAATCATTTTTACCAAATATGCTTGAAATTGTTAGCGCCTTTCCAAGCGGATCATCATTTCCGAAATATTTGTGTGCAGCACTCTTTGTTAAAACAATTGAAAACGGGGAGAGTAATGCAGTTTTAGGATTACCTTCAATAAAAGGAATTGTGAAAATATCAAAGATTGAAGGATCAGCAAAAGATATATCCTTTTCATAAAACCCTTTATCACCAATTTTACAAAACATGGGTGGTGCAGGAACCATGCGTGCACTATTTTCAACTCCTGAAAAATAATCTTTCATTGCAGTTGCAAGCGGACCCATAGTTACGGCAACTTTTAGTTTACCAATATTATCCTGGTTTTGAATTTCAACAACCCTGTAAATCCTGTCCCCGTTTTTATGAAATGAATCAAAACTCAATTCATTTTTAATTAAAATTGTTATAAGAATAAATCCTGCTAAACCAATTGCCAGTCCTGCAATATTTATGAATGAATAAATTTTATTCTTAAAAATATTTCTGATTGTAACTTTTAAGTAATTATTAAACATAATTTCTCCGATGAAAGTAAGTTTAGCCGGCAACCGGAAAAGTTATTAACTTACTCCGGCTGCCATGGCTAAGAGAAATATTATTGGACAAAAGGCTGACAGGAAGATTAAACGTGATATCCCTCTTTAATATTTTCAGTTACAACCTGTCCATCGAATAAATGAATTATTCTATGACTATATTCTGCATCGTGCGGTGAGTGGGTTACCATTACGATTGTTGTACCATTATCATTCAGCTTTGTAAGTATATCCATCACTTCTTCGCTGTTCTTTGAATCAAGGTTACCTGTAGGCTCATCTGCCAGTATCAATTTGGGCTTTGCAACAACGGCTCTTGAAACTGCGACTCTCTGCTGCTGGCCGCCGGAAAGCTGTTGGGGGAAATGATCTTTCCTGTGCATAATTTGCATTTTTTCAAGTACTTCACTAACCATTTGTTCTCTATCAGAAGAGGATTTGCCAAGGTAAAGTAAAGGAAGTTCAACATTCTCAAACACCGTAAGTTCGTCAATTAGATTAAAACTCTGAAATACAAAACCGATATTGGCCTTACGTAGATTTGCTCTTTCTCTTTCCGAATACTTTGAAACTTCGTGATCAAGAAAATGATATTCACCATCGGAAGGATTATCAAGCAGTCCGAGAATATTTAATAAAGTAGATTTACCACAACCTGAAGGCCCCATTATAGCCACAAATTCTCCTTCGCGTATTTCAACATTCACATTATTAAGTGCAGTAGTTTCCACTTCATCGGTTGTATACAGTTTTTTGAGATTACCGGTTTTAATCATGTTATTTCCCATTTGATCACCCTTCTATTGGTTATTAATTTTATATTTATTAATTCTTATTTCAAAACAAGTTTATCTATATCACCGTAAGTGTCATAAGAAGAAGTAACAACTTTATCACCAGCTTTTAATCCATCCAGCACTTCAAAGTAATCAGGATTTTGTCTGCCTAATTTAATTTCTCTCTTAACTGCATTATTACCAGATGGATCAACTACAAAGACCCATTGTCCTCCTGTCTTCTGATAAAACCCACCACGTGCAAGTAATAATGTTTTTGTCAAATCTCCAAGTTCAAGTCTTATCTGAAGCGTTTGACCTCTCCTTAGATTGGTAGGAGCTTTATCATTTTTAAAATACATATCAACCTGGAACCTGCCATTCGTTACTTCTGGAAAAACTTTCTTGACTACCAGCCTGTAATCTTTGCCATTAATTTCAACAGAGCCTTCCTGTCCATTGTTAACTCTTGAAATGTAAAACTCATCAATTTCTGCTCTGACTTTATAACCATCAAGAACGTCAACCTGTCCCAATCTTTCTCCAACGGATTTTGATTGTCCTATCTCTGCATCTAGTGCAGTAAGTTGTCCTGTTATAGGCGCTCTTATTGTAAGGTTATCTATGCTTTCTCTAATTAGACCAAGGTTCTGCTGTAAACGTTGTATTGACTCATCAATTTGTTTAAGCTGGGATGCACTTTTTATTGAATCTTTTTGATAATTCTCTTCAGCAAGTTTTTTCTGGGCTATAGAATTTAAGTAACTATCTCTCGACTGTTCAAAATTATCTTTTGATGTTAATTTTTTATCCCACAAAGCTTTATCTCTTTCATAATTCCTTTTGTCTTGCTGATAGGTTAACTGAACCGTCAGTACGTTTCTTTTCAGATTAATTGAATTTTGCTCTATTGAAAGACGACTGTTTCTTGATTCATTAATTTGTTGATAGGTTAATGCCTCCTGTTGAAGCGCATTTAATTGAACTGCAGTATTCGAAAGTTTTAATATCTTATCACCCTTCTTTAGCATTGCACCTTCTTCAACATATTTTTTTTCGACTGCCCCACCTTGAACTGCATCGAGAAAAACGGTATTCTTCGGCAAAATGTTACCTGTGACCGGAATAAATTCCTGGAAATCACCCATCTTCACTTCGGAGATCGTGATCTTATCTTTTTCAACATTAAGTTTCGAGCCAGTGTCACTCAGTATTAAAATTATCAGAATTAAAAATATTATTCCCCCACCAACACCAAGTTGAAAGTTTCTTCTTTTGTAGAATGGTTTTTTTTCGATTTTTCTATCCAAGTTATCTCCTTAAGCGCCTATAGTTTTAGATAGCTAATTATCAATTTTGGTTACATTTAACAACTCTCGTGCCTCAATAATGCTTCCTTCTTATCCTATAAATTGGCATCCACTAAAATATTTATTGAACCATTGATCATTGATAAACGCAAATAATCAGGAAATTAGCCACATCCATAACTATATGCTTTTTAATTAAATTGGTTATATTTATGTACGCATACGGACATTATTGTCCGTTTACGAACTACTGAAATTAAAATTATGATACCTAAAATAGATAATTTTAATCACCTTTTACGGAATAATATTTGAATAAATTTTGGGACTATGGATATGGCAAAAAAGTCTGGAAATATTCTAATTATCGACGATGATGAAGATGTACTTTATTCAGCACGGTTACTATTAAAACAATTTTACTCTGTTGTACATATCGAAAAAAATCCCAACCTAATTCCTACTCTGATATCAAATACAAATTACGATGTAATTCTACTTGATATGAATTTTTCAGGTGACAGCAACAGCGGTAAACAAGGATTTGAGTGGCTGAAGAATATTCTTGAATCTGATCCCAATATGGTTGTGGTTTTAATTACGGCCTATGGAAATATTGAAATGGCAATTAAAGCTATAAAAGAAGGCGCAACAGATTTTGTAATAAAACCATGGCAGAATGAAAAATTACTTGCCACAGTTTCTTCTGCAATGAAATTGAGCAAATCTAACAGAGAAGTTAATGATTTAATATCGCGACAAAAATTGCTTAGCAATGATCTCGATAAAAATTTCCACAACATTGTTGGTGATTCACAATCAATCAGGAATATATTTGGTATAATAAATAAAGTTTCGAAAACCGATGCAAATATTTTGATCGTCGGAGAAAACGGAACCGGTAAAGAATTAATTGCTCGTGCAATACATAGAAATTCCGAAAGAGCAAATGAAATATTTCTCACAGTCGATATGGGAGCCATTTCCGAATCTTTATTCGAAAGCGAATTATTCGGTTATGTTAAAGGAGCATTTACAGATGCAAAAGAAGATAAACCCGGCAGATTTGAAGCAGCTTCAGATGGAACTCTTTTTCTCGATGAGATTGCAAATATTTCCCCTAATCTTCAATCAAAACTTTTAACTGTTCTCCAGAACAGGCTTGTGACGAGAATAGGCTCTAACATACCTAAGCCTGTCGACTTCAGGCTGATCTGCGCGACTAATGCATCTATAAACGAACTCGTTAATCAAAAACAATTCAGGCAGGATCTTTTGTACCGGATAAACACAGTTGAAATAAACATACCTCCTCTTCGTGAAAGAAAAGAAGATGTGCCATTATTGTGTAATCATTTCCTTAATATTTATTTAAAGAAATATAATAAAGAACTAAAAGAAATTTCATCCGGCGCTTTAAATAAACTAGTGGATTATCAGTGGCCGGGAAATGTCCGCGAACTTCAACACGCAATAGAGAGGGCTGTAATTATGACCGAAGCTGAAGTTTTACATCCAACGGATTTCCTGCTGTCAACACACGAAAGACCTACAGAACAACAAATCATTTTCCCGAATTATCATATCGAAGATGCCGAAAAGATGCTCATAATTAAAGCAATTGGAAAACATAACGGAAACATTACAAAAGCTGCACGTGATCTGGGTTTGACCAGGGCTTCTCTTTACAGAAGGCTTGAAAAATATGGTCTTTAAAAGATTCGGCCTTTTGATAATTTTAAGAGTGGTCATTCTTTTTTTGACTATTGCTCTTGAAATCTACATTATCTTAAATACACAGCTATATGCTACAATTTTCATCCTTTCAATTATCATATTCTTACAAATTTATTTTCTGATCAAATTCGTAAGCAGGACAAATAAAGAGATTGTTCGCTTCCTTGATTCAATAAAATACTCTGACTTTTCTCAGAACTTCAACTTAAAATTAAAAGGTTCATCGTTCGAAGATTTAAGTAGTTCGTTCTCGGAAGTAATCAGCAAATTTCAAAATACACGTGCCGAGAAAGAAGAACATTATCGTTATCTGCAAACTGTTATCCAGCACATTGGAATAGGGCTTATCGCGTACACATCTGATGGCGAAATTGAATTAATAAATAATTCAGCAAAGAAAATGTTCAAATTGAGTGCTCTTAAAAATATAAATGAGCTTTCGAAATTTGATAAAGATTTTCCTGCCGCATTATTAAAGCTTAGATCAGGAAACAAGTTACTTCAAAAAATAGTTGATGATAATGAATTAATACAACTAGCTATTTCTGCAACCGAATTCAGGATGAGAGGCAAAGAATTTACGCTGGTCTCACTTCAGAACATTCAAAATGAACTTGAAGATATTGAAATTGAAGCCTGGCAAAAATTAATAAAGGTTCTTACACACGAAATTATGAACTCAATTACACCGATTACTTCTCTGGCTTCAACGGCAGATAGTATACTAAAAAATTATGAATCTAGTCCATCTAAAAATGAAGATGATCTTAAAGAACATTTAATAGATGTGAGAGGGGCAATAAATACAATTCAGAAACGCAGCAACGGCTTACTTCATTTTGTTGACGCTTACAGAAATCTGACCAAAGTGCCTATACCAAATTTTGGATTAGTAAATGTTGATAATTTGTTCAAAAGAGTAAATACACTCCTTACTGAGGAAATATCAAAAAGGAAGATACAATTATCATGCTCCGTTAAACCTGAAAGTTTTGTAATTACTGCCGACGCAGATCAGGTTGAACAAGTATTAATTAATCTTGTACTAAATTCAATGTATGCACTTGAAGAAACAAAAAGTCCGGTTATTAATTTAATTGCCTTTATTGATCGCGGCGGACACGCGAAAATTCAGGTAATTGATAATGGACCCGGAATCCCTGAAGATATTATTGAAAAGATCTTTATTCCATTTTATACAACCAGAAAAGGCGGATCGGGAATCGGATTGAGTTTATCACAGCAAATTATGCGCGCTCACAGAGGAAATTTAAGAGTAACTTCTTTACCCGGAGAAGGAACTACTTTTACATTACGCTTTTGATCACCTGCTTGCTTTGCAAAGCTATTATTAATAATTTGCATTACAAAATAATGAGATTTTCATGCGAATTATATTATTTGGCGCTCCCGGGGTGGGAAAAGGGACGCAAGCCAAAATTCTTTCTTCTAAATTTGGCATTCCACACATCTCAACAGGGGATATTTTAAGGAAAGCAGTAAAAGAAAAAACTCCTTTAGGAATTAAAGCACAGCAAGCTATGAATAAAGGTGCATTGGTTTCAGATGATATAATGATAGGAATCATTAAAGATACGCTTGAGCAGGACGATTGCAAAAAAGGTTTTATTCTTGATGGCTTTCCAAGAACTCATGTGCAGGCTCATGCAATAGACGATATGCTTGCTGAAATGAATATTAATAATGTTTGTGTGATAACTCTTCAGGCAAATGAAAAAGAGATTGTCACAAGGCTGTCAAACAGAAGAGCCTGTAAAGTATGTAAAAATATTTTTTCCCTGACAGAGATAGAAAAATTAACTAAATGTCCGGTATGCAATTCGGAAAATAGTTTTTATCTCAGGACCGACGATAAGGAAGAGGTAATAAAGCACAGAATGGAAGTTTTTAAAGAAGAAACCCAACCTGTGCTAAAACATTACGAATCAAAGAAAAAAGTAATTTATATCGATGCACTCGGTTCAGTTGATGAGGTAACAAAAAGAATTATGCTTGCCCTGAAGGAAAGAGACTCAAATAAATTTTCTACTTCTGCTTAAGCACGGCTTTAACGGCCTTTCCATTTTCAAGTTTTACTATTTTGAGATCC
>Ga0307417_10000644_pt1 | contig 14179 bp, 10 predicted proteins | sample SalMarWE160210MG_2_FD_202514 | JGI IMG/M metagenome (GOLD analysis project Ga0307417, IMG submission 202514) | Salt marsh sediment microbial communities from the Plum Island Ecosystem LTER, Massachusetts, United States - WE1602-10 | ecosystem: Environmental > Aquatic > Marine > Intertidal zone...
GCCGTGGCCTCCGCGAGGCCGGTAAGCCCGCGCGGTCGCCCGAGGCGGACCTGCTTGTTGAGGATCTGCCGGGCAAGCTCGACCACGCCGGGAAGCTGGCACGCACCGCCAGTCAGGACGACACGGCGTCCGGCCAGCTTGTCGAGCCCGCTCGCCTCGAGGCGCGAGCGGACGAGCTCCAGCGTCTCCTCGATACGTGGCGCGACGATGCCGACCAGGAATGATTTCGGGATCTGCACCGATTTGGCGTCGTCTTCGGCGCCCACCTGCGGGACGGTGATGGTTTCGCGGTCGTCCGCGTGCGAGGACAGGCAGTTGCCGAACAGCGTCTTCAGCCGCTCGGCCTGTGGGACGGGCGTAGACAGCCCGCGCGCGATATCGTTGGTCACGTGGTTGCCGCCGATCTGGATCGAATCCACGAAGACCAGCGCGCCGTCATAGAAGACGGCGATCGAGGTCGTGCCGCCACCCATGTCGATCACGGTCACGCCGAGGTCGATCTCGTCCTCGACCAGGCAGCCGAGCCCGGCGGCATAGGGGTTGGCGACCACGTCGCCGATGTCGAGCAGGCAGCGGGACACGCAGGTGACGAGGTTGTGGACCGAGCTGGTCGCAGCCGTGACCTTGTGCATGCGGACGCCGAACGAGCTGCCGTGCAGGCCGCGCGGGTCGCGGATGCCGTTCTCCCCGTCGACCTTGTAGCCGACGGGGATGGCGTGGATGAGGGAACGCATGGTGTCGTCGGCGTCGGTGCCGCTTTCATGCAGCAGCCGCCGGACGTCGCCGTCGTCGATCGCGCCGCCGCGCAGCGGATGCTCGAAGTAATAGGAGTTACTGCTCGGGTGGCCGCTGTTGACGTTCACGTAGACCGACCGGATGGTGACGTCGGCCATCTGCTCGGCCGCATGGACCGCGGACAGCACGGCCTGTTCGGCGGCCTCCATATCGACGACCGCGCCCGCCTTGATGCCTTTGCTCGCCTGATGGCCGATCCCGGCGACGCGGATGATCCCCAGGTCGTCGACATTACCGATGAAGCAGCAGACTTTTGTCGAGCCGACGTCCAGTGCCGCTACGATGCCATCTCTTGCCAGGGTTCTGTGTGCTTTCGCCAATTTTTTGTCGATCCGTCGAATTGGTTCAGGTCTGGTTGTCTCTATCGGCAACGGTTTCGGATTTTCCGTTCACGCGAACGCTGATCTTGTCCGGCACGCGGAGGTCGACCGCCGAGATGTCGCGCTTCAGCACGCGGTATTCCCGCTCCATGTCCACCAGCTTCTGCCAGGCCGCTTCCGGACTGTCAGCCGGCAGCTTGATGTCGATTGCGTTCTCGATACGGATGGTCCACTGGCGGTCGCTGACCCAGGTCGCGTGGGTGACGCGCTCCATCATCGCGGGCTCGCGTTCCAGCATGGACATCAATTCGGCGGCATGCTTCGGCGCGTCCTCGCCGATGATGATCTTCAGGTTCGAGAATTTGCCGCGTTCCTTCGGGCCGATCACTGTGCCGTTCCGATCGACGAGCACGAATTTCCGCTGGTGCTGCCAGATCGCGATCGGCGTGCGCTCCTTGAGAACGACGATGATCCGGTCGGGCAGGCGCCGCTCGATGCGGGCATCCTCGATCCAGCCGATTTCCAGAAGGCGTCGGCGCGCGGCGTCCGCGTCGAAGTACAGGATCGGGTCGCCGATCCGTGTGCCGAGCGCTTTCAGCAGGTCGTCCTGGGGCGTTTCGCCACGGTCCGCGACAAAGACTTCCTGCACCGCGAATCCCATGCCGATGGTCGCGCTCTTGGTGGCTTCGTGCACCGATGCCGCGATGCGGCCGGGGATGTCGGCCCGGATGATCCAGTTGGTGACGCCGACGAAGATGGCGACGACAGCCACCGCGGCCACGGTCATCGCCAGGCGGCGCTGCCACGGGGAGGCGTCGCGGTGCCAGGTGAGGATGCGCTCCACCCGCTCGACGATGCCCCATCGCTGTTGCTTCCGGCTGCTGCTGCGCCGGTTTCGTTTCTGTCGGCTCAGGCGTCGCATATCGCGTTCTCCACCAGCCAGCTCACCAGGTCTTCGAAGGACAGGCCGGCATGCTTCGCCTGCTCCGGGACCAGCGAAAGCGGCGTCATGCCGGGTTGGGTATTGATTTCCAGCAGCATCAGCTCCCCGGGGTTCTTCTGCGTGTCGTCGTAGCGGAAGTCGGCGCGCGTGACGCCGCGGCAGCCGAGTGCCTTGTGTGCGATGACTGCCGATTCCATCGCCTGATCTGCGATCGAATCCGGTACCGGCGCCGGGCAAAGATGGTCCGTCTTGCCTTCGGTGTACTTCGCCTCGTAGTCGTAGAATCCCTTATGCGGGCGCAGCTCGGTTACACCGAGCGCATGATCCCCCATCACCGCGACCGTCAACTCGCGGCCGGGAATGTAGGGCTCGACCAGCGCGATCTCGCCGAACTTCCAGTCGGCCGTGATCGGGCGGTTATCGCCCGGCATCACGATATGCACGCCGACGCTGGAGCCTTCGCTGTTAGGCTTGATCACGTAGGGCGGGTCGAACAGGATCCCGTCAGGCAGGTCGTGCACGCGCAGAAGATGGCCCTCGGGGCATTTCAAGCCCGCGGCCCTGAACAGTTCCTTCGAGCGTGCCTTATCCATTGCAATCGCCGATGCCAGCATGCCGGAATGGGTGTAGGGAATCGCCAGGATGTTGAGGAGGGCCTGAATGTGACCATCCTCGCCATAGCGTCCGTGTAAGGCGTTGAAGACGACCTCGGGGCGCGGCTCCAGCGCGCGCAGCAACGCGCCGAGGTCGCGATGAACGTCGATTTCCGTCACCTCGTAACCGGCTTTGCGCAACGCTTTTGCACATTCCATGCCGCTGACGAGCGACACCTCTCGCTCGCTCGACCAGCCGCCCTTGAAGACCGCGACCTTCTTGCTCATGGCGTCCTGCCCGTGGCGACGATGCCGATACGCTTGATCTCCCATTGCAGGTCGACGCCGCTATGGGCGCGCACACGGCTGCGAACCTCTTCGCCCAGCGTCTCCAGCTCTTCCGCCGTCGCGGCACCCGTGTTGATCAGGAAGTTGCAGTGCTTTTCCGAAACCATCGCGCCGCCGATCGCGAGGCCGCGGCATCCCGCTTCGTCGACCAGCTCCCACGCATGCCGGCCTTGCGGGTTCTTGAAGGTCGAACCGCCGGTGCGGCTCCGCACCGGCTGCGTGTCGCTGCGGGCGGCGCCGATGGCCGCCATGCGCTCGGCAATTTTTTCCGCTGTGTCGGGGATTGCCGACAGTTCGGCGGAAAGAAAGATCCAGTCGTCCGGCACCGCGCTGTGGCGGTATTCGAAGCCCATGGCGCCGGCATCGAGCACGTGCCGCTTGCCCTGCGGGTCGACGGCGACCGCGGAGCGGAACACATCCTTGATCTCCCGCCCATAGGCCCCGGCGTTCATGCGCAGCGCGCCGCCGATGGTGCCGGGGATGCCCGAAAGGAATTCCAGGCCGGTCAAACCCTTGTCCGCCGCGAAGCGCGCGACGTTGATGTCGAGCGCACCGGCGCCGGCTCGCAGCCCTTCGTCCGTCTGCGCGATCCTGTTGAACGCGTTGCGCAGGCGGATCACCACGCCCGGAATGCCGCCGTCGCGGATCAGCAGGTTCGACGCCACGCCGATGACGGTCACCGGCACGTCGTCGGGCACGCCGGCAAGGAAGGCGGCGAGGTCGTCCTCGTCCGCGGGCATGAACAGGACCTCCGCCGGGCCGCCGACGCGGAACCATGTGAAGCGGGCGAGCCGGACGTCCTCCTGATACGCGCCCCTGACGGCGGGCAGTCGGTCGAGCAGTCGATTGGTTGTGCGCTGGACGGTCATGAGCATCACGCGCCCCCCGCCTGGCTTTTCCGGACCGCGTCGAGCGCCTCCGGCAGGCTGTTCGCCCAGTTGGTGATCGTGCCCGCGCCGAGGCAGACGACCAGGTCACCGGACGCCGTTACCGTCGAGACGAGCTGCGCCAGGCTTTCGGGCTCATCGAGGGCGAGGACGTGACGATGTCCGCGCGTCCTGAGGCCGCTCACCAACGCGTCGCGGTCGTATCCGGGAATCGGCTTTTCGCCGGCTGGGTAGACAGGGGCGACGATCACTGTGTCGGCGTCGTTGAAGCATGCGCAGAACTCCTCGAACAGGCTGGAGAGACGGCTATAGCGGTGCGGCTGGACCACGGCGACGATGCGCCCTTCCGTGGCCGACCGGGCGGCTTTCAGAACGGCCGCGATCTCGACGGGATGGTGGCCGTAATCGTCGATGATCGTCACGCCGCCGGCCTCGCCGGTCTTGGTGAAGCGGCGCTTGACGCCGCCGAACTGGTCGAGCGCCTTGACGATGGCGTCCTCGCCGATATCCATTTCCCAGGCAACGGCAATGGCGGCCAGCGCGTTCAGCACGTTGTGCTCGCCGAACATCGGCAGCCGCACACCCCGAATTGTCTTCTGATCGGGGCCGCGCCCGATGAGGACGTCGAAGCTGACGCCGCCGACGCCGGCGTTCAGGTTGGCGCCGCGAAGCTCCGCCTGCGGGTTGAAGCCGTAGGTGATGAGCCGACGGTCGGAGATCTTGCCAACCATCGCCTGGACCTCGGGATGGTCGATGCACAGAACCGCGAAGCCATAGAACGGCACGTTCTGGACGAAGCTCTGGAAGGCGGCGCGCTCCTCGTCGAAAGTGCCGTAGAAGTCGAGATGCTCCGGGTCCATGTTGGTGACGACGGCGATGGTCGCCGGCAGCTTGACGAAGGTGCCATCGGACTCATCGGCCTCGACGACCATCCACTCGCCCTCGCCGAGGCGCGCGTTCGTGCCGTAGGCGTTGATGATGCCGCCGTTGATCACGGTCGGGTCGAGCCCTGCCGTGTCGAGGATCGAGGCCACCATCGAAGTCGTCGTCGTCTTGCCGTGCGTGCCGCCGACGGCGATCGACCATTTGAGGCGCATCAGCTCGGCCAGCATCTCGGCGCGCCGCACGACGGGGACGAGCTTGGAGCGCGCGGCCCGGATTTCCGGGTTGTCGGATTTCACCGCCGTCGACGCCACGACCACCTGGGATTCGCCGAGGTTGGACGGGTTGTGCCCGACATGGACGGTGATGCCCAGCTCGCGCAGCCGCTTGACGTTGGCGTTTTCCGAAAGGTCGCTGCCCTGCACGCTGTAGCCCAGGTTATGCATGACCTCGGCGATGCCGGACATGCCGATGCCGCCGATGCCGACGAAGTGAATGGTGCCGATGGAAAGAGGCATGCTTCTCATCGCGCCGCCTCCCGCAGGAGACGGGATTGCGGGTCGCCGTTGCGCCCGTCGCCGATGACGTCGACCACGAGATTGGCAAGGTTGTCCGCCGCCGTGCGCATGCCCATGCGGCCGGCGCAGAGCGCGGTCGTCTGCAGCGTGCGCGGATTGGCGAGCAGCGCCATCAGCCGCGTCGTCAGGCTTTGCCGGTCGAAAGCGTGCTGCGGGATCATCCAGCCGCCGCCGGCGTCGCACAGCGATTCGGCGTTCTTGGTCTGATGGTCGTCGGTGGCGTGCGGGTAGGGCACGAGGATGGCGGGCCGTCCGGCCGCCATGAGCTCGGCGACGGTGGATGCGCCCGCGCGCGAGATCACGAGATGGGCATTGGCCAGCTTTACCGGCATGTCACCGAAGAAGGAGGCGAGCTCCGCGTCGATGCCCGCCGCTGCATAGACGGCGCGCACCGCGTCGAGATCTTCGGCGCGGCATTGCTGGACGAGATGGATGCGGCGGCGCAGGTCTTCCGGCAGCGCGGCAAGCGTCTCGGGGACGACCTGGCTGAACACGGTCGCGCCGAGGCTGCCGCCGAAGACCAGCAGATTGATCGGGCCGCCCTCGACGAGGGCCGGGAAGGGCTGCTTGGCGATGGCGATGACCTCGGGCCGGACCGGGTTGCCGGTGAAGACCGTTTTCGCCTTGTCCTCGTCCCGCAGCTTGGCGACGGCCTGGAAGGCGGTGGCGATGCGGGTGACGCGCGGCGCGAGGAAGCGGTTTGCGCGCCCCAGAACCGCGTTCTGTTCGTGGATGACGGTCCTGGCGCCGATCGAGGTCGCGGCGAGCATCGCCGGTACCGAGGCGTAGCTGCCGAAGCCGACGACCGCGAGCGGATGGACCGACCGCAGGATGCGCCGTGCCTGGAAGTAGCCGACGCCAAGCTGAAGGACCGCAATGCCGCGGTCGAGGATGTTGCGGCCGGCGATGCCTGCGGCGTTGATGCGATAGGTGTCGGCGGTGGCGAGCGCGCCGCCGAGCGCGTTGGCCCGGCGATCGGTTATCAGCGCAATCGGAAACCCGCGCCGCGAAAGCGCATCGGCCAGCGATTGCGCCGGGAAGACATGCCCTCCCGTGCCGCCGGCGGAAAGAACGATGGACCGTCGTGCGCCGGTCATGTCCGCTCTCCCGGCCGTCGGCGCGTGAGCGCCAGCACCATGCCCATGCCATAGGCGATGGCCAGCGCCGACGACCCGCCATAGGAAATGAAGGGCAGCGTCATGCCCTTCGGCGGGATCAGGTTGACGGCCGACGCCATGTTGATCAGCGCCTGCAGCGCGAACTGAACCAGCAGGCCCGTGGTCGCGAGGACGACGAACAGGTCGCTGTCCTGCAGCGCGCGGATGAAGCCGCGCAGCACGATGACGCCGAAAATCAGCATGAGCAGCAAGCAGGCGATGAGCCCGAACTCCTCGCCCATGACGGCGAAGACGAAGTCGGCGTGCGCGTCGGGCAGGGTGGCCTTGACCGTGCCCGCGCCCGGGCCCGTGCCGAACAGGCCGCCGTTCATGAAAGCTTCGATGGCGCGGTCGATCTGGTAGCTATCGCCGTCCGCGGGATTGAAGAACCGGTCGACGCGGCTGGCGACATGCGGGAACACGAAATACGCGGTCACCAGCCCGCCGACGCCGAGCGACATGAGACCGGCGATCCAGACCATCGACAGCCCGGTCAGGAAAAGCTGGGCGAACCAGATCGAGACGACGACGCCCGTCTGGCCGAGGTCCGGCTGCGCCAGCAGGAGGGTGATGACCAGCAGCAGTAGCCCCGTCGCAATCAGGTTGCCGGGGATGTCCTCGCCCAGGCGTCGGGCGGCGAACATCCAGGCTACGGTGACGGCGAAGGCCGGTTTCACGAATTCCGAGACCTGCAGCGACATGCCGGCGATCGAAATCCAGCGCCGCGCGCCCTTGATCTGGTGACCGTCGACCAACGTGAAGGCCATCAGGACGATGGCGATGACGAATACGACGACGGCCGTCCGCCGCACCTGCTTCGGCGTGAGCATCGACGTCATGACGAGAATCGCCAGCGCCGGCGGTATGAACAGTGCCTGGCGCAGGATGAAATGCATCGGCGGCAGGTTGAGGCGCTCGGCGACCGCGGGGCTCGCCGCGCTCGTCATCAGCAGCCCGATGCCGCAGAGCGCGCAGAGCAGGAACAGGGACCATTTGTCGACCGTCCACCACCAGCGGCTGAGGACCGAGGTATCGGAACGTGTCAGCGGGGTGATCATGCGGCGTCTCCGAAATTACGGATTTTCCGGTTGGCGCCGGGAAGGTTGGCCACGAGGTGGCAGAACGCGCGGCCGCGTTCCTCGAAATTCGCGAACTGGTCGAAGGATGCGCAGGCCGGCGACAGAAGGACGACTGTGCCCGGTCGCCGGTCGCGCTGCGCCCTCTCGTGTGCGGCGGGAACCGCCGCGTCGAGCGTGCGCGAGATGGTCGTCTCGACCTTGCCCCTGAGCGCATCCGCGAACGCGTCGGCCGCCTGTCCGATCAGGAAGGCGTGGCGCACGCGGTTGACGAAGGGCAGGGCGGCGGCGAGACCGTCCTCTTTCGGCTGTCCGCCGGCGATCCAGTAGATGTTGGCGTAGGACGACAGCGCCTTCGCCGCGGCCTCCGAATTCGTCGCTTTGCTGTCGTTGACGTAAAGGATGCCGTCGATCTCGGCCGCCAGCTCCTGGCGGTGGGGGAGGCCGGGAAAGCTCCGCATTGCCTCGCCGATCTCGGCCGGCGCCAGCCCCGCCACCCGGGCGGCCGCAAAGGCGGCGCAGGCATTCTGCGCGTTGTGCGTGCCGGGAAGGGTGTGGATCTCGTCGAGGCTTACGATCGGCGCGTTCTTGCCCTCGGTGTCGTCGTAGAGGAAGCGATCGACCGCATAGACGCCGCCCGATGCGCGGCGTTCGCCCGAGATCGGCAGCACGCGCTGATGCCGGGCGTCGCGGAGCGTCTCGAAGATCGACCGGCAGATGTCGTCGTCGACGCCGACGATCGCCGCGTGGTCCTTGCGCTGGCCGTCGAACACCCGCTTCTTCGCGGCGATGTATCCGTCCATGCCGCCGTGCCGGTCGAGGTGGTCCGGCGTGATGTTCAGCAGGACGGCGATGTCGAAAGGAACCGGCGCCGTGATCTCGAGCTGATAGGACGACATCTCGATGACGTAGAACTCGCCCGCGCTCATGCGGTCGAGGTCGAGTGCCGGCCGGCCGAGGTTGCCGCCGACCGCCGCGTGCCGCCCGGTCTTCGTCAACAGGTGGCCGATGAGCGACGTCGTGGTCGACTTGCCGTTCGTTCCGGTGATGCCGATGTAGTACGCGTCCGGCGCGGCATGGGCCAGGATCTGAATGTCGCTGATGATCGGGCAGCCATTGTCGAGCGCCAGCGCGGCCACCGGGTGCGGAGCCGGGAAGCTGTGCGGGATGCCGGGGCTGAGGACGAGGCAGTCGATATCCGCCCAGGACAACTCCGCCAGGTCCGCGACCTTGATGCCCTCGCGCGCCACCGCTTCGCGGCGCACCGGCGAATCGTCCCAGGCGATGACGCGCGCGCCGCCCTTCCTGAGCGCCCGCGCGGTCGCGAGGCCCGACGTGCCGAGGCCCATGATTGCCATGGTCTGTCCGCGAAACTGCGTGAGGTTGATCATCGCCCTGTCCCCTACCGCAGCTTCAGCGTGGCGAGGCCGATGAGGGCCAGGATCGAGGCGATGATCCAGAAGCGGATCACGATGGTCGACTCCGCCCATCCCTTCTTCTCGAAGTGATGGTGCAGCGGCGCCATGGCGAAGACCCGCTTGCCGGTCAGCTTGAACGAGGCGACCTGGACGATGACCGAGATCGTCTCCAGCACGAACAGCCCGCCGATGATGGCAAGCACGAGCTCGTGTTTGGTGGCAACGCTGATCGCACCGAGCGCGCCGCCGACCGAAAGCGAGCCGGTATCGCCCATGAACACCATAGCGGGCGGTGCGTTGAACCAGAGGAAGCCGAGGCTGGCGCCGACCAGCGCGCCGCAGAAGACGGCGAGCTCGCCGGTACCGGGCACATAGAGAAGCTGCAGGTATTCCGAATAGATCGAGTTGCCGACGAGATAGGCGATGAACCCGAAGCATGCCGCCGCGATCATTACCGGCACGATGGCGAGCCCGTCCAGCCCGTCGGTGAGGTTTACCGCGTTCGACGCGCCGACGGTCACGAATACCGCGAAGGGGATGAAGAACCAGCCGAGATTGATCAGCACCGTCTTGAAGAAGGGAATGGACAGGCCGGTGGCCAGCGGCTCGCGCGTCAGTACCAGGATCCACAGCGCTGCGCCGGCGGCGATGACGATCTGGAACAGTAGCTTCTGCCGGCCGGGCAGGCCCTTGGAATTGCGCCGTGACAGCTTGAGATAGTCGTCGGCGAAGCCGACCGCACCGAAACCGACGGTGACCAGCATGACGACCCAGACGTAGCCGTTGGCGATGTCGGCCCAGAGCAGCGTGCTGATGGCGATGGCGAGCAGGATCAGGCATCCGCCCATGGTCGGCGTGCCGGCCTTCTTCAGGTGCCCTTCGGGCACGTCCTCGCGAATGTTAGACGCGCCGTTCTGCGTGCTGCGCAGCCAGGCGATCACGGAGGGGCCGAACAGGAAGCTGAGAAGCAGCGCGGTCATGATCGCCCCGCCCGTCCGGAAGGTGATGTAGCGGAACAGGTTGAAGGCGAGAAATGTATCGGCGAGCGGGGCCAGGAAGGTATAGAGCATGCGGTGTCAGGCCCTCCGCGCCGCCGCGCCCTGGGCGCGTTTCCGGTCGAGGGCAAGAAGAGCTTCCGCGATCGGGATCATCCGGCTGCCCAAGGACCCCTTGACCATCACCACGTCGCCGGCCCGGACGAGGTCGAGCACCGTGTCGCGGATGGCCGCGCTGTCGGCGCCGTGGAACGCGGTGATGTTCTTCGGCAGCGCCTTCGCCAGGTATTCCATGTTCGGGCCCGCGGTGACGACGATCTCGACGCCGTTGCGCGCGACGTCCGCGGCAAGCGCCGCGTGAACGTCCGGCGCCGTCGCGCCGATCTCCAGCATGTCGCCGAGCACCGCGATCGTGCGGCCGCCGTGGCCGCGCTCGGCCGCGCCGAGGACTTCGAGCGCGGCGCGTATCGAGGCCGGGCTCGCGTTGTAGCTCTCGTCGATGAGCGTGAAGCTGCCGTCGTCGAGGTGCACGGTATGCCGTTCGCCGCGCCCTTTCATCGCCCGGAAGTCGGCGAGCGCCGACATGGCGCGCGAAATATCCGCACCGAGCATGTGTACCGCCGCAAGCACGGCAAGGCTGTTCATGGTGAGGTGTTTCCCCGGTGCGCCGATGCGATAGAGCACCACCTGTTCGTCAACGGCGGCGGCGATGTCGCTGCCTGTATCGTCGCTGGCGATGGAGACGAGCCGAACATGCGCCTCGCGCGCCGTTCCGAAGGCGCAGATCCGTTGCAGGCCGGCCGCGCGCGCGTGATTGCGCAGGCGCTCGAAATGTGGGTTGTCGCGATTGAGCACGGCGGCGCCGTCGTCCGTCATGCCGGCGAAGATCTCGGCCTTGGCGTCGGCGATTCCTTCCTCGCCGTCGAAATATTCGAGGTGGACCGCCTCCACCGTGGTGATGATGGCGACCTCCGGCCGCAGGATACGCGACAGGGGCTCGATCTCGCCGGGATGGTTCATGCCGAGCTCGAAGATGCCGAAATCCGCGTCGCGCGGTAACCGTGCGAGGCTGAGCGGCAGGCCCCAATGATTGTTCAGGTTGCCCTGGGTCGCCACGGTCTTGCCGAGGCGGCCGAAGACGAGGGCGAGCATTTCCTTGGTGCTTGTCTTGCCGACGCTGCCGGTCACGCCGACGATGCGCGCCGTGGTGCGGGCGCGGGCGGCGCGGGCGAGGTCGGCCATCGCGGCATCGGTGTCGCGGACGACGAGAAGGGGCGCTTTTGCCGGCGCGTCTTTCCAGTCCTCGGCGACCATGGCGGCTGCCGCGCCGCTGTCGAGTGCGTTGGCGACGAAACGGTGGCCGTCGGTGTTGTCGCCGCGGATGGCGATGAACAGGTCGCCGGGCGCGACGCTGCGGCTGTCGATGGAAACGCCGGTCGCCGTCCACGGTGCGGTGGCGCGGCCCTGTGTCGCCGCTGCGGCTTCCGTGTGGGTCCAGAGCGGCGCGGTCATGACGCACCTCCCGCAATCTCGCGCGCGACATCGGCGTCGTTGAAGGGCAGGACCTCGTTGCCCACGATCTGGCCTTCCTCGTGACCCTTGCCGGCGAGGATCAGCACGTCGCCCTCGGCCAGCGCGGCGATGCCGGCGGCGATGGCGTCGCGCCGGTCGCCGATCTCGCGGGCGCCGGGGCAGGCAGCCATGATCTCGCGGCGGATCGCGGCGGGATCCTCGCTGCGGGGATTGTCGTCGGTGACGATGACGAAATCCGCCTGCGCGGTGGCGATCTGTCCCATCTGGGGGCGCTTGCCGCGGTCGCGGTCGCCGCCGCAGCCGAAGACGACGCCGAGGCGGCCACGAACATGCGGCTTTACCGTGGTCAGCACCGCGGCAAGGGCGTCCGGTGTGTGCGCATAGTCGACGAGAACCGAGGCGCCGTTCGCCAGACGGGCCGCCCGCTCGAGCCGTCCGGGCACGCCGGCGAGCCCCGGCACGCCGGCCACCGCTTCGGCGGGCGTCGCGCCGCAGCCGACGACGATCGCCAGCGCACACAGCATGTTCGACACCTGGAACTCGCCGGGGAGCGGGAAGCGCACGGCGAAGGTTTCGCCGAACACGCGGAGCTCGATCTGCCACCCGGTATCGGACGGCGTTGCGTCGACGCAGGAGACATTGCCGCTGCGCACGCCATAGGAGATCAGGCGCTGCCTCCGATCCTCGGCGATGCCGCGCAAGGCGGCGAACTCGGGGCTCTCCGCGTTCAGGACCGCGACGCCGCCTTCCGGCAACAGTTCGCCGAACAGCCGCTGCTTCGCCGCCCGGTAGTGATCCATGTCGCCGTGATAGTCGAGGTGGTCGCGCGTCAGGTTCGTGAAGGCCGCCGCGCTAATCCGCACGCCGTCGAGGCGGTACTGTGCGAGGCCGTGGCTGGACGCTTCCATCGCCAGATTGTCGATACCCTGCTGCTTCAGGCTGGCGAGCATGCGGTGCAGCTCGATGGGGTCGGGCGTGGTCAGGCTGGGACCGCCGGCGAAATCGCGCCCGCGCAGGCCGAGCGTGCCGAGCGAGGCGGCCGGCTGGCCGAGCGCGTTCCAGAGTTGCTGCGCGAAGAAGGTGACGGACGTCTTGCCGTTCGTGCCCGTGACCGCCGCGATGGTCCGGGGCTGCGCCGAATAGAAGCGCGCGGCCATGCGTGCGAGCTGCCGGCGCGGGTTCGGGTCGGTAATGATGGGGAGCTCTGTCGCCAGCGTATCGTGCTGCAGATCGGGCGGACCCAGCACGGCAGCCGCACCGGCGTTGACGGCCTGGCGAATGAACGCCCGGCCGTCGAGTTTTTCACCCTGCAAGGCGGCAAACAGAAAGCCCGGCCGAATCCGCCGGCTGTCCGCGCTCAACCCGGTGATCTCGCGATCGTCGCCGGGTTTCACGAGGTTCTGTTTGCTGTCGCCCAACAAACTAAAAAGACGCAAGCGTGTGTCCCTCAGCCGATACATTGATTGCAAGGTCCCGACGCAGGTCGGGCGCTTCCGGATCGACCGGAGTCATGCCGACGAGCGGTCCCATCCGCTCGACCACCTGCTTGACCACGGGTGCGGCAACCCAGCCGCCGGTCGCGTAGTTATAGGTTTCCTTCGTCCCCTTCGGCTCGTCCAACACCGCCAGCACCAGGTAGCGCGGCTCGTTGATCGGAAAGGCGCCGACGAAGGAAGAGATCAGCTTGTTGCGCACGTATCGGCCCGCAACCTCTTTCTCGGCCGTGCCGGTCTTGCCGCCTACCAGGTAGCCGGGAGCGTCGGCACGTTTGCCCGTGCCCCGCTCGACGACGAGGCGCATCAGGCGGCGCATTTCGTACGACGTATTCTTGGCGAAGACGCGCCGCCCTTCCGGCAACGCCTTGTTCGCATCCCGCTTCAGCAGGGTTGGCGCGATGTATACGCCATCGTTGAGCACCGCGGCAACGGCGGCGGCTGTTTGCAGCGGGCTTACCGCGATACCGTGCCCGAAGGCGACCGTCATCGTCGTCACCGTCCGCCAGACCGACGGCGTGAGCGGTGCGCCCACCTCGGGCAGCTCGATCGGGGCGGGCGACAGCAGACCGAGGCGCCCAAGGTACTGCTGCTGCATATCCGAGCCGAAGTCGACCGCCATCTTCGCCGCGCCGATGTTGGACGAATACATGAAGATTTCGGGGACCGACAGCCAGCGCGACTTGGCGTGGTCGTCGCGGATCGTGAAGCGGGAGATGTGGATCGGCTTGGTCGCATCATAGCCGCCGTTCATCGACACCACGCCGGTGTCGAGCGCGGTGGCCGTGGTGAAGATCTTGAAGACGGAACCCAGCTCGTAGACGTCCTGGGTCGCGCGGTTGCGGAGCTGATCCTCGGTTGCGTTGCCGGGATGGTAGGGGTCGAAGTCGGGCAGTGATACCAGCGACAGGACCTCGCCGGTCTTGATGTCGAGAATGACCCCGGTCGCCCCGATGGCCGAATAGGTCTTCATCGCGTCGGACAGCGCGGAGCGCATGATGTCCTGCATCCGCAAGTCGATCGAAAGGGCGAGCGGCTCCTTCTCGCTGCGCAGCTTCTCGTCGAAGCTCTTCTCGACGCCGGCGAGACCGTGATTGTCGATGTCCGTGAAGCCGAGAACGTGCGACAGCAGGTTGCCATGCGGGTAGGCCCGCGCTTCCT
>Ga0307417_10000645_pt1 | contig 14161 bp, 10 predicted proteins | sample SalMarWE160210MG_2_FD_202514 | JGI IMG/M metagenome (GOLD analysis project Ga0307417, IMG submission 202514) | Salt marsh sediment microbial communities from the Plum Island Ecosystem LTER, Massachusetts, United States - WE1602-10 | ecosystem: Environmental > Aquatic > Marine > Intertidal zone...
TGGTGCCGAAATCGTCGATATCGATATTGATTCCAAGTTCGCGGATCCGGTCGATGTTCCAGCCCGCCACGTCGTCGCGATCGTCGAGAAAGATCGATTCCAGAAGTTCGAACGAAAACACTCCCGGCTCGATATCGAGCGCCCTGAGGCTTTCCACCAAACCCTCGTCGCCAAGCCGGCGGGCCGACACGTTCACCGAGACATGCGGCACCAGAAGACCCACCCGCCGCCATTTCTTGAAATGGCCGATCGATTGCTCGAAAACCGTCCTGTCGATCGCCGACACGGCGTTGAGGTCTTCTGCAACCTTGAGGAACCGGTCCGGCAGCAACAGGCCGTCGCGCGGATGCTGCCATCTAACCAGCGCCTCCACGCCGACGACGTCGAGCGTATGCGCGTCGAATTGCGGCTGGTAATGCGGCAGGAATTCCCCGCGCTCCAAACCCTTGAGGATGTCGTCGGCGCAACGCTTGGTGGCGATGACCTCGGCTTGCAGACTATGGGTGAAGACCACCGCCCGATTGCGGCCTTCGCCCTTTGCCCGGTAGAGCGCGATATCGGAATTGACCAGCAATTGCCGGGCATCGGCCCCCTTTTCCTCTGAGAAGGCGATGCCCACGCTGACCCCGCCGCGGCATTCCTGGCCGTGGAACACCATCGGCCGCGACGCCTGCTTGATTATCCGCGCGATCAGCTTCTTCAAACGGACCGCGCTTGGGGCCGGCGTCAGGACGATGACGAATTCATCGCCGCCGATCCGCGCCACCGTATCGGCCTTGCGCACGCTGTCGGTGAGAAGACGCCCCATATGCTTGAGCATGGCGTCACCCGCCGCGTGACCCAGCGTATCGTTGATTTGCTTGAACCGGTCGAGATCGATGTTCAGGACCGCGACGTCGCTCGGCTTCCTGTCGTCCTTGTCCGTCAGTTCCGCCAGAAGCCCGTCGAGATAGCGCCTGTTGGGCAGCCCGGTCAGCGGGTCATGCAGCGCATTGTGTTCCATGCGCGCCCGCGCCTCTTCGAGTTCGACATTGCGCTGTTCGGCCAGGCCATAGGCGCGCTGCAACTCCTCGGCCTTTTCATAATCGGCCGTGACGTCCCAATTGGCCCCCAGAAACCGCGCTTCGCCATTGGCCTCCTGATAATAGTCGGCCCGGCAGCGCACATGGCGGATCTCGCCGTTTTTGAGCACGATCCGGTAGTCGAGCCCGTATTGGCGCTTTTGGCCGATCGCCTCCTCCACCCTGGCCAGCACCATGGCCCGGTCTTCCGGATGCACATATTTCTCCCAGGTCTTGCCCACAACGATCGGGCGGGTCGGATCGTGGCCGAAAATCCCGCAGGTCTTTTCGTCCCAATAAGTCGTCCCACGCTTGAGATCGGTCTCCCAGATGCCGATCTGCGAGGTCGACAGCGCCAGTTCGAGCCGCCGCGAAACCCGCTCCAGTTCCTCCTCGCGCCGTTTGAGGGCCGAGATGTCGGTATCGGTACCCACGATCCGCTTGGGCAGGCCATTGTCCTGCCACTCGACGCACCGGCCCCGCGCCTTGATCCACACCCAATGACCGTCGGCATGCCGCTCGCGATAGTCGCAGTCGATATCGGTGATCTTGCCGGCCCTGAGCCGCCTGTTGTAGTCGTCGACGCGCTCGCAATCGTCCGGGTGAACTTTCAGCAGCCACTGCGGTCCGCCCCGGCTGAAATCGTCGTCTTCGCTCAGCCCCCGCATCCGCTTGCAGCTCGCCGAGAAAAACCATTCGCCGGTAACGAAGTCCTGGTCCCACACGCCCTGATCGGCACTCTCGACGGCGATTTTCCAGCGCAATTCGGTCTTGGCAAGCGCCAGAGCCCTCGCTTCGCTCTGTTTGAGCGCGGTAATGTCGGTATCCGTACCGATCAGCCGTGTCGGCTTGCCGTTTGCGTCGCGTTCGGTGCAGTGGCCGCGCGCCAGAATCCAGATCCAGCGGCCATCCCGCGCCTGCTCGCGATAATCGTAACTGATGTCGTCCAGCTCGCCGGCATCCTGACGGCCGACGATATCGGCGACCCGCTCCCGGTCCTCGGGATGGATGAGGTCGAGCCATTCCGAGGAGTCACCGGAGACCTCCTCGTCTTCGGGTATGCCGCGCATTCGCTTCCAGCCCGGCGAGAAATACCAGCTCCGTTTGCCAAGATCGACATCCCACACCCCCTGACCGGAACCGTCGAGCGCGAATCTCCAGCGCGCTTCGGCCGCGTCATGCGCCGCCTCCAGCCGCTTCTCCCGCTCAATCGGCCGGTATTGCGCCAGAATGCCGGCGACCTCTCCGCTATCGTCGGGCACCGCCGAGACCGCAACGTCGACCCAGAACACCGAGCCGTTCTTGCGCCGGTATCGTCGCTCGACCTTATAGGCATCCCTCTCCCGTGAGGTCAGCGTGTCCCAGGCCTTTGCGGCGATGTCCCGGTCGTCATCGTGGAGAAAATCGAGGATATTCCGGCCCAGACACTGCTTGCGCCGCCAGCCGACCATGCGCGCAAAGCTGTCATTGACCAGTTCGATTTCACCGGACGTATTGATGAAGAGCATGCCGCATCCGGCATTCTCGATAATGCGGGCAAGCACCCGTTTCATGTTGCTTGTCTTTGGATCGACCAAATTGCCGCCGCCCTGAAATCTGGCGCCAAGACTAGAGGCCGCGAGTTAATTTTGCTTTGTACCGGTCTCCGGTCCCCTGCGGCCGGGCCATGCGTCGCACCCCGAGATTGTGCCAAACCGGAACGTCAAATGGTTTTTCGTAAACAAGCACCGCCGGTTCCCCCCGTCCCGCACGGGACAATTGCTTGCAGGTCGACCCTTGAAATGAGGTGACCCGATTAGCATTTTGTTCAGCAAGTCGCGATTCGGCGTCGAATTAACCACCGGGCAACCGGAGTAAACGCGATTTGGCCCTGAAGGCCCCGCCGCCATTGCCTTTTTGCCCGCCTTGTGGCTTGACGGCACGCCGACCCACAATATCCGGATGGGAACAAAGCAGGATTTATCGACGAACGCCGATTCGGTCCGACTTTGTTCTCATTTCGTTTCAATTATTAAGCGCCGCCTTGGCCGGGACGTCCCAACGTCCCATGATGGCACATCCAAAGCGCAGGACCCCTGAAGCGTGACCCCTAACAATGCCGGCACACCGTCCAGTTTGAAGGCCATGCTTGGCCCGACCAATACCGGCAAGACCCACTATGCCATCGACCGGCTGCTCGCCTATCCCTCCGGGATGATCGGCTTGCCGCTAAGGCTTCTGGCCCGCGAGGTCTATCAAAAGATCATGGCCCGCGTCGGCGATCGCCAGGTCGCCCTGGTGACCGGAGAGGAACGTATCGTTCCGCCCGATCCGCGCTATTGGGTGGCCACCGTCGAAGCCATGCCGCTTGACATGCCCGTCGATTGCCTGGTGATCGACGAAATCCAGACCGCGACCGATTTCGATCGCGGCCATGTCTTCACCGACCGCATGCTGACCGCCCGTGGTCGCCATGAGACCCTGCTGCTCGGCGCCGCGACCATGATCCCGGTCGTCAGGGCGCTTCTCCCCCAAACCGAAATCATCGCCCGTCCCCGCCTGTCGCAACTGACCTATGCCGGCTCGAAAAAGATCACCCGCCAGCCGCGCCGCGCCGCCATCGTCGCCTTCTCCGCCGCCGAGGTCTATGCCATTGCCGAACTGGTCCGCCGCGAACGCGGTGGCGCCGCCGTGGTCATGGGCGTCCTGTCGCCGCGAACCCGCAACGCCCAGGTCGCCCTGTTCGAGAACGGCGATGTCGATTTCCTGGTTGCCACCGACGCCATCGGCATGGGCCTCAATCTCGACGTGCAACACGTCGCCTTCGCCGCCGAGGCCAAGTTCGACGGCCGCCAGACCCGACCCCTAACCCCGGCCGAATATGGCCAGATCGCCGGCCGCGCCGGGCGCCATATGCGTGACGGCACCTTCGGGGTCACCGGACTCGCCGCCCCCCTCGACGACGAACTCGCCGCCCGCATCCAGGCCCATGACTTCGATCCGGTCCGCCAGGTGCAATGGCGCAATGCCGAGCTCGATTTCACCTCGATCGCCGCGCTGCGGGCAACGCTTGACGCCACCCCCGCCCACAAGGCGCTGACCCGGGCTCCGACCGCCATCGACCAACTGACCCTTGAAAGCCTCGCCCGCGGCGACGCCGCCGCCTTGGCCGACACCCCGGAGCGCCTCCGCCTGCTCTGGCAGTGTTGCCAATTGCCCGACTACCGCAACATTTCGCCCGCCCAGCACGCCTATATCGTCAATCGTATATTTACCGATTTGGCGCGCACCGGCGCCCTTGACGCCGACTGGATTGCCGAGCAGGTGCGCTTCTGCGACAATGCAAGCGGCGACATCGACACATTGTCCAACAGAATCAGGCAAATCCGCACCTGGACCTTTGTCGCCAACAGAAGGAACTGGCTAAAAGAGCCAGGCCATTGGCGCGAGAAAACCAGGGATATCGAGGATCGGCTGTCGGACGCATTGCACGAAAGGCTGACCCAGCGTTTCGTTGATCGCCGCACCAGCGTTCTGATCCGCCATTTGCGAGACCGGCACATGACATCACCGCAAATCAACGACCGGGGCGAGATTTCCGTCGAAGGCCATTTGATCGGCACGATCGAAGGTTTCCGCTTCGCCCTCGCCAGATCCGAGGGCGAGGCCGATGCCAAGGGCCTGCGCGCCGCCGCGGCCTCCGCGGTCGCCCCGGAAATCCGCAACCGCGCCGCCCGGCTCGCCACCGCCCCCAACGAGGAATTCGTTCTGGCCACCGACGGCTACCTGCGCTGGCGCGGCGAAGTCGTCGCCGAGATCGTCGAGGGCGACGGCCTCCTGACCCCCCGCCTTATCGTTCTGGCCGACGAAAGCCTCAGCGGACCCGAACTCGAGCGTGTCCAGGACCGGCTCGATCTGTGGCTAAGGCATCTGATCAATACCCAGCTCGACCAGGTCATCGCCCTTGCCGAACCTGCCGACCTCGAGGGCACCGCCCGCGGCGTCGCCTACCGGCTCTCCGAGGCGCTCGGCATCCTGCCCCGCTCCGCCATCGCCGGCGAGGTGCGCGAGCTCGATCAGGACGTCCGCGCCAGGATGCGCAAGCTCGGCATCAAGTTCGGCGCCTATCACATCTATCTGCCGATGACCTTGAAACCGGCGCCGCGCGAACTGGCCCTCATCCTTCATGCCCTCAAGCATGGCGGGGTGCGCCAGCCCGGCATTACCGAACTGCCCCAGACCATCCTTTCCGGCCGCACCAGCCTGGAGGCCGATCCGGCCATCGCCCGCGAGCTCTACGAGGTCGCCGGCTTTCGCCTCGCCGGCAAACGCGCCGTCCGCGTCGATATCCTCGAACGCCTAGCCGACCTGATCCGTCCGCTGATCGCCTTCAATCCGGCAAACGCCGAGGGCGACCTGCCGCCAGGGGCCGCCGACGGCAACGGCTTTCGCGTCACCGTCGAGATGACCTCGCTTCTCGGCTGCGCCGGCGAGGACTTCGCCTCGATCCTCAAATCGCTCGGCTATCGCGTGCAGCGCACCCCGATCGAACCGGAGCCGGCGCCCGCGCCGGAAGCCGACACCCTCGTCGATACCGCCCGCCTCGACGGGGCCGCCCCCGAGGCGATCGCCCCGGGCCACCCCGATACGGCGACGGTCGAGCAGGCCGACCTTGAAATGGCCGCCCGTCTCGATGGTGCCGACGATGCGGAAAAGCTCGCCCCCACAACCGAAACTCCCGAGGAGCCCCAATTCGACGATGTCTGGTTCCCGGGCGGCCGGTCCGGCGATCGGCAGCACGCCAGGCGCCATGGCAAACCGCGCCGCAATCGTCCCCAGGGCGCCAGTGATGGCGCCGGAGAGAACGACCGCCATCACGCCAAGCCGCGTCACAAGGGTAAACGCAACGGCAAGGACGAAAAGCCCGACCACCACCCCGCCGCGCGCAACCGGCCGCGGTACGAAAAGCCCATCGACCCCGATTCCCCCTTTGCCGCCCTTGCCGCTCTGAAGGATCTCAAATCGCAGTGAGCCTGGAATGCCGGACCTGGAGCATGTTCAGGATAAGTGGATACCGCTTTTCCGGTTCGGTCAGGCGACCAATCAGGAACTCGGGTCATGCGTTTTGAGTCTGTCAAAACGTGACATGACCTAAAGCATGGTGCGAAAAAAATGGGGACCGATCTTCGCATCAAACGATGCGACCATAAAGAGATAGCGCATGCGTTCTGACGCCATCGGAACGCATGATGCACGAGCCGGCACGGCCGTTCCGCGCCAGCGGCTCGACAAATGGCTCTGGTATGCCCGCATCGTCAAATCGCGCACCCTTGCCCAAAAACTGGTGCAATCGGGCGCCGTCCGCGTCGATTCCGAACGGGTGACCGCGGCCGATTTCCGCGTCTGGCCGGGCATGGTCCTCACCCTGACCGTCAACCGCCGGCTTCTGGTGCTCGAAATCCGCGACCCCGGCACCCGGCGCGGCCCCGCCGCCGAGGCGAGGACCCTTTACCAGGACCTGTCGCCGCCGCTGTGAACCCGGTCGCCGGCACGCCAAACCCCACGATCGCCCAACCCGCGCCCACCGCCCGACAAGGGCCACGCAAATCCCTTTTCCCAATCCGCCTAAAACCGGCAAATCCGTGCGTCCCGGGCGGCTTGCACCCTTGGGCAAAAGGCGCTAGCAACCGTTTCCGGCCCGCCGATTGACCACGCATCCGGGGAAGCTTTTTCGAAATGACCTATATCGTCGTCGACAACTGCATCAAGTGCAAATACATGGACTGCGTCGAGGTCTGTCCGGTCGACTGCTTCTACGAAGGCGAGAACATGCTCGTCATCCATCCCGACGAGTGCATCGACTGCGGCGTCTGCGAACCCGAATGCCCCGCCGAAGCCATCAAGCCGGACACCGAGAGCGGCCTCGAATTCTGGCTCGAGGTCAACACCAAATATGCCTCGGTCTGGCCCAATATCACCGAGAAGCGTGATCCGCCGCCCGACGCCGAGAAATTCGACGGGGTCGAGAAGAAATACGAGCAGTATTTTTCGGAAGACCCGGGCGAGGGCGACTGACCCGATCGGGACCAAAGGTAAATTTCATCCCCGCACGCACTAGCCGCCTCGATGCGGCCCGGCGCATTAACGTATTGATTCGTCAGTTTTGATATTGGCGAATTTATGTGTTATCCTTTTCGCATAATCGTTAATTGCCCCGACGTTCGTGAAGTGCCAGAAGGCGCTTTTTTTTGACCGACAGCAAAGACAGAGGCGGGCTGACACGGATGCATCCGTCCGCAGCCGGCGGGGTGAATTGACTGCCATAACGCCCGACAAAGCGGGTGAGTGGAGTTCGGAGGCGGCCGTTCCTTTTGGGGTTGAGTGGGCCGCCGTGGCGTCAACAGGAGTATGCCTTATGGCAACCAAGAAGTCTCAGCAGCGTGTTGGTTTCAGGACCGGTGAATATGTCGTCTATCCTGCCCATGGCGTCGGCCAGATCGTTTCGATCGAAGACCAGGAAGTTGCCGGCCTGACCCTTGAATTGTTCGTCATCAGCTTCGAGCAGGACAAGCTCACCCTTCGCGTACCGGTCGCCAAGATCAAAAGCGTCGGGATGCGCAAGCTCGCCGACGAGGATCTGGTCAACAAGGCGCTCGAGACCGTCACCGGCCGGGCCCGCGTCAAGCGCACCATGTGGTCGCGCCGCGCCCAGGAATACGAGGCCAAGATCAACTCGGGCGACCTGATCGCCATTTCCGAGGTCGTGCGCGACCTTTACCGCTCCGACGATCAGCCCGAGCAGTCCTATTCCGAACGCCAGCTCTTCGAGCAGGCCATGGACCGCATGTCGCGCGAGATCGCCGCGGTCAACCGTCTGACCCTGACCGAAGCGGTGCAGCTGATTGAAAAGAACCTGCAGAAGAACCCGCGCCGCAGCGCCAAGCCGGAACCGGCCGAAGACGAGGAAGCCGCTGCCTGAGCCGGTCGCGGTTTCAACATCGAGAATTGACAAGGGGTCGGGAAACCGGCCCCTTTTTTACTCGATGGTGACGATCTTGTAGCCCGTTCCCGGCGTGATCGGATCGCCGTCGTAAAGTTCGTTGAGGATCAAGAAGAGCTCGTGCGCCTTGGGCAGATTGGCCATGCGCGCCGCCAGCGTCTCGGTCGTATCGCCCGGCTTGGCCGCGATCACCCTGACGACACTGGTGCGGATATTCTTAAGATCGCTGTCCTTGACCGGCCGGAAGCTGTTGACCGTCTCGTCCTCGGCCTTGCGGAACAGGCTCGTATCGGCCCGCGCCGCGAAGATGAAGCGATAGACATCGCCGTTGAACCGGATCACCGAGACACGGAACGCCCATTGATCGGTCGCCGCCTCGCCATGCGCCACCTCCATGCCGTTGACGGTGTCGGTTGTGACCGTCTCCGGTTTCAGCCCGGTGATCCAGCCCGATTTCAGATAGTCGGCAAGGCTCATCTCCTTGGGCACTTCGGCGCTGTCGAACCGGACCGCCTCGCCATCCCCGGCGACCCCGACCACCGCGGTGGCCGAATTCTGCAGCTGATAGCCCTTGGGCACGGTGAAGGTGAAGCCGAGCACCGGATGGATGAACTGCCGCCCGACGATCGCCCCCTGCTGCGGATTATCCCCGAACTGCAACCCGTCGACGGCGCCGAGATAGCTGTCGCGCCCTTCGAAGGTCGGATTGGGCGAACTGAAGGCCCGCGCCTCGGCGACCGCCTTTTCGATCCGGTCCGGCGTCGAGGGATGGCTCGACAAAAAGTCGTCCTGCTGCGCCTCGGCGCCGCCCGCGAATGTCTGGAAACGCCCCATGGTGGCAAGGAACCGGGCCGCAGCCTGCGGATCGTAGCCGGCAAGCCCGGCGACCCTTATCCCCTCCTTGTCCGCCGCCAGTTCCTGCGCCTGGCTGAACGCGGCCAGCGACAGTCGCGAGCGCTCCGCCGTCTGGTCGGTTTCCGGATTGCCGCCGAGAATGCCGCTGATCACCTTGTCGACGATTGCGCTGGTCCGCGCCCGGTTCGACCGCGCCTGGGCATGTTTGAGCGTCACATGGGCGATTTCATGCGACAGGACCGCGGCGATCTCGCTTTCGGAACTGGCCAGCGCCAGAATGCCCCGTGTGACATAGACATAGCCCCCCGGCAGGGCGAAGGCATTGACGTCCGGCGTATCGAGAATGGTTACGGTAAAGGCCATGTTGGGCTGATTGGCGGCCGTCAGCAGCTTGCCGACGATCCGCGCCAGGGTCACTTCCGCCCGCCGGTCGGTATAGACCCCGCCATAAGCGGCGACGATCTTGGGATGCTCGCGCCGGCCGATCACCGCATCGTCCGGATCGGTACCGGCCGGGATCGCGGCAACCGGCCCGTTCTCCCCGGTCTGGGTCACCGTGATCCCCGAATCGGGGAAAAGCCCGGAACAGGCCGAGAGCGCCACGGCGACCAACATCGCTTGCCCAAGGCCGCGCGGCAGCGCCACATACCGTCCGATTGCCGAAAGGACCGTCATCGGCTCGCCAGAACCTCGATCTGCTCGGGATGGGTGATTGCCATGCGCGGACCGTCCTCGATGCCGATCACCCCGCGCACCCTGATGAGATGATCCCCGAGCGTTAGCGGATCAAGCCCACTGTCGACAAGCAGCTTTTGCGCCTGAGGGGAAATGGTCACCGTAAAGTCCGTCTTCCAGGCCCGGCCGAAATTGAGATAGACCAGCGCCCCCGCTTTCGCCGCGCTGAGCACCCGGCCCTCGACGATCTCGAATGTACCCTCGCCGGCCGCCAGGCCTTCGAGGTCGCCTGCATCGCGTATCGCATAGAATGGGTTGGCCCAAAGCCCGCGCCTGTCGACCCGCGCCTGAGCTTCGGTCCTGAGCAACTCGGCGATTCCGGCGCGGTTGTCGGGAAACGAATAGACCCGCGCCCGGCCCTGGGCGACAAGGGCCTGCTGCACCCAAGTCCCGTCGCCAAGAAAGACCTGGGCCAGAACCCGGCCATGTCGGTCCCGCGCCACCGCGCCGAATTTGAGCGTGACCGTCTGCCCTTCGACCAGCTGCCTCAGGGCTTGCTGCGCCGCCTCGGCCAGCGGCCAGGCGGCAAAATCGCGGCCCTGCGGCAATTTCGGCGCCTGAATGCCGGAAAGGCGCACCTTGTCGCCATTGCCGAGCACCAGCGTATCCCCGTCCGGCACCAGTATGACCGACGCCGACGGACCGTCCCGCCAATCGGGGCCGGCGGCAGCCATGAGTGTCACCGCGCACGCCATGGCAACCCCTGTCGACAATGTGGTGAACGAGCGATTGATCGAACTATCCCCTAAAGCATGATCCCGAAAGCTGGCCGCCGGTTTTCGCAAAGAGATCACGCTCAAACAACAATCTCGACCAGGATGACGATTCAACAAAGCGTCGTCCTGGTCCGGAGGCGCAGACTGTTCCGCCAATTTTCGTCATGCGCGGCCCCGCCCGCTTCGGCCCGGTCGGCGTCAACATGCACCTAAATGCGGCGAAAATCATCCCGTCCCCACCGATTCGCACCCCCGATGTCGCCCCCGCCGCAAGGCCACCGCTTTGTGTTTCGCCTTTCCCCGGTATTTGCTATCAGGGGGGCCGTGGTCCCGTAGCTCAGCAGGATAGAGCATCAGATTCCTAATCTGAGGGTCACTGGTTCGAATCCAGTCGGGATCACCATTTTGTCCAAGAAACGGGCCGCCCGCCGGCTCCGGAGGCCCAAGCGTGTTACGCATCGTCCTTGCCGGCCTTCTGGCCATCTCGCTCGCCGCCTGTTCGGCGGTTCCCGGCCTCGCCCCGGGCCTTGTCGCCCGCATGGACGCGCCCGGCGCCACGCTCGACCGGCCGACGGCCCTTGCCATTCTCAACGCCTTCCGCGCCACCCGCAACGCGCCGGCCCTCGTCCCCGACGCCGCCCTCGACAATCGGGCCGACGCCCTCGCCGCCGCCTACGCCAAGGCCGGCGCCGCGCCGAAGCCGCCCGAAGGGATGGCCGCCATGATGACCAGCGCCGGCTATTTAACCTTCGCCGACACCTTCTCCGGCTGGCGCGGCACCGAAAAGGACGCGGCGACCCTGGCATTGGCCAAGGCGAAAAAGGCCGGGCTCGGCGTCATCTACGACGCCGCCTCCGCCTATGGCGTTTACTGGGTTCTGCTGCTGGCGCCGGCCACGAACTGACCGCACATGGCAAAGACCCGGACCATCGACGCCCGCGGCCTCAAATGCCCGCTGCCGGTCCTCAAGGCCGAAAAGGCCCTCGATGCCATGGTGCCTGGCGACATCCTGATCCTCGTCGCCGACGATCCCGTGGCCCGGATCGACATCCCTTTGCTGTGCAAAAAGCGCGGACATTTCTGCGACATCGCCCCCATCGGCACGGCGCTGACTTTCACCATCGCCAAAAGCTGACCTTCGGAGTATCCGTGTCGGTCAACGCAGCTCTACCGGCCTTGGCCGCGGTATCGGCACCAAAGGCGTACCGACCAGCGCCACCGGCTGGTTCGGGGCGAAGGCCGGTCGCGGCCGCGGCACCGGCACATCACGCAACTGCCCGAGGGGAACGACGCGATAGCTCAGCGGTGCCACATGATCGGGCAGGAAGCTCGCCTCACCTTTGAGCCCATAGGGAAAATCGGCCTTGCGGGCGGCGACATACGCCTTGGCCCCCTTGCCGCAAAGCAGCGATCGCATATCCGCCGCCGGCGCCGCCGCATTGGCAATGTCCGAGACCACGCGTCCGGTTCCGGGGAAACGCCCGGAGAACGCTTCGGTCATCATCTCCCCGGCCAGTTCGCCCCGCTCGCGCGCCGAACTCGACCCCAGGATCACCGCCATCAGCGATCGCCCCCCCCGCTCGACCGTGGCCACGATATTGAGCCCGGAGGAACATACAAAACCGGTCTTCATCCCTGTCGTGCCGGCGAAATCGGTCAAAAGATTGTTCTGGCTTTCGAGCTTGGCCTTGCCCAGCAGCACCTCGTCGGTGGCAAAGATCTGCGCATATTGCGGGAATTGCCGCCTCAAGGTCAGGGCGAGCAGCGCCAGATCCCGGGCGCTGGTAACCTGCCCCGGATCGTGCAGTCCGTTGGGATTGACATAATGGGTGGCGCTGAGCCCCAGCGCCCTGGCATTGGCGTTCATCTGATCGACGAAATCCTCGACCGACCCGCCGACCGTCTCGGCGACGGCCACCGCGATATCGTTCGCAGATTTGACCAAAAGCAGGTAGAGCGCATCCCTGAGCGTCACCGCCTCGCCGACCGGCAACCCCGATTTCGCCGGCGGCTCCCTGGCCGCCCGTGCCGACAGGATCACCGGCGTGTCGAGGCCGATCCGCCCCGCCGCTATGGCCTTGAAGGTCACATAGGCCGTCATCAGCTTGGTCAGCGACGCCGGATGCCAGGGTTGCCCCGCCTCCTCGGCAAAGAGCACCTCGTGCGTCGTCATGTCGACCAGCAGACGCGGAATCGCCGCGGCGGGAGACACCAGCATCACGAACATCAAGACGATCGCGGCACTGGACGCAGAAATCACCTTGAAGACATGCATGTGCAATAAGACCGGCGGCGGGGAATCGACAAGCCCGCACCTCTTAACAAAGCCCCCCCGACCCGGCAACGCGGCAAGCCGGTTTGGGCAAAGTCATTTCGCTACTGCCAAATTTCGTCACTGGCCGCGCATAATCTCTCTGAGTTACAACGGAGAGCCGACATGACACGCGTTTTCACCCTTCTCACCGACCGCTTCGCCGATTGGGAATGCGCTCTGTTCCTTGGCGCGGGCCGCAGCTTTTACGGGTTCGAGTGCAAGACGGCAAGCCCGGACGGCAAGCCCGTTGTCTCCGCTGGCGGCATGAAGGTCCTGCCCGATCTGGCGTTTGGCGATATCGAAGTCGATGCCTTTGACGTTCTTCTGGTCTGCGGCGGCAATGCCTGGGACACGGAGACTGCGCCGGAAATCTCCGGCCTCCTGCGCAAGGCGTCCGACGCCGGCAAGCTGATCGGCGGCATTTGCGCCGGCACGCGGCCGCTCGCCGCAGCCGGCCTGCTCGACAAGCGCGCCCATACCAGCAATGCCGCGGACTATCTTGCCGCCGTGCCCGGCTATGCCGGTCAGGCAGCCTATCGGAACGGCAATCGCGCCGTCCTTGGCGATCGCATCGTTACGGCACCGGGCTGGGCGCCGGTCTCATTCACCAAGCTCCTGCTCGAGGAGCTCGGATTCGGCGGCACAGATCTGGACCACTATCTGGGCCTGCACGCCGCCCAGCACCAAGAAGCCGCCTGAGGGATCGCCCAGGCCCACCGGTCAGACCGGCAGGCTTTGCCCTTCCAGGGTCACCTCGGCACTCGCCCTCATATCGGATGCCGAAAAGCCGCCCAGAATCTCGAACCGGCCCGCCTCGACCTGCCAGCATTGGCCCTCGACATCGAAATAGGCGAAGGCTCGGGCGTTGAGATCGATGGCGATGGTCCGCCCGTCATTGCCGTCGAGTTCGACTTTCTGAAACGCCTTGAGCTCCTTTGCCGGCCTGACGACCGAGGACTCGATGTCGCGCACATAGATCTGCACCACAGTCGACCCCGCCCGCTGACTGCGGTTCCTCAGCCCGACATGCACCCGCACCACGCCGTCTTCCGCCGTCCGGTCTTCCACGTCGAACCCGGCGACCTCGAAATCGGCATAGGAAAGCCCGAAGCCGAAGGGAAACAGGGGGGCGATGCCGGATTTCTCATAGTGCCTGTAGCCGATGAACAATCCCTCCTCGTAGCGGACCTGACCGTTGAGCCCGGGATAGACTTCCTTATCCTGCGAGTGTGTCGGATTGTCCGCCCACCGAACCGGAAAACTCTGCGGTAGCCGCCCGCCGGGTTCGGCTGCCCCGAACAGCACATCGGCGATGGCATTACCTGCCTCCTGGCCCGGATACCAGGCCTCGATCAGCCCGGCAACGCCGTCGACCCACGGCATTTCCACCGGCCCCCCGGTCTGCAGAATGACAATCGTTTTCGAATTGGCGGCGGCAACCGCCGAAACGAGATCGTTCTGCCGGCCGGGCAGGACGATAGTCTCAAGATCGCTCCCCTCG
>Ga0307417_10000646_pt1 | contig 14155 bp, 22 predicted proteins | sample SalMarWE160210MG_2_FD_202514 | JGI IMG/M metagenome (GOLD analysis project Ga0307417, IMG submission 202514) | Salt marsh sediment microbial communities from the Plum Island Ecosystem LTER, Massachusetts, United States - WE1602-10 | ecosystem: Environmental > Aquatic > Marine > Intertidal zone...
TGATAAATACCTTGGCTCCGCCGTATTTTCCGTATTGCTCATGAGGTATGGTGCCTTTGATGATGGGAACCTTGATGAGGTTCTTCTTGGCATCCTCCACACCTTTGGCAATGGCGGTGGTCACCTCGTTGGCCTTACCCAGTCCGTGCCCCACAATGCCCTCTTCGTTACCTACCACAACAATGGCGGAGAAACTGAAGGTACGTCCACCCTTGGTCACCTTGGTTACCCGCTGGATACTGACCAGGCGGTCCTTTAACTCGAGGTCACTCGTCTTGACTTTTCTGATACCTGTTGACATATCTTTCTTTAAATTTTAAGTCCGCTTTCCCTGGCAGCATCAGCCAGATTCTTTACCCTTCCGTGATACAGGTAGCCGTTACGGTCGAAAACGACCGTACTGATCCCCTTTTCTTTTGCTTTCTCGGCAATCCTTTTTCCCACCAGTTTGGCCTGGTCGATCTTGTTAACCTTCTGTTTGGAAATCTCCTTTTCCTTGGAAGAGGCTGACACCAGTGTCTGTCCGGTTACATCGTCAACCAGTTGTACATAGATCTGTTTGTTGCTCCGGTATACGGTCATCCTGGGTCGTTCCCCGCTTCCGGAGAGCCGCTTGCGGATCCTGTATTTGATTCTCTGCCTTCTGTCTGCTTTCGTTAAAGCCATTGTATTATTATTTTACGCTGTTTCCTAACTTTCCTAACATCTACACGCTCGCTGCCTTTCCGGCTTTCCGCCTGAGCTGTTCACCCACAAACTTGATACCCTTGCCTTTATAGGGTTCAGGCGGACGAAGTGAACGGATCTTGGCAGCTACCTGTCCCAGCAGCTGCTTGTCAATGCTGGTCAGGGTAATGATGGGATTGGCACGCCTCTCGGTCCTGGCCTCTACCTTCACCTCCGGTGGCAACTGGATCCAGATATCGTGGGAATATCCCAGCGCCAGCTCCAGCGTATTGTTTCCTTTTACTTCGGCCCTGTATCCAACGCCCACCAGCTCCTGCTGAATGGTATACCCTTCCGAAACACCAACGACCATATTGTTCAGAAGCGAACGGTACAACCCGTGTTTCGCTTTATGCTCCCGTTCCTCGGTGGACCGTTCAACCTTTACCTGGTTCTCTTCAACCTTCACCTTGATGCTCTTATCCACCTGCTGCTTCAGTTCACCTTTGGGTCCTTTTACAGTCACCAGGTTGTCGCTGCTGATGTCTACGGTTACACCCTGCGGGAGGTCGATGGGTAAAATTCCTATCCTTGACATGTCAATTCTCCTTAATCAATTAATATACATAACAAAGTACCTCTCCGCCTATGTTCAGGCTGCGGGCCTCCTTATCGGTCATAACGCCCTGTGAGGTAGATATAATAGCTACTCCCAGTCCGTTCAGTACCCTGGGAAGGTGTGCGCTGTCCACATACTTCCTTAAACCGGGCTTACTGATACGCTGCAGGGATTTAATGGCATTTGCCTTGGTCTCGTTATTGTATTTCAAGGCGATCTTAATGTTTCCCTGGGGTCCTTCATCTATAAATTTATAGTTCAGGATATAACCCTTCTCGAAAAGAATGCGGGTCATGTCCTTTTTCATATTGGAAGCAGGTATTTCCACCACTTTGTGTTGGGCCATCACAGCATTTCGGATGCGGGTCAGATAATCTGCAATCGGATCTGTCATTTTTTCTCTCTCTTTATTATTTCTTTATACCAATATCTACCAGCTGGCCTTCTTAATGCCCGGTATCAATCCCTGGGATGCCATCTCCCTGAATGTAATCCTGCTGATACCGAACTGACGCATATATCCCTTGGGACGGCCCGTCAGCTTGCAGCGGTTGTGCAGCCTGATGGGATTTGAGTTGCGGGGCAACCTGCTCAGTCCCACATAATCGCCTTCTGCTTTAAGTTTTGCTCTCTTATCAGCGTACTTTTCAACCAGTTTCTGACGCCTCACTTCACGAGCCTTCATTGATTCTTTGGCCATAGCTCTATTTTTTTTCGTTTTTAAACGGAATACCAAATGCTTTGAGCAGTGCTGCTCCCTCTTCATCGGTGTTTGCCGAGGTTACAAATGTGATCTCCAGTCCCATGATCTTGCTGATCTTATCCAGGTCGATCTCCGGGAAGATGATCTGCTCGGTGATCCCCAATGTGTAGTTTCCGCGTCCGTCCAGTTTGGATGTTACGCCTTTGAAATCGCGTATCCTTGGAAGGGCGACAACGATCAGCCGTTCCAGGAACTCATACATACGTTCGCGGCGAAGGGTTACCTTCACACCTATGGGCATGCCACGGCGAAGCTTAAAATTCGATATATCCTTGGTGGAGACGGTCTGCACGGCTTTCTGCCCGGCAATGAGCGTCAGCTCTTCCTGAGCAACCTCTATCAGTTTTTTATCGGCAATCGCCTGTCCGACACCGCTGTTGATCACTATCTTCTGAAGGCGCGGGGTCTGCATCACAGATGTATAACCGAACTGCTCCTTCAGTGCAGGGACGATCTCATCGGTGTATTTCTTCTGTAAACCAGCTATGTATTTCTTATCCATTACTTGATCTCCTCACCCGATTTTTTAGCGTATCTCACTAATTTATTGTTGTCATTGCGTTTTCTTCCAACCCTGGTGGCATCACCACTGGACGGATCCACGAGGTTCAGGTTGGAAACATGAACAGGGGCTTCCTGCCTGGTGATCCCTCCCTGGGGATTGTTGGCGTTGGGTTTGGTATGTTTGGATACCATGTTCACACCCTCTACGATGGCCCGGCTTTTATCACGGTCAACATCAAGGACCCTGCCCTTCTGTCCCTTGTATTCGCCACAGTTGACGATCACCTGGTCACCTTTTTTAATATGTAATTTCTTCTGCATTGGATTGATCATTTCAGTTTTTACAATACTTCCGGGGCCAGTGAAACAATTTTCATAAAGTTATCCCTCAGCTCCCTGGCGACCGGCCCAAAGATCCGGGTACCCCTCATCTCATCCAGGTTGTTCAGCAGTACAACTGCATTATCATCAAACCTGATATAGGAGCCATCCTTGCGCCTGACCTCTTTCTTGGTCCTTACCACCACCGCCTTGGAAACGGTACCCTTCTTTACTTCACCTGAAGGGATGGCACTCTTGACGGTGACCACCACTTTGTCCCCTATGGAAGCATACCTCTTTTTTGTCCCACCAAGTACACGGATAACAAGAACCTCTCTGGCTCCACTGTTATCGGCTACTGATAATTTACTCTCTTGCTGTACCATGATTACTTAGCTCTTTCGATAATTTCTACTAATCTCCAACGCTTGTTCTTGCTCAGGGGCCTGGTTTCGCTGATCTTCACGGTATCACCCACATTACAGGTGTTCTCCTCATCATGAGCCATAAACCTGGAGGTCTTATTCACGAACTTGCCGTATATGGGGTGCTTGATCTTCTGCTTCACTGAGATCACAATGGATTTCTCCATACTGTTACTCACCACAACACCAATACGTTCGCGTCTTGTATTTCTTGTCGTTTCCATATGTATAATTACTTTTCAGCTTTCTCCTGGATCTGCCTGGCCCTCAATTCGGTTTTCAACCTGGCAACGTTCCTGCGTGTCTCAACGATCTTATTGGGATTATCGAGTGGAGAGACAGCATGGTTCATCTTCATGCGTACCAGTAGGGTCTCCTCGCTATCGAGGCGTTCCTGCAATTCCTGTTGTGTTAATTCTTTAATTTCTGAACTCTTCATCTTTTCTTTCTGTATCTGAACGGTTCCTATTCTTCAAAATAATCCCTGCGGACCACAAACTTGGTTTTGATGGGAAACTTCTGCGCTCCCAGTCGAAGTGCCTCCTTGGCCACCTCATAGGGCACACCCTCCAGCTCGAAAATGATACGTCCGGGAGTAATGGGACTGACAAATCCTTCCGGCGCGCCTTTACCTTTACCCATGCGCACTTCTGCGGGCTTCTTGGTAATGGGTTTGGCCGGGAAGATCCTGATCCACAGCTGACCCTCCCTCTTCATATGGCGGGTGATGGCCTGGCGGGCTGCCTCTATCTGGCGACCTGTGATCCATGCACTTTCCATCGCCTTGATCCCAAATGAACCGAATGCAATCTGAGTTCCTCTCTGGGCATTTCCTTTCATTTTGCCCTTCTGCATTCTCCTGTATTTGGTTTTCTTCGGTTGTAACATTATATGAGATTTTCCTGATTATCTATTCATTTTTTCCCTTTCAGCTCCTCCGGTCCCCACGTTCACCGCGCTCTTTTCTGGGTCCTCTTCCTCCGGATTTGGGCTTTACATTGGGAGCCCCGATGTTGGGTGACAGGTCGCGCTTACCAAAGATCTCTCCATTGCAGATCCATACCTTTATCCCGATCACACCAACCTTGGTATGTGCTTCAGCCAGGGCATAGTCGATATCGGCTCTCAGGGTATGAAGCGGGATCCTGCCGTCTTTATATGACTCCGAACGGGCCATTTCAGCACCGCCCAGGCGGCCACTGATCAATACTTTGATACCATCGGCTCCCATGCGCATGGTAGAAGCAATACCCATCTTTATGGCCCTGCGGTAGGATATCTTTCCTTCCACCTGGCGGGCAATGTTATTGGCAACGATGGTGGCATCCAGTTCGGGTCGTTTCACCTCGAAAATATTGATCTGAACCTCCTTATTGGTGATGTTCTTCAACTCCTCCTTCAGCTTGTCAACCTCCTGGCCGCCCTTACCGATGATAATACCCGGACGGGCAGTGTTTACGGTAACGGTGATCAGCTTCAGCGTACGTTCAATAATAATCTTGGAAATGCTGGCTTTGGCCAGACGGGCATTCAGATATTCCCTGATCTTATTGTCCTCCACAAGCTTGGTTGAATAGTCTTTTCCACCGTACCAGTTGGAATCCCATCCTTTAATGATTCCCAGGCGATTACCTATCGGATTTACTTTTTGTCCCATCTATGCTTTATTTTCTTGTTCTTGTACAATTTCTTCTTCACCCGCATTCTTGCTGGCTATCACAACGGTCACATGGTTTGAACGCTTCTTGATCCTGTGTGCCCTTCCCTGGGGAGCAGGCTGGATCCTTTTCAGGGTCCTGGAGACATCAACTTTGGCCTCTTTCACAACCAGGTTGCTCTCCTCGATCCTGGCACCTTCATTCTTGGTCTGCCAGTTGGCGATAGCCGACAGGAGCAGTTTTTCAACTTTATCGGAAGCTTCCTTGGATGAGAACTTCAGCATATCCAATGCCTTGTTCACCTCAACCCCCTTGATCATATCGGTTACCAGCCTCATCTTGCGCGGAGAAGTGGGACAGTTGCGCAATACCGCATAATACTTGTTCTGTCTCTCTTCTTTTAACTGATTCGCTCTATTTCTTTTTCTTGCACCCATTTCTATTGGAATATAATATTATCGCTGCTTTCCACCGTGACCCCTGAACATGCGGGTAGGTGCGAATTCCCCCAGTTTGTGTCCCACCATGTTCTCGGTAACATACACCGGGATGAACTTATTCCCGTTATGAACGGCAATGGTATGGCCCACAAAATCGGGAGAGATCATCGACCTCCTCGACCAGGTTTTGATCACTGACTTCTTCCCGGAATCGTTCATATCCAGAACGCGCTTCTCCAGCTTGAAATCGATAAATGGTCCTTTTTTCAGTGAACGGCTCATGCTCTATCTATTTTTTTGATTTTCTCTTTTCAACAATATACCTGTCTGAATATTTCTTCTTGGAGCGGGTCTTATAACCTTTGGCCGGCATCCCGTTCCTGGATCTTGGATGTCCGCCCGAGGCACGGCCTTCACCTCCACCCATGGGGTGATCGACCGGGTTCATCGCAACTCCGCGTACTCTTGGACGACGTCCCTTCCAGCGTGAACGGCCTGCTTTCCCAGATTTCTCAAGTCCGTGATCTCCGTTGGAAACAGTACCTACGGTGGCACGACAGGTGGTCAGGACCATTCTTGATTCGCCGGACGGCATCTTGATAATGGCATACTTCCCATCCCTTGATGTCAGCGTGCCATATGAACCTGCGCTCCTGGCCAGCATTCCGCCTTTCCCCGGCTTCAGCTCGATGTTATGCAGGTCGGTCCCCAGTGGAATATTGGCAAGGGGCAGGGTATTCCCCAGCTCGGGTGCCACATTCTCACCGGATATGATCTTACGGCCCACCTGTACCTTTTCAGGGGCAATGATATATCGCTTCTCTCCATCTGCATAGACAACCAGTGCAATCCTTGCCGAACGGTTTGGATCATATTCAATGCTCCTGACCGTGGCCTCGATATTATCCTTATCCCGCTTGAAATCGATCAAACGGTATCTTTTCTTGTGACCTCCGCCCATATAACGCATGGTCATTTTTCCTGTATTGTTACGACCTCCACTCTTCTTCATGGGCCTGAGCAGAGACTTCTCCGGCGTGGATCCCGGGGTGATATCATCAAAGGCAGAGATCTCCTTGTAACGCTGTCCCGGGGTTGTAGGTCTGTACTTTTTAATTGCCATAATTCCTTAAATGTTGCTGTAAAAATCAATTACTTCACCTTCGGCCAGGGTAACCACTGCCTTTTTATAGGAAGGGGTCCGGCCAACCGAAACACCGCTCTTTGTATATCGCTGCTTGCGTTTCCCGGCATACCTCATGGTGTTCACCTCCGCTACTTTCACTTCGTAGAGCTCTTCCACCGCCTGCTTGATCTGCAGTTTGTTGGCGTCTTTCGCTACCACAAAACCATACCTGTTGAAGTCCTCCCCCTGGGCAGTCATCTTCTCGGTTACTATGGGCTTAATTAAAATATTCATAATTCAGTACGATTAAGCATTCTTCTGCAGAACGTCAAGTGAACTCTCCACGAAACACAATGCCGTGGCATTCATTATTTCATATGTATTTAATTCTGAAAGAGTTACAACTTTCGAATTCTGTAAATTTCGCGACGACAAATATACATTATTATTTCTTTCACTTATGACGAAAAGAGACTTTTTGTCGTCCAGTTTCAGGTTTTTCCGAATGTTCGCAAATTCGCTGGTTTTAGGTGCCTCCAGGGTGAAATCTTCCACCACCATCACCTGGTTGTTCTTTACCTTATAGGTAAGTGCCGATTTACGGGCCAGCTCCTTCACCTTGCGGTTCAGTTTACCACCGTAAGTCCTGGGCTTGGGGCCAAACACACGTCCGCCACCCCTGAAGATCGGGTTCTTGATATCGCCAAAACGTGCGGTACCGGTTCCCTTCTGACGCTTGATCTTCTTTCTGCTTCCCCTGATCTCACCGCGCTCTTTTGCTTTATGGGTGCCCTGGCGATTATTGTTCATGATCTGCTTCACATCCAGATAGATGGCATGATCATTTGGCTCAATCCCGAAGATCTCTTTGTTCAGTTTCACCTTTTTCCCGGTTAGCTCACCGGATATATTCATAACCTCTAATTCCATCACTTCTCAATAATTAAATATGAACCGTTTGATCCTGGAACAGAACCTTTGAGGATCAACAGATTGTTTTCCGGAACAATCTTCATCACACGCAGGTTGAGGATCTTCACCTTTTTATTACCGGTCTGTCCTCCCATGCGCATACCCTTGAATACCCGGGAAGGGTAAGAGGAACCTCCCAATGATCCGGGAGCACGCAGCCTGTTATGCTGACCGTGGGTTGCATCGTTTACGCCTGCAAAATTGTGGCGTTTCACCACACCCTGGAATCCTTTACCTTTAGATATCCCGGAAACGTCGAGCCAGGTGTCATCGTTAAAATAATCAACGGTGATCACGTCTCCCGTTTTCCAATGTTTCACAAACCCCTTCAGTTCAATCACCTTCTTTTTTGGAGTGGCGTTGGCCCTGGCAAAATGGCCCTGTTCAGCTTTCGGGGTATTCTTCTCCTTTTTATCATCAAAAGCCAGTTGAACCGCAGCGTAACCGTCAGATTCAACAGTCTTTACCTGTGTAACTGTGCAGGGTCCCGCCTGTATCACAGTACAGGGGATGTTTTTTCCGTCTTTATCGAAAATTGAAGTCATTCCAATTTTCTTACCAATTAATCCTGGCATCGTATTCTGTTTTTACCTGTGTTAGACTTTAATTTCAACTTCCACTCCACTGGGCAGCTCAAGTTTCATGAGTGCGTCGATGGTCTTCGGAGTGGAACTGTATATATCCAGCAGCCTTTTAAAGGAGCTTAACTGGAACTGCTCCCTCGACTTCTTATTCACGAAGGGGGACCTCAGTACAGTATACACCCTTTTATGGGTGGGCAGGGGAACGGGTCCGCTGACCACAGCACCGGTGGACTTCACAGTCTTAACGATCTTCTCGGCTGATTTGTCAACCAGGTTGTGATCGTATGACTTCAATTTAATTCTAATCTTCTGACTCATTATCTATCTGATTATATCTGAACTTTTCCTGTTACTTTTTCAAGCACCTCTTTTGACAAATTGGGCGGCATCTGCTCATAATGGCTGAACTCCATGGTTGACGTGGCCCTGCCTGAAGAGAGCGTCCTGAGCACTGTCACGTACCCAAATTGCTCTGACAGGGGTACTTTGGCCTTGATGATCCTGGCCCCGGCCTTGGAATCCATTCCTTCCACCTGTCCGCGTCTTTTGTTCAAATCGGAGATCACATCACCCATATACTCCTCGGGTGTAACCACTTCAACGGACATGATCGGCTCGAGCATCACCGGGTTGGCTTTTGAAGCAGCATGCTTAAATGCCTGGCGTGCACATATCTCAAATGAAAGCTGATCGGAATCCACTGCATGGTATGAACCATCTGTCAGTGTCACTTTCAGATTTTCAACCGGAAAACCTGCAAGCGGACCATTGAACATGGCGCTGGTGAAACCTTTCTCCACTGATGGGATATACTCCCTGGGGATATTGCCTCCCCTGATCTCATTCTTGAACTCAAGGCCCTTGATACTGTCATCAGCCGGACCGATAAAGACTTCTATATCTGCGAATTTACCGCGTCCGCCGGTTTGCTTCTTGAATACTTCCCTGTGTTTTACCTCGGTGGTAAGCGCCTCTTTATAATTGACCTGCGGAGCGCCCACGTTACACTCTACCTTGAACTCACGCTTCAGGCGGTCCATCAGGATCTCCAGGTGCAGTTCGCCCATCCCGTTGATGGTGGTCTGCCCGGATTCTATATCGGTTCGGACCTGGAAGGTCGGATCCTCCTCGGCCAGCTTGTTCAATGCAATCCCCAGCTTATCGATGTCAGCCTGGGTCTTTGGCTCAATGGCAATCCCGATCACCGGCTCTGGAAATTCGATCGCTTCAAGGATCATGGGTTTACCCACGGATGTAATGGTGTCGCCGGTCCTCAGCTCTTTCAGTCCAACCAGTGCACAGATATCCCCGGCACCAATCTCCTTCTTGGGATTCTGTTTATTGGCATGCATCTGGTAGAGACGGCTGATGCGCTCTTTCTTTTCCGTCCGGTTATTATAGACCATCACCCCTTCCTGAAGCTTCCCGGAATAAACACGCACATAGGCCAGGCGTCCCACGAAGGGATCCGTGGCAATTTTAAATACGAGACCTGTCATGGGTTCATCATCCCTGGGTTCCCGGCGGATCTCCTGTTCAGTCCTTGGATCGATCCCTTTGACTGCGCCGACATCCGTGGGACTGGGAAGCAGGTCACATACGGCATCCAGCAACCTCTGGATCCCCTTGTTCTTAAATGCAGAGCCACAGAGAACCGGTACAATTTCCATCTTGATGGTCGCCCTGCGGGCATATTCCATAAATTCTTCAACCGTAATGGAGTCCCTGTCCTCCAGGAATTTGTTGAGCAGTGTGTCATCGGAGATGCATACGGCTTCAACCAGTTTCTCTCTCCACTCCTCCACGGTATCAACAAGGTCCTCAGGGATCGCACAATACTCGTATTTCATCCCCAGCGTTTCATCCTCCTTCCAGACAATGGCTTTGCGCTCGATCAGGTCGACGATCCCCTTGAAGTTCTCTTCGGAGCCAATGGGAATCTGCATGGGTACCGGATTGGAACCAAGCTTATCCTTGATCTCCTGGACCACACCGAAGAAATCGGAACCCACACGGTCCATCTTATTCACAAAAGCAAGACGGGGGACCTTGTACTTGTCGGCCTGGCGCCAGACCGTTTCGGACTGGGGTTCGACTCCTCCAACTGCACAAAACAATGCAACTGCACCATCCAGTACCCTCAGCGAACGCTCTACCTCCACAGTGAAATCGACATGTCCTGGAGTATCAATGATATTGATCTTATACTCCTGGTCCTGGTGATTCCAGAAAGTGGTGGTGGCTGCTGAAGTAATGGTGATTCCGCGCTCCTGCTCCTGTATCATCCAGTCCATAGCAGCGGCTCCATCATGAACTTCACCGATGCGGTGGGTGATACCCGTATAGAACAATATGCGTTCTGTAGTGGTGGTTTTCCCGGCATCGATGTGTGCCATGATCCCGATATTCCTTGTATGTTGTAAACCTGGGCTCATAAGTGTCACACACTTACCTTGCAATAAATGCTATTTCAAATAATGTATTAGAACCTAAAATGGGCGAAAGCCTTATTGGCTTCTGCCATGCGGTGCATATCTTCTTTCTTTTTATAGGCACCACCTTCATTGTTGTATGCTGCAATCGTTTCGGCTGCCAGTTTCTCAGCCATTGACTTACCCGGTCGCTTGCGCGAGAACAGGATCATGTTCTTCATGGAGATAGAGGTCTTCCTCTCATTCCTAACCTCCATAGGTACCTGGAATGTGGCACCGCCAACCCTGCGGCTTTTTACCTCAACCTGGGGGGTAATATTGTCCAGGGCCTGTTTGAAGATCTCCAGCGGTGATTTTCCCTCCTCTTTTGTGCGGGCTTCAACCAGGTCCATGGCCTTATAAAATATATCGTACGCAATGCTCTTCTTTCCGTTCAGCATCATGTTGTTTACAAACTGTGTTACATACGGATCCTGGTACCTGGGATCAGGCAGCAAAATTCTTTTTTTTGGTTTGGTCTTCCTCATTATAATAATATATATATACTATCGAGTACTGTACACATGTTTCAGTGCACTATTTCTTTTTGGGTCTCTTTGTACCATATTTACTTCTTCTCTGTGTCCTGCCCTCTACTCCGGATGTATCCAGGGCACCACGAATGAGGTGATACCTTACACCCGGCAGGTCCTTCACCCTTCCACCGCGGATCAGCACTATGGAGTGCTCCTGGAGGTTGTGACCCTCACCCGGGATGTAGGCGTTGACCTCCTTCTGGTTGGTCAGTCTTACCCTTGCAACTTTACGCATGGCAGAGTTAGGTTTCTTTGGTGTGGTGGTATAAACACGCACACAAACACCGCGCCTCTGGGGACATGAATCCAGGGCAGGAGCCTTGCTCTTATCGTTCAATTTCTTCCGGCCTTTACGAACTAATTGCTGAATCGTCGGCATACTCTGTGAATCATTTGTTTATAAACGTCGTTAATTTCGGTTCGCAAAGGTAGAATTTATTTTCATAAAACAATAATTATTTATTGAATAATTCCCCGTTAAACCAGGGCCCTTTTGAATTACAGATTTTACAAGGGTTTAATAAGAATTCCCTCCGGTGAAACATCACCTGCCGGTGATTTTTTGAACATTCTGTATTTTGATAATTGGTCCATTCGGGGTCTGAAAGAGAGCATCCTGAAAGGCTTAAATCAGGTTGTATCCCTCCCTTTTTATCAGTTGTTTAGATATAAAATTTTATTATTTTTGCATCACAAATTCTCAGGCTGCCATAATTAAAAATCAAATATAAATAACTGAATACCTATTACTTAAATGCCGATGAAGACCTACTCAACAAACCAGATCAAAAATATTGCCCTGCTTGGAAACTCCGGATCAGGAAAAACTACACTAGTAGAGGCCATGCTTTTAGAAGGAGGCATGATCGACCGCAGAGGAGATGTGGACCACAAAAATACCGTATCAGACTTCCACCAGATCGAACAGGAGAACCAGACTTCCATGTACTCCAGTATTATGCATGTAGCGTACAATGACAAGAAGATCAATATCCTGGATGTTCCCGGAGCTGACGATTTCGTGGGTGGGACGGTATCCAGCCTGCACGTGGCTGATACCGGTGTGCTCCTGATCAATGCGCAGAATGGGGTCGAGGTTGGTACGGAGATTCACAGCCGCTGGCTCAATAAGTTCAACAAACCAACCATCGTGGTTATCAACAAATGTGACCATGACCACGCCAATTTTGAAAAGGCTTTTGAGTCCGTTAAAGAGAGCCTCGGCGGCAATACCGTCCTTGCACAGTACCCGGTCAATGCAGGACCCGGGTTTGACTCCATCGTAGATATCATCCTATTCAAGCTGTTTAAATATCCCAAGGATGGAGGAATGCCTGAGATAACCGATATACCGGATTCAGAAATGGCACGTGCTGAAGAGCTCCGCAATGAACTGATCGAAAAGGCTGCAGAGAATGACGAGGCATTAATGGAACTTTTCTTCGAAAATGACGGCCTCACGGAAGATGAGATGCGTTCAGGGATCACCGCCGGTGTGATCGATCGCGGAATGTTCCCTGTTTTCTGCATGTCGGCAAAGAAGGATATGGGTGTTGGCCGTTTTATGGAGTTCCTGACCAATGTGGCCCCTTCCGCCAATGAACTGCCCCCGGTGACCACTAAAGACGGCACTGAAGTCAAATGTGATGCCGGAAGTCCCACTTCGCTCTTCATTTTCAAGACATCCGTTGAATCGCATATCGGTGAAATCAACTTTTTTAAAGTGATGTCCGGTAAGGTGAAAGAGGGGGATGACCTGACCAACAACAGTACCCGCAATAAGGAACGCCTCTCCCAGATTTTCGCTCCCCAGGGTAAGAACCGTGAGAAGGCCGCCATAATGGAGGCAGGAGATATCGGCTGTACCGTAAAACTGAAAAACACCAAAACCAATCATACACTGAGTGCCCCCGCGGTCTCCCATGTGTTTGAAAAGATCCCCTTCCCTGAACCCAAATTCAGGACTGCAATCAAAACCACCACTGAAGGTGATGAAGAGAAACTTGGTGAGGCGCTGACCAGGATCAACCAGGAGGACCCCACGGTGCGGGTAGAATACAGTAAGGAGCTGAGGCAGATCATCCTTTCGGGCCAGGGGGAATACCACCTCAATATTGTGAAGTGGCAGCTGGACAATATCTATAAAGTGGAGACAACTTTTGTGGCCCCCAGGATCCCATACAGGGAAACCATTACCAAACCGGCCCAGTCTGACTACCGCCATAAGAAGCAGTCGGGTGGTTCAGGCCAGTTTGGAGAGGTCCATATGATCATTGAACCCTATGTGGAAGGCAGTGCGCCAAAGCCCGTTTTCAAACTGGGTGGGAAGGAGTACAAGATGGCCAACCGGGGGATTGATACCCACAAACTGAGCTGGGGTGGCCACCTTGAGTTTGTAAACTGTATTGTGGGTGGTTCTATTGATGCCCGTTTCCTCCCCGCCATCCTGAAAGGGATCATGGAGAAACTGGAAGAGGGACCACTTACCGGATCCTACGCACGCGACATCAGGGTTTATGTATATGACGGGAAGATGCACCCGGTGGACTCCAACGAGATCTCCTTTATGCTGGCCGGACGGAATGCATTCAGCAAGGCATTCAAGGAGGCAGGACCAAAGATCATGGAGCCTATTTACGAGGTGGAGGTGCTTGTACCCTCTGACTACATGGGTGATGTAATGAGTGATCTCCAGGGCAGGCGTGCCATTGTACAGGGTATGGCCAGCGAGAAGGGCTTTGAGAAGATTACAGCCAAGGTACCCCTGGCGGAGTTGAATAAATACTCTACCTCGCTGAGTTCGCTGACCAGCGGTCGTGCCATGTACAGCATGAAGTTTGACGAGTATGCACAGGTACCGGGAGAGATACAGGATGAACTCCTGAAGGCGTACGCCGCAGAACAGGAAGAGGACTAGCGTACTCCAGGCTAATAAAATAGGGGGCTTAAAACCGTCACAAGTGACTGTTTGTAGGCCCCCTTCTTTTTATTAGCCTTTCGTAAATAGAAATCCTCATTCCGCTCCGGCCATACTAAAGAACTGGAACCTGATTAATATAAGGTACTGAGA
>Ga0307417_10000647_pt1 | contig 14142 bp, 17 predicted proteins | sample SalMarWE160210MG_2_FD_202514 | JGI IMG/M metagenome (GOLD analysis project Ga0307417, IMG submission 202514) | Salt marsh sediment microbial communities from the Plum Island Ecosystem LTER, Massachusetts, United States - WE1602-10 | ecosystem: Environmental > Aquatic > Marine > Intertidal zone...
AGGCCGGCTGGTCGGGCTCACGCTCGATTGATGCATCAACACGCGCGCGCTCGCGCGCAAGGAGCTTCTGCGCGGCCAAGGCGACGCCTGCGCGGTCGAGCGCTTGGGGCGCGGCGCCGAGTTCAGCTAAATGCGCGTCGATGAAGCCGGTGTCGAAATCGCCGCCGCGGAAGGCGGGCGCGCGGGCGAGCGCGACGAGGAAGCCGAGATTGCTGCGCAGGCCGATGGCGATGGTTTTTTCCAGCGCATCCGCCAAGCGGTCGAGCGCCTGGTCGCGCGTTGCGCCGTGCGCGATCAGCTTGGCGAGCATCGGATCGTAGAACGGGGTTACCTCTCTGCCGGCCTCGACGCCGACATCGATGCGCAAGCCGTCCTCGGCCGGAAATTGCAAGGCGATGAGCTTGCCGGTCGAGGGCAGGAAACTGCGCTCGGGATCTTCCGCATAAACCCGCGCCTCCACTGCGTGGCCTTGAAGCGGCACCTGATCCTGCGTCAGCGGCAGCGGCTCGCCGGCGGCAATACGGAACTGCCATTCCACCAGGTCGAGGCCGGTGACGGCTTCGGTGACGGGATGTTCGACCTGCAAACGCGTATTCATCTCCATGAACCAAAAGCCGTCGGCTTTGAGTCCGCCGGCACCGTCGGCGATGAACTCGACGGTGCCGGCGCCCTCGTAGCCGACCGCCTTGGCGGCGGCGACCGCGGCGTCCCCCATCACGCCGCGTAGTTCAGCGGTCATGCCGGGGGCCGGCGCCTCCTCGATCACTTTCTGGTGGCGGCGCTGCAAGGAACAGTCGCGCTCATTGAGATGGATGACGTGGCCGTGGCGGTCGGCGAAGACCTGCATTTCGATATGACGGGGGTGGCCCACGTATTTCTCGATCAGCACGCGGGGTTCGCCGAAAGCGTTTTGCGCCTCGCGCCGGCAGGCCTCGAGCGCGGCATCGAAATCGGCGTGCTTATCGACGCGCCGCATGCCCTTGCCGCCACCGCCGGCCACCGGTTTGATCAGCACCGGGTAGCCGAGCTCGTAGGCCTTGCGTTTGAGGAAATTCGGTTCCTGGATGTCGCCCTGATAGCCCGGCACCACCGGGACGCCTGCTTTCTCCATCAATGCCTTGGCGCGATCCTTCAGCCCCATGGCGCGGATCGCTCCCGGCGGCGGGCCGATGAATATCAGGCCAGCGTCGCGGCAGACTTGCGCGAAATCGGCATTCTCGGCCAGGAAGCCGTAGCCGGGATGAACGCAGTCGGCGCCCGCGGCGCGTGCCGCGGCGATCAGTCTGTCGATCGCGAGATAGCTGTCGGCGGCAGGCGCCGGGCCGATGGCGTGGGCCTCGTCGCAGAGCCGCACATGCAGCGCGTTGGCGTCGGCATCAGAATAGACAGCGATCGTGCGCAGACCCAACCGCTTGGCGGTGCGGGCGATGCGGCAGGCGATCTCGCCGCGATTTGCGATAAGGACGGATTTGAACATCGGGCGGCCCGGGCTTAAGTCGCGCCGATACTAGCGCGCGGGCGGCGGCACCGCTTGCGGTTGCTGACGTTTCGGCGGCATCGGCGGCTTGGCGGCGGCCGCCGGCTTGGTCGCCGACACAGCGGGGCCTGCCTGCGCCGAGGCGTCGGAGCCTTTCAGCCGCGGCTTATCGGCTGGCGCCTGACCGTCGGCGGTCTTCGGCGGCGGCGGCTCGGCGTTCATGATGCTGACCGGCGGGATCGAAGCGGCCGAGGGGAAGTCCCAAGGCTCACCGGCCTTGACGGCTGCGGTCGGTCTAGCACCCACCGCGGGCGGCGGCTTTTCAGCCAAAGGGGCGGACTTGTTCCAGTTTGCCGCATAGCGCGAAACATATTGGTCGAAGGTCTGGGCCCTGAGATTGGCCCTGAGCGCGCTGGCGTCGCCGACCAGGGCGAAGGCGGCGCATTTGGCGGCGGTGCAGCCGTCGCGTGTCGCCAGCACATGCGCGGCGATACCATAGCGGTCGAGCGCGACCGCGCGGCGGGTGGAGGCCAGCGCCGCCGCAATGTCGGCATCGTCGTTGGTAGCGGCGGCATCGGCGAGCAGCTTTAGCCGCGCGTCCATATAGGCAACCGCGCTGGCTGCGCTTTGCGCTGAGGCGAATACCATCTTCTCGCAGACGGTCTCGACCGCGTCACCGGCGCCGGCGTCGAGACAGGCAAGGGCTGAGCCGGGCACGAGCGTGCTACGCGTCAATTCGGCATCGCGCGTCAGCAATGCGCGCCGCGCGGCTGCGCGGTCGTTGAGCGAAAGCTGGTCAATCACCGCCCACACCGCCAGCGCGGCGAGGACGAAACCGGCGATCGGCAGCAGCAGGCGTGTGTGTGTGCGCCGCCAGGCGATGACGGCGAGCACGACGAACAAAGCCGCCAGCGCGCCGGCCACCGAGGCTGGCAGCATCAGCGGCGCCGACAGAACCCCGCTTATCCCGCCTACGATATCCGGCATGGCCGTCCGCTCATGTACCGCCCACCTTCGACAACAGCCGCGAGAAAGCTTCGGCGCGGTCCTTCGGCTTGATGATCATGCCTTTGACAGCCTCGCGGGTGGAGCGGCCCAGGGTGATATAAATCGGCATACACTCCTCCAATGCGGCTATGGCGTCGTTTGCGCTTGCGCATGATCTGTTCCGAAAATCGGAGCCCATCCCCGATCGGGGTCGAGGACATGTTTTTCGGAATCCTGCGCCATGGCGCATCATAGGCGATGGCGGAGACGAAATCGCGGCAGGTTCGCCAGGGAGCGCTCAAAGAACGTTCAAACGCGGTCGAGCTGGCTTTCCTTAGCCACGCGCTCAAATGCCTCGCCGGAACTCTTGATCCGGTACTGGTAGTCATCACCTTCCGACGGCAGCAGCTTGACCACCGTATAGCTGCCGGTGGCGGCGGCGCGGCCGAAAGTCGGCGAGGTGTAGTACACGGTTTCACCGACCCGGTACTTATGGGCGCGGATCGCGACCTCGTGCGCGGCCATCGGCTGGACCGGCGGGCTTACGGTGCGGATCATCTTGGCCGGCTTGCGGGCGGCGCTCGGGCTGCGCGCGGCCGTAACCGGGCGTGGGGCCGTCTTGCCGGTCTTGCCGACGCTACTACGGCGGGCCGATTTCGACGCCTTCGTGCTTGCGGCCCGGGCGCTTTTTGCGCCCTTTTTGACCGTTCGCCGGGCCGTTTTGCCGGATCGCCGAGCGGTTCTTGCTGAATGTGTACTCATGGCGTCAATATAGCAGCTTATTTTCGTCGCGTGCGAAGTTTTTTAGGACATAAAGCAAGTATTTTCAGTGGCTTAGAAGGAAGTTACCGGATGGTTAAGCTGCCCTTGCCGCCGGCTAGAAACCGCCACGTGCCGCCGCCAAAATGGGCGCCAACCACCGGGCCGCCGCACCGACGCGTTGCGATCCCGGCTTCGATGAGGTTTGCCATGCGACTCCTGTTCGGACTCATCTTGGGTGCGGTGCTGACCGTCGGCGCCGCCTATCTCTACGATTCCCATCACGCGGCGGCAGCCGTTAGTGCGCCGGCGAGCGCGCAACGCCCGCTGGTCAATTGGGATGTGGTCGCCAACAAATGGGGGCAACTCGCCGCGCGTGCCCGCGCGGAGTGGAACCGGATCGCCAGCGCCTCCTGACGCGCCAACCCGCGCGTTCAACCGCGCGGCGTCGCCCCCACTGAGGGCGCCGGCTGGCCGCCGACTTCCTCGCGCATGCCGACCCGCAGGGCGTCCACGATGGCCCGGCGGTCCATGCGGGTGCCGTCGTCGCCTTCGATCAGCAGCGGGACACGCCCCTCGCGCTCGACATGACGCGCCCAAGACAGGGCGTCGTCGAGCGCCGCGAATTCCTTGAACAACAGCTTGTCCTTGGCCGTCGGAGCCACGTCGTCGGAGCCTTTCGGGCCGCTATAGACACGATATTGCATGGTCGAACCTCCACGCTTTGCATTGCTCAAGCTTGCTATTGCCGCGAGGCGCGCCGGCGCAGCCTCGCCGCGTGCGATTACGCAAATGGGGTGGCGGGGGACCCGGTTCCAGGGCGATTTCCCCCGCCCGCATGCGTGCTATCGTCGCGCTCCCGGGGGGGAGTCCAAGCCATGCGAGCTGCCTTCTACGAACACAACGGCACAGCGCGCGAGGTGCTGCGCGTCGGCGAGGTCGAAACCCCACAGGCCGGGCCCGGCGAGGTGCGGGTCAAGTTGTCCACGTCCGGGGTCAACCCCTCCGACGTCAAATCGCGCCAGGGCGCGACCCGCAAGATCGCTTGGCCGCGCGTCATTCCGCACAGCGACGGCGCCGGCGTCATCGATCAGGTGGGCGACGGTATCGCCAAAGCCCGCATTGGCGAGCGGGTCTGGATCTGGAATGGGCAATGGAAGCGCCCCTTCGGCACGGCGGCCGAATATGTCGCGCTGCCGTCAGCACAGGCGGTCAAAATGCCGGATAAAGTGAGCTTCGAGGCCGGCGCCTGTCTGGGCATTCCGGCCATGACCGCCTATCACGCCGTCGCGCTGGCTGCGGCCCAGAAGGACACGACGCTGCTGGTATCGGGCGGCGCCGGCTCCGTCAGCCAATACGTCATCCAATTCGCCAAACTGGCGGGCGCGACCGTGCTCGCCACCATCTCCTCACCGGAGAAGGCCGCGGCGGCGCGCGAGGCCGGCGCCGACCACGCCATCGACTACAAATGCGAGAATGTGGGCGAGCGGGTGATGGCGCTGACGGGCAAGCGCGGCGTCGACGCCGTAATCGAGATGGATCTGGCCGCCAACGCCAAGCTCATTCCGCAGGTTTTGCGGCCCAAGGGCAGCGTCATCGTCTACGGCACCGGGCCGGAGGCTGTCATTCCCGCCACCCTCTGCCTGGTGAATACGATCCGGCTGCAATTCTTCCTGGTCTACGAACTCGATGCCGCCGAGCGCGAGCGGGCCGTCGCCGCCATCAATCGCGCGCTCGCCGACGGCACGCTGATCAACCGGGTGGCGCAGCCGACGTTTTCCCTGGCCGATACCGCCGCCGCCCATGAGGCGGTGGAGCGTGGAACCGTCGGCAATGTCATCGTGACAATCTGAGGGAGATTGCCCCGAGCAGCGACGGTATGATGACGATCGCGAACGAAACCGAAATCGCCATCCGCGTGCGGACGATCACCGCTCTGTTCAATTCGTTCGATCCATCGCCTTTTCGTGAAAAGGATATCGACCCAGAAGTCGAGGCATTCCTGGTCGGCTGGGTGCGCGAGTTGCCGCACGGTGCGCCCTTCACCATCGCGGTGCGTTTGCCGCCCGAGGAAGCCGCCAAGCCGCAAGCCGCCGAGATCGGCGAAGCCTTCGCGCATTATTTCGGCTATCGCGCGCAGATCGCCGCGCAAGACCTGCGCGAGCTGTTCCGCATCGGCCGGCGATCGCTGGCGATTGGCGTGATGGTGCTGATCGCTTGTCTGGTGGCGAGCCAACTGGTAGCGGCATTCGTCCCCATCCACGTGGTCGCGCGGGTGCTGGAGGAAAGCCTGATCATCGTCGGCTGGGTGGCAAACTGGCGGCCGATCGAGATCTATCTGTACGACTGGTGGCCGATCCGGCGCCGCATTCACCTGTTCCAGCGCATCGCCGCGGCAAAACTCGAGGTGAAGGCGGGCTAAGGCGCGACCACGGCATCCTTGAAGCCGGCGGCATCGAGCGCATGGCGCACCACGCCGGATTTCTTGGCGGAGTCGAGCAGGCTGCTCATGACTTTAAGCGCCGCCGCCCGGCCCTTCGGCACCGCGACGCCGATGCCGGTCTGCTGGAAATTCCCGGCCAGTACACGCGCGCCCGGCAGTTTTGGCAGCAGCCCGGCGAAGGAGTCGTGCGAGAGGGCAAAGGCATCGCCCTCGCCTTTGCGCGCCATCTCGGTCATCTGCTCGACACTCGGCACTTCTACGACCTCGGCATTGGGCGCGGTGCGGCGCGCGCTGCGCGCGGTAGTAGTGTTGGCGATGGCGACGATGCGCACGCCCGGCCGGTTGACCTCGTCGATGCTTTGGATGGTGGAACCCGCCGGCACCAGATAGGTGCTCTCGATGAAATAATAGGCCGGACCAAAATCGACCTTTTTGGCGCGCTCGGCGTCCTGCGGCATGAAGGCGACATCGCAGCCGGCAGCCGCCACCGTGTCGGTGACCTGGCCGGAATTGGCATAGACCTGGAGATCGAGTGGCAACTGGAGCGCCGCAGCAAAGGCGCGCAGCAGATCGACGGTAACGCCACGCGGCTCACCTTTGTCGTCCTTGATGGCGAAAAAAGCCGACGCCGCCGGCGCCACCACCACGCCGCCACGCAGCTTGCCGGTCGGTGCGATTTCACGCAGATCGTAGGGGCTGGTCATGCGGCCCGCGTTTAGCATACGGGCATCAGGCGTGCCACCCGCCCGGCGCACGGCTACACCAGCCGGTTGACGCTCGAAGATCGATGGTCGGTGTTGGCCGGCGCGGCGGCGTTGGCAGCGGTCACTGCGTTTGCCGTGGCGAGGTCCTTGAGGATGCCGCCGAGCACGGTCGCCGGCTGGCTCGCGAAGCCGGAGGCCTTGTCCTTGCTGTCATCGCCCGGCGGCGTGCCGGGCGGCGCGTTCGGGTCCTTGCCCTGCTTGGCCTTGGCCTCGTCGCAGCCGCTGGTGCAGACGTAACCGTTGACAATGGTGATCGACATGACGCGCCCCCGCGCCCGCGAACCTAGGCGTCCATGGTAAACGAGAGATGTAGCGCCGATCACAGAGGCGTGAGCACTGGGCGGCGGCAAAAGCCGGTGTCACCATCCGGCTCACCCTCGCTTTAAAACGAGCGGTTGGTATTGCCGCCGCCGCGCAACGCGATTTTTTATATAGGTCGCGGTCAGAATTTCTCCACCCAGGGCCGCAGCTCGATCTCATGGGTCCAGGCACTGCGCGGCTGCTGCAGGACGTGCAGATAGGTCTGCGCAATGGCGTCGGGATCGAGCAGCGAGTCCGGTTTGTCGGCGGGCACCGGACGACGCGCGCTGCGGATACCGCCGTCGATGACGAAATGCGCCACGTGAATGCCCTGCGGCGCCAGTTCGCGCGCCATGCTTTGCGCGAGGCCGCGCAGCGCGAATTTGCCCATGGCGAAGGGCGCCGACTGAGCATAGCCCTTGATGCTGGCCGAGGCGCCGGTGAACAGCATGGCGCCGCGGCCCAGCGGCAGCATGCGCTTGACCGCGGCCTGCGCCACCAGAAAGCCGGCAAAGGCCGAGACGATGATCGCCTTCTCCACCTCGGCGGGATCGAGCTCGAGCAACGGCCCGCGCGTGCGGTAGCTGGCGTTGTAGACCACGACGTCGGGCGCACCCGCGGCGTCGAGCGCGGCAAAGAGTTTCTCGACTTGGTCCCGCTGGCTGGCATCGCAGGCATAGCTCTTGGCGCCGATCTCCTGCGCGAGTTCGCTCAGCTTGTCGACCGAGCGGGCGGCGAGCGCGATCTTCATGCCGGCCTGGGCGAAGGCGCGCGCAACGGAGGCCGAAAGCCCCGAGCCGGCGCCGACGATGAGGGCGGATTGGTAGGTCTCTGCCATGCGCGCTCGCTCCCTTGGCCATGCCGCGGCTTGATGCGGCGGACGGGCGATCCTATGTCAATCGGCGGAGGAGCGCATGGCGCGTTTTCTGATTTTTCTCGGGCTGGCGCTGGTGGTGAGCGGCTTGCTCTGGCCTACTCTCACCAAGCTCGGCCTCGGGCGCCTGCCCGGCGACATCGCGTTCACGCGCGGCAACAGCACGATCTATGTCCCGATCATGACCTCGATCATCCTGACCATCGTGCTCAACGTGCTGCTGTGGACGATCGGGCGCTGAGCAACCCGCTACTTCTTGCACTCGCCGATCCGCTTGGCATCGATGGTTTTGTCGGCGGTGAATTTCATGGTGGCGACCTGAATGGCGACCTTCATCAGCCCGCTATAATGCTGCGGCGAGTGAAAGGTGAAGGTGGCGCCGATGTTCACCGTGAAGCCTTGCGTCCCACATTGCAGACGAAGGGTGAGATTGTCCTCCGTGCGCTTGTAGTCGAGCGCTTTGCAATGCTGGCGTAAGGTCTCATTGAACACCACGGCCTTGCTCGGCTGCCTCGCCTCTTCCGCCGTCATGCAGCGGGTCGAGGTTTCGCTCTTCGCCGGCCGCCCGTTTTCGCTGCCGGTCTCGGTCTCCTGCCAAAGGCCGGGCTGCAGCGCGACTTCGGCGCGCGCAGGCGGCGCGGCGAGGAGGCAAGTCCCGGTAATGAGGACGCAGACGGGGCGCGGCAGTGTAAACATCAATTCCCCTCGCGTTAGGCGCCCGGCAACGAATCGGCACCGGCGCGATCATACCGGTGGCGTCTTGCCACTTGATCACCATATTTATTGTATATACAATAAATACCGATGAAAATCACTTTCGATCCCGTCAAGCTTGCACGGACCTTGCGCGAACGCGGGCTCGATTTTGCGGAGGCGTAGGATGTCTTTGCCGGCGTCAAACTCGAATATCCGGACGAGAGGCAGGATTACGGCGAATTGCGGATGATCACCGTCGGCTACTTGCGAGAGCGTATGGTGGTCGTGTGCTGGACGCCGCGCTGCCAAGACCGGCACGTCTTTTCGATGAGGAAAGCCAATGAACGTGAAAAAGCGAAATACGGCGCAGAGCTTGAAGCGCGTCGGCAGTGACATGAAAAAGGTCGATGCCTATGTGCTCACCCGGAAAGATTACGAGGAGATTCCGGAACTGACGGATGAATGGTTTAAGCGCGCCGATCTTTATAAAGGCGGCAAACTGATCCGGCGTGGGCGCCCGCCCTCGGCCAGTCCCAAGCAATCCACCAGCCTACGGCTCGATCCCGACGTGATCACTTATTTCCGCCGCGGTGGCCGCGGCTGGCAGAGCCGCATCAACGCGGCGCTGCGCAAAGCGGCGAAGTTGCCGGAGAAGAAGAGGAAGAAGGCGTGAGTGGGGGAAATCGTATTGAGCAATCTTGTTCATTGGTCTCACAAGTTACGGCTTGACAAGCCGCCATTGTCGTCCGGCGTTGCTTCAGGTTGTCCATACTGTATATCAAAACGCAACCGGCGACCATTAGTAGGCCAAAGGATTATGTTTCTAACGTCAGGGGATTCAGGGCATTTTGGTACACGCATCGAAGACTACCACACCACTGCCCGACTAGACCAATTTCTTGTAAAAATGGACTGTGAACAGAATGCCGAGGTGGCTCGAATTGTTTCACCTTCAAATGACTTATATTTGATTGAACCGGTTCCCCCAGTACCCGTTTGGATGTTGCCATTATCTGTCGAGGACGCGCTTTCGATTCATGAGAATATGCTTAGAGGTATTGAACGCGCTGACGCTGTTTCAAAAACTGACTGGTTAAAAGAACTTTGTTATCCGATTGTAGCCTGCTGTTGGTTACGTCGCCTTCCGGTTTCGGGACAAGAGATTTGGCAAATGTTAACGGCCCATGATATCCTAGAAGAACATAAAGTCGCATTTCTAGAGCTATATGACTTCGGAATTAGCCTCCTGGTCCGCACTCAAGGCCGTCCCGCTGTAAAACGGAAACGTATGCAACCATTCTCGCACGGAAAATATTTAACTGACCATCAACGGAACTTGTGGGTCACTCATTTCGGGCACGACTAACGCTTCCTCACATCCTAAACACCCCAAACCGCGTCGCGTGCACTGGCGCGTTGAGGGCAGCGCTGAAAGCCAAAGCCAGCACCCGCCGCGTCTCCGACGGCGCGATGATGCCGTCGTCCCACAGCCGCGCGGTGGCGTAATAGGGATTGCCCTCGGCCTCATACTGGTCGCGGATCGGCGCCTTGAATTCCTCTTCCTCCACCTCCGACCAAGAGCCGCCCTCGGCCTCGATATTGTCGCGCTTGACGGTTGCCAGCACGCTCGCCGCCTGCTCGCCGCCCATCACCGAGATGCGCGCATTCGGCCACATAAACAAAAAGCGCGGGCCGTAGGCGCGCCCGCACATGCCGTAATTGCCGGCCCCATATGAGCCGCCGACGATGACGGTGATCTTCGGCACAGCAGCGCAGGCGACCGCCGTCACCATCTTGGCGCCGTCCTTGGCGATGCCGCCGGCTTCGTAGTCCTTGCCCACCATGAAGCCGACGATGTTTTGCAAGAACAGCAGCGGAATGCGGCGCTGGCAGCAGAGCTCAATGAAATGCGCGGCCTTCAGCGCGCTCTCCGAGAACAGGATGCCGTTATTGCCGAAAATGCCGACCGGCATGCCGTGGATGTGCGCGAAGCCGGCGACCAGCGTGGTGCCGTAAATCGCCTTGAACTCGTCGAACTCGGAAGCATCGACCAGGCGCGCAATCACCTCGCGCACGTCGTATTGCTTCTTCAGGTCGACCGGCACCAGCGCGTCGAGCTCGGCAGTGTCGAGCGCCGGCTCGCGCGGCGCCAGCAGCGGAATATCGACGGTCTTCTTGATGTTGAGATTGGCGACGATGCGGCGCGCGAGCGACAGCGCGTGATGGTCGTCCTGCGCCAAATGGTCGGCGACGCCCGACTGGCGCGCATGCAGGTCGCCGCCGCCTAAGTCCTCCGCGCTCACCACTTCGCCGGTCGCGGCTTTGACCAGCGGCGGGCCGCCGAGGAAGATGGTGCCCTGGTTCTTGACGATAATGGTCTCGTCCGACATCGCCGGCACGTAAGCGCCGCCGGCCGTGCAGGAGCCCATCACCACGGCGATCTGCGGAATGCGCATCGAGGACAGGATTGCCTGGTTGTAGAAGATGCGGCCGAAATGCTCGCGGTCGGGGAAAACTTCCGTTTGCGTCGGCAGGTTGGCACCGCCCGAATCGACCAGATAAATGCACGGCAGCCGGTTCTCGCGCGCGATCTCCTGGGCGCGCAGGTGTTTCTTTACCGTCATCGGATGATAGCTGCCGCCCTTGATGGTGGCGTCGTTGGCGACGATCACGCATTCGCGGCCCTCGACCCGGCCGATGCCGGTGATCACGCCGGCGGCGTGGATGGTGCCGTCATACATGCCGTTGGCGGCAAGCGGCGACAGTTCCAGGAATGGCGCGCCGGGATCGATCAGGTTCATCACGCGGTCGCGCGGCAAGAGCTTACCGCGCGCCACATGGCGTTCGCGCGCCTTCTCGCTGCCGCCCAAAGCCGCCTCGGCTCGCCGCGCCTGCAGCTCTTCGAGCAACGCGCGCATGCGCTCGGCATTGGCGCGGAATTCGGCTGCGTTTCGATCAATCTGAGAGGCGAGAATCGCCAAGGCCCACTCCCCGGATGGGCGGAAAGGTGCCTTGGCAACGCTCAGAAGGCAATGGCGCGGCCTTTCGAGGCGGCGGCGTCTTGCCTATGGTCGTGCCCGCGCCAGGCACGCATGAGCCAAGCCGACGCCCCGGAGAGACCGCCATGCAAGTCGATCCCGCCAACTACAAGGATCTGAAGCTCAAGCTCGACGGCATCGTGCCACCGGGACACGGCTTCCATCGCAACGTCTTGCTCGAGGCGCTTTACGCCTCGCTGCCGCGCGACCCGCAGGTCAAGGTGCAGATCTACAACGCGGAGATCGTGCCCGGCGGCTACACCAACTGGCATTGCCATAACGGCGCGGCATTCTTCGTCGCGTTGCAAGGCTTGTTCGAGGCGCATTTCCAGGAGGGCGTGTTGGTCAAGGCCAAGGCCGGCGACTGCTATTCCGAGCCGATCGCCAAGTTCCACCGCGGACATAATCCGCATCCCGAGCTGCCCTATCTGTGCATCGGCTTATGCTTCACATCGCCCGACCGCGAGCACATGACCAATTCGGTCGAGCGACCGTGGTAGCGGTCATCGGGGACAGGACGCATTCATACCGTCAACGGCTTCGCAACCGATGATAGACTGGCCGACGCCATGTCCCACCGCAACGATGTCAGCGCCGGCATCCTGGCCTTTCGCCGCAAGCGCGGCCTAGAACTGCTGCTGGCCCATCCGGGCGGTCCCTATTGGCGCCACAAGGACGCGGGTGCCTGGTCGATCCCGAAGGGTGCGGTCGAATCCGGCAATCTGCTGGTCTGCGCCAAGCGCGAGTTCAACGAGGAAACGGGGTTGACCGCAGCCGGCGACTTTATCCCGCTCAAGCCGATCCGCCAGAAGAGCGGCAAGACGGTGCACGCCTTCGCGCTCGAAGGCGATTTCGATCTGTCCGGATTCACCAGCAACGAATTCGAGATGGAATGGCCGCCGCGTTCCGGCGAGCAGCAGAGCTTTCCGGAGGTGGACCGCGTCGCCTATTTCAAGCTGGCGACGGCGCGGCGCAAGATCCTGCCGGCGCAGCGGCCGTTCATCGAAGAACTGGTGCAGCGCCTGCGTGGAGTCGCGTCACCCTGAGGTTATTATTATTTTGCGCATGATCTGGTCCGAAAACCGGTTCCCTCCCCCAAAATCAAGGACATTCGTTTCGGGATCACGCGTAGGCTCAGGATGACGCGCTCCCTCCCACGCACTTACGCCCTCACCTCCTGCCGCTGGAAGGCGACATAGCCGCCTACGAACAACAGGATGCTCGCTGCAATCAGGCCGACGATCTGCGGCCAGGCCACCATCACGCTTTGCCACAGCGGCAGCGGCGCACCCATCACCGCGCCCTGCAGCTGACTGAGATAGACTGGGCCGAGCGCGCGGGTGGTCGGATGCAGCAGCGCCAGCACCGACTCGCCGTAAAGCGTGGACGGCGAGACCCGCGCCAGCATTTGCGCCGTGGTGACCAGCAGCGCCTGGTCGTCGGCCGGCACGAAGGCTTCCGCAATGGCCGGCGCCAGCGCCGGCCAGATCACGGTGAGGAACAGCCACAGCCCGAGCGTCACCAGCGCGGCCGTCGCTGGCGAACGGAACACCACCGAGAACAACATGGCGAGCGCCAGCCAGACGCCGGCATAGGCGATGGTGACGGCGAGGAAGATCAGCGCGCGGCCCATCTCAGGGCCGCCCGGCGGCACGCCCAGCAGCAGCAAGCCGAGCCCGATCACCAAGAGCCACAGCACGATCAAGCTGATGGCGAGCGTGGTGAGGCCGGCGATGAATTTGCCGAACAGCAGCGCGTCGCGGTAGATCGGCTGCGACAGGATGCGCGACAGCGTGCGCCGGTTGTGCTCGCCGTTGATCGCGTCGAAGCCGAGCCCGATGGCCATCAATGGCACCAGGAAGCCGAGGAACGACACGAACGACGGCAGCGGATCGCGCGCGGTAGTGAACAACCGCAGGAACAGGAACGGATCCTGCGCGGTCACGTCGCGCACCTGGGTGATGGCGGCATAGACCGCAGCGAGCGCGGTCAATACCACCAGCCATTCCAGCACGCGCATGCGCGCGCTGGCGAGATGGTCGGAGAGTTCCTTCAGCACCACGACGCCGAGCCCTTGCCAGGGAGAGCCTTCACGCCGCATGACGGGCCTCCTCCTGCACGTTTTGGAAATAACGGGTATAGATCTCTTCGAGGCTGGGCTGGTCGAGCGAGAGCTGCTTGAGCCGCCCGCCCGCGGCTACCACCGCGGCCGCCGCCTCCGCCCGCAGATCGCGGTCGCAGGTCATGCGGAAGCGGCCGGGCGCCGGCGCTTCCACGCTGCGCACGCCCGGCAGCGCGGAGAGCCGCTTGGCGATGCCGTCGCTGCTTTCGGCCTCCACCTCCACGGCGAAGCCGCCACCCAGCACGTAACGGCCGAGCTCGGGCACCGTACCCATGAGCGCGATCTTGCCGGCATTGAACAAGGCCACCCGGTCGCACACGCTCTGCACGCGGTCGAGCAGATGCGAGGACAACAGGATGCTGACGCCGTGGGCCTTGAGGGAGCGGATCAACTCCAAGAGCTCGATGCTGGCCTGCGGGTCGAGGCCATTGGTCGGCTCATCGAGGATGGCGATGCGCGCGTCCTTCATGATGATCTCGGCAAGCCCGAGCCGTTGCCGCATGCCGCGCGAGAAGGTGCCGACTTTCTTCTCCGCCACCTCGGCAAGGCCGACGCGGGCAAGCGCGGCGGCGATCTTTTGCTTGCGCTCGGCTGAGCGCATGCCCATCAGCCGCGCGGTGTAATGCAGGTTATCGGCGGCGGTCATATTGTCGTAGAAGCCGACCGTGTCCGGCAGATAGCC
>Ga0307417_10000648_pt1 | contig 14102 bp, 13 predicted proteins | sample SalMarWE160210MG_2_FD_202514 | JGI IMG/M metagenome (GOLD analysis project Ga0307417, IMG submission 202514) | Salt marsh sediment microbial communities from the Plum Island Ecosystem LTER, Massachusetts, United States - WE1602-10 | ecosystem: Environmental > Aquatic > Marine > Intertidal zone...
CGGAGCCGGAGTCCAGCGCGCAGGCGGAACAGCTTTTGAAAGTCCTGGCGACGGGGGCTGAGACACGCACGGTCGGGCGTCGCATGCTGTCGATCCACGGCCGCACGGCCGCGCAGGTCGGCGCCATATTCGGCGACGCGTTTCCCGGTCGTCTCGATGCGCTCCCCGTCGGAAGCTGGCAGGTCGTACGCTCGGCGCGCGGCTGGCATGTGCTTCGCGTCGCCAGGATCGAGCCCGGCGGCACGCCGCGTTTCGAGGCGGTCCGCGGCCAGGTGCTCGACGCCTGGCAGCAGCACGAGAAGCTGACGCAGGCGGCGAGCCGCTATCGGGCGATGCGCGCCGAATACAGAATTGTCGACGAGGGCCGGAAAGCGAAGCCGGGCGGCTGATTCAGGCCGGAAGCGGTGCGCTCAGCGCCCGGCGCGGCGCCAGGCCAGGACCTCGTACGGTTTGCGCGATCGGCCGCCGATGCGTACGACGGCTTCACGGACGAAAGTGCCGCCGCCGGGCGTATGGGCGACGGCCCGGACGGTGAAGACCGACCGGGACGAGCGCGTGACGAAGGTCTGCTGAAACCCCGCCCGTTCCAGCGCCGCTTGGTATGCCGCCGCATCCTGCGCCTGGCGGGCGGCCAGGATGTCGTCGATTGCCTCCGCGCGGCCCGGCAGCAGCGCCTGCAGCACCGCCGTCGGCGCGGCCTCCGGGTCGACGCCGGCGGTGCCGTTGTATGTCGTCAGCGCGGGGGCGACGAGCCTGTAGAGCGCCGGCGTCATGCCGAGGATGAGCCGCAGCTCCTCCACATCCTCGAAACGCTTGTCCTTGGCGCCATAGGGCAGGCCCGCCGCACTGTAGGCGTCGTCCTCGGCGCCGTGCAGCCGGCGCAGGTTATCCGGGTCCTTCCAGTCGGCGATCTTGTCGGTCATCGCCCTGGCCGCGTCCTCGTCGAGACCGACGGACCGGAAGAGGGTCGAGAGCAGCTCGTCGCTGGCGGTATTGAGGTCGATCTTGCCGTCCTCGTCCTGAACGGCGATATCGACCAGGTCGTCCGCGGTCTGCCAGGCCGGGGGCAAGCCGCCGCCGCCCGCGTTCAGCAGCGCCTGTTCTTCGGAGAGTCGGCCGATCGCGGCGTAAATCCCGCCGTCGGCCAGGGCCTTGGCCGCGCCGTCGTCGACGAGATTCTGCGTGAGCTTCGTTTCCGTCCGAATCTCCGTCACGAAGGCCTGGGCCATGATACCGAGCAGGACGACCGCCCAGAGCACGATGACGAGGGCGATGCCGCGTTCTGTCGTGCGGGAGCCCGTCGCGCGGGTAGCAAGCATGGCCGTCCTCTTCTCAGCGTTTCGCCGTTTCCGATTCCTTTATATCCGAATCGACCTCGCTGACGGACTCAACCTTGGGGACGGGCGCTTTTTCGACAGCGGGCTCGTCCTTAGCGGCAGGTTTGGCGGCAGGCTCTTTCGTGCTGACGGAATTCTCCGTTTTGTCGGCTGCTCCCGTGTCACCGGATTTCGGCGCCGTTTCCGCGCTGTCCTTCGGGGCAAAGGCGCCGATGCGGTTGCGCAGCTCGCGGGTGATGGCGCGCGCCTCTTCCTGGTTGCGCACGACGCGAGGCGTGATCAGGACGAGCAGCTCGGTTTTCTCGACGCTGTTCTCTTTCACCCCGAACAGGGCGCCCACGGCGGGCAGGGACGACAGCAGGGGCACGCCGGTATTCTCCTTCGAGCGGGACGAACGGATCAGGCCGCCGAGCGCGACGCTGCCACCGCTTTGAACGGAGACCGAGCTCTTGATGCGGCGCTGCTGGATCGTCGGCGAATCGATGCCCGACGAGGTGGTGGGTACAACGTCGCTGACCTCCTGCTCGACCTCCAGCGTCACGAGGCCGCTGGCGTTGACGCGCGGTGTGACCCTGAGCACGACGCCCGTGTCGAGATACTGGATGGAATTCACGATCCGGGAGTCGGAGCTGTCCGTGCTGATGCTCGACTGTGTCGCGACGGGCACCTGGTCGCCGACCAGTAGCTCGGCCGAACGGTTGTCCTGCACCATGAGCTGCGGCGAGGAGATCACGTTCACATCGGTCACGCTGTCCAGCGCCTCCAGCAGAATGCGGATGCTGTTGCCGGTCGAGAACAGGGCGTTGAAACCGGGAAAGATCGGCGACAGCGTGTCGCTCGCCAGGTCGTTAAACTTGAACTCCGCATCTCCGGTATCGAAGAACCACTTCACGCCGTATTTCAATTGGTCGTTCAGGCGCACTTCCGCGATGGTCGCTTCGATGAGGACCTGCAGTGGCACGATGTCGAGCAGCTTCAACGAGGATTCGATCTCGCGGTACTGGTCGGGCGTGGCCAGGATCGCGATCGAGTTGTTGACGTCGTTGGCGATGATGCGGATGTCCTGGTCGTCCCACAGCGATGTGCCCCGGATCGTGCGGCGTGCGCTGTTGCGTTGCGAACCCCGCCGGTCCTGGGCTGTTCCCGTCGCCCCGGTGAAGCGGTCGGACAACGCCTGCGTACTGCTTCCGCTTCCGCTTCCGAGGCGGCTAGAAGTCTCGCTGCTCGACGTGCTCGTGCTGCCGAGGGCGCCCAAGCGCTTTACCTGGCCGGATTGCTGGGTATTGCCGGTGCCGTTCTGCTGTGCGCCGTCGACCTGTTCCAGGGTGCCGCCGAATATCTGGCTCAGCATTTCCGCCAGATCGACGGCCAGGCCGTTCTGCACCGCGTAGACGTAGAGCCGGCGGTTCTTGGACGGGCTGCCGACATCGAGCCGTGCGATCCAGGCCTTCGCCCGCTTGACGTAGTCGGGGTTGGCGCTGATCGCGAGGACCGCGTTAAGCCTTTCGATCGGCGCGAAGCGGATGATCCCGGGCGTGGCCGTTTCGCCGCCTTCGCTGCTCTTGCCGCCCTGCTTGGCGGTCGCGGGGGCGGCGAACAGGTTCTCCAGCTCCTCGACGACGGTCGCCGCTTCGGAAAAACGCAGCGGCGTCAGCGCGAAGGACATGCCCGAGAACCAGTCGACGTCGAAGATCTGGACGATCTCCGACATCGAATCGCGCTCGTCCCGCGTGCCGCCGAGAAGCAGCATGTTGCGCCGGGTATCGACGCGCATGATGCCCTCCGGCGGTGCGAAAGGCTTGAGGATATCGGCCATCTCGGTCGCCGAGATATGCTTCAGCGGCACGATCTGGACGCCGTAGGCGTCGCGCGACGGCTCACGGGTCGGCACGAGCTGCGGCACGATCTGCGCCCGAGCGGCGGCTTCCGACGGGACGACGTTGTACATGCCGTTCGCCTCGACGATCGAAATGCCGCTGAGCCGCAGCGTCGCCTCGAGCGTCGGGAGCGCGTCGGTCATCGGGATCGGCTTCGATGTCTGCAGGGTTATGATGCCCACGACCTGCGGATCGATCGCATAGTTCAGCTTCAGCGTATCGCCCAGGACGGAGCGGATGACCTCGCGGACATCAGTGTCGACGAAGTTGAGGCTGAGGCCACCGCCGGCCAACTTGGCCCTTGTCCGGCGGGAAGGAGAAGCCGGCCTGGTGAATTCCTCGTTACCGAGCTGGGTGAGCGGCTTGAGCGACGGTGTTGTGGACTGGGTCGATGCCGTCGTCTTCGTCGGGCCGGTGTCCGGCGGGAGATCGACTTTTCCGCCGACCGGCGCCGCTTCGTCCAGAAGGCTCTGTTTCGGCGGGTTTATGCCCATCCGATCAAGCGCCTGGTCCGTCTCGGCGCAGGACGACACGAGCAACGCCATGGCAACCAGCGCCATGGCCAGCTTGAAACCGATCCGCAATACATGCTCCCCGGCGCTTTTTCGGCGCCTGATTTTCTCGTTAACTTGTCGGCTAGTTCAGTGCCTTCGAATTGCGGTATTTCAGCGAACTGGACCAAATCATTCGAAGCTGCATGTATACTTTTGTAATATTGCAATAATGTGGCTAACGGTCGGGTTTTTGTTCCCGCTTCGCTGGTTTGTCCGGCGCGTCCGGTTCGGACCGTTTCGGCGGCGTGGCGCGCTCGGGCGATTTCTTTGCGGTCCTGGTCGCCGGCTGGCGGCGCGGCGGTCGCGGCCGGGTCTTGTCCCAGATAACGATCTCCGCCGTCTCGTCGCCGTGGCTGAGCACGATCCGGTCCTGCAGCACCTTGTCGAGATGCCAGCCTTCGAGGGATTCGCCCTCCTGCAGGTTGAGCATCTCCGGCGACTTCTGCGAATAGATCAGCGCCGTCTTCCGTTCCGGGGTGATGACGACGCCGGTGAGGCCGACATGGCGAAGCGCTTCCGACGTGGGTTCGGGTGCGTCCGGCTCATGTTCCGGCGGGCGCCGCGTTTCCGAGAAGAGCGGACGATTGCTGATCACGTCATAGGCGCGGACGTTGTCCGCGCTGGGCAGCGGCGCGGCTTTCGCCGACGCCTTCCGGGACGGCGCGGCGGCGTTGTCCCCGAGGGACGGCGCCGGTGGCGGCGGCTGCCGCAGCTCGAACGCGACTGTGCCCGCGAGCGCTGCGCCGGCGAGGCCGAGAAACAGCATGAGCGCGCGGGTCGCCTTCATCCTTCGGCCCGCTGCTCGAGATAGCCGGTGATATCGAATTCGACATCGAGCATGAGATCCTCCGGCGCCGGCCGCATCTTGTTCTTTTGCCTGACCACGCGCCGCCGCGTTTGCTTCGAGATCGCGAGATGGTCGAGAAAAAGATACGGCTTTGCCGTTTCGAGCCTGTGAAGAATTTGTTGCAGTGCCGGGGTCGATACATTCATGCGCGCATGGACCGTCACGCTCGGGATATCGCCGTCGCTCGCCTCCTGCATGATCTGGGAGCTGGTCAGTGTGCCGTCGTTGTCCTGGATGATCGTCTTGATCAGGCCGAGCAGGGAGGCGCCGGCAAGCGAGGCGGTCGTCTCCGGCAGGTATTCGCCTTGCGAATACTGGGCCTGCCGTATGGAGCCGAGGTGGGCTTCGAGCTGTTTCAGGTCGGCCCGCTTCGCGGCGAAGCGCCGGTACTGCGCCTCGGTGTCCGCGATCAGCGTGTCCAGCTCGCGGTGTTCCCGCAGAACCGGGTCGATTGCCAGGATCCAGACGAGCGCCATGCAGACGAGGAGCAACAGAAGCGCCGCGAGGCGGGAGAGGAGGGAGCCCTTCTGCATGGGTCAGTCGCCGATCTGCTCGATATTGAAGGTGATCTGGAAACGCTCCTGCCCCGTCTGCCGGTCGCGCGTCAGGCGCGATTGCAGGGCGGCGTTCCGGAAACGGGGACTGCTCTCGATCAGCTCGACCAGGGTGGACGCCGCGTCCGCGTAGCCCTGGATCGAGACCTGGTCGCCCACGAGCGTCATGTTGGAAAGCCACGTGTTGTCCGGCAGCAGCTCGGTCAGGTCCTTCATGAGCGCGATCGCGGAAGGACCGGTAAGCTTGCGGTCGGCGATGAAGCGGCTGCGGGCGCCGAGCCGCTCGATCTTGGCGGTCAGCTTTTCCCCGGCGATGGCCTCCTTGCGCAACGCGGTCACCGCGTCGGCCAGCCGGGCCGCGTGCGCTCGCTTTCGCTCGAGCGGGATGGTCACCGCCGCGACCAGCAGGCCGACGGTCACGATCGCCAGCAGGCCGGCAGCGACCGCTTCGGTCCGCGAGGCCCGCGACGGCGCGACGGGCAACAGGTTGATCCCGTGTGCCGCCGAGAGGGAGTCGCCGGCAACGCCGACCCGCTGCGGCCGAAGACCCAGCGTCGCCGCCCGCTCGATGGCGCCGTCGACGGTTTCGCGCGGGACGATATGCAGGTCGACGCCGATCTGCTCGCCGTCCGGCGTTCGCTCGGCGATCCTGACATCGAAATAGACCTCCTCCGGCTTGAACGGCGTGCGCCGCGACATCTCGTATTCGGCGACCTGGCGCAGGTTTTCCGCGGCGGCGGCGGGGAAGGCGATGCGGCGGCTCAGGACCGCGTCGGCGGGCAGGTCGAGCGCGATCACGGCGCCTCTGCGCGACACGGATTTGAGCGCCCGCTGCACGGCGTCCCGCTGCGCCGCAGGCGCGCCCTGTGCGAGCGAGACCTCGCCCAGCGATCCGGTCTTCGCGCCGCGAACCTGTTTCAGGACAAGCCGGTCGTCTCGCAGTTCGGCGAGCACGATGCTCTGCTGTCGCCGGAAGAAACGGCGCAACCCATTCGGGACGAAGCTTGCCAGCTCGTCCCGCCACCATGTGAAAAAGCGTGTAATTGTTCCGGACATGTCCGACGCTGAGCCTTGCCGGTAGGGACCTCCCTGTCGAGGCGCGCGGGATTATGGTGACGTGATTGAGCCCAGGCAAGGGCCGTGGAATCGAACGATAGGATGCGACCGGTCGGAAGTGGCCGATTTCCGCCGGGCGGCGCGTTTCATGACAAATCAATGACATCGTCGATTTTGCTAAGACGATCTTCGCTGGCCACCCCGGTGAAATGAAGGCATCTTGATGACGGTCTTTACGCCGGTGTGATCTTGGGAGCGATGGAGGAAAATCTGGAAATGACGGTCGCGGAACGGACGCCGATGCGACAACCCTCGGTCGATCAGGCCGCGTGGATCGGCGGCGGGGTCTGAGGATGTCCCGGTTCCGCTACAAGGCCGTCAACGGCGCGGGCGAGGTCCAGGAGGGCGAGCTGGATGCGGCGTCCGAGGGCGAGGCCGTGCGCCAGCTTCAGTCGATGGGGCTGCTGCCGATCCGCGCCGAGGAGGCGAAGGCGTCGAGCCTCAAGGATCTGCTGTCGATCGACATCGGCCTTTCGCGGCGCGGCCTGTCCAGGCGCGAAGTCATGCTCTTCACCCGCGAGTTGGCGACGCTGCTCGATGCCGGGATCGAGCTGGAGCGCGCCTTCGACATTCTTCAGCTCCTGTCCGAGCGCGAGTCCGTGCAGCGCGTGATGGCGCAGATCCTCGAGGAAATGCGCGGCGGCAGCACGCTTGCGGACGCGCTGTCGCGCCATCCCGAGAGCTTTTCCAACATGTATGTGAGCCTCGTGCGGGCCGGCGAGACGGGCGGTGCGCTCGACGCCATCGTCGCGCGGCTTGCGGTCTTCCTCGAACAGTCCGAAAGCGTGAAGGAAGAGGTCAAGTCGGCGCTGATCTATCCGATGGTGCTGCTGGGGACGGCGCTTTTGTCCGTTGTCGTCCTGGTCGGCTTCGTGCTGCCGAGCTTCAAGCCCCTGTTCGATGAGGCCGGGCAGAAGCTGCCGGTGTCGACGCAGATCGTCATGGCGGTGGGCGATACGCTGTCGGCGCATTGGTGGCTTTTTCTGTTGGGCTTCATCGTGGTGCTGCTGGGCGTGCGGATCATGCTGCGCACCGAGACGGGACGGCTGCGCTGGGACGGCGGTATTCTGCGGCTGCCGGTTTTCGGCGGGCTCGTGACCGGGATCGAGACGGCGCGCCTGTCGCGGACGCTGGGCACGCTGCTGGGCAACGGCGTCGCCATGCTACCGGCGCTCGAGATCGCGGGCGGAACCGTCAACAACGAGGCGTACCGGGCCGGGCTCGCCGGCGTCGGCGATGCGGTCAAATCGGGGAAGCGGCTGTCCGAGGAGCTGGCGGCGACAGACGTATTCCCCGAGCTCGGCGGCCATCTCGTCCGCGTCGGCGAGGAGAGCGGCAAGCTCGACGTCATGCTGCTCAAGATCGCCGACATCTATGACCAGGATTCGCGGCGCAGCGTGCAGCGCCTCCTCGCCATCCTGACCCCGGTCATGACGATCTTTCTCGGGCTGCTGGTCGCCGGGATCATCTCCTCGATCCTGCTCGCCATTCTCAGCATCAACGAGATCGCGTTCTGAGCCATGTCGGATCCTCGGCGCGAGCCTTCGACAGCAGCGGCGGCGCGGACCGCAGGGTTCACGCTGCTCGAGCTCCTGGTCGTCATGGCGCTGATGGCGCTGATCGTCGGCCTCGTGGTGTCGCGGCTTCCGCTCGGGCCCTCCCGGACGCAGGTGGTGGCGTCGGCGAAAACGCTGGCGGCGGGATTGCGGACGGCGCGCGGCGCGGCGATCCATGAGAACCGCGAGGCCGTGTTCACGCTGGACGTCGCGGCGCGGCGGTTCTGGATTGACGGCCGCGATCCGGTGGCCGTCATGCCGGATATCGGGCTCGCGTTCGACATCGCGGCGTCCGAACAGGCGAGCGATACCATGGGGCGGATCCGCTTCTTTCCCGACGGCAGCTCGACGGGCGGAACCATTCGCCTGAAACTGCCGGAGAAAAATGCGCCGCCCACGACCGTAACCGTTGACGGGATCACCGGCCATGTCGCCGTCGTCCAGTAGCGTCGCGGCGGCGGATGCACGCGCGCGCGGGTTCACGCTGCTCGAAGTGCTGATCGCCTTTGCGATCCTCGCGATCGCGCTGGTCGCGCTGTTCCGGGCGTTCGGCACCGGGGCGACCAATGCGCGCCTGGCGGAGGAATACACCGTCGCGACGCTGCACGCGGAATCGGTCCTCGCCGCGGCCGGGGTCGAGACGCCGCTGCAGGCGGGGACGGCGGAAGGCGACCTGCCGGGCGGCTACCGATGGCGAACCGTCGTCGCGCCGGCGGCCACCGGCGGGCCGGGCATCGATCGGGGTTCCGACACGCCTTCCGCCGATCCGCTGGCCGGCCTGTTGTACGAGGTGGCGGTGACGGTGACCTGGCGGAAAGGCGACAAGACCCGCTCCGTCGCCGTCCGCAGCTATCGCATGGGCGAGGCGCCATGAGCATGCAGGGGCTCGCGGCAAGGCGCACGACGCCTGTCGAGGCGGGGTTCACGCTGCTGGAGCTGCTCGTCGCGGTCACCTTGCTGGGGCTGCTCTTTGTGATGCTCGCGGGCGGGCTGCGGCTCGGTGTCGCGGCCTGGGAGAAGGGCGGCGACACCGTGGCGCGCACGTCGGCGCTGCAGACTGCGCAGCGCTTCCTGCGCAGCGAGATCGAGCAGATGCGGCCGCTCGCCCGGCCCGTCTTCGGCCGGGACCGGCTGCTCGCGGTATCGGGGACGCCGTCCGCGCTCACCTTCGTCGGCCCGCCGCCGTCGATGGCGGCAGCACCCGGCCAGTACCTGTTCCGCGTCGCGATCCAGGGTCCGGCAGGGGACCGGTCGCTGGTCGCGTCCTGGCAGCAATTGCAGCCGGACATGAGCGATTACGACGCGCCAAAGGCGGCGGCGCAAAGCATCGTTCTGGCCGCGGGACTCGACGATGGCGTCCTGTCCTATTTCGGATATCCCGCCAGGGATGCCGATCCGGTCTGGCAGGATCGCTGGATCGACCGGACCGAAATGCCGATGCTGGTCCGGATCGACCTGCGTTACCATCGCGACGATCCGCGGAAGTGGCCCTCGCTGGTCGTCGCGCCGCAGATCCGGGGAACGCAGTAGGCCCGCCCTAACCGGGCGGCGTCACCCACAGGTCGATGAAGGCGAGAAGGGAACACAGCACCAGCACGGCGCTTGCGGCCGTCGTCACGACCGCGGGGACGGCCTTCACGTCGGATCGCGACAGCTTGACGCCGAGATGCGTGTAACGCCATGCGGCCAGGCCGAACGCCAGCGCGCTGTACAGGATCAGCGTCACGGCGATGCCGCGGATGCTCCAGGCCGTCATGACGCCGACCAGCAGTTTTTCGACCGCGATACCGGCCGCGAGCGCCGCCAGACCCGTCCTGATCCAGGCGGCGTAGGTCCGCTCGTTGGCGAGCACGGTGCGGTCGATGGAATAGTCGTGCGACGCTTCTTTCGCTTCTTCCGCACCTTGCCGCCCGGCCGGCGAATCCGCCATCGCATGCTCCTCCGCGCGCGCCGGCCGCACCGAACGCACTCTCATCATCGATACAAACCTAATTATAACAAATTAGTATCGGCGAACGCGATCATGCGTGACCCAAATCAACGCCGACCCGACCGAGTCTCCTTACCGGTGACACGTCTTATACTCGACGGCCGCAGAGAGAAGGCTTTACACCTGCGGTGGGATGGTGTCGGTGTAAGGGGTGTGCCGCAGCGTCGCGCCGCCGGCAAGACCGAAACGTGATAGGAACCCGTTCGAATGGCTTCTCGTCCAACGCGCCTGATTCTGGTCTCCCTTGTCGTTGTCGCGGTCGTCGTGGCTGCCGGCCTCTACTACGGGTTCGGGCTGGGCGCGCGGAACGGGTCCGATGCGCTGACGCTCTACGGCAATATCGACATCCGAGAGGCCGACCTCGCCTTCAACAGCGAGGGACGGGTCGAGAGCATGCTGGTCGAGGAGGGGGATTCCGTCGCGCAGGGTCAGCTTCTCGCCACGCTCGACGACAAGCGCTTCGCGGCTGCGGTTACGGCGGCGAAGGCGAAGATCGCAGCCCAGCAGGCGGTGCTGGACCGCCTGCTTGCGGGCAGCCGCCCGGCGGAGATCGCGAAGGCGCGCGCGGATGCCAACGCGATCGAAGCCTCGCTGCAGGACGCGCAGGCGAAGCTGAAACGCACCGAGAGCCTGGCGAAGCAGGACTTCGCCTCGCGGCAAACGCTCGACAGCGACCGCTCGCGGGTGGCCGCGCTGGACGCGCAGCTCAAGGCGTCGCAGAAGGCGCTCGAGCTGGTCGTCCTGGGCCCGCGCGAGGAGGATATCGCCGAGGCGCGGGCCAACCTGCAGGCGCTGCAGGCAGACCTCGTTCTTGCCCAGGAAAAACTGCGCGACAGCAAGCTCTATGCGAAGGAAAGCGGCACGATCAAGACGCGCATCGTCGAGCCGGGCGCGGTCGTCCTGGCGCAGACGCCCATCTATTCGATCGCGCTGTCCGATCCGCTCTGGGTACGCACCTATGTGTCCGAAACCGATCTCGGCCGCATCCGTCCCGGCATGAAGGGGGAGGTTTATACCGACTCCGCCCCGAATACGGCGCACGAAGGCTGGATCGGCTTCATCTCACCGGTGGCGGAATTCACGCCGAAAAGCGTCGAGACGCCGGAGGTCCGCACCAGCCTGGTCTATCGCGTCCGGCTTTACGTCAAGAACCCGGACAGTACCCTGCGCCAGGGCATGCCCGTCACGGTGCGGCTGAAGACCGGCGGCGATAACGACGGCGCGAAAAAAACGACGGGCGGCTGATCCCGCGCCCGGGAAAGTGCAGCGGTGGCCGAGCCGGTTATAGAACTCCAGGACGTCGTCAAGCGCTTCGCGGCCGGCAAGCGGCCGGTCACCGCGCTCGACCGGCTGTCGGCGCGGATAGGGGCCGGCCGCATCACCGGCCTCGTCGGACCGGACGGGGCCGGCAAGACGACGCTGATGCGGCTCGTCGCGGGGCTGCTGCGGCCCGACAGCGGAACGATCACGGTGCTCGGCCATGACAGCGTGCGCGCGGCGCCGGAGATCCAGGCGGCGGTCGGCTATATGCCGCAGCGCTTCGGCCTTTACGAGGACCTGAGCGTGGCCGAGAACCTCGCGCTCTACGCCGACCTGCACGGCCTGTCGCGGTCCGCACGCGCGGCGCGCTTCGACGAGCTGACGCATTTCACGGGGCTGCGGCCGTTCTCCGCGCGGCTCGCCGGGCAGCTCTCGGGCGGGATGAAGCAGAAGCTCGGCCTAGCCTGCACGCTGGTCCATCCGCCGGCGCTGCTGCTGCTCGACGAGCCGAGCGTCGGCGTCGATCCGGTCTCGCGGCGGGAGCTGTGGGCTATCGTCCGGTCGCTGACGGAAGACGGGATCACCGTGCTCTGGTCCACCGCCTATCTGGACGAGGCGGAGCGCTGCGACGACGTGCTGCTGCTGAAGGAGGGGCGGTTACTCGGCGCGGGGGAGCCGAAGACGTTCAGCGCGCGCGTCGAGGGTCGGACTTTCGTCGTGCGCACCGACGGCGCCGACAAGCGCGCCGTGCTGCAAGGCGTCGCCGGGCTGGACAAGGTGACGGACGCCATCATCAAGGGCGCGGACGTGCGCGTGCTGGTCGCCGGAGACGCCCCCGCCGACTACCTCGCCCGGCGCCTGCCGGAAACCGGGCATAAGGATGTGCGGGTCGAGCCCGCCGCGCCGGTCTTCGAAGACGCCTTTATCGCACTGCTGCGGGACAAGGCCGAGGGTGCGGCAATGAAAGACGCGCCGGTAGACCCACCGGCCGCACCGCCGTCCCGCAACGGCATCGGCACGCCGGCGGCTTCCGGCCCCGTGATCGCGGTCGAGAAGCTCGTCCGGCGCTTCGGCAAGTTCACCGCCGTGGACGGGATCGACTTCACGGTCACGCGGGGCGAGATCTTCGGCCTGCTCGGGCCCAATGGTGCTGGCAAGTCGACGACCTTCAAGATGCTCTGCGGCCTGCTGCCGCCGAGCGAGGGCAAGGCGCAGGTGCTGGGCATCGATCTGCGGCACGCGTCCGCTGTCGCGCGGGGGAGAATCGGCTACATGGCGCAGAAATTCTCGCTCTACGGCAACATGAGCGTGATGCAGAATCTGCGCTTCTTCGCGCGCGCCTATGGCCTGACGGGGGCGGCGCGGCGGCGCATGATCGAGACGGAGCTCGCGGATTTCGCGCTCGCGCCCTATGCGGACGCGGTCAGCGACACGCTGCCGCTCGGCTACAAGCAGCGGCTTGCGCTCGCCTGCGCCATCATGCACGGGCCGGGTGTGCTGTTCCTCGACGAGCCGACCTCGGGCGTCGATCCGCTGGTGCGGCGTGATTTCTGGACCCGTATCAACGCGATGGCGGCGGCCGGCGTGACCGTCCTGGTAACGACGCATTTCATGGAAGAGGCGGAATACTGCGACCGGATCGGCATCATCTACCGGGGCCGGCTGGTCGCGTCGGGTACGCCGGACCGCCTGAAAGCGGACCACAGTACGCCCGAGTGCCCGCAGCCGACGCTGGAGGACGCCTTCATCGACCTGATCGAGCACTACGACCGGGAGAACCCGCTGTGACGGCCGCCGGACAGACGGCCTCACCGGACCGGTCGGCGACATCGCGCGGCAGTAGCTGGCAGCGCCTGCGCGGCCTCGTCCGTAAGGAGACGCTACAGATCCTGCGCGACCCGAGCAGCATCGCCATCGCCTTCGTGATGCCGGTCGTGCTGCTGCTGATCTTCGGCTACGGCGTCTCGCTCGACGCGGAGCATGTGCCCGTCGCGCTCGTTATCGAGAATCCGACCAGCGAGACGTCGAACTTCGCGGCCTCGCTGATCAGCTCGCGCTACCTCGCGCCCGTCATCATGCATGATCGGCGCGCCGCCAACGATGCGATGCGGGCGGGTGCGGTCAGCGCCATCGTTGTCCTGCGCAGCGATTTTTCGCGCCGTTTCCACTCGGCGTCAGGCGCGCCGATCCAGGTGATCCTCAATGGCACCGACGCCAACACCGCCCGAATCTTCAGCGGCTACATGTCCGGAGTCTGGCAGATTTGGCTGCAGCAGCACCAGATCGACACGGGCGGCGCGCTGTTCGCCCCGGTGATCCCGGAGCAGCGGGTCTGGTTCAACGCCGAGGTGCGCAGCCGCAACTTCCTGGTGCCGGGCCTGATCGCCATCATCATGACCCTGATCGGCACGCTGCTGACGGCGATGGTCGTGGCGCGCGAGTGGGAGCGCGGCACCATGGAGGCGCTCATGGTGACGCCGGTGCGGATCGGCGAGATCCTGCTCGGCAAACTCATCCCCTATTTCGTGCTGGGCATGGGCGGCATGGCGCTGGCGACGGCCATGGCGGTGTGGCTGTTCCAGGTCCCATTCCGGGGGTCGCTCGTCCTGCTTTTCCTTTCCGCGGGGCTGTTCATGCTGGCCGCGCTCGGCATGGGGCTGCTGATCTCGACCATCGCCCGGAACCAGTTCGTGGCGGGGCAGGTCGCGATCCTCGTCGCTTTCCTGCCGGCCTTCATCCTGTCGGGCTTCCTGTTCGACATCGCAAGCATGCCGGCCGCGGTGCAGCTCATCACCCATGTCGTGCCGGCGCGCTACTTCGTCGCGACGCTTCAGACGCTGTTCCTCGCCGGCACCGTATGGCCCATCGTGCTTGTGAACGGTGCGGCGCTCCTTGTCATGGCGACGATCTTCCTGGGCGTGACGCGTCTCCGCACGCGCAAGTCGCTGGATTGACGGGAGGCCGCCATGTGGAACCGCATCGGAGCGCTGATCGTCAAGGAACTGCTCGCC
>Ga0307417_10000650_pt1 | contig 14093 bp, 8 predicted proteins | sample SalMarWE160210MG_2_FD_202514 | JGI IMG/M metagenome (GOLD analysis project Ga0307417, IMG submission 202514) | Salt marsh sediment microbial communities from the Plum Island Ecosystem LTER, Massachusetts, United States - WE1602-10 | ecosystem: Environmental > Aquatic > Marine > Intertidal zone >...
TCGCCGCCGTCAACGTCGTCTTCCCGTGGTCGATGTGCCCCATCGTACCCACGTTCATGTGCGGCTTCGTCCGCTCGTATTTCTGCTTGCCCATGATGTCTTCTCGCTCCTCGCTTCAGTCTCAGGGTAAATGATCGAGCCTGGGTGACCCTAGTGGGCACCGGCCAGGATCGTTTCGGTGACCTTCTCCGTCACCTGAGCGTAATGATCGAACTCCATGGTGAAGACGCCGCGGCCCTGGGTCATCGACCTCAAGTTTGTGGCGTAGCCGAACATCTCAGCCAGGGGCACAAAGGCCTGGACGGCCTGTGCGTTGCCGGCGCGCATCTCAATACCTTCGATGATCGAGCGGCGAGCCGCCAGGTCACCCGTGACATCGCCGATGAAGTCCTCCGGCACCACCACCTCAGCCTTCATCATCGGCTCCAGCAGGACCGGTCGGCCCTTCTGGATGCCTTCCTTGAACGCCATCGAGCCGGCCACCTTGAAGGCCATTTCGCTCGAGTCCACCTCGTGGAAGGAGCCGTCGTACAGCGTCACGCTGACATCGGTGACGGGATAGCCGGCCAGGACACCGCCTTCGGCCGCCTCTCGGACGCCCTTCTCCACCGGATTAATGTATTCACGTGGTATCGTGCCGCCGGTGATTTTGTTGTTGAAGATCACACCAGAGCCTGCCGCGGCGGGCTCCAGCGACAGGACGACGTGGCCGTACTGGCCGTGTCCGCCCGTCTGCTTGACATAGCGCACCTCGGCCTTTTCAACCGGCCGGGTGATCGACTCGCGGTAGGCGACGCGCGGGCGACCGATATTGGCCTGGACTTTGAACTCGCGCATCATGCGGTCCACCAGCACCTCGAGATGGAGCTCGCCCATGCCGGAAATCACCGTCTGGGCGGTCTCTTCATCCACCCCCACCCGGAAGGTCGGATCTTCTTCGGCCAGTTTGTGCAGCGCTTCGGACATCTTGTCCTGGTCGGCGGCGGTCTTGGGCTCGATCGCCACCGAAATCACAGGCTCGGGGAAGGTGATGTTTTCAAGAATGATGGGATTGGCGGCGTCGCACAGCGTATCGCCGGTGAAAGTCTGTTTCATGCCCAGGATGGCGGCGATGTCGCCGGCCATCACCTCTTCGACGTCCTCGCGCCGATCCGCATACATTCGGATCAGGCGCCCCACCCGCTCGCGCTGGCTCTTGGTCGAATTGTGGACCATCGAGCCCTGGGTGATCTTGCCGGAGTAGACCCGGAAATAGGCCAGCCGGCCGACGTAAGGATCTGTCACGATCTTGAACACCAGGGCGCTCAAAGGGGCGTCATCCTTGGCGGCGCGGATTTCGGTTTCCTGCGAATTGGGATTGATGCCTGTGACCGGGAGCACATCTAAGGGCGAGGGGAGGTAATCAAGCACGGCGTCGAGGACCGTCTGCACGCCCTTGTTCTTGAGAGCCGAACCACAAAGCACGGGGGTCGCCTTGTTGGCCAACACGGCACGGCGCAGCGCAGACTTCAATTCCTCGTGGCTGATCTGCTGACCGTTAAGATACTTGGTGGTCAATTCGTCGTCGGTCTCGGCAATCTGCTCGATCATCCGCTCGCGCCATTGCTCGACATCGGACTGCAGTTCGGCGGGGATGTCGACGCGATCCGGCTTAGCTCCGAACTCATCCGTCCACATGATCGCCTGCTGCTCGATCAGGTCGACGATGCCGGCGAAGTTGGCTTCATTGCCCACCGGCATCTGGATGGCGATCGGATTGGCGCCCAGACGTTCGCGGACCATGTCCACGGTGCGCTCAAACGAGGCCCCGGTGCGGTCCATTTTATTGACAAAACAAATGCGAGGCACTGCGTAGCGGTCGGCCTGGCGCCAAACGGTCTCAGATTGCGGCTCCACGCCCTGCACGGCATCGAAGACGACGATCCCACCGTCCAACACACGCAGCGAGCGCTGCACTTCGGCGGTGAAGTCAATGTGCCCGGGGGTATCGATGATGTTGATAATGTAGTCTTTCCACATCGCCGTCACGGCAGCCGAAACGATCGTAATGCCTCGCTCGCGTTCCTGATCCATCCAGTCCGTGACGGTCGTGCCTTCGTCGACTGACCCCAGGCGGTGTGTCTTACCGGTGTAATACAGAACGCGTTCGGTCGTCGTCGTCTTGCCGGCGTCGATGTGGGCAATGATGCCTATATTCCGAAAGCGTTCCAGGGGATAATTGCGTGGCATAACCTAGCGTCTCAGCCAACCTTGGCCGACTGCCTCCTACCCTACCAACGATAGTGGGCAAAGGCGCGATTGGCCTCTGCCATACGGTGCGTCTCTTCTCGACGCCGAACCGCCGAACCGGTGTTGTTGGCGGCGTCCATCAGTTCCGAAGCCAGTTTCTCGGCCATCGAACGCCCGCTTCGGGCGCGTGCCGCAGCCAGAATCCAGCGCATGGCCAGCGAGGTGCGCCGATCTGCGCTAACTTCTACCGGCACCTGGTACGTGGCGCCGCCGACCCGCCGTGGTTTAACTTCCAGCATGGGGGAGGCATTCTGCATCGCCTGCTCGAAGACTTCCAGCGGTTCCTGGCTTGTGCGCTCCTGAATCATCTCGAAGGCGTCGTAGACGATCGTGGTGGCCGTGCTCTTTTTGCCGCGCTGCATCACCCGGTTGACAAAATTTGACACCAGCGTGCTGCTGTAGCGGACATCCGGCTCGACGGAGCGCTTCTCAGGTTTGGTGCGTCGCATAATCTGGCCTCGTTCTTCTCACGACATAAGTCGGCCGCTTCATCACCTGCTCTCACGGCCGACCTCTGTCTTCTTGTCTACTCTCGAGGGCGCTTCTGGCCGTACTTGGAGCGCCCCTGCTTCCGCCCCTCGACTCCCATGCTGTCCAGGGTGCCGCGGACGATGTGGTAACGAACGCCCGGAAGGTCCTTCACTCGACCGCCCCGGACGAGCACCACCGAGTGCTCCTGGAGCGAGTGACCCTCACCGGGAATGTAGGCGGTGACCTCGATGCCGTTGGTCAGACGGACGCGGGCAACCTTTCGCAGCGCCGAGTTCGGTTTCTTCGGCGTCTGTGTGCGCACCTGGGTGCACACGCCGCGCTTCTGCGGGGCGCCCTTGGGCAGCTTGATGCGCCGCTGCTTCATGGAATTGAAGGTGTACTGCAGCGCCGGCGCTGTGGTCTTGCCGCGCTTGGTCTTGCGGCCCTTGCGAACGAGCTGGTTGATCGTCGGCATCGTTTCTCACCTTCCAGATAAATCCGGGGCCTCCGCCCCGGGACCGTTTTCCAGTAAGGGAGGCCATCGATCCTGCGCGATGGCCTCGCCTTTTCAATCAACGTCTATTCGGCTCGTGCAGGCGCACACCACTCCGCCTGCACTTTACTGACAGGCAACGGGAAGCTATTTTACCATGCGGGTAAGGCTCCGTCAAGCACTTTCAGGTTCAAAACCGGGTCCAGACCGCGTTGAATCGATCAGACCCGCGGGTTCACGTCCAGCAGGCCCAATCCGAGCCTCGGCGCCCGCATCCGTTCTTGCTGCTTACCGAAGCGGATGATTTCGCCGTCATCTCCAATGGCTTCCACAGCAAGGCCAAGGCTTTGAAGCTCCTTGACCAGCACCCGGAACGAAGCCGGGATCCCCGGCTCCTCGATCGCCTCGCCTTTGACGATCGCCTCGTAGGTCTTGACTCGACCCTGCACGTCATCGGACTTGACGGTCAGCATCTCCTGCAGGGTATGGGCAGCACCGTAGGCTTCCAGCGCCCAGACCTCCATCTCACCAAATCGCTGGCCGCCAAACTGGGCCTTACCGCCGAGGGGTTGCTGCGTGACCAGGGAGTACGGGCCGGTCGAGCGCGCGTGCACCTTGTCCTCGACCAGGTGATGGAGCTTCATCATCATCACCTTCCCCACAGTGACCGGATGGTCGTAGGCCTCACCGGACTTGCCGTCAAACAGGAGCTGCTTGCCGAGCGTGGGGTACGGCCGGCCGCTGTCGGCCATGACTTCGGCCGCCTTGGCGCGGACGGTATCCGAGCGCGCGTTGGACGGCGCCTTGTTGTCCATGAATTCCAGCCACAGCCGCATGCAGGCGTCCACGGCGGCTTCGTCGTACGGGCCGCGGTCCGTCGCCTCCACCTCATCGCCGAAGATCAGCATTTCGTCCGGGTTGAACTCTTTATCCCGGAGCCATTCACGCAGGGCTGACTGGCGGGCATAAGCCCGGTCGGTAGCTAGCAGGTCGGAGTCGTACTTCTTCTTCTTGCCAAGCCAGTTCTCGAGGTACAGGCGTCGGACCTCGCCGTCATCGAGGAAGGCATCTTCCTCGTAGTAGCCTTCATCCTTCAACCACGCCCAGGCCCGGTCCCCGATCTCATCCCAGGCACGGTCAATCATCCACGCCCGAGCCAATTCACCCTCGATCTCGAGCTCATCTGCCCCGTCAAAGGCGGGCGTCACAGCGCGGAAATCCAGCCGATCGCAGGCCCAGCCCAGGTGGGTCTCGAGGACCTGTCCGATGTTCATACGACCCGGCACGCCGAGCGGATTAAGGATCAAGTCGACCGGCGTACCGTCTTCCAGGAACGGCATGTCCTCGATGGGCACCACCTTGGAGATGACGCCCTTGTTGCCGTGTCGTCCGGCCATCTTGTCGCCCTCGGTCGCCTTGCGTTTCTGGGCTACCGAGACGCGCACCATCTTTTCGACGCCGGCCGGCAAATCGCGATGTTCCTCGCGGGTGAAGACCTTGACGTCGACCACCTTGCCGCGCTCGCCGTGAGGCATGCGCAGGGAGGTGTCTTTCACCTCGCGCGCCTTCTCGCCGAAGATCGCCCGCAGGAGTTTCTCCTCCGGGGTGAGTTCCTTCTCGCCCTTGGGCGTGATCTTGCCCACCAGAATGTCGTTCGGGCCGACTTCGGCGCCGACGCGGATGATCCCGTCTTCATTCAGATCGCGCAGGGCTTCATCGCCCACATTGGGGATGTCGTAGGTGATTTCTTCCGGCCCCAACTTGGTGTCGCGGGCCTCGACCTCGTGCTTCTCGATGTGCACCGAGGTGAAGATGTCCTCCCGCACCAAGCGCTCAGAGATCAAGATAGCGTCTTCAAAGTCGCCGCCCTCCCAGGAGAGGAAAGCACACAGCACATTTTGACCCAGCGCCAATTCGCCACCCTCGGTCGATGACGAGTCTGCGATCACATCGCCCTTCTTGATCCGCTGGCCCTTGATGACCGCCGGACGCTGGTCGATGCAGGTGCCCTGATTGGATCGGTTGAAGCGGCGCAGGTTGTACACCCGCCGGTTCGAGCCGGAGCGGATGACGACCCGACTGCTGGTGACCGATTCGATTTCGCCGTCGACGTCCGACAGGATCACCTGCCAAGAATCAGCGGCCGCATGGCGTTCCATGCCGGTCGAGACCAGCGGCACCTCCGGCCGGATCAGGGGCACGGCCTGGGTCTGCATGTTGGAGCCCATCAGGGCCCGGTTGGCGTCGTCGTGCTCGAGGAAGGGGATCAGCGCCGCGCTCACACCGACGATCTGACGCGGGGCGACGTCCATGTAGTCAATTGCCTCGGTGGGGCTGAAAAGGAAATCCCCGTGATGACGGCAGGATGCCCGCTGGCGGAGGAATTCTTTCTTCTCCGTCAAGGGGGCATTGGCCTGGGCAATCACCCAACGATCTTCCTCGTCGGCGGTCAGGTAGTTGACGTCATCCGACACGTAGGGGACGATCGCGATCGGGGATTTTGCCTTGGCCAGGTCCTTGGCGATCTTGTCGCTGATCTCGGTACCGTCCTTGGCGATCACCTTGCCCGACTTGGCGTCGACCGCTTCGCCGCGCAGGGTGCGGCCCACCAGAAGCTTGTCCTTGGGGGTCATTTCGCGGATGACCCTTCGGTACGGAGTCTCAATGAAACCGAAGCGATTCACCCGGGCGTACGAGGCCAGGCGTCCGATCAGGCCGATGTTCGGGCCCTCGGGGGTCTCAATCGGGCAGATTCGCCCGTAGTGGGAGTGGTGCACGTCGCGCACGTCGAAGCCGGCGCGTTCCCGCCTCAGACCGCCGGGGCCGAGCGCCGACAGAGTGCGCTTGTGGCGCAGCTCGGCCAGCGGGTTGGTCTGCTCCATGAACTGGGACAGCTGGCTGGATCCGAAGAACTCGCGTACGGCCGCCACCACCGGGCGGATGTTGACCAGCGAGACCGGCGAAAGTTGGTCCTGGTCCCGGATCGACATGCGTTCCAGGATGACCCGTTCCATGCGGCGCAGGCCGACGCGCAGCTTGGCCTGGATCAGTTCCCCGACCGTCTTGACGCGGCGGTTGCCCAGATGGTCAATGTCATCCGGCTCCTGCACGCCGTTGTCGATCAGGATCAAACGCTCGACAAGGCGATAGATATCCCAGCCTGTCACCTGCCGGTGCTCCAGGGGAATGGTGTCTTTCAGCTCAAGCTTTTGGTCGAGCTTGTAGCGGCCTACTCGTTCCAGGTCGTAGCGGCGCGAGTCGAACAGCTGCTCGTGCAGGTACTCGCGCGCGTTGTCCAACGTGGGAGGATCACCGGGCCGCATGCGGCGGTAGAACTCGATCAGCGCCTCTTGGGCCAGAGTCCGGCCCTCTTTGATTTCCCAATCCGGCTCCTGCCGGATCGTGGTGGCGATGTAGGGATGATCTGGATTATTGTCGGCCTGTTCGAAGAGCGCCAGCAGCTCCTCGTCCGAGCCGTCCTTGATGGGCGAATCGCCCAACCCGTCGTCCACCGCCGCCAGCGCCCGCAGCAGGATGGTCACCGGGATGGTGCGCTTGCGGTTGAACTTGAGCGTCAGGTAGTCGCTCTTCCGCGTCTCGAACTCCATCCAGGCGCCCCGGTCGGGGATCAGTTTGGCAGCCGCCAGCCGGCGCCCGGTGGTACGGTCCTCGGGCGCTTCGAAATAGACGCCTGGGGAGCGGATGAGCTGCGAAACGACCACACGCTCGGTGCCGTTGATAATGAAGGTGCCCTTCTCGGTCATGATCGGGAAGTCACCCAGGAAGATGTCCTGCTTGACCGGCTCAGGCACCTCCGGCCCGGCCAGCAGGACAGAGACGTACATCGGGGCCGAGAAGGTCAGGTCCCGCTCCACGCACTCTTCGATGTCGTGCTTGGGGTCGTCAAACCAATACTTGAGTTTGAATTCCTTGGCCTCCGGGCTCTTGCCCGGAAAGAAGAGTTTCATCCCGCCGTTGTAGGATTCGATGGGCGAAATCTCGTCGAACAGTTCCGCCAGGCCCTCGTCCATCAACCACTTGAATGAATCTAGCTGCACCTCTATCAGAGTGGGCAGCGAATAGACATCCGGAATCCTCGAATACCACTTTTCGTGCTGCTTGGTTGCCATTAAGCCGCTCCTGTGATCACGCCGCCTTCAAGCGCCGCCACGACACTGGTCCACCTGGGGTCTACGACAAAACGCGGGAACGCTCCGGCGCGCTGCGCCGGTTCCCGCAAACGACCCTCAGTTCAGTTTGCCATCCCGTTTCCAATAAGCCTGATTGATGACCGCCTTAAAATGCGAACCCACAGGATACCACGCCCGTCTCCGCTGGTCAACCCTTTCCGGATTTCAGTCATCTGAAATTCAAAAGCGGACACCTTTCAGTTGAAAAGCGAACACCCATACTGGCTGCCTCTTCCAGGATCAGGAGGCGGTCATGTCCCAGCTTCACAAACGGTTCACCGATCAAGAGGTTGCCTTTCTTCTGCAGTCCTATGCTCAGGGGCTTCTCAAGCGGAGAGAGATCCAGAAGAGGCTTGGCATCGGCAAGACACGTTTCTTCGAGCTTTGGAAGATGTACCAGGCTGATCCTGAAGCCTTCTCCCTCAGCTACGAACGTCCATCACCTGGTCGCATCCCACCGGAAGCCGAGGCGGCGATTGAACGCGAACTCCTCCGGGAGAAGGAACTGATCGAGGATATCGAGCTTCCCATCACCTCGTACAACTACTCCGCCCTGCGAGACCGCCTCCTGAAGCAAGGCATCACCGTGTCGCTCAACACGATCATCGATCGGGCCAAGAAGCTCGGCTGCCACAAGCCCCAGCGGAAGCACAAGACTCACGACCGGGAGGTCCTGACCAGCTCGATCGGCGCCCTCGTGCAGAAGGACGGGTCAACGCACCGGTGGTCCCCTTTTGCCAATGAGAAATGGACCCTGATCACAGCCATAGATGACTACAGCCGTCTGATGCTCTTTGCCGATTTCTTCTCCGCCGAGACTACCTGGGCTCATATTCAAACCATCCGGGCCGTGGTGGAGACCTTCGGGGTGCCCCTGCGCTGCTAGGTCGACTCCCTGCGGGTCTTTCGCTTTGTGCAGGGGCGAGACAGTGTCTGGCGCAACCACGTGCTCCAGACCGACGATGTCGACACCCAGTGGGGCAAGATGATGAAACGCCTCGGTGTGGACGTCATCTATGCTCTCTCACCCCAAGCCAAGGGGAAGATCGAGCGCCCCTACAGCTGGCTGCAGGACCGCATCGTCCGCACCTGCGCCTTGGAGAAAGTCGACAACGTCCACGATGCCCGGCGGGTATTGGCTGACGAGCGGGAGCGCTACTGCCATCACCAGGTGCACTCCACCACCGGAGAGATTCCGGCTATCCGCTTCGACCGGGCCCTCAAGCAGCAAAACTCTCTCTTCCGGCCGTTTAGCGTGCCGGCTCCCGATACCTCACCCGATGATGTCTTCTGCCTCCAGGAGACCAGGGTTACCAATGGATATGGGCGCATTTCCCTGTTCAATCACCAGACCCTGGTGGCCAACGTGCCGCTCAGATCCCAGGTGGATGTCCGTCTCGTACCTGAGTTCGACAGAGGTGTCATGCACATTCGAGTCTGGTACCGCCAGGCTCTGGCCCACACCGTCGACCTTCCACTCAAGGACTTCCGAGTCCACTTTTGACCTGAAACGAGTCCAGTTTTCAGCTACTCCTAACACCCTTTCCGGATTTCGGGCGGCGCGGCTACTTCCATATCGATCCGGCCCCAGCCATAGCATTTACCTTGACACACTTTGTGACAAATTTCACAATGATCCTAGAGGGGCTAGGCAGGCCAGGGGTCCGCGGTTAGGATGGGGAGCCCAAGTGACGCGGGGTCCAGTGGAGGCGGATGACGGGTGAACAGCCAACGGCAACCTCATGGCGAATTCAAACTCCAAACCGGAGGTGCAGCTGGATTGCGCGCCGTGCAACCGGACGATACGGATCGGCTGATCGGCCTCTTCAACCGGCTTTCTCCGGAGAGCGTCTACTACCGCTTTCTTGAAGCCCGTCGCCACCTACCGCGCTCGCAGGCGGAGCTTTTCGCCAAGGTGGACTACGAGACCACGATGGCCATCGTGGCCACGCTTCAGCGCGACGGTGATGAAGACATCATCGGGGTGGCCCGCTACGCTTTGATCGAACCCGCCAAAGACGGCGTGGCTGAGGCAGCCATCGTGGTCGAGGACGCTTATCAAAGTCAGGGCCTGGGAACCGAGCTCCTGCACAGGCTCGTGGCCTACGCCGCGGCGCACGGTGTGCGTGCCTTCCAGGCTACCATTCACCAAAGCAACAGCCGCATCTTGCGCTTCATCGAACACAGCCAGCTGGCGACCACCAAGCGCCTGGAAGGCAGCGTGTGGGACATCCTGGTCGACCTCCCTGCTCCCGAGGCGGATTGAGGCTCAACCTCTTAACAGGTCAGCAGACCGTTGGACGGCATCCGGACTCCCGATCAGATCAATCCTATCCCCCATCTTGAGCTTCGTGTCACCATGCGGCACCATGATCGTGGCGTCCCGCTCCAGGCTGACGATCAGGGCGTTGCCCGGCAGGCGCACTTCCCGCACCCGGAGGTTGACCAGCGAAGCGTTCGCCAGGATGACTTCGCCGACCTCCACCTCCGGTGATTCGTGCACCAGCACGTCAAACACCGTGGGATAGCGCAGCGCCCCTTCCAAAGCCATAGCGGTGGCCAACGCCGGCTGAACCACCTTGACCCCCATCGCCTGAAGCTGGGGGACCAGATCCACGTCGCCGATGCGGCTGATGACGATCGGAATCTCAAACCGCTCGCTGGCCAGTCGACACAGGTCCAGCGTGGCCTGATTGGTGTGGGTCAGATCGATCAGGGCCCGCGCTCGTTCCGCCCCGATGCGCCCCAGCTGCGCTTCATCCTGGGTAGTGCCGATCACGACGGTCACGCCGGCCGCCTCCAGGTCGTGAAGGCGGGTGGAGCCGGGGCACAACAGGGTCACCGGTTCGTCGTAGGCACTCAGCCTCCGGGCCACATACTCGGTTATCTGATCCGAACCGACCAGGATAATGCCCTGGCGGCGTTGGCCGTCCTGAGCCCGGCACAGCCTCCCAAAGACCATCGGAGAAAGTGTGGTGGTCACCACCGCCAGCAGGACGATCGACGCGTTGACGGCTTCATTGATGACGCCCAACTGGAGCGCGATGGCGGCCGCGGCAATGATCAGCGAAAGCCTCGACGAGAGCAACACCCCGGCGGCAAGCGTCTCCCGCCAGGGAAAAAGCAGGCGCAGCCCAAGGGCCGGGATGACCTTCACCAGATACGAGAGCCCTACCAAGATCAGCACCAACCAAATCGCCGAAGGCGAACTGACCAGCGCGGACAGATTGAAATCAACGCCGACCATGATGAAGAAGATGGGCACGAAGAACCCATAGCCGATGGCGTCCAGTTTGACCCGCGAGGCGGACTCCTCGTCGCCGGCCAGCAGGCCGGCGACGGCCCCGGCAAGAAAAGCACCCAGGATCAGCTCGACTCCCAACGCCTGGGCCAGCACCACCCAGGCGACCATGAAGGCCAGAGCCGCTCGGACCCGAATCTGGGACGTGGCATGGGTAACTTCGTCCAGGAGCCGCTTGAGCAGCGGCTGCTGCGCCACCCGCTGGACGGCGGTGGCGGCTATCAAAAACAGCGCCAGCAGGAGCGGGATGAGCAACAAGTCGAGGGTTGGACCCGGGCGGCCGAGCGCGATGACCACCGTTAGCAACACCAGGGTCACGAAGTCGGCGATCGACGCTTCGACCAGCACCAATTGGCCGAACTCGCCGCGGAGCAGGCCGCGTTCCTTTAACACCGGCACCACCACACCCAATGAAGTCGTGCTGAGGATCAGGCCCATCAGGAGGGGGTTGTCGACCACACCCAATCCACCGAGCACCAGGCCGCTCAATACGCCCAGCACAAGCGTCCCGGCGAAGAGCAAACCGGCCATCGGCAGCGGCCGATGCCACCAAGGGTGCCCCTTGCCCGTACGCCGGCTTCCGGTCAGCAAGTTGAAGTCAATCTCGAGCCCAGACAGGAACATCAAGAACGCAAAGCCGAACCCCTTGAGGAAATCCAGCGTGGGAGACGTCTCAACCAGGTTGAAGCCGCTGTGCCCGATCACCATCCCGGCAAGGATCTCGCCTACCACGATGGGCAGGCTGATCCAACGCAGGCGGCTGGTGGCAAGAGGGACGGCTACGGCCAGAGCCGTAATCAAGAGCAGCGGCAGAAGAGTCTGTTGCTCCAAGGATCGGTCCTTTGCTTACGGTGTCGCTCAGGTGGATTCTCCTAGTTTACCGGTTTTGGTCGCTAGTTAGAATCCGGCTGTGTATAGAGATTGCGGTAGATATCGAAGATCTCGTAGATCGTGGTCAGGTAGCGATGCGTCTGATCCAGGCGGATGACCTCCAGGAACAGGTCGGGGTCATCCGGCGCCAGATCCTTCCAGATGGCCGAGTTGCCGGGGCCGGCATTGTACGCCGCCAGTGCTGCAAACAGGTCGCCATCGAAGCGGTCACGCTGCTGGGCAAGGTAGTAGGTGCCAAAACGTACGCTCACCAACGGCCGATACAGATCGTCGGATGAATATCCCGTCGGCCAACCCAGTTGGTCGGCGATAGACTGCCCGGTGGAGGGAATCACCTGCATCAACCCCCGGGCGGCCGCATAGGAGGTGATGAACCCCTCGAACAGGCTCTCCTGCCGGACCACCGACAACAGGAAGAGCCCATCGAACCCCTGGTTCACGGCTTCGGGCAGGATGATGTCTCCAAAGTATGGGCCAAAGCGGATGTGGTTGAAGTAGACCGGGGCCTGCATCGTGGCGGCATCGTCCATCCCCGCCAAGTTGAGCACCTGGCGGGCGGCGAAGATAGCGGGTTGGTAAAGACCGATGTCAAGCAGCGCCTGCATCAGTTGGTAGGTCGCCACGGGGTCATTCTCGACGGCGTGACGCAGAGCCTCAAACTCCTGCTTGGCGGGGCCCGTCTGGCCCAACGCCCACAGCTCTCGGCCACGGATCATCCGCGGATCAGTCGACAGGCTTTGGCTCAGTTCATCGAGCTGCAGGCCGGGATCCAGATCAAAGGTCGTCCGCATCCAGGCCTCCGCATCCGCCTTCTCCAAGGCAAGGTCGGTGGTGAAGTTGAAAAGTCCAAGGGGTTCGAACAGGGACCGGCCCGCCAGCAGATCGGCGGCCCTTTCCGAGTAGTAGCCCGTGGGATCGGCAGCCGCCGCCTGCTCCCAAGCGGCTTTGGCTTCATCGCCTTTGCCCAAAGCCTGATCGGCTTTGCCGATCCACAGCTGCGTGGCGGCACGCTGTCCGCTGGTGCTCGCCAGATCCCCTGCCCGACCCAAGGCACTCAGTGCGCCGCTGAAGTCCCCGTCTCGGTACAGGACAATGGCCGCTTCAAAGACCGCCTGGTAGTCCAGGTCGGATCCGGGATAGGTCTCGGGCAGGCCAAGCCAGATTTCGGCGGCGCGCTGCAGATCCTTGTTGCGCTCTGCGGTTCGGCCAGCGTTGAACAACGCCTGGGGAGCTTGGCTGCTCTGAGGACGATTGGCGGCAAAATCCAGATAAGTCTGCACCGCCAGCGAGTATTGGTCCAAGTACGCCCACTGCGTGTATGCCTTGTCCATCCAGGCATCCTCAAAGTGAGGATCGTCAGGATAGCTCTGGATCACCGCTTCGAAATCCCGGACCGCTCCTTGGGCATCGCCCAGGGCTCTGCGGGTGAGACCCAGGTAGTAGTAAGCCGTTCCCGAAGGTTCGGATTGCACCGCCCGGCTCAAGGCCGCCAGCGCCGGTTCGTACGCCGCCGCATTGAAATCAACCAGGCCGCGCTGGAAATCATCCTCCGGGACTTCGGCGTTGACCAGCCGGACCAGGCCAACGTAGCTGTCGTAGGCGGTAGGGAAGTTGTCCACGGAGTCCTGATAGCGTTGGTAGGCGTCCTGGGAGTCGCCCATCGTCTCCAACACCTGCCCCGCCAGCAGATTGGCCGTGGCGCGCGTCGAATCATCTGGCGCGAAACGGTAGATCTCGTCGAACTTGGCCAGTGCCTGGGAAAGATCGCCCGCCTCCACAAAAGCCTGGCCGATCTTGATCTGCAAGGCGACATCACCGGACAGATGGGGCAGCTGAAGGGCTGCCTGGTACTCGGCCACGGCCGAAGCCGGATCTCCCGAAGCACGCAGGGCGTCGCCGATGTCTTCGTGCACCAGCGAATCAATTCGCCCGGGGCGCAGATCCAGGTACTGCCGAAAGTCGGGGATCGCCTGCGCAGGGTCATCGCCGGCTTGTCTGGATTCGGCACGTAGGAAATAGGCCAGCCCGAGCTGGGGATCGTCAGGGTGGGTGGTGATGAGATCAGAGAGGACGGTGATCGCTTGGTCGTAGCGTTCGGCCTCGACCAACACCAGTCCCAGCCCGAGCGCCGCCTGCGCCTCCACCTCTGCCGGGGGACTGTTACCCATTACGGTCTGATAATCCTCGACCGCCGTGTCCCAATCTCCGACGAAGCGCGCCCGATCCGCTGTGTCCAGCCATTCGGCAGGCTTGGGGGTGGGCGTCGGCGTGGGTATGGGGGTAACGGTGGCCGTTGCGGTAAGGGTGGGCGTGGCGGTCGGCTGTGTGGCGAGCGACCCGGGGGCGCTGCAGGCTACCGAGGCAGCGAGAAGGACCGCGACCAGCGAACCCACGACCTGGGCTGGGGAAGGCATGCGGGCCATCATAAAGGCAGCCCATGGGGGTGTCAACCATCGCC
>Ga0307417_10000652_pt1 | contig 14079 bp, 13 predicted proteins | sample SalMarWE160210MG_2_FD_202514 | JGI IMG/M metagenome (GOLD analysis project Ga0307417, IMG submission 202514) | Salt marsh sediment microbial communities from the Plum Island Ecosystem LTER, Massachusetts, United States - WE1602-10 | ecosystem: Environmental > Aquatic > Marine > Intertidal zone...
AAAAATCCACTTTAGGGACGTGTCGGTCGGACCGCCCTCAGTATCATGCCAGGAATTCGCGGTAAGGAAAAGACTGAGCGTGGCAAGAGCGAAGCCCCCGATCCATACCGTGGGGAATACGTACTTCATCACGAAGGTCTGGGCTGAAGAGAGGGTGTGCAGCTCGGAGTCCATTTGCGTTGCGGCCTAACGGATTGGGGTTTCAGCTGCGAAGGCCCGCTGCCGGCGCTTCAGCCGCCGAGGCGGCGGCCCCGCCGCGACTTCCGCAGATTATCACGGCGCGGCGGGGCCGCGTGCGGTGACGCAGAAGCGAGCAACGCGGGCCTTCGTCAGCTGCAAACTCCAGTCAGGCGGCTCTTGGGCTACCCACCCGCCGACATCATCAGCCTTGAATGCAGCGATGCAGGCGTCGAGAAGATAGTACAGAAGAGCCAGAAGGAACGAGCCAAGCGAAGCCACGCGCAAATTTCTCTTACACGCGCGTTGCTCGGTGGGAAGGCGATGACCGCAGCGGAAGCATGAAGACTGCCAACGCGACTAGCCTAACGCCCGGGTCAGGGGCGCAGGCGACCGGCAACGCCGCCTGCCTGCGTCTCCTGCTGGCGGTTAGAGGTGCGCGCTCTTTCCCGCGCCCGTGCCCCGTTCGAGCCGGGCGTGATTGATTGCCAGCGCCACGAGTTGAACAAACAGGATGACGATTCCCATCCACGCGAGCCCGAGGACAGCATCCAGAACCCCCAACCTGCAAGCCGGTCCACGAACAAACCAGGCGCCGACCGCAATGCCGATGCCGAAGTTGACGATGACCCGCCACGGCATGGGGAGCGGCCTGCGGAACACCGGCCACCCCGCGAGATCCGCAATGTAGCCGAGGGCGATCGACCAGCCGATCGGCATGAACCAGATGCCTGGGGTCGTGAGACGCCGCGTCGTCTGCCCCGCCGAGTCCGCGAGGGACCCGGCGGGCCACCAGAGGGAAGTGATCAAGGCCATCAAGATGATCCCGACGCCGGCGGAAACCATCATCACCGACCACTGCCGGATTCCCTCTCGCGTGACGGTGTAGCGCTCCTGGGCGACCTTCTCGTCGAGCATGTCTCGGTCCCCTCGGTTCGCGCCCCGGGTGAGGCCGTCCCCCTACCCCCCACTCCCCGTCTTCAACCCATCCATGATCTCCTCGAGCACGGCCCTGCCCGGCCGCACAGCTTCCAGCGGCAGTGACGCCAGCGGCTTTTCCCCGAGCTTCCACTCTTCAGCAAACGTGCGCTGATCGGGATGCACGTAGAGCAGCCCGGTCACGAATTTCTGCTCGCGGCGGCCGGCGCGGATCGTCATGAGCGCGCGGTCGGGATCGGTTGGGTCGTAGTCGGCTTCGAGCTTCTTCAGGTAGATGAACGAGCCGTCGGGCATCTTCACTTCGCGCGTGGTGCCGGGCTCATAGTCCACGTGGATGTCCTCGAAGTAGGGCACGAAGTCGATGTCGTGCACGGGCGCGTCGTGCTCCTTGACCGCGGCGTACGACTTGGTCGAGCCCTCGTGGTCCGCGAACGTCACGCACGGGCTGATCACGTCGATCACGGCGGTGCCGGAGTGCGAGAACGCAGCCTTGAGCAACGGCCGCAGCTGCTTCTGGTCGCCGCTGAACGAGCGCGCCACGAACCCGCAGCCGAGCTCGATCGCCATCGCGCACAGGTCGATCGGCATCAGTTCGTTGGGTGTCCCGTTCTTCATGGTGCTGCCCAGATCGGCGGTCGCAGAGAACTGACCCTTCGTGAGCCCGTACACGCCGTTGTTCTCGACGATGTACACGACGCGCACGTTGCGGCGGATCATGTGGATGAACTGGCCGATGCCGATGCTCGCGGTGTCGCCGTCGCCACTGACGCCGATCAGCACCATCTCGCGATTCGCGGCGTGCACGCCGGCAGCGATGCTCGGCATGCGGCCGTGCACGGCGTTGAACCCGTGCGCGTGCGACAGGAAGTACGCGGGCGTCTTGCTCGAACAGCCGATGCCCGAGAGCTTGGCCACGCGGTGCGGCTCGAGCCCGTCCTCCCACGCGGCCTGAATGATCCCGGCGGTGATCGCGTTGTGGCCGCAGCCGGGGCACAGCGTGGTCGGCGAGCCCTCGTAGTCGCCGCGCACGAGGCCGAGGCGATTGACGGGCGGAGTGGGTTTCACGGTGCTCATCGCGTTGCTCCTTCCACGGCCTTCTTCGTCTCGCTGGCGCGTTCGGCCGGGGGCGCCATGCCGGGCGTCGGCGGCAGCCCTTCCTGCTCGAGGATCGCGTCGCTCACGGTGCGTGCGTTGATCGGCAGCCCGTCGTAGCTGCACACGGACCGGATGCGCGCGGCGAGCGCGGGCATCTCGAGCCGGATGATGTCGGCCATCTGGCCGTCGCGGTTCTGCTCGACCACGTACACGCGCTCGTGGCGCTCGACGAACGCCTGCACGTCTTGCGTGAGCGGCAGCGCCTTGAGCAGCAGGTAGCTCGTCGGCAGCCGCTGTTCACGCATCTGGTCGCGGGACTCGACGATCGCCCAGTGCGTCGAGCCATAGGCGATGATGCCGACCTTCGCGGTCTTGTCATCTTCAACGACCGGCGGTGGCACCAGCGTACGCGCGGTGTCGAACTTCTTCTTCAGCCGGGCCATCACGCGTGAGTAGGCTTCGGGATTCTCGGTGTAGTGCGCCATCTCGTCGTGGCCCGAGCCACGCGTGAAGTACGCGCCGCGCGGATCCTTGATGCCGGGCAGCGTGCGGTAGGGAATCCCGTCGCCGTCGACGTCCTTGTAGCGGCCCCAGTTCTCGACCTTCTTCAGCGACTCGTCGTCGAGCACCTTGCCGCGATCCCACGGCTTCTCGGGGTAGTCGAACGGATCGCTCATCCAGTTGTTCATGCCGATGTCGAGGTCCGACAGCACGAACACCGGCGTCTGCAGCCGCTCGGCCAGATCGAACGCCTGGATGCCGTAGTCGAAGCAATCCTTGACGCTGCTCGGCAGCAGAATCGGGTGCCGCGTGTCGCCGTGCGACAACTGGTACACCATCGCGACGTCGGACTGCGCGGTGCGCGTGGGCAGGCCGGTGCTCGGGCCGACGCGCTGGATGTCCCACACCACAGCGGGGATCTCGGCGTAGTAGCCGTAGCCTGCGAACTCGCCCATCAGGCTCAGGCCGGGTCCGGAGCTGGCGGTCATCGCGCGCGCGCCGGCCCAGTTGGCGCCCAGCACCATGCCGATCGCGGCCAGCTCGTCCTCGGCCTGGATCACGGCGCAGGTCGCCTTGCCGTTCTCGTCGCGGCGGTACTTGTCGAGGAAGCCGATCAGCGCCTCGATCAGGCTCGACGACGGCGTGATCGGGTACCAGCTCACCACGGTGACGCCTCCGAACATGGCACCCATCGCAGCGGCGGTGTTGCCGTCGATCAGGATCTTCCCCGCCGTCTCGTTCATGCGCTCGAGCCGGAACGGGTCGGTCTTCTTGAGGTTCGCGCGCGCCCATGCCCAGCCGGCGCGCACCGCCTGCAGATTCAGCTCGAGCGCCTTGGGCTTGTGGCCGAGCTGCGCGGTGAGCGCGCGGTCGACTTCGGCCTCCTCGATCCGGAGCAGCTCGGCGAGCACGCCCACGTAGAGCATGTTCACCACCAGACGCCGCAGCTTGACGTTGGTGGTGATGCCCTCGATCAGGCTCTTCATCGGCACCGAGTACACGAACCGGTCGGCGGGAATCTCGGGCACCGCGATCGAGTCGTTGATCACGATCATGCTGCCGGGACCCATCTTGGCCACGTCGGCCGCGGCGGTTTCGGGATTCATGACGACCATGATGTCGGTGTACTTGCGGCGCGCGATGTAGCCCTTGCTGCTCGCGCGAATCGTGAACCACGTGGGCAGTCCGGCGATGTTCGACGGAAACAGGTTCTTGCCGCTCACGGGAATGCCCATCTGGAAGATGGCGCGCAACAGCACGGAGTTCGCGGTCTGGCTGCCGGAACCGTTGACCGTGGCCACCTCGATGCTGAAATCGTTGATGATCTGATTCACGGATGTTCCTTATATAGAGGGGTCGCCGGGCCGTTCGCGGCTCGCGCCGCCATCAAAGCGCGGCGTTCGCGCAACGGGCCCGCGCGGCGCGGGTTCCAACGCTATGTGTACAGATCGCCCATCGTCAGCCGGCCGGGCTTGCGCACGTACATGTACGCCGAGTTCGCCGCCACCGCGCCGTCGCCCGACGCGGTGATCAGCAGCTTGTACTTGCCTTCGTAGGTCACGATATCGCCGCAGGCGAATACGCCCTTCACCGAAGTCATCATGTGGTCGTCGACCTTGATCAGGTTGCCCTCGACCTCGATGCCCCAGCGTTTCACGGCATCCAGGTTGACGGCCGCTCCGATGTTGACGACCAGATAGTCGCACTCCAGGCGCAGCGGCTCCGGCGCGCCCTTGGTCTGCGCGACGATGGCTTGGATGCGGCCGTCCTCCACTTCGATCGAGCGTACGCGCGTGTTGTAGTGGACGGGAATCCCCATCTGCTGCACGAGCTCGATGTTGGTCTCCATGCCGGTGAAGCGGTCGAGCACCTGCACGATCGTCACGTCGGCGCCCGCTTCGTGCGCGGCCTGGGCGCTCTCGAGGCCCGAGTCGCCGCCGCCGACGATCACCACTTTCCGGCCCTTGACCTTCGACTTGTCGGGCATCCGATACGTCAGGATGTCCTCCGACAGACCTTCCTCGCCCGGCACCTTGAGCCGGCGAGGTTCGAACGCGCCGCCGCCGATCGCGATGATCACCGTCTTCGCCGCGTAGCGGAACTCTTCCTTCGTCACGACCTGCTGGGTGACGACTTCGAAGCCGTCGTCGCCCTGGTTCACCAGGTCGAGCACCTTCTGGTGGTCGACCAGCTCGACCTCGAGCCGCTTCGCGTGATCGACCAGATGGTGCGCCAACTCGTTGGCGATCACGTAGTGGTAACCGGGCCAGTCGTGCACCGGTTTGTCGCCGTAGAGCGAGACGAGCTGCCCGCCCATGCGGCCTGCGTCCACCACCATCACCGACATCTTCCGCATGCGACAGTACATGCCGGCCGTCAACCCGGATGGACCGCCGCCGATAATCACGACCTCGTGCAAAGCCGTCCTCCGGCCAGCCGGAACGCCCCAAAACCCTGTGATTCAACGGCCCACGGTACGGTTGAGGCGAAAGGGGGTCAAGGAGGCGGGGCGCGGGGTACGCGGTCCCCGCCCGCGCCAGCCGCGCCCGTCGGTTGTTCCAGTTTCCGATGATCTCGCCGCCGGGCCTCTGCTATCGTTGTGCACGGTCGTCGGCTCCCTGAGGTCCGCCATGTCCCTGCCCGCTCGCTCGCTCGCTCGCACTTCGCTTCTCGCCGCCCTGGGACTGTTCGCGGCGCTTACTCCCTCCGCCGCTCGCGCCGCCTCGACCCCCGACGGTCACTGGGTCGAACTCGGACCGCCCGCGCGGCAGGAACACACCACGATCTACGACGCGGCGAACGATCGCCTCGTCCTGTTCGGCGGACACTCGAATGTCCTCTCAAACGCCGTCTGGACGCTCGATTTCGCGACGCTCACGTGGACGCAGCTCGACCCGGGCGGCCCCGCACCGAGCCCGCGCGAGGGGCACGTCGCCGTGTACGATCCGACGCGCCAGCGCATGGTCGTCTTCGGCGGCAACGACGGCGCGCCGCTGAACGATGTCTGGGCGCTGTCGCTCGACACGACGCCTCAATGGACGCAACTCTCGCCGACCGGGACGCCGCCCTCTGCGCGGGCGCAGCTCGCCGGCATTTGCGATCCCGTGCGCGATCGGATGGTGATCCAGGGCGGCGACAGCGGCGGCCCGACTGACGACGTGTGGGCGCTCTCTTTCGCGGGTGGTGGATCGTGGTCGCATATTGCCACCGGCGGCACGGCACCGCCCGCGCGCGCCGAACACGCGGGCGCCTACGACCCTGTGCGCGATCGCCTGCTGATCTACGGCGGCGCCAGCGGCACGCCCTACGTCTTCTTCGGTGATGTGTGGGCGCTCGATCTGGCTACGAACGTCTGGAGCCAGATCGTCGGAACCGGCGGCCCGCCGACGCCGCGCAGGCAGGCCACCGCCGTCTACGATCCCGGGCACGACGCGCTCGTCGTCATCGGCGGCTACGAAGGGCCCCTCCCCGTAGCCGACACGTGGGCGCTGTCGCTGGGGGGAACGCCCACCTGGGTGCAGAAGCTCTCTCCCAGTGTTTACGGCCACGCCGCCACCTGGGTGCCCGCGCTCGTGGGCGCGATCGTCACCGGGGGATACAACTACGGCACGATTCATTCGGCCACGTCACTCGTGAAGCCGGATCAGTTTTCGTCGGTGGAATCGCTGGTCCCGGGCGGGCCGTGGCTGCGACGACAGCTCGACGGTGTTTACGACTCGACTCGGGATCACATGGTGATCTTCGGCGGCGACGTCGCGAACGGCTTCGATCCGAGTCCGAGCTCCGAGACGTGGTCCATGGATGCGGGCAACGGCTCTTCGTGGACGATGCTCTCTCAGTCCACGCCGAGCGAACGCGTGCTGCACACGCTGGTGGACGATCCGGCCGGCGATCGTATGATCCTGTTCGGCGGGTGCGCCTGGTACGGGCAGGATCCAACGATCAACGATACCTGGAACTTCGATCTCGCCACGGAGTCGTGGAGCGAGCTCACGTTCGGCGGGCTGGTGCCCGGACCCCGCTCGAACCACACGGCGATTCTCGATCCGGTCGGACATCGGATGATCGTATTCGGCGGCGAAAGCAACGGGGTGACCTCGAACGAGCTCTGGCAACTCGGCCTCTCGGGAACGCCGGAGTGGTCGCTGCTCGCCGCTTCGGGAACGCCGCCCGCACCGCGCTCGGATCAGGTCGCCGTCTACGATCCGGTCGGGCAGCGCATGCTGGTGTTCGGCGGGCACAGCGGGTTCGGCAGCTCCTTCGTGTCCTACGACGACCTCTGGCAGCTCTCGCTCGACGGCCCGCCCGCGTGGACGCAGCTCACGCCACTCGGTGTCCCGCCGCCCGGCCCCTCGTACGGTCCCATGTATCGTGCGGTTTACGACCCGGTCCGTCATCGGATGATCCTGCTCGGCAGCAGCGGGTATCAGCTCGTGCTGACCGGAACGCCGCGCTGGGCGCCGCTCGTGACCACCGGCCCCGCACCGATCGTCGGCGGCCAGCCGGCCGTCTACGACCCCAACGGCGATCGGATTCTCGTCTACGGCGGAAACCTCAGCGACGCGACGCTGGCGCTGGATCTGGATCCAGCAGGATCCGTTTCCGTGCCGCCCACGACCGGCGTCGTCGCGTTCACGCTGCGCCGCGTCGCGCCGAATCCCGCGCGCGCGAATCTCACGGTATCGTTCGACCTGCCGAGCCCGGGCGCGGCGACGCTCGAGCTGATCGACCTCGCGGGGCGACGGGTCACCGCGCAATCGTTCGAAGCGCTCCCCGCGGGTTCCCACCAGCGCACACTCCAGATTCCAAACGGCGCGGCGCCCGGCGTCTACTTCGTGCGATTGGGGTTCGCCGGGCGCACGCTGAGCGCGAAGGTCGCTTTCATCCGGTAACGACCGGACCACGCGGCTTGCAAACGGGGCGCTCCGAACTCCCGGAGCGCCTCATCACGAGTGGGCGAAAACCCGGGCATCCGCGCACTTCGCCCGCCTCCGTTTCCGAGGTTTTTGCGCATTTGGCGCTTGGCGATGCTCTGCCCGCCCTGCAGGCTCGATTCTGCCAGCCCCCGAGAGGTCTGTATGTCTTCTCGATTGCCCCGCGCGTCGGCGATGCCGCACCGATTCGCGCGGCGTGCCGCTCGACGGCACGGCGTGCGTGGGCTTCTGCGTGCGCGCCGCCCCCCTGGACGCTGCGACTCTTGGGATCCCTTCGGATGTCGCAACCGAAGGCCACCGCACGCGTGCCGCGATGCCCGCATACCCGCGGGTCGAGCGGGTGCACTCCAGCGTGCGGACGGCCGCCCCTCATCCATCATGGAGGTCGCACTATGAAGCGGCTCGTTTGGCTGCTCGCGCTCCTCGCAGTCTGTCCCGCGTCCGTCGCATACGCGGATGTTCCTTCGACCATGAGCTACCAGGGTGTCCTCACCGACGCGGGTGGCAACCTGGTGTCGGACGGCAATTACAACCTGACGTTTCGCATCTACGACGTCTCGGTCGGCGGTGTGGCGCTTTACACGGAAAACCATCCCTCCGTTCCCGTTCAGCTCGGGGGGTTCAGCGTGATCATCGGCAGCACGACGCCCATCGGTCTGCCGTTCGACGACCCATACTGGCTGGGGATCCAGGTGGGCGCCGATCCGGAACTCTCGCCGCGCATTCCGCTGGCATCTTCGCCCTACGGGCTTTCGCTGCGGCTGCCGGCGAGTGCCGTCTTCGGCTCCGAGGTCGGCATTCCCGGCTATGCGCGGCGCGGCGGCGTGAACGGGAACGGCGGCAACGTCAGCGGCAACGGTACGAACGTGCTCTACCGAACCGCCGGCCAGGCAATCGTCGGGATCAGCGGTAACGGCACAACACGCTGTGCCACGGCTTCTGGTGCTTCGGCGGCGTGCGTGTCGTGGACGTCGAACAGCCGGATCCGGAAGAAGTGCTTCCCGACCGGCTCGAGTTCGGACGCCCGGCGCCGAACCCCGCGATGGGCGCGGTCGCGTTCCAGCTCGCGCTGCCCGAAGCGGTGAGCATCGACCTCGCCGTGTACGACGTCCAGGGCCGGCAGGTCGGTCGAATGTTCGGCGGCCGGCTGGACGCGGGCTACCACCGTCTACAGTGGGACGCGCGGGCGGGCGGCATGGGCGCGGGCGTCTACTTCGCCCGGCTGCTCGTGGACGGCCGGCTGGTCGGACAGCGGCGCATCGTGCTGATCAACTGAACGCGGGGCGGTCTTCGACTTCGAGGCCCGATGACTTCGCGCGGCCACCCGTCGGTGGCCGCGCGAACCATGGGTTCCGGAATGTTCCCGGACGCGGCTACTGCGTCCAGACCAGTGCGATGCGCCCGGTGGTCTTCTCGGTCTGATCGCCGTAGAGGTTCTCGGCGATCGGAATCTGCACCAGGAAGTCCAGCGCCAGCGGGCCGAACGCGCCCCAGCGCACGCTCGGCGCCAGATAGAGCAGCGCGCCGCCGCTGTTCGGATCGTCCGCGCCTTCCTCGGTGCGGTCCTTGTCGGCGACCCGACCGTTCAGCTCGAGGGCGGCCTGCCACGTGTCACTCAGCGTGCGCGCGTAGCCCGTGTTGAAGAGCAGCACGTTGCCGTAGCGGTAGCCGTGTGAGCTTTCGCCGTTCACCCGGCCCATCACGCTCGCGCTCATCGACGACGAGATCAGCGACAGGTCGCTCGCGAGGCCGAACGTGCCGGACCACGCGCCGGTGCCGGGCTGAAGGTGCGCCTCGAGCCGGTCGCCGAGATCGTTCTTCTTGTCATTGGACCCTGTGGGCATCGTGACGTTCGCGACCGCCGCCACGACGCCGCGCCGCGAGAACAGGTTGCCGAAGCGCAGCACGTCCACGCGGCTGAGCACCTCGGCGTCGCCGAGGCCGTTGCTGCGGGTGGTCGCTTCTTCCTCGCCCGTCACCTTCTCGGTGTTCTTCTTCCACACCCACGGCAACCGGGCCTGGAGCGCCACGCGCGGCACCGGTCGGTACATCACGAACGCCGACGCGCGGTGTTCCGTCTGGTCTTCGCTACCGGGTTCCTCGGCGAGCGCGTTCTCTTTGGAGAGGTAACGGTCTTCGAGGCCGTAGGAGAACTTCTTCGTGGCGTCGCTCAGCAGATAGCCGGGCGGGGTGGGGCTGCCGCACAGGCACTGGCTGCACGCGAACGCGGCCGCCGGCAGGCCCGCGACGGCGAGCGCGAGCACGAGCGCGCCGGGCAGAATCGTGTGTCGGAACATGCACTTCACCTCGATATCGTGAAAGGGGCTCGGCCCCTGAAAGAAACGTCGACGTAGAACGCGCGAAGCGCTTCCGACGCCTCGCGGCAGCGGCCCGATCAGGCGCGCGGGGGCGGGTCCTCGAAATCGGGAATCCGCTCGGGCGCAATCTGTCCGTGCCCGTGGAGAGAGAATAGCCCCACGACCGGCACCGGAAGTTGCGGCGCGGTGGCATGCGGCGCGAGGCGGGTCAGCAGCATCGCCACGAGTCCGCGGGTCCTCGTCCCCGTGCAGTTGCGCATCGAGCACCGACAGGCGCAGGTTCGGCCGTCCACGAACGACGCCCGGCACGTCGTGGCGGACGTCCGGAGTTGGCAACATGCCATGCGACAGGCGTCGGCCGCACGCGCATCTGCGATCGGCGCGAGGACGCCCATCACGAGCAGGGCGAGCATCAGGATGCGAGCGAGGCGCTGAATGGACATGAGGTTCTCTCGGTGACGGATCCGAAGCCTAGCACAGGACCCTGGGGCGGCTTCGTGGTCCTCGGGCCGTGTTTTGGGGGATCGAACAGCACGTCCCGGGCGCCGCTTTCTGCCGACCCGCACACTCGGAGTGCCGTTGCGGAAGTCCCCCCGGGGAATCCCCGTCCGCCGGACGGCTGGTGCCCGACCGGTCCCCGCACACGCTCCCGGGGTCCGGAGCGCCGGTGGCGGTCGGTCCCCATGCAACCTTCGGACGGCGCCAGGACACTCATGTGCAGATGAACGAACCGCCCCGCACTGGCCCCGTCGAGCGTTCCCTGGTCGAGCGCTTTCTCGAGCAACGCAGCGACGCCGCGTTCTCGGCTCTGTACGCGCACTGCGCGCCGCGGGTCTACGGCCTGATCGTCCGCCAGCTCGGGCCGCTCGCGGCGCACGCGGACGACGCATTCCAGGAAACCTGGATGCGCGTGGTCGCCGCGCTGCCCGCATTCGCGTGGCGCTCCAGCCTGAGCACGTGGATCTGCGGCATTGCCGTGAACTGCTGTCACGAGATCCAGCGCCGGGAGCGCCGCGACGCGCCGGATGATGCGTACGAGCCTGTGACCGGCGACGACGGCCGCGAGTCACCGCCGTTCGACGGCGCGGACCGCATCGATCTCGAGCGGGCGATCGAACGACTCGCTCCCGGCTATCGCGAAGTGCTGCTGTTCCACGACGTGCACGGCCTTCGCCACGAAGACATCGCCGGCCTGCTCGGCATCGAACCCGGCACCTCGAAGAGTCAGTTGAGCCGCGCCCGCCGCGCGCTGCGCGAGGCGCTCGCCCCGAACGTCATCCCGTCCACCGGACCGGCCGCAAAGGAGTCTCCGTCATGAACGATCTCACCCCCGCGGAACGCGAAAAACTCGAGCGGCTGCGCGACGTGGCGCCGCCGGCCGGCGCCGAGTCGAACGTGAAGCGCGCGCTGCGCGATCGCGGCCTTCTGGGTCGCGCAACCCCGCGCGCGGGCTGGCTGCCGCAGCTGGCAGCGGGCATCGCGATCGCAACAGTGTTGTTTCTGTCCGGCTTCTACGCCGGAAGACAGAAAGGAGATCACGCCATGAGCGGCGAGGCCGCATCGACGAACGGGCTCACCGAATACGTGCTGCTGGTGCGCGAGAGTGACCCGAGCGCCGCGCCAGGGGTCACCGAGGCCGACCGGGTGCGCGAATACGGCGCATGGGCGCGCGACCTTGCATCGAAGGGCGCGCTCGAGAACGGCTGGAAGCTCGCGGACGACGGACGCCTGATCGACCCGATGAACGAACGGCATCGCGTCGCGACGATGGCCGTGACGACGCGTGAGGGCGTGGGCGGATTGTTCATCATCCGCGCCGCGAACTACGACGAAGCCGTGCAAGTCGCTGAATCCTGCCCGCACGTGAAGTACGGCGGCATCATGGAGGTGCGCGCGATCGAGAAGTAGCTGCGTTCGCGCGCAACCGGTGGGGCCCGCCACAGGGGATGACGCGTGGATCGGGCCCCACGCATTCGCGACGGAAGCACGCTGCATCACGCGGACTTTTGGATCCGCGCGGCGATATGGTAGGTGTGAAGTCGTGTCCTCACTCGCCTTCGCCATCTTCTGCCTCGCGGGCTTCACCGTTCCCGCCTTCCTGATCGCCTGGCTCGATCGACCGCGCACGCCGCGCGCCCCGAAGGGCTGACCGCTTGTACGCTGGCCACTTCGCGGCGGGGCTCGCGATCAAGGCACGTGTTCCAAAGGCGCCCACGCTGTGGTTGCTGATCGGCACCGGGCTCCTCGACATTCTGTTCGGCCCGTTCGTCCTCATGGGCATCGAGCGCGTGACGATGACCCCGGGACGCCCCCCTGGCTTTTCGCTCGACTTCATCGACTGGTCGCACTCGCTGCTCATGGCGCTCGTCTGGTCGGCGCTCTACGGCCTTGCCTTCCTCAAGCGCGGCCGCGAGATGGCGTTCGTGCTCGGCTTCGCCGTGTTCTCGCACTTCCTGCTCGACCTGCCGATGCATCCGCACGACATGGCGCTTTGGCCGTTCTCGCACACGCATCTCGGCTTCGCGCTCTGGCACACTCCCTACTGGTGGTGGGCGGAGCTGGCGTTCATCGTGGCCGGGTGCGGCTATTACTGGATGCGCGCGCGGCAGATCGGCACGTTCGGCGGCCGCGCGGGCTGGGCCTGTCTCGTGGTCGTCGTGTTGCACGTGCTGAACGCGCCCTGGCTCAGCGGCAACGCCTGACGGCGGCGCGGGAGTACAGCCGGCGGGCACTTGACGATCCGGGCGCGCGCCTGCGCCTTCGGTCCCCTTGACCGCCGGTTCCCCATTGCCTAGCGTCCTCTTCATGTCGCACGGAGAACTCCGCATTCAGCCCCCTGCCGCAACGCTCGACGCATCCCGCGCGTGGCTCACGCCGGTCCGCGAGGCGATCGGCCCTGATTTCCTCGGCGCGTACCTCACGGGCAGCGTGCTCACCCAGGGATTCGATCCGCGACAGTCGAAGGTGAACATCCTGGTAGTCGCGCGCCAGCTCGACACCGACACGCTCGATCGACTGGCTGCCACCCTCCCCCATCCGAAGAAGAAGGCGCTCCAGTTCGAGCCCATGTTCGTAACGCGCACCCAGATCGAGAAGTCGGTCGACGTGTTTCCGATCGAGTGGCTCGACATCCAGGAACGGCACCTGCGCCTCGAAGGCGAGAACGTGTTCGAATCGCTGAACGTGCCGCGCACGCATCTGCGGCTCCAGTGCGAACACCAGTTGCGCGGCAAGAACATCCAGCTGCGCCAGTCGTACGTGCTTCAGAAGAACCATCCGGTCGAACTGGGCCGTGAACTCGAGGCGGTGGCCAGCACGTTCGCGACGCTCTTCCGCACGCTCCTGCGCCTGCAGGGCGAAACTCCGCCGACCGACAACGCGCATGTCATCGAACGCGTGGCCGACGTGTTCGACCTCGACGCGCGCGGCCTGCTGACCGCGCATCTGGTGCGTTACTCCGAGGGCGCGTACAAGGGTCCCGAACTGGTCGAGATGTACCGAAAGTTCCTCGTCGAGGTGGACCGACTGGTTCACGCCATCGACGAGCTCCCCGTTCGATGATCGCCCCGCGCGCGAGTCGCGCGCGCCTCCTGCCGTTCGCGGTCGTGGTGTGCGCCGTCGCTCTGGTCCTGCCCCCGCAGCATGCACGCGCCCAGGACGAGCCGCAGATCCCCGAGGCGGTCGGATTCGTGAACGATCACGCGGGGTTGCTCGACACGAAAACGCACGGCCAACTCGAAGCATTCCTCGACCAGGTCAAGCAGAAGACCGGTGCCGAGTTCGCGATCCTGACCGTCCAGACCACCGCGCCGCTCGAGCCGTCGGAATACAAGGTGCGGGTGTTCGACAAGTGGCAGCTCGGCAAGAAGGGCGAGGACAACGGACTGCTGATGCTCGTCGCGGTCCAGGAGCGCCAGGTGCGCTTCGAGACCGGCTACGGGCTGGAAGGCACCCTGCCGGACGGCCTGCAGTCGCGGATCTTCCGTGAAGACATGCAGCCGCGCTTTCGCCAGGGCGACTTTAACGGCGGCATCATCGCCGGCACGCAGCGCGTCGCTGCACGCATCGCCGCAGAAAAGGGCGTCACGCTCGAGTGGAACGGCCGCGAGCTTCAC
>Ga0307417_10000653_pt1 | contig 14061 bp, 9 predicted proteins | sample SalMarWE160210MG_2_FD_202514 | JGI IMG/M metagenome (GOLD analysis project Ga0307417, IMG submission 202514) | Salt marsh sediment microbial communities from the Plum Island Ecosystem LTER, Massachusetts, United States - WE1602-10 | ecosystem: Environmental > Aquatic > Marine > Intertidal zone >...
GAGCCAGGCGGTGCTCGGCGAGTTGCAGGACATCATCGCGCGGGTCGAGGATGTCGCGGCCACCGGCGAATTGCAGGGCCTCATCGTCCTTTCGGGCAAGCCGAGCGGGTTTGTCGCCGGCGCCGACGTCAGCGAGTTCGACGAGATGTCCGATCCGGCGGTTCTGCCGGAGGCGCTGAAGCGGGCACATACGATCTTCGACCGGATCGAAAAGCTCGGCATCCCGGTCGCTTGCGGCATTCACGGCTTTTGTCTCGGAGGCGGGCTGGAACTGGCGCTTGCCTGCCACTACCGGATCGCTGTCGACGACGACAGGACGCGGATCGGCTTTCCGGAAATCAATCTCGGCATCTTTCCCGGTTTCGGCGGCACCGGCCGTTCGATCCGGCAGGCGGGACCGGTGGATGCCATGGGGATCATGCTGACCGGGCGCCATTTGCGGGCGCGGCAGGCCAAGGCGATCAATCTGGTCGACCAGCTCGTCGGGCACCGCGATACGCTGAGATGGGCGGCGCGCAAGGCAGTGATGCAGGGACGGCGGGCCAAACCCGCGCCTTTCAGCAAATCGGTGATGGCAATGGGGCCGCTACGCGGCTATGTGGCGGGCAAGATGCGGGCCGAGGCCGGCAAGAAGGCGCGCAAGGAGCACTATCCGGCACCCTACGCGCTGATCGATCTCTTCGAGGCCCATGGCGACAAATGGCGCGAGATGAGCGCGCATGAAATCGGCGCGTTCGGAACCTTGTTGTTGAGCGAGACCTCGGCCAATCTGAGGCGGGTGTTCTTCCTGTCCGAGGGGCTGAAGAAGCAGGGGATCAAGGGAAAAAAACCGCAATTCCGGCGGGTGCATGTCATCGGGGGCGGGGTCATGGGCGGCGATATCGCGGCCTGGTGCGCGCTTCGCGGCCTGGAGGTGAGCCTGCAGGATCTCGACATGGAGCGGATCAAGCCGGCGCTTTCGCGGGCGAAGAAGCTGTTTGCCAAACGTCTCAAGGGGCCGGGGCAGGCGGCAGCGGCGATGACCCGGCTTTCAGCGGATGTCGAGGGCAAGGGCATCGCGCGTGCCGACGTCATCATCGAGGCGGTGGTGGAAAAGCTCGATGTCAAACAGAAGATCTTCGCCGATGTCGAAAAGAAGATGCGCCCGGACGCGGTGATGGCGACCAATACCTCGTCGATCGAACTGGAACGGATCGCCGAGGCTCTCAGCGACCCCTCGCGGCTGATCGGGCTGCATTTCTTCAATCCGGTGGCGCAATTGCCGCTGGTCGAGGTGATCCGCTCGACGTTCAATTCCGATGAGACCGTGGCGATGGGGGCGAGCTTCGCCCTGGCCATCGGCAAGTCGCCGGTGGTGGTCAAAAGCGCGCCGGGCTTTTTGGTCAACCGGGTGCTGATGCCTTACATGATGGGCGCGGTCGAGCGGGTGGAAAAGGGCGAAAGCAAGGAGATCATCGATGCGGCGGCGGTCGCCTTCGGCATGCCGATGGGGCCGATCGAACTGATGGATACTGTCGGGCTCGATGTCGGCAAGTTCGTCGCCGAGGAGCTCGGGCAATATAGCGCCGATCTTACCCGGTTCAGCGGACTGGTCGAAGCGGGCAAGCTCGGACGCAAGACCGGCGAAGGGTTCTACAAGTGGGAGAAGGGCAAGGCGGTCAAGGCCGCGTTGCCGGCGCATGGCGAGCTTCAAAGCCTGGGCAGGGAGCTGGTGCAGCCGCTCGTCGACGAGGCGGAGGTCTGCGTCAAGGACAAGATCGTCGCCAGCGCCGATCTCGCCGATATCGGGGTGATTTTCGGAACCGGGTTCGCGCCCTTCCTCGGCGGGCCGCTCAAGGCGCGCCAGGACGGCAAGGCATGAGGACAAAATTTCATGGCTGATACATTGCGGCGAGTGGCGATCGTGGGGAGCGCCCGCATCCCGTTCTGCCGGGCCTATACCGGCTATGCCAGGGAGACAAATCTGTCGATGATGTCGACGGCGATGGCCGGGCTCGCCGACAAATTCGGGCTCAAGGGCGACAGGGTCGGCGAGGTGATGGGCGGGGCGGTGATCAACCAGTCCGGGGATTTTAACCTGGTGCGCGAGAGTCTGATCAATGCCGGGCTTCATCCCAATACGCCGGGGACGACGCTGCAGATCGCCTGTGGCACCTCGCTGCAGGCGGCGCTGATCCTGGGGGCCAAGATCGCCAATGGCGAGATCGACAGCGGCATCGCGGCGGGGACGGATTCGATCTCGGATTCGCCGATCGTGTTCGGGCAGAAATTCGCCCACCGGATGATCGCGCTCAGCCGGGCGCGCTCGTTCGGCGAACGGCTGGGGGTCTTCAAGGGCTTTTCCTTCGGCGAGCTCAAGCCGGTGGCGCCGAATGTCAACGAGCCGCGGACCGGGCTCAGCATGGGCCAGCATTGCGAACTGATGGCGCGGGAGTGGGAGATTGCGCGCGAGGACCAGGACGAGCTGGCGCTGAGGAGCCACCGGAACGCCAGCGCCGCTTATGACGAAGGGTTCCACGACGATCTTATGGTCAGTTGCGCGGGAATCGTTCGGGACAATAATGTCAGGGCCGATACCAGCCTTGAGAAGATGGCGGCGATGAAGCCGGCCTTCGACCGCCGATCCGGGCAGGGGACGCTGACGGCGGCCAATTCGACGCCTTTGACCGACGGCGCGTCCTCGGTGCTTCTGGCCAGCGAGGACTGGGCGAAGGAGCGCGGATTGCCGGTTCTGGCCTATCTCAGGATGGGGGCGGTCGCGGCGAACGATTTCGGCGGCGGCGACGGGCTATTGATGGCGCCGACGATCGCGGTCTCCAATATGCTCAGGCGCGCAGGGCTGGGGTTCAAGGACATCGATCTTTTCGAAATCCACGAGGCCTTCGCCGCCCAGGTGCTTTGTACTCTCAAGGCCTGGCAGGATCGGGCCTATTGCCGGGATGTGCTGGGGCGAGACAGGGTTCTGGGCAAGATCGATGCGAAGAAAATCAACATAAAAGGCTCGTCCATCGCCTATGGTCACCCGTTCGCGGCGACCGGTGCGCGCATTCTGGGAGTGACGGCCAAATTGTTGAACAGCGAAAACAAATCCCGTGCCCTGATTTCGGTCTGCACCGCGGGGGGTATGGGCGTTACGGCGCTTGTCGAGCGGACGTAAGCGGAAAGATGCTTGCCAAAGAGTAAGCGCCTTGGATAGGTTTCACCACCTTTTGACCATGGGGTCAAAATCAAGCGGGCGAAAATTGCGGCCCGCAGCAATCGTAGCGAGTTAACTCGGAGGAATAAAAAACATGCCCCACTTCACCAAGATCCTGGCAGCGGGTCTGGTCTGCTCGACCTTCCTGGTTGCGCCGGCATTTTCGGCGATGGTTCCGGACGGAACCAAACTGGCCGCCGACCAGACCTTCCGCTATCGTGTTCTGGACAACATCAATTCGCTCGATCCTGCGATCGTGGAGGATGTCGATACCGCCTCGGTGGTCACGAGCATTTTCGAGGGCCTTTACAACGAAGATGCCAAGGGCAATCCGGTTCCCGGCGCGGCGTCAAGCTATGATGTGAACGCGGACAAGACGGTCTATACGTTCCACATCCGGCCCGATGCCAAGTGGACCAATGGCGACCCGGTCACGGCGGAAGATTTCGTTTATGGCTGGCAGCGCGCGGTCGATCCGAAAACGGCGTCGAACTATGCCTATTACCTGGGTCTGGTCGGGGTCGTGAATGCCGACGATATCGTGGCGGGCAAGAAACCGGTCACCGATCTCGGCGTCAAAGCGGTCGACGACAAGACGCTGGAAGTTCACCTCAGCTTCTCGAGCCCGTGGTTCGTCAAGACCCTGGCGCACGCCACCATGTTCCCCTCGCCGAAGGCGGTTGTCGAAAAATTCGGCGTCGACTGGACCAAGCCGGAAAATATCGTCAGCAACGGCGCCTACAAGCTGGTCGAAAACACTCCCGGCGAACGGGTTGTCGTCGAACGCAACCCGCTCTATTGGGACAACGCGCACACGGTGATCGATCGCGGCGAGTTCCTGACCATCAATGACGAGAACCAGGGCCTGACCCGGTTCATGGCAGGCGAGGTCGACCAGACCGACGTGCCGGCCGGCCAGTTTCCGGCGATGAAAGAACAGCATCCGGACGAAGCCTATTCGGTGCCGCAGTTCTGCACCTATTACTTCTCGATCAACATGGCCGACAGCCAACCCAATGACGGGCTGAAGAAACAGGAGGTCCGCGAGGCGCTGTCTCTGGCCGTGGATCGCGACGTTCTGGTCAACAACGTCCTGCAGGGCGGCCAGCAGCCGGCCTATATCTTCACCAATCCGCATACGGCGGGCTTCACCGCGCCGACAGTGCCGCTCGAAGGCATGAGCCAGGACGAGCGCGATGCAATGGCCAAGAAGCTGATAGCCGATGCCGGCTACGGCCCGGATCATCCGCTGAAGGTCAATTACATCTACAATACGTCCGAAGGGCACAAGAAGATCGCCATCGCCGTAAGCCAGATGTACAAGGAGAAGCTCGGCGTCGACATGGAAATCCAGGACATGGAGTTCCAGACCCTGCTCGATCGCCGCCATGCCGGCGACTATGAGATGGCGCGGAACGCCTGGTGCGGCGACTATAACGAAGCCTCGACCTTCGTGTCGCTGTTCGACAGCAAGTCCGAGCAGAACGACAGCCACTATGCCAATGCCGAGGTCGACAAGCTTCTGGCCGACGCCAAGACCGCGGACGATCCGAACCCGGATTACGCCAAGGTCGAGGAACAGGTCGCCAAGGACGTGGCGATCATTCCGATCTATTTCTACTCGAAGGTGTTCATGCAGAACCCGGCCGTCAAAGGCTGGCCTTATGACAATGTCGAGCAGATCTGGTATCTGAAGGACCTCTACAAGGTCGCTCAGTAAGGCTTGTGCCCGCGTTCGAAGCCCCGCGCGATTTCGCGCGGGGCTTCGGTCGTTCATCCTAGCGTCACCTTTGCCGGACCGTTCCCGCGATGCTGAAATTCATTCTCAAGCGCCTGGCCGTCGCGATCCCGACATTGCTCGTGTTGATTGTCTTTTCGTTCATTCTGATGAAGGTTGCCCCGGGCAATCCGTTCAATGGCGAGAAGAAGCTGCCCAAGCTGGTGCTTGAGAACATCTATGCCCGCTACGGGCTCGACAAGCCGGAATGGCGGCAATTGCTGGAATATGTCTGGAATATCGTCGCCCATTTCGATTTCGGCCCTTCGTTCCAGTATCGCGATCGCACGGTCAACGAAATCATCGCCCAGGGCTTCCCGGTCACGCTGACCTATGGATGCTGGTCGTTCGTCGTCGCCTCGGTGGTCGGCATCTCGATGGGCACGCTGGCGGCGATCCGGCAGAATACCTGGCTCGACTATTTCGCGGTCGGCATCACCATCGGCGCCCAGGCGGTGCCGAATTTCGTAATGGCGCCGATTTTGACCTTGATCTTCAGCCTCGGCCTGCACTGGCTGCCGGGCGGCGGGTGGAACAATGGTGCCTGGCCGAACGTGGTCATGCCGGTGATCGCGCTGTCGACCTCATATATGGCCAATATCGCCCGGATCATGCGCTCGTCGATGCTCGAGGTGCTCAATTCCAACTTCATCCGGACGGCGCGGGCCAAGGGGCTTTCCGGAGGGCGGGTGCTTTTCGGGCATGCGCTCAAGCCGGCACTGTTGCCGGTGATCTCCTATCTCGGGCCGGCCCTTGTGGGGATGATCACCGGCTCGGTGGTGGTCGACGTGTTCTTTTCGACCGGCGGCATCGGGTCCGCCTTCGTCAACAGCGCCCTCAATCGCGACTATTCGACGATATTGGGGATTACCATCCTGCTTGGGGCGCTGACCATTGCGGGCAATCTCCTGGTCGACGTGCTTTACGCCTGGGTCGATCCGAAGATCCGCTACTGAAGGGGGCAGGCCGCATGCTGGCAGATTCACGTATCGGGACGCTCGCGGCTCCAAGCGCTGAAATCGTTGCGGAAAAAGGCCGCTCGCTCTGGCAGGAGGCCACCCGCCGCTTCCTGGGGAACAGGGCAGCCATGTTCTGCGGCTTGCTGCTGCTTGGCATTGTCGTGTTCACCCTCGTCGGGCCCTATTTGAGCCATTGGACGATCGAGAAGGTCGATTGGCCGGTTCTGGGCAAGGTCAAGGACCTGGGCTTTCCGTCATTGGAGACGGGACACTTTTTCGGCGTCGACGAAAGCGCCCGCGATCTTTATTCCCGGGTTATCCAGGGAACGCAGATTTCGCTGGCCGTCGGGGTGCTCGGTTCGCTGGTCGCGGTGGTGGTCGGCACGCTTTACGGTGCGGTCGCCGGCTATTTCGGCGGGCGGCTCGACAGCCTGATGATGCGCGTTGTCGATATCCTTTATTCGATCCCCTTCATGTTCATCCTCATCCTGTTGCTGATCATTTTCGGCCGCTCGTTCATCATGCTGTTCGTCGGCATCGGGCTGGTGAGCTGGCTGGGGATGTCGCGGGTGGTGCGCGGGCAGACGCTGACGCTGAAGAACCGGGAATTCGTCGAGGCGGCGATCGCCGGGGGGGCCCGGCCGATGACCGTGATCCTGCGCCATATCGTGCCCAATCTCATGGGCGTCGTGGTGGTCTATGCCACCCTGCTGATCCCCGAAATGATCCTGACGGAAAGCTTCATCTCCTTTCTCGGTCTCGGGGTCCAGGAGCCCAATACCTCGCTGGGGGCGCTGATCAGCGAGGGGGCGCAGACCATGCAATATGGCGAGATCTGGCAATTGGCCTTCCCGCTGGTCTTCTTCGTTCTCATCATCTACGCGTTCTTCTTCATCGGCGACGGGCTGCGCGACGCGCTCGATCCGAAGGACCGGTAACGGGGTCTGGGTCATGAGTATTCTGCACGTCGAAAATCTCTGCGTTTCCTTCCATATGCCGAACAGCATGGTGACGGCGGTGGACAATGTCAGTTTCGATATCGCCCAGGGCGAAACCCTGGCGATTGTCGGGGAATCCGGATCGGGCAAGAGCCAGACAATGCTGGCGGTTCTGGGGATTCTGGCCAAGAACGGCAAGGCCACCGGTTCGGTCAGGTTCGGCGACCGCGAGCTCTTGACCATGTCCGAGCACGAGCTCAACGCGGTGCGCGGCAGCGAGATCTCGATGATCTTCCAGGATCCGATGACCTCGCTCAATCCCTATATCCGCATCGGCGACCAGATGGCCGAGGTCCTGACGGTGCACAAGGGGCAGTCGAAGTCGGCGGCGCTCAAGGAATGCGAGCAGATGCTCGACGCGGTGCGGCTGCCGAATGCCCGCCGGGTGCTTCGCCGCTATCCGCACGAACTGTCCGGCGGCATGCGGCAGCGGGTGATGATCGCCATCGCCTTGTTGTGCCGGCCCAAAATCCTGATCGCCGACGAGCCGACGACGGCGCTCGATGTGACCGTGCAGGCGCAGATGCTCGATCTCTTCAAGGGGCTGACCAACGATTTCGGCACGGCGCTGGTCATGATCACCCACGATCTGGGGGTGGTGGCGGGGCTCGCCGACCGGATGATGGTGATGTATGCGGGCCGCATGGTCGAGGTCGGCGATGTCGACGACCTGTTCTACAGGCCCCAGCATCCCTATACCTTTGGGTTGTTGCACTCGACGCCGCATGTGGAAAGCGCCGGGCGCCGGCTGGCGCCGATCGACGGGCTGCCGCCTAGTCTGGAACACCTGCCCCAGGGATGCGCCTTCAATCCGCGCTGCGAATTCGCCTTGCCGGAATGCCGGGTGCAGCGGCCTGAATTGCGGGTGCGCGAGGGCGGCCAGAGCTGCGCCTGTTTTTATGAGGGCGCCCTGATACGCAAGGAGGCGCAGCCGGCATGACCCTTTCGAACCCGACTCTTCTTGAAGTCCGGAACCTGTGCAAGACCTTCGACATTTCCGCGGGCACGTTCCGGTCGCCAATGACGCTGACGGCACTCGAGGACATCAATTTTTCCGTGCACGAAGGCGAGACGCTGGGGATCGTCGGGGAATCGGGCTGCGGCAAGTCGACGCTCGGGCGCTGCATCCTGAGGCTGCTCGATCCGAGCGACGGGCAGGTCCTGTGGCTCGGCAACGATCTGACCAGGATCGATGCGGAGGCGATGCGGCGGCACCGGCGCGACCTGCAGATCATCTTCCAGGACCCGCTCGCCTCGCTCAATCCGCGGCTGACGGTCGGTGAGATCATCGCCGATCCGCTGAGGGCGCTGATGCCGGAACTCAATGCGCGGCAGCGGCAGTCGCGGGTGGTCAAGATGATGGAGGCGGTGGGGCTGCTTCCCGAGATGATCAACCGCTATCCGCATGAGTTCTCCGGCGGGCAGGCCCAGCGCATCGGCATCGCGCGGGCGCTGGTGACCGAACCGAAACTGATCGTCTGCGACGAGCCGGTCTCGGCGCTCGATGTGTCCGTGCAGGCGCAGATCCTCAACCTTTTGAACGATCTCAAGCAGATGTTCGGGCTGACCCTGGTGTTCATCAGCCATGACCTCAGCGTTGTGCGCCATGTCAGCGACCGGATCATGGTGCTTTATCTGGGGCGGATGATGGAGATCGCGCCGGGCAACGAGCTTTACGAGAACCCCAAGCACCCCTATACGCGGGCGCTGCTGACGGCGGTGCCGATCCCCGATCCGAAGCTGGCGCGCCGGCGCAGCATCGAGGGGCTGGTCGGCGAGGTGCCCTCGCCGATCAATCCGCCTTCGGGATGCCGGTTCCGTACGCGCTGCCGCTATGCCGACGCCAAATGCGCCGAGACGCGGCCGGAGCTCGAGGCGATCGACGCCGATCACCGGGTCGCCTGTCTGAGATGGCGCGAGATCGAGGCGGGCACGGTCACGCCGCGCGCTGTCGAGGCCATGGTCTAGAGCATGTTCGGGAAAAGTGGAGACCACTTTTCCGGTTCGAACATGCGACCACTCAAGGGCCTAGGTCATGCGTCTCGATTCTGCCAAAACGCGACATGACCCAGGACGCAGCGAAACGCGGGCCCGGGCCAGGCGCTGGCAGGGCCTCCCGCATTCGACCCCGAGCCGCAACTCAACCGGAAACGGGTTCAGCCGAAGAGCTCGTCGGCAAGATCGGCGGCCGACTTGCCGACCGATCCGCCGGCGGCGGCCGTTTTGGCTTGCGCACCCTCATTTGCGGTGTCCGATGTGTCGTTGGCGCGGCGCGTCGGGGAGGCTGGCCCGGCGACGTCGACTCGACGGCGGCGGTCGGGGCCGAAATAGCGCCGGGTGCGGACGAATTCGCGCGGGCGTTCGATGATTTCCTCGAGGCGGAGATAAAGGTCCTGGGAGCATAAGGGTTTGCGCAGGAATTCGGTGACCCCGGCGTCGCGGGCACCTTCGATACGCCATTTCTCGGTATAGGCGCTGAGCAAGACGATGGGGACGAAGCGGTTGGGGCCGTCTCCGGCGCCGCGCACCAGTTCGGCCAATTCGACGCCGTTGAGGGTTGCCAGGGCATAGTCGACAACCACCAGGTCGATGAGCTGGTTGGTCAGCTCCTCGAGGGCGAGGGCGCCGTCCGGCGCCTCGCGGATACGGGAAATTCCGAAGCCGCGCAGCATGGCGCGGATGATTTTGCGCATATAGTGGTTGGAATCGGCGACCAGAACGGTGAGCGCCGACATGTCGATGATGCGCATCGGCCACAGAGCCCCTTTGTTGGCCGGACCAGTTTGGCGCAAGCGGGGCGGTGCAAGGTAAAAAGCGCCATGCGTAGGAATGCGGAAGGCGCGAAAGGGGGTTTGGAACCGCCGCCGAAGCGCTGGCGGGCAACGGGGGAAACGGCGTTGACAGGCCCGGGCAATGTCCTTATGTTCCGCGCCAATCCAGATGGGGCGCCGGCGCGCCTTTTTTTGTTTTCGAGGAAAGACCATGAAGATCCGCAACTCGCTCAAGGCGCTGATGGGCCGCCACCGGGCCAACAAGCTGGTGCGCCGCCGGGGCCGGACCTATATTATCAACAAGGTCAACAAGCGCTTCAAGGCGCGCCAGGGCTAAGGCCGTTGGGGGCTTTTGGTGGTTTGAGGAACCCGCTCTTTGGAGCGGGTTTTTTGTTGTTCACGTGGCAATGGCGGCAAGGATGCGGATCCAGGAGCGGATGCCCTTGCGGAAGCTTTCGACATCGTACTTCTCGTTGGGCGAATGGATGTTGTCGTCGGCCTGGGCGAAACCGACGAGGAGGGTATCCATGTCGAGACGGCGTTTGAACTCGCCAACGACCGGGATCGAGCCGCCGGAGCCGACGAGAACCGCCGGCTCGTTCCATTCCTCGGTCAGTGCCTGGCGGGCGGCGGCAAGGTAGGAGCCGTCGACGGGGACGGCGATGGCGGGGGCGGCGCCATGTTCGATGAACTCCACACCGCAGTCCTCAGGGATCCTGGCACGGACATGGGCGCGCAGGGCGTCGCGGATCTTTTGCGGGTCCTGATCGGCGACGAGGCGGCAGGAAACCTTGGCCGAAGCCCTGGCCGGAATGACGGTCTTGAAGCCGTCGCCGGTATAGCCGCCGGTCATGCCGTTGATCTCGCAGGTCGGGCGGGAGGTGATCTGCTGCAAAACCGAACGGTCCCGTTCGCCCGCCGGTATCCTGAGGCCGACCTCGGCGAGAAAATCGGCAGCGGAGAAATCGAGCCCCGCCCACATTTCGGCGATTTCGGCGGGCAGTTCGGCGACGTCGTCGTAAAAACCGGCGATGGCAACCGCGCCATCCTTGTCGTGGAGACTGGCGAGAATGCCGGCGAGGACGTGATTGGGATTGCGGGCCGCGGACCCGTACATGCCCGAATGCAGGTCGCGATCGGCGCAGGTGACGACAATCTCCTCGCCAACCAGGCCGCGCAGCATGGTGGTGACGGCCGGGGTGTGGCGGTCCCACATGTCGGTGTCGCAGACAAGGGCGATGTCGGCCCTCAATTCATCGGCGGCTGCGTCGAGAAAGCCGGCAAGGCTCGGGGAGCCGGATTCCTCCTCGCCCTCGAGCAGGATCGTGATCCTGGCCGGCAGTTCCCCGCTGACCGCCCTGAGCGCCCGGCAGGCCTCAACAAAGGTCATCAGCTGGCCCTTGTCATCGGAGGCGCCGCGGGCGACAATCCGGCGCTCGCCATTTTCGGCGGTGACGATTTCGGGTTCGAAAGGCCTGGTGGCCCACAGATCGATCGGGTCGACGGGCTGGACATCGTAATGGCCGTAAAACAGGACATGCGGACCGGCCGCCGCCCGATCGTGGGCGACGACCATGGCGTGGCCGGGGGTGTCGCGGACCGAGGCGTCAAAGCCGAGCGCCGTGAGTTCGGCGGCCAGCCAGTCGGCAGCGGCGCGGCAATCGGCGCCATGGGCGGGGTCGGTCGAGATCGAGGGGATACGCAGCAGAGCGTCCAGGCGTTCAAGAGCTGTGTCGAGACCGGCATTTGCGGCCTCGAGGGCGCGCGCCAATTCGTCTTGTGAAAGGATCATGGACTTGTCCTGGAGCCGATTGCGGGGAATGATCGCGATCTCGACAAGTAGACTCCCGATTGCCGCGCGGCAAGCCATGGCTCCCTTCGGCCGACCAGGACGCTTGATCGATATCATGGTCGCCTGACGGCGTGGATGCGAGATTGCAGGCGAACGGCGCTTCAGAACGCAAAAGAGCAAGGGAAATTGAGAATGTCACAATCGGGATCCGCCATAATCTGGTTCGAAGACCTGCGCCGCAAGGATGTGGCGAGTGTGGGAGGCAAGAATTCCTCGCTGGGCGAAATGGTCAGCACGCTGGCGAGCCGGGGGGTCAAGGTCCCGGACGGGTTCGCGACGACGGCGGACGCCTACTGGGCCTTTGTCAGCGATGGGGAACTGGACAATACGATCAAGGAAATCGTTTCCGAGCTCGAGGCGGGGGTTATCCCGCTGCACGAGGCCGGTACGACGATCCGCAGGGCTTTTCTGCGCGCACCGTGGCCGGAGAACGTCAAGCAGGACATCGTCGCTGCCTATGCCGAACTGGCCAAGAAGGTCGGCTATGACAATCCGGACGTCGCGGTGCGCTCCAGCGCCACGGCCGAGGATTTGCCGGACGCCAGTTTCGCCGGTCAACAGGAAACCTATCTCAATGTGCGCGGCGAGGACGAACTGCTCGATGCCTGCCGGCGCTGCTATGCCTCGCTGTTCACCGACCGGGCGATCAGCTACCGGACAACCAAGGGCTTCGATCATCTGAAAGTCGCACTTTCCATCGGCGTCCAGTTGATGGTGCGTTCCGATATCGGCGGTTCGGGTGTCATGTTCTCGATCGATACCGAAACCGGGTTCGACAAGGTGGTCGTGATCAACGCCGCCTGGGGCTTGGGCGAGAATGTCGTGCAGGGTGCGGTCGATCCGGACGAGTACATCGTCTTCAAACCGCTGCTCGAGAAGAAGGGCATCACACCGATCATCGAGAAGCTGCTCGGGGCAAAAGAGATCAAGATGATCTATGCCAGCGGCGGCGACCGGCCGGTTCGCAACGTGTCGACCTCGAAGGCGGAGCGGGAAGAATTCGTGCTCGAGGACGATGACATCATGGTGCTGGCGCGCTGGGCGGTGGAGATCGAAAAGCACTATGGCTGCCCGATGGACATGGAATGGGCCAAGGACGGCAAGACCGGCGAGTTGTTCATCGTGCAGGCGCGGCCGGAAACGGTGGAGTCGCGCAAGACGGCGGGGGTGATGCATTCCTATACCATCCACGACAAGGGCGACGTGCTGATCAAGGGGCTCAGCATCGGCGGCTCGGTGGTCGCGGGCCGGGTCTGCGTGATCGAAAACGCCAAGGATATCGACCAGTTCGTCGACGGCTCGATCCTGGTCACCTCGACCACCGACCCGGACTGGGTGCCGATCATGAAGAAGGCGGCCGGCATCATCACCGATCACGGCGGGCGGACGTCGCACGCGGCCATCGTCAGCCGCGAACTGGGGGTTCCGGCGGTCGTGGGCACCGGCAATGCCACCCATGTGTTGCATGACGATCAGGATGTGACGATCTCCTGCGCGGAAGGCGACGAGGGCATCATCTATGCCGGCATCGCCACCTACGATATCGAGGATATCGACGTTGCCGAGATTCCAGCGACCAAGACCAAGGTGATGTTCAATCTGGCCAATCCCGGTTCGGCTTTCCGCTGGTGGCGGGTGCCGAGCGACGGTGTGGGGCTGGCGCGGATGGAGTTCGTGATCAACAATCATATCAAGGTGCATCCGATGGCGCTGATCAGATACGATCAGCTGCACGATGAGGCGGCCAAGGCCGAGATCGCCGAGATCACCAAGGGCTATGACGACAAGCCGGGCTTTTTCGTCGACATGCTGTCGCGCGGTCTGGCGCGGATCGCGGCGGCGGTCTATCCGAACCCGGTCATTGTCAGGATGAGCGACTTCAAGACCAACGAATATGCCGGGCTCATCGGCGGTCGGGAGTTCGAGCCGCACGAGGAAAACCCGATGCTCGGTTTCCGCGGCGCATCGCGCTATTACTCGCCGCGCTACAAGGAAGGGTTCGCCCTCGAATGCAAGGCGATCAAGCTGGTGCGCGAGGAGATGGGCTTTGACAACGTCATCATGATGATTCCGTTCTGCCGCTCGGTCGAAGAGGCCGACAAGGTGCTGGAAGTGATGGCAGAGAACGGGCTGAAGCGCGGCGAAAACGGCATGAAGGTCTATGTGATGTGCGAAATACCCTCGAACGTCATCCTGGCTTCCGAATTCGCCAAAAGGTTCGACGGGTTCTCGATCGGCTCGAACGATCTGACCCAGCTCACTCTTGGGGTCGACCGGGATTCGGAAGCCCTTTCCGGGCTTTTCAGCGAACAGGACCCGGCGGTCAAATGGATGATCGGCAATGTGATGGCCGAGGCGCACAAGGCCGGCGCCAAGGTCGGGTTGTGCGGTCAGGGGCCGAGCGATCATCCCGAATTCGCCGAGTTCCTCGTCGAGAGCGGAATCGACTCGATCTCGGTGACGCCGGACAGCTTCGTCGCCGTCAAACGGCATGTCGCCAAGGCGGAA